>MDTD01046536.1_pt1 | contig 14388 bp, 15 predicted proteins | sample 811221 | NCBI WGS metagenome assembly MDTD01 (sample SAMN05326646, study PRJNA326480) | marine metagenome | isolation source: seawater | place: Pacific Ocean: South West | collected 2011
TCAAGCTTTTTTCTATTCACTTGCCTACTTTTTGAATCTGAAAATTCAGGATCCTTATTTAAATTTTCTAGACCTAATACATTTAGTAGTCTTTCCCAATTAGACTGATTAGCTGCACCAATATTTATATAACCATCCTTAGTTTTAAATGCTTGGTAAGGAGCTGTAAGTCTGTGAGCAGAACCATCAGGCGTAGAGATTTTACCAGTTGTGAAATAGATACTGCTTTCATACATTGTGTAAGCGAGGGCTGATTCGAGCAATGAAACTTCCATATATTGACCTTCATTTTTTTTTAATCTATGTATGTATGCAGACAAGATTCCTTGCATAGCAAACATCCCAGTATTTAGATCAGCAATTGGAACACCAACTTTTGCTGGCGGTGAATCAGGATGACCAGTTATACTCATTAAACCACTCATTCCTTGAGCAATTAAATCAAACCCTCCTCTTTTTGAATATGGCCCTTCTGAACCAAAACCAGTTATCGAGCAATAGATAATTTTCGAATTTATTTTTTTTACGTCATCATACCCAAATCCCAATTTATCCATTGTGCCCACTCTTGAATTTTCAATTAAAACATCAGCAGTTTTAATTAGCTTTTTTAAAATTTCTTTTCCCGGCTTTTCTTTAATATCAAGAGAAATACTTTCTTTATTCCTATTTAATTGAACAAAAGCTGATGAATCATCGCCTATAAAAGGTGGTCCCCAGCCTCTAACATCATCGCCTCCATTAGGTTTTTCAACTTTTATTACTCTTGCTCCGTGGTCTGCTAAAAGCATTGAGCAAAAAGGGCCGGCAAGTATTTGGCTGCAATCAATTACTGTAATTCCTTCTAAAGATTGATTAGATGTCATTGTTTAAATATCCTTAACATATTATTTAGTTAGGAGAATAATTTGTTTAGCTTAAAAGATAAAGTATCAATTGTTACCGGTGGCAATGGAGGGATTGGCGAAGGTATTGCAAAGGGGTTTGCAAGTGCTGGCTCCAAAGTTGCAATAATTGGTAGAGATAAAAAAAAGTGCGAAAGTGTTAAAGAAAAAATAATTTCAAATGGTGGTATTGCTGATTATTTCATCTGTGATGTTATTAATTATGATTCAGTAAAAGAAACAATAGGTAGTGTTAACAGTAGATTTGGCGAAGTAGATATTTTAGTAAACAACGCGGGAACCAGTATTAGAAAACCTCCTGAAAAATTAACACCTGAAGACTGGAAATATGTTATGGATGTAAATTTGACAAGCATACATTATTTTTCGTCTTTAATTTTTGATCAAATGAAAAATAATAATGGTGGAAAAATAATTAATATTGGTTCAATGATGACTATTTTTGGGGCTGGGCATGCGTCAGTATATGCTGCAAGCAAAGGAGGAGTTGTGCAATATAGTAAAAGTTGTGCAATTGCTTGGGCAGAACATAATATTCAAGTAAATTCAATTTTGCCTGGATACATTACAACAAATATGACTGACGGATTTAAGAAAAATTTTCCAAAAGATGCTGACCTTGTAACTTCCAGGATTCCTGCAGGCAGGTGGGGAGTTCCTGATGATTTGGCAGGAACAGCAATTTTTTTAGCTTCGTCTGCGTCAGACTTTGTAACTGGCACCTTTATTCCAGTAGATGGAGGATATTCAATTAGGTAATTAGTCCCAAGGAATGTTTTCTTCAGGAATAACGTCATCTAACTGGTCAGGAACATTATCCCATGGAATTTGCTCCCATGGTTTCATTTTTCCAAGTTTTCCAGTTAATGAAGAAAGTCTGTCTTTTAAATCAAGCATCTTTGTTACAGGTATTTTATCTACAGGTAATTTATCAGCTGGAAAATTTACTTTATCCAAAGGAATTTTCTTCCAAAATTGTTCTTGAGATTCCCTTTCTGCTTCTGCAAGTGACTTAGTTATTTGATTGTTACATTTTAAATACTCTTCATTTTCACAAAGAGTGTAAAGGCCAACAATTCCAAAATAATATGATGATTTGTAATGGTTAGTGAAATCTCTTTGAGTGAATAAAATTGCGGTGTTAATTTCAGAAGGATCATACATATTTCCTGATTCATCAATCTGAATTAACTGACCTACGTGTTCATAAGGAATTAACATTCCAGGAATTCTTGCTATTGGGTCATTTGCAACGACTACCCTAAATAGATTAATTGGTAATTTTTCAAAGGCATTTCTAAACTCACCTGTCCCAACTCTTGGTGCCCCAAAAGTTATAGTATTTACTTCTCTATCTAACGTTGATGCAATATCGAAGCTAGCAAGAGTAGCAAGTGCACCTCCCAAGCTGTGCCCAACTACATGAATTTCTTTTTCAGGATGCATTCCAACGTATTCAATTACCTTTTCTCTAAAAAGCATGTATTCACTAACAAATCCTTCGTGAGCCTTAATTTCTGAAAATTCAGAATTATCTAAATAAGACATTTTTTTTAGTGTTGCTCTAGCATCTGTAAGCATATTTAAAATTCTCTCCCACCTTTTATCACTTCCAGTGTCCCTGAAGGCAACAATTACTTTATCCATTTCAGTAACTACATATGCTTGGCCACCGCTCATAACAATACCGTAATCCAAAAATTCTGCCTTTTTATCATTTCCAGGAACGATTGGCTCTCCAACTAATTTTATTCCAGCGGTATCTAAATAATCTTTCATTTCCTCTGCTTCTGCCATGACCCAATATGTATGCTGTAGAGATCTCATAGTTGTTTTTAAAGTATCAGTTGAAAAAGAACTAAGCGGATTTAAAATTGGATTTGACAATAATTTTTTTTCATTACTTTTTAATTGGTCTTTATCAATATTTAAGCTGAGTGTTTTCTGTTCTTTTGCTGATGAAGTAGCTTTTAAATCTTTTTCGCTAATTTGATTTCCCTCTTCATCAGTTTTTTCAACATTACATCCAATCAAAAGAAATATAATTAGAGTAAATTTAGTTAAAGTGAATATTTTTTTATTAAAGACCATTTTTTACCTCTCTAAAAATTTTATACAAACAGGGTACGGAATATTTATTTTTGAACCTGTAGGGTCAAGCTTTCCATTTCCCTTATTGATTTTAAACGTGAATATGTCGTTCGAATCTTGATTGGCAGCTAATAAAAAGTTACCATTTGGGTCAATAGCAAAATTTCTTGGTGTTTTGCCTAAAGTAGACTGATAATCAATATTTTCTAATTGTCTACCATCATCTGAAACTTTATAGATTGCCAAACTGTCATGCCCTCTGTTAGATCCGTATAAATATTTTCCATCAGGGCTAATATGTATGTCTGCACAACTTTTTTGATCATGCAAATAAGGAAGTGTTGATATTGATTGAATTTCAATTAATTTTCCATCCTGATCATCAAAATCAAATACTGATATATGTGCTCCTAATTCGTGAATTACATATACCACTTTTCCATTAGGGTGAAATTCTAAATGCCTTGGCCCCATACCAGGTGCTACTTTTACGAAAGCCGGATCATTTGGGATAAGTTTTTTTGATAACATATCTATCTTATAAATAATGACCTTATCTGTTCCTAGATCTGGTACAAGTGCATATTTCCCAGATGGCGAAATATTTATCGAATGAGCATGTGGCTCCATTTGTCTTTCTGGATTTATGCTAGATCCTTGATGTTTTATTACTTGAACTTCTTCTTCTAAACTACCATCATCATTTATTTTTGCTAACGTAGATGCTCCACCTGCATAATTTGCTACCAATAAAATAGATCCAGAAGAATCTGTCATTAAATGGCATGGCCCACTTGAACCAGTAGATATTGAATTAATTATTGATAAAGAAGCAGTCTCTTTTTCAATAAGATATGATGATAAAGCTCCGCCTCTTTCGTCATCTATTTCGCCAACAGAGTATAAATATTTTCCATCAGGAGATATTGATAAGAAAGAAGGATTATCTTTTTCAAAAGCTGTGTTTAGAAGACTTAATTCACCATTTTCTGAATCATAGCCAAGTACGTAAATTCCTTTACTTTCTACTCCTTCATTAACTACATTACCTTTTGTGTAAGTGCCGATAAATGCAAAATGATCAAAATTATTCAAAATATACTCCTTAAAATATTTAATGTTTAGGATACATTAAAATGAAAAAATAAAAAAAATGGCAAAAAAAAAGTCCGGTTTTTTACCGAACAATAAGAATATTATATCACAATTTTTCTTTCACTGTCAAGGGCTTAGGTTTAACAATTAAAAATTTATATATCTATACCTGTTAATTCCTTTGTTTTTCCCCATAATATTTTTCTTAAATTTTCATTATTACAAAGAGGATTGGGGCTAACAATTTTCGGATTTCCTTTCCATTGATTTTTTGAATCGAAGCCAATGAATTCTCCCCCTCTAAAATTTGTATTAGTTATTGATTCATATATTGGTTTAACACCAACTTTTGTTGGGGGTAAAATCGGTAGTGAATATATAATTTTAGATATCAAAACATATCTTCCAAGATTACTTTTTACTACCCCTGGATGGCATGCAATTGATTTGGTCTTAAAACCTCTTTGTTTGAGTTTATTTGAAAGTTCGATTGAAAACATTAACCTGAAAAGATTAGTGTATGAATACAATTCGCGTTTATATTTCAAATTATCAATAGTATTTTTAGGATTAAAAAAGCTCCAATCGATTTCCTTAACGCTGTAGCTAGAAATACTTGATATATTTATTATTTTAGAATCATAATTTTTTTCTAAAATATCAATTAATTTTAAGGATAAGTAATAATAGCCAATATAATTTACAAAGAAAGTTATATTTATTCCATTCTTAAGAAAATAGTTAGGGTGAAACATCACGCCAGCGTTATTAACTAAATAATTTATACTTAAATCTTGATTTCTTAGTCTATCTGAAAAAATATCAATACTTTTGTAACTTGATAAATCTATCTCCATAAACTTTGATTTTTTACCTAGTTTTTTTTCTGCATCCAACCCTTTCACCTTGTTTCTGCAGGCCAAAATAACAAAGTAATCTTCAGAAATTAATTTTCTAGCTAATTCAAATCCAATTCCGCTATTAGACCCTGTAATTATTATTGTTTTATTCATAATTGTATTAATACTATAAAAATTTTTCTTACTATATAATTTATTTAATAGTAATTTTTATTTTATTATTTAAGTCGTTATAATAATTCTTCTTATGTTTAATAATAAACTACCCTCTTATATATTTGTAATTGCAGCAATTATTGATGCAATTTTAATTTTATTAATATTTAATTATTGTCTTTAAATGAAAATCAAAATTAAAAAATTTCTTAATATTTATCAAGATCAAGTTGAGTCAATGGTCTTCGATGGGCTCATTGAAACTTCGAAAAATCACAATAATAACGTAAAATCTGCTATTCAAAACTATTTAAAAAGATCACTTAACGAAGATTTGGGTTCAATTTATTCGCATTACAGCAAAAAGGGTGTGTTTTTGGTAGCTGTAAATAATGATGATAAGGTTGTTGGCTCACTTGGTGCTGAGTATATAGATGGAGATAAATATCGATTAAAAAGACTCAGTGTAAAGAGAGGTTACAGGAATAATGGTATTGCAAAAAAATTGTTAAAAAATGTTGAAACTTGGGTTAAAAAAAATAATGGTAATGAATTAATTTTAGGTACATCAGAAATTCAAGAAGAAGCTTTTAAATTCTGGACATCTAATGGATTTAATCTAATCAATACAGAATTTTCTGATATTGGTTTTAAATTATATTCTTTAAAGAAAGCACTTAAACCTTAACCTTGTTTATAGAAAGGTATATTGTAATTGCGAGACTAATTAGCCAGTAAAAAAAGTCTACCTGGAATCCAAATGAAATTATTAGGTGTCCTGCTGCAGAACTTATTCCAGCAATTAAAGTCAAAGTTAAACTTTTTTTATATTTTGAAGTCCTTTCAATTATATTTCCTATTGCCCATCCTAGCAATGGAGGAACCATCAATAAAAGATAAAAAACAATTATTCCAGGAGCAATGTTATTTATTATCTTTAAAGCAGTATTGATTCCTATTGATAATGCTACTGAAGATGTACTGCATACCATGAAACTTAATATAAGTTCTTTAGGGTTTGGATTAAAAGCTGGATTTTTTTTCAATTTTGCACACTTTCTGCATTTAGGAACGGTCTTAGTTTGAATCATGCATTTTGGGCAAATAAATTCTTGGCACTCAGCATCACCACATTTTAGATTAGTGTTAACTTTGCTTCCACAAGCACATTTGTTTAATATTATTTTTTTATCTAATGTCTCTGTCATAAATAATTCTATTGATTATAATATTACTTTGAAATTTTATTTCATTTCCTGTTGCTCTTTTGAGCAAGGTTATAAATATACATGCTAGGTAACAATAAAACACAGTCATTGAAAACCCCAATGAAATAACCGTAGTAAAAATAATCGAAACTATCCAAGTAATACCGCCATCTTTAAATTTTCCAAAATATAGTGAAATATAAGTCACGTATAATATTAGAGCCAATACAATATTTATTCCTAGCAAAGAACCGATTGCTATTGCCATCCCTCTGCCCCCTTTAAGTTTCAAAAAAATGGACCAATTATTGCCAATCATTTGTGTTATTAAAATATATAAAAAAATGTATTCATCATTAAAATTTAAAATGTATTTAGATAAAAAAATAGGAAAAAAACCTTTAATTACACTATCTCCAAAAAATATTATGAGCCCTGCGAATTTTGAATGATTTTTCCAAATATAAGATGATCCTAAGTGTTCATTTTTGTTAAATTCTAAATTCTTGTAATTTGACAAATATTGAGTAGATAGATTGATAGAAGATAAAATAAAAATAAATATTAAAAAAATTAAAATTTCCATTTTATTTTTCCTTTTAATTTTTTTTCTGCATTAGAATAAAAATAAATAAATTCTTCTTCAGATAAATTATTTTTACCTAAGTAAGAGTTCTTTCCAAGTCTGTGAAAATCACTTCCAGCAGTTTTTATTAATCCCATAGAAATAAATTCTTTATCGTCTTTATATATTTTTTTATTTTCTACAACTTCAATTCCCAATAAACCTTTCTTAGCTAATTTAGGAATTATTTTTTTAGCATTATTTACTGTATGAGGGTGAGCAATTGAGCAAACACCACCAGCAGAATTAACTAAATTAATTATTTCGGCTGTATTAAATTCATATTTTTCTGGATAACTATTTCTGTATTTATTTAAATACAAATCAAAAGCATCAGAAACTTTTTTTACTATTCCTTTTCTTTGCATTGCGTATGCAATGTGAAGCCTTCCTAAAGAACCGTTCACATTTACTAGCAAATCTCCCCAATTAATATTAAATCCTTCTTTATTAAGATTTGTTAAGACATATTTTGCAAATTCATTTCTTCTTAATTGAAGTTGTTTTAAAATTCCATTTAAATAAATATCATTAACGTCAAAAAAATATCCCAATAGATGGATACTTGATCCTTCAAATGATGTTGAAAACTCAACACCAGGAATTAATATAATTTTTTTAGAATAGGAATCCTTAATAATTTTGCTTGCTTTATTGTACCCTGACAAGGTGTCATGATCAGTTATGGATAAGTACTTAATCTTTTTATTTATAGCTTCATTAATTATTTCAACTGGACTCAATTCTCCGTCAGAAAAATTAGTGTGGGTATGAAGGTCAGCTAAATTCAAAATTATTGTGCAGTTTCAATTGATCTAGATTCTCTAATAACAATTACCCTTATTTGGCCTGGGTAGTTTAATGAAGACTCAATTTTTTCAACTATATTTTTAGCCAAAATTGAAGACTCGTCATCATCTACTACAACTGGATCTACAAGAACACGCAATTCTCTTCCAGCTTCAATAGCAAAACATTTATCAACCCCTTCAAACCCTAGTGCAATTTCTTCAATATCCTTTAGTCTTTTAATATACGCTTCAGCAGAATCTCTTCTCGCTCCTGGCCTTGATGCACTTATTGCATCAGCAGCCGCGACTATAAATGATTCTGTAGTTGTAAATTCAGTATCATGGTGCTCTCTAATAGTTGTAACAATTTTGGAATCAATTTCATATTTGGAAGCAAGCTGAGCTCCTATCACTGCATGAGGACCCTCTATTTCATGAGTCATAGCTTTTCCTATATCGTGCAAAAATCCCCCAGTTCTGCAAATTCTGACATCTGCACCGATTTCTTCAGCCATCAAAGCACTAAAATTTGCAACTTCAACTGAATGCTGTAATACATTTTCACCATAACTGTATCTGTATTTCAATCTACCGATTATCTCAATTATTTCTGATGGTAAGCCTTTTACATTTGACTCAAAAGTTGCATCTTCACCCGCTTTTCTAATAGTTTTATTGATTTCATTTTGAGCTTTTTTCGTTAGAGTCTCAATTCTCGCTGGGTGAATTCTTCCATCTTTAATTAAGTCTTTAAGAAGGTTGATTGCTACCTGTCGTCTTATTGGGTCAAAACAAGAAATAGTTACAGTGTCAGGGGACTCATCAACAATCAAATCCACTCCAGTAGTTTTCTCAATTGCTTTTATATTTCTACCATCTCTTCCAATTAATCTTCCTTTCATTTCTTCATTTGGGATTGAAACTGACTGTACTGTTTCTTCAACTACAACTCCAGAAGCAAATCTTTGAATTGCTTCAGCAATGACATTTTTTGCATGATCTTCAACTTTTTTTTCAAGCTCCTCTTCAGCAATTCTATATTTTTTTGCTACATTATGTTCAATATCTTCTTGAGCTTCTTTTAAAAGAATTTCTTTGGCCTCTTTTATAGATATATCAGAAACCTCTTCAATTTTTTTTGCATATAATTCCCTGCTCTCTTTTAATTCAAATTTTTGATTTTTTATTAATTTGAGTTGATCGCCAATCTTTTGATTTTCTTTATCAATAACTTTTAATTTATTATTAATATCTAATTTTAATGATTCTAAGTTATTTCTTTGCTTACTCAATTCATTTTCAGACTCTACTTTAATTTTGAGAGCCCTTTCTTTGGCTTCAATTAATAATTCTTGGCTTCTTTCCTGAGCCATATTAATCTGCTGTTTCATTGCATTTTTAAAAGCAATTTGTGACCTTTGATCAATAAAAAGTTTTATTGAGTAGCCAACAATCCCGAAAAATACTCCAGTCACAACAGTAGTTATCACTATGAGTGTTATGTCACTCATTTTTTTCTCCTTTAATTCTTAAAATAATTAAAAATTAAATTTGAAAACAATAATATTTTAAGAACTAATTATCTTTGTCTCCTGATTCCTCAGATTGTGAGGAATCTTCAGAACCTTCTTCAGAACCTTCTTCAGAACCTTCTTCAGAACCTTCTTCAGCGACAACTTCCTCCTGTACTCTTGGTGGCTGTATCCACGCCACAGGAATATTTGGATCTCCTACTAATTCAACTCCATCAGGAAGAATTAGGTCTCCTCTTTTGATGTTAGCTTCAAGATCAACAAGTACACTAAGGTCAGCTTGTATCTCACTTGGGACAGTAAAAGGTTTTGAAAGGACAGAAAGAGAATAAATTGCCTGGGTAACAGTTCCTGCTCCTCCTCTTGTGCCTGGAGCTTCGCCAATCAAGACGACCGGCACTTCGACTTCTATCGCTTTATCCTCATCAACTCTCATAAAATCAACATGTTGAAGCTCACCGGTGGCTGGATGCTGATCAACATTTCTTACTAAAGTAGTGTGCTCCTTATCAGAGTCAATTATTTTAACCGGATTTGTTCTTCCTGCCTCTTGAATTACTTTCAAAACATTATTGGTATCAGATTGAAGAGATACTGATTCCATACCCGGGCCATAAACATGGATAGGTAAAATTCCCATTTTTCTCAATGACCTTAATTTTTTACCGTATATTTTTCTTTTTTCAGTATTTAATATTATTGGATTCATAATTTTAATTTTTTGCAGAACGTATATTACACAAATCTGGATGAATAATCCAATTACGTGTTATTATTCAATTAGTGATTATGGAGATAAAAATATGTTAATACCAATGAAAGTAGATTATGGTGTAAGAATTCTTGTTTATCTTGCTTCTTTTCCCCATGAAAGTGTAGTTAAAGCTACAGAAATATCAAAGAATAGACATATACCAGAAAAATTTTTATTTCAAATTTCAAATGATTTAATTGATAAGAAGCTTATAAAAAGTATGAGGGGCCCTAATGGAGGCTATTCACTAGCTAGAAATGCTTCTGATATTACAGTTGCTGATGTTGTTGAAAGTTTAGATAAAAGTATGGCTCCTGTAGCCTGCTTAGACGATTCTGCAACATGTCAAATATCAGGTAACTGTGCTCAACAAAATATGTGGTCAGATGTTGAACAAATATTAATTACAAAGCTTGAAATGATATCTATTAAGGATTTAGCAGATAAAGAAAAAGTCGTTATAGACGCAGTTAATTTGGGAAATTAAATGATTTTTGCTATTTTGTTTAAGATAAATTGTTGTATTTTTTGATGGGTATTTAAATACTATTTAATTACCCCGAATATTCGGGGTTTTTTTTTGAAAGGAAGAAATGATTAACAAATTAACTCCAGATCAAGTAGATAGGTATAGTAGACATATCATAATGCCGCAAGTTGGATCTGAAGGACAAAGAAAATTAATTAACTCAAGCATCCTTGTTATTGGTGCTGGTGGCTTAGGTTCTCCAGCTGCACTTTATCTAGCTCTGGCTGGAGTAGGAAAAATTGGAATTGCTGATTTTGATGTTGTAGATAGAAGCAATTTACAAAGGCAGGTTTTACATAAGGATTCAGATATTGGTAAGAGAAAAGTAGTGTCTGCGATGGAAACTTTAAAAGCCTACAATCCTAATGTTGAAGTTGTGATGCATGATGAACCCATTAATTCGTCAAATGCTTTACAAATTATAAATAATTATGATGGAGTAATTAATGGGGCAGATAACTTTCCAACTAGATATTTAATTTGTGATGCAGCCTTTCTATTAAAAAAACCTCTATTTGACGGTAGTGTACTAATGTTTGATGGTCAAGTTACAACATATGTACCTAGTAAAAATTGCTACAGGTGTGTTTTTCCTGATCCACCTCCTCCAGGGTCTGTTCCTAGTTGTTCTGAAGCTGGTGTAATTGGTGCATTACCTGGGTTAGTTGGAAGTATCCAAGCTATTGAAGCTGTTAAATATTTATTAGGTGTTGGAGATGTGCTTGATGGAAGAATGATCTTAATTGATGCTTTAAGCATGGAGTTCAGAACCGTAAAAATTAGAAGAGACAGTGATTGTGCTTTATGTGGTGATGATCCGAAAATATCTGAACTGATTGATTACGAAGTGTTTTGTGGTATGCCAGCAGTGGAAAGGTAATATATGAAAAATAATATTCTCCAAACTATTGGCAACACCCCTTTAGTTGATATAAGTGAAATAAGCCCTAATAACGTGAAAATTTATGCAAAGCTTGAAAGTGCAAATCCAGCAGGAAGCATAAAAGATAGGGTTGCAAAATATCTTATTGAATCAGCTGAAAAAAATGGAGATATTAGGAAAGGTTCAACAATTATTGAGCCAACTAGTGGCAATACTGGCATCGCTCTTGCAATGATTTCTAAAGTTAAAGGATATAAAATGATCGCAGTAATGCCTGATAATGTAAGCGATGAAAGAAAATCATTGTTATCATCATTGGGTGCTGAAATTATTTTTTCGAATGGCGTAGATGGTACTAATGGTGCAATTAAATTAGCACAAGAAATTGATAAAAATAACGATGATTATTTTATGCCTTACCAATATGGAAATGAAGCAAATCCAAGAGCTCATTATGAAACTACCGGACCAGAAATAATTAAACAAATGCCAGAAATAAATGTATTTGTTGCTGGACTTGGTACAGGCGGTACATTAATGGGAGTGGGGAAAGCTTTAAAAGAATATAATCAGGATATTAAGGTAGTTGCTGCTGCTCCGCATCCTGAAGAAGTAGTTCCAGCGCTGAGAAGTATTGAGCACGGATTTATTCCTCCAATATTGGATTTGGAAAAATTGGATTCAAGGATACTTGTTGGGGAAGAAGAGTCTTTTTATTGGACTAAAGCTCTCATGGATAAATGCGGAGTATTTGCAGGAGTTTCTTGTGGCGCTGTTACAGCAGCAGCTGTAAAAGTAGCAAAAAAAATTGATACCGGAAATATTGTTTTGATTATAGCTGACTCTGGTGAAAGATACTTATCTAGTAAATTATGGGAAATGGATTATAAAGAAATTAAAGAAATTGGCGATCAAAAAATTTGGTGGTAAATTATTTTCTCATATCCGAAGATAAAATTATTTAAACCAATTTATTCTGTTCTAGGAATAGGTTATATTCGCATTGGCTCTGGCACTTTTTGTAGTTTATTGCCTTGCATATTAATTTTCTTATTTGGAGACAATATTAATTATCTTGTTAGAATTCTGATATTGATCCCAATTTTATCAATAAGTTTTATATCATTAAACGTAGAATTTGAAAATGAAGACCCAAACTTTGTTGTGATTGATGAATTCGTTGGCATGTGGATTTCCTTACTTTTATTTGATGGAGTAATTCTGATTTTGACCTCATTTTTCGTATTTAGATTTTTTGACATTACAAAATTTCTGGGTATTAATAAAATAGAAAAGCTCAATGGTAGCCTAGGCATTATGCTTGATGATATAGTTGCAGGGATCTATACATTGATTATTGTTTTTGTTATAAAAATATTTTTATTTTAATAGAGAGGTAAATATGCAGCTGCATGAATATCAAGCCAAGGAAATTCTAAAAGAAAATAATGTTCCGGTTCCAGAAGGTAAGATTGCTGATACAAGTAAGGAATCTGAAGAAATAGCGATCTCCTTAGGCGGAAAATGTGTTGTCAAAGCACAAGTTCATGCTGGTGGAAGAGGTAAAGCAGGTGGCATCAAAATAGCTAAAAACTCCAAAGAAGCATTCGAATTTGCAAACCAAATGTTGGGTTCATCATTAAAAACTTTTCAGTCAGGAGATACTGAATTTCCAATTAATAAAGTATACCTAGAAAAAACTTCAGATATTCAAAGTGAATACTATTTAGCTGTGACTATGGACTTTGATTTAAAGTGCCCAGTCATAATTTTTTCTACTGAAGGTGGAATAAATATTGAAGAAGTTGCTGAAAAATATCCTGATAAAATAATTAAGATTCATATTGACCCATTGGTCGGTCCTTCGCCCTACAAAATAAGAAACCTAGCAACTTTTTTTAATTTTGATAGGGAAGTTAGCTCTCAAATTTATAAAATAATTATGGAATTGTATGAAATATTCATATCTTATGATTGTTCTCTTATAGAAATTAATCCATTAGCCTTAGTGTCGGACAACAAATTAATTGCTTTAGACGCGAAAATTACTATTGATGATGACTCATTATTTAGGCATAAAGACTTAGAAGAATTATTTGATGAATCTCAGATAAATAAGTCAGAACTTGATGCTCAAAAAAATGATCTTGCTTATATAAAATTGAGCGGAGGTGAGGTTGGTTGTATGGTAAATGGGGCTGGTCTTGCAATGGCAACAATGGATATAACTATGAAGGCAGGCGCAATGCCTGCAAATTTTTTAGATGTTGGAGGAAGCGCTTCTGAAGAAAGAATTAGTCAAGCATACAATATTATTGCATCTGATGAAGATGTTAAATTAATTTTAGTGAATCTTTTTGGTGGAATTTTAAGATGCGATGTTGCAGCTAAGGGTATTATTGAGGGATTTAAGTTAAATCAAAAATCTGTACCGATGGTGGTAGTTTTGCGAGGAACAAATTCTGAAGAGGCTAAAGAAATATTGAAAAGTTCGGATATGGAAATTTATTTTTCTAATGACTTACCAAGTGCAGCAAAGGAAATAAATAAAAGGTTAGGAAGATGATAAATTTACTTAATAAGAAATCGAATAAGGTTCTAGTTCAAGGACTGGGTAGAGATGGAAGTTTTCAAGCTCAAAAATGCATTGATTTTGGAACTAAAATAGTTTCAGGAGTTCACCCTACTAAAGCTGGGGACAACTTTAATGGTATACCAATTTATGGAAGTGTTAAGGAGGCAGTAAAAAAAACTTCTCCTGATATAGGGTTAATATTTGTTCCGGCACCATTTGCATCTGATGCAATAATTGAGCAAGTAGACTCCGGTATTGAAACAATAGTTTGCATTACAGAGGGAATTCCAATAAACGATATGTTGAAAGTAAATAATTATATTGAAGGAAAAAATGTAAGGCTGTTAGGTCCAAATTGCCCTGGATTTTTAATTCCTAGAAAAA
>MDTD01097303.1_pt1 | contig 14388 bp, 9 predicted proteins | sample 811221 | NCBI WGS metagenome assembly MDTD01 (sample SAMN05326646, study PRJNA326480) | marine metagenome | isolation source: seawater | place: Pacific Ocean: South West | collected 2011
AAATGATTTCCTTTGGGCAAATATGACTTGGGACCAAACTGGAGAAGTACGGCTAATATTGCAAGTATGTGATGGTGTTGGTGTTTGTAGTTCTGAGGACTATATCATAAGTGTACTTTCTGCAGACAAGGAGACTTCGCAAAAGTCGTGGGATGAATTGACTTGGAGAGATTTCATTCCGGATAAAGAGAGTGGGGGGCTTCTAGCACTTGTTGCCATGGTCCTTGTTCTGGGCTGGTTAGTAATGAGGCAGAAAGATGAAGAAGAGATTGATGCCGAAGAAATGCTTGAGACCTACGATGTTCAGGAAGTAGAAGCAGAAGGCGGTCTACCAGGCATGGATCAGCATACACCCCCTCCACAACCGAAGTATCTGACGGTTGACGAAAGAAGGAACAAAGAGTCTGGATACGTCCGTCCCATCAGAACTCGGAGGCGCTGAATTGAATAATTTCGTTCAGAAAATTTTTGCAGGAGGATTTAGCCTAGGGCTACTTGCCCCAGTGCTTGCTATACTTCTTGTATCAGTAAACCCAGTTGTTGCATCAGGAAACGATTGTTCTGTATCTCCCGATGTTGGATTTAATTCAACTCTTGCCGAGGTTGTGGAAGTTGATGATGACCCCTGGAATTGGTGGGGCAATCCCACTCCGGAGATAGAACTTGAGCCACTAAGTGAGGATTTGTATGTTGAAATTGATCTTAAATCAATGCACTCCCAAGCTTTGCGTCTTGAGTTAACTAAAGGTTACTCTTACACATTTTGTGTGGAGTTTCATTTAGATCCAGATAACCCTCCAACGGATGACCCTAGGGGTGATGTGTATCTTTTTGATTCTGCAAATTGGTTCCGATACCAACAAGAATATGACATGGTAAATAGTGAATTGGAAACCCCTGAAGAGATTATGGATTTCATCCCAGTTGAATGGCGTGACATGGTAGTTTTCCTTCCATTTAGAGACACCCATGCTTACGAAAATAAACGAGCTACTAGCTTCTCGACTGCACTAGATAATGACAAAAAATCGTTTATCTCCTTCTTTGGAAGTGGTGATGATTCGGAATACTTTCTTGCATTAGATAGTTGGAATAATACCAGACCTAATGATGCTGCAGCGGTAGATGGAGACATGATTGTTCAAGTTTGGATAGATGTTGAAGAACGATTAACTCTGCCTAAGTTCACTGCTTACATATTGGTTGGATTACTCCCATTAAGTTGTGTTATTGTTCCAATACTCCTTCATTCCAGGTATCACTCAAGTGGAAATGAGGCAATTGAGGAACAGAAAGAATTGGTACCTTTGCTGGAACAGTAATCAATCGTAATTTAGCATCTCCCAAGCGATAAGTAGGTCTGATGCGTTTATTCTTCCTTGAGATGAGAGATGAGACCCTGTCTCCATAGTGGAATAAACTAGTTCTTGATTTAGCAATGGAGCGTGAATTCTAGTCCAATCTCCTCCTGCTCCTATTCCCATGATGGCTGTTTTATTTCCTGATTCTTTAATCGTCCATGCAGCTTCAAAAAGCTTCAATGCAGAATTTTTTCCATTAGTAATGTAGCATACTTTGATGATATCACCAGAATCTGACATTTCCTTTATGTCAGAAATAATTTCTGATGCACTGCTGGGCTCATCTTGGAAATGAGCTGAAGAAATGATATTGGTTTTACCACTAGCAATTTTTCTTAGTTCAGTACGAGTTTTTGAATCAATGTCAGACTCGAGATCGATCCAACTCACACCACTATCGATAGCGGCCCTTAGGACCGAAATTCTCTCCTCTTCTGTTCCCGGAAAGTGACCTCCTTGTCGTTCAGGACGACAAGTTAGAACAACTGGTAAATCGATACCTCCTTCGAAAGCATCTAACGCCTGAGATAAATCAACTGAATCAAATGGTTTTGGGATGTATTCTGGTGGTGAATAAGTAGCCCTTCTCTGATCTTTTTCCTCTTTTGAGTCGCTATCCGATTGAGGTTCAGAGAATTTTTCTTTGACCCAAAGTTTGTCTAGGCGAACTTCGCAAAGGTCAGCGCCTACAGCGGTAGCTCTGGCTGCATCTGCGAGCATTTCATCAACCGTGCAACCGGAGAGGGTTACACAGATGGTCGGTCTTCGCATCGAGTCGGCCACCGGAGAGGTCTGTTTAACCATATTTGTTAGGCTATACCCCTCCTATGGAGGGGTGAATCGATAGATTTACCCCTAATTTACGAATTTTTAGCACCCTCACTAGGGAGTATTGATTAACCTCCCCTTGTTAGAAAAACAAGTGGACGCCTGAGGGTTCCTATGGAACCCTCAGAAAATTGGAGATGTAATTATGGCTGACGAGTATGGAGCAGATAGCATTCAGGTCCTTGAAGGACTAGAAGCAGTACGAAAAAGGCCGGGGATGTACCTAGGAGACCCGCATGATGGGTCTGCTTTACACCACTGCATATGGGAAGTCGTCGACAACGCAGTCGATGAGCACCTAGCTGGCCATAACCCTACTATTGAAGTCGATTTGAATACCGATGGTTCAATCAGCGTCACTGACCATGGGAGAGGAATACCTGTCGACCTTCATCCAGAAGAAGGAGTTAGCGCGGCTGAAGTAATAATGACAAAATTACATGCAGGCGGAAAATTTGACAATGAGGCATACAAAGTAGCAGGTGGACTTCACGGAGTAGGAGTTAGCGCAGTAAATGCTGTCTCTGAATGGCTTCATTTGGAAATTCACAGGAATGGGAAAGTTTGGGAACAGCATTACAAACAAGGAGTACCGGACTCGGAACTAAAATCCACTGGAGATACAGAAAATACTGGCACAAAAGTATCATTTAAGGCCGATTTGACTATATTCAGCGAAGTTGTTGATTTCGATTTTGAACTGATTAACACTAGGCTTCAACGAACAGCGTTTCTAAACGGTGGTCTGCAAATCATTCTCAGAGATCTCCGCGGAGAGGATCCTTTGGAAATCGACCACACTTATGATGGAGGTCTCAAAGAATATGTCACTCAGATGAATTCCAAGAAGAATGCGATTCATGATGAAGTAGTTCATATCTTCGGTTCGAAGGACGGAGACAAAGGTGAAGTTCACGTCGAAATAGCCTTGCAGTGGACTGATTCTTACTCTGAAAATATTGATTGTTTTACAAATATCATCCACAATGCAGATGGAGGGACTCACATGTCAGGTCTGCGAAGTTCACTCACAAGAACTGTAAATTCATACGCCCAATCTAGAAATCTTCTGAAGAAATTGAGTGGACTTTCCGGTGATGATGTTCGCGAAGGATTAGGCGCTGTTGTATCAATCAAACATCCAGACCCCTCTTTCAACGCTCAAACAAAAGCCAAACTCGTGACTAGCGAAGTTGCTGGAATTGTAGAACAAATTGTAAATGAAAAATTGGGGGAACATTTCGAAGAGAACCCTTCCGTTGCAAGAGCCATAGTGGACAAAGCAGTTCTCGCAAGTAAAGCAAGAGAAGCAGCGAGAAAGGCAAGAGATTTAACACGACGAAAAGGAGTTTTGGAAGGCGGTGGACTTCCTGGCCAATTAGCTGATTGCCAATCTAGAGACCCAAATGAGTGTGAGATCTATATTGTTGAGGGGGAATCTGCAGGAGGTTCTGCCAAAACTGCTAGAGATCGACGAACCCAAGCAGTTTTGCCACTTAGAGGTAAAATATTGAATGTGGAAAGGCAGAGGAGAAACATCGCTAAAGTCTTCACTAACGAGCAAATTCAGAGAATGATTAGGGCTTTAGGAGCAGGAGTTGGTAATGATGAAGATGATGAAGGCGCCTTTGATCCCGAGAAGCTAAGGTATGGCAAAATCATAATCATGTGTGACGCTGATGTAGATGGAGCACACATTCGAACATTGATTATGACGTTCCTGTGGAGATTTATGCGAAGAGCAATCGAAAATGGAAATGTGTACATTGCTGCACCGCCATTGTTTTCAGTCGCTAGAGGAAACCATGTTGAATGGGTTCATAGTGAAGAAGAATTAGACCTTACAGTTAAGAGATTCAAGAAAGAGGCACCATCGGCAAAAATTTCCGTTCAAAGATACAAAGGTCTGGGTGAAATGAATCCTGAACAACTTTGGGAGACAACAATGGATCCAGAAGTGCGAAGAATGATGCGAGTGGAAATCAAAGATGCTGAGGCAGCAGACAATCTATTCTCCGTTTTGATGGGAGAAGATGTTCCTGATCGAAGAGCGTTTATCGAACAAAATGCGTCAGAGGTGACGTCTTTAGATATTTGAGGTGATTAAATGAGCGAAGATTTGCAGAGAAGATTCGTCTCCGATGAGATGAAAGAAAGTTACATCAATTATGCTATGAGCGTTATTATTGGACGTGCGCTTCCTGATGTTCGAGATGGTTTGAAACCCGTTCACAGACGTATTTTGTGGGGTATGCACCAAGCGGGACACACTCACGAAAAGAGCTACAGCAAATCCGCTAGGTCCGTTGGAGAAGTCATGGGTAAGTATCACCCACATGGTGATCAGGCACTCTATGATACGATGGTTAGGATGGCTCAAGATTTCTCGCTACGCTATCCTCTAGTAGATGGCCAGGGCAATTTTGGTTCCATCGATGGAGACCCCCCTGCAGCAATGCGATACACAGAAAGTAGGCTAGATCGATTATCCTCACACATGTTAGATGACATCAATAAAGATACGATCGATATGATTGCTAATTTTGATGAAAGCGAAATTGAACCCACAGTTTTACCCTCTAGGCTACCTAATTTACTGCTTAATGGAAGCGACGGAATAGCTGTTGGAATGGCTACAAAAATACCTCCGCATAACCTAAACGAAGTTGCTGCAGCAGTTCAGTTCCACACTGAGAAGGTGATGGAAGAAGACCGAAAGCGATCTTTAGACACACCGCCAAAGATTGATGCAATTGAATATATGGAATTCCTCAAAGGGCCTGATTTCCCTACCGGAGCCACCATTTATGGAATCGATGGAATTCTCGATATGTATCGAACTGGACAAGGAAGGTTTCACATTCGCTCAGATGCCGAAGTTAGAGATGATTCCTCTGGAAAGAGGATTATCATAACCTCAATTCCCTATCAAGTCCGCAAGGCTGGAATGCTCAAGGGAATTGCTGACCTTGTAACAAAAGAAACCATCAAAGGGATACGAGACATTCGGGACGAGTCAAGCAAAGAAGGGATAAGAGTAGTAATCGAGGTGAAAAATAATGCAGACCCTCATGCGATTCTAAATCAACTATACCAATCCAGTAGATTACAAGAATCTTATTCTGCAAACATGATGGGGATTTTGAATGGCGCTCCTGTTCAATTAGACCTATCCACAATCATCCACACCTATGTTCGTCATCGAGAAACTGTAATTGAGAGGAGGACTCAATTTGAGCTGAATAAAGCAGAAGCTCGCGCTCATATCCTCGAGGGATTAATGGCAGCCCAAAAAAGAATGACTGAAATTATCGAAATTGGAAGGAATTCTGAATCCCGTGACCAATTTGAGTCATACCTTAGAGGAGAGGAAAAATATCCTAAAATTAAGCGATTCGAATTTTCAGCTAAACAAGCAAAGGCAATTGCTGAGAGGCGATTATACCAATTAACTAAACTAAACGTAAAGGAAGTTGAAGAAGAATTAACTAAACTTCAAGATGCAATAAAGGAATACAATTCAATTTTAGATAGTCGAAAAAGGAGGCTTGAAATTCTAATTTCTGAACTTCGTGAAGTTGTTGACAAACACGGTGATGAAAGGAGAAGTCATATCGATCCAACTCCACTTTCCATGGATAGAGAAGATTTGATAGCAGAACGAGCTTTGGTAATTTCTCTCACACAAGACAACTACATCCGACACCTACCAGTCGAAGCATTCCGTCTCCAGAATAGAGGAGGAAAGGGGCTCAAGGGCGTAGCCACAAAGGATGAAGATGCTCCTGCTGCAATTGTGACCTGTTTTTCCAAAGACAGATTACTAATTTTCACAGATCAAGGTAGAGTTTACGGATTACGAGCTTGGGAAACCCCTCTTGCAAGTAGATATGGAAGAGGCACACATATCCGTAATTTGTTACAGGGAATTAGAGAGGATGAGAAGGTTGTCTCTATCTTACCCATGGATAGGGAACTTATCGAAAAACCTGAAGGAAACTATCTCATTTTCGCTACGAGCCAAGGCCGAATTAAGCGCAGTCACCTCTCAGACTACGTGCGAATAAATCGAAACGGAAAATATGCCCTAAAATTTGCCAGTGAAAGCGATTCATTAGTGCAAGTTAGGCCTGCAACTGATTCAGATCACGTAGTTCTGGTATCCTCAGGCGGTTATGCATGTAGATTCCTGCCGGCAGAAGTCAAGACCAGAACCGACCCCTCGAGTGGTGAAATTCAAACTACCCATACAGTAAGAGTGCAAGGTAGAGTTAGCCAAGGAGTAAGCGGAATGAAATTACAATCAGGAGATAGTGTGGTCGGTATGATAGTAACCGACGATTTCAACACTAGTGTTCTGACCATTTCCAAATTTGGTATGGCAAAGCGTAGTCGATTAGGATCTGGAAGTATGATTCAAGTTACTGATGAAGATGGATCAGAGGTTTTTACAGAAACTGGAGAACCATTAATGGAAAGAGATGGCTATAGGAAGACTAACAGAGGCACAAAAGGTGTTCGAACTATGGCTCTCTCAGATGAGGACAATATAGTTGGAGTCAGACAAGTCCCTGACCTTTCTGATCAATTATTCATGCTCACAGGAAGTGGTATGATGATTCGAATGCCTGCAACACAAACTAAGGAAACTTTGGGTAAAGTCACCAAAGGAACTAGAATAATGGAACTTAGAGGCTCGGATAAAAAATCGCATGTAGATGAAATTATCTTCGTTGCTAGACTTCCAGCAGAACTTATTGATGATGTCGATGATGATTCCGAAACGTCTAGTGAAGAGGAATGATTGCAACCGCTCGGCTTAAGCCCGAATCTAAGGTCGCCGGAACACTGCGGCAGTCGCATAGCCTGGCCATTGCGCTGGATTGCTAATCCAGTGGTGTTTCACCTCGGGAGTTCGAATCTCCCCTGCCGCGCCAAAAATCCAAAATTTCCAATACACAAAGTTAAATCAAAAATAATTTGAGTTGTAATGATTCCAATGCCTTGGCATGAAGTGATTGATGCTAATTGGAAAGAAGATAAAATGGAAATGAAAATAGTTGATGGAAAACCGATTTTACTTGGATTCAAGGATGGAAATTGGTTTGTTACTGAGGCTCTATGTCGACATATGAGATGGCCTCTCGCATGGGGAGGCAAAGTTACCGATGAGGACTGTATCCGTTGCCCCCTCCATCAAACCACACATAATTTAGAAACAGGAGACTTGGTTGATTGGGCCCCTTTTCCAATTTTTCCACCATACGGTAAGCTGGTCGGAAAAATGTCGAAGAAAAAAGACTTGAAAATATATCAGACGAAAGTCGAGGAAGGAAAGATTTGGGTAAATTTACCTTAGAACGCAGAATCATTCATTCGCTGGACTGCTCTTCATCAAATATGGAAATACTCGGGCTGCTGTCTATCACGGCCACGGGAATTGTAATACTTGGATTCATTTTATTGATTGCTTTATGGATTAGAGCTCGCAAATTAAAACCTTCAAACGATCGTTCGTGGGTAAACGATAATTCAAAAAATGCCAGAATCGAGTTTGATGGGGATTTGGCAAAAATAACAAATATTCGTGATTTTAATTGGCGGACCACGAAAGATTTTGACGAAAGATGGATTGATGAGGAATTCGATCTAAGCACAGTAGATTCGATTTGGTTGATATTGGAATATTTCGACCCGAGGCATAAACAGATGGCACATACAATTCTTTCTTTTCAATTCGAAGATGGGAGACGTCTAGCCTGTTCGATAGAAGTCAGAAGAGAAAAAGGAGAAGTTTACCACCCCATCAAAGGGCTCTTTAGGGAATACGAATTGATCTATGTATGGGCCACAGAGAGGGACGTTATAGGGGTTAGAACTCGCTGTAGAAGACACTCAGTAACCCATCTTTTCAAGGCAGTAGTTCTGGGGCCCGGAAATGAAAGAAGAATGCTTGAATCCTACCTAAGAAGGACCAATGAACTCGAAAAAAATCCAGAATGGTATAACACATTAACAAATACATGTACAACAAATATTGTGAGACATGTGAATGAAGTTTATCCTAAAAGGGTTCCAAAAGCCCTATCCATATTGATGCCAGGTCTAAGTCCAAAGATGCTGGAACGAGCAAACCTGATTGAAATGAAAGGTACTTTGGAGGAAACATTAGTCGCTTGTGAAATTGATGAAAAAGCAAAATCTTGGAATGGAGAGGATGACTTTGGTGATGTCATTCGCTCTTGAGACGGAGTGATTTTTGCTCACTTTATCATCGCTGGGTTGAATTGGTTTGCCTCTATGAGAGGCTGTGCTCAAAATACCTGAGATGAGCCCCTCTGGCAGTCTCGAGTGGCGATTGCCACCATCCAAAAGCCATATTATTCGATGGTTAGCAATGATAGCACAGAGTAATTCTAGTTGCTTATTGAAACTTGAAAACAAACCTGGAGAAGATGCTTATTCAATGTTAAATTGCCTTAAAGAAATGGGTTTGAAGGTCGCTCAACAAGAAAATGGCTGGTTTATTGAACCTCCTACGCAGGGGTTGATTAGTCCGAAAATTACACTTAATTGTGGGAATTCGGGTACTGCTGCAAGAGTTTTAACTGCAATTGCCGCAACTATGGGAGAAGAGATTAGAATAGATGGAGATGAGTCACTCCGAAATAGAACAAGTCAACTTAGTACCGTTCTGAGGTCGTTAAATGTTGAAGTGGATAATGACGCCCTACCTGCAATTATTGATGGAGAAATGAGTGGTGAAGCGGAAGTGGATCTAAGCCAATCAAGTCAACCACTAAGCGCACTAATCCTTGCATCCCCAAATCTAGAAAATGAAATCCAGATTAATGCAATAGGCGAGGCGGTAAGCAGAGGATATCTAGGTTTAACCTTCGATATTGCAAGAACTTGTGGTTGCCCCTTTGAAATGAGTTCAGAATTACTTCTTAAGAGTTGGAAAGTAAACACGCCAAGTGAAGTTGAGGTGCCTCCAGAGCTAAGTTTGTTCCCTATGGCAATTCTGTTAGAGTTATTACACAAAGAATTGAGATTGCAAACAGAATTAGCTACTTATGACCCTCTGCTTTTGTTGGCTTTTGATGCAATCGATAGAGCTGATGGAGGACAAGTTGATTTGCGGGATGCAAGTGATTTGGTTACCCCGGCAGCGGTTTGGATGGCGTTATCACAAGGAGGAAACATAACCGGAATTGCACACGCAAGAGGAAAGGAATCAGATAGAATTCTTAGGACTGTGGAATTGATGCAAGCCTTCGGATTGAATGCGGAGGAGACAGAGGATGGAATATCCATCCCTGGCGGCCAAAACCCAACTGCTCCAATAAATCCAGTTGAGACGCACATGGATCACAGACTTGCTATGGTAGCAATGATTCTTGCGAGTAAGGTCGGTGCTGATGTTGTTAATGCTGAAATTTGTGAAGTATCTCATCCTGGATTTATCGAACAACTGCTAGCCTTATCTCAGCCATGACGACCAAAATGGCGGTCAAGATGTTTCATTGTCAATCTCAGAACCGTAGGTCTACCGTGGACGCAGGCCCACGGATTAGGGACTGTTCTCATATCCTGTAACAATCGTCTCATTTGAGCTAGACTCAATTCTTCATTTGCCTTAACTGCACCTCTGCAAGAACGCATGAATGCAACATGATCTCGGAGTTTTGTTACCGCTTCAATTTCTTCACAATCATTATGAGTGCCCAGTAACTCTATCAGTAGATCTTGTAGGAACTCTTCAATTGAATCATTACCGACTAATACATCAGGAACTGCATTAATTTGTAGCCCTTCATTTTGAATCTCAAATTTAATTCCAAGGCTTTCCAAAATAGACTGACCTGAAACCGCTGCAGCTTTTTGTCTTGAGCCAACAGAGAGAAACATAGGAGTGACTAATTCCTGACCTTCCCAACTAACCATTTGTTCACGTAATCTCTCATAGCGAATACGCTCATGTAGAGCATGTTGATCGATGATGAATAGTTCTTCTTCGCCCTCCGCTAAAATGTAAGATTTCGCCAACTGGGTTAGCGGCCTCATCTCAGGAAGTTCAGGTATTGTCGAAGCCTTGGGTAATGGTTCATCAAGTGGAGATATTGAATCGCCAATCGCGTGACGGTGTAACTCTCTTTCTTCGGAGGAAAGTGAAGGCGCGATTGGGTTAGTATCCATCCCTGGTAAGGTATCTTGTTGAGTGACATATTCAGAAATTGATTTTGAATCTTCACGAGAGGGAGTTTCCACAGTAGTACGGACGCTAGAAAATCTTGTTTGGACCGTTGGGTGTTCATTAACAACACTCGCCCATTGGGGTAAATCATTATTTGTAATCGGAATTTGTGTTCCCTGTTTCTCCCCTATTCCCTCAAGAACGGTTTCACCACTAGCTTCTGGACGAGTTGAAATTTGAGAAATTGTGAATTTTATCGAGCGCTCCAATCGCTCTAAAACCCGCCACGAGTTTTTCAGCCGAACCTCTCTTTTTGTGGGGTGAACATTCACATCAACCTCATCTGCAGGGAGAGTCAGTGAAAGAACTCCGATGGGATGTCTTCCTACCATCAATCTTGTATGATATCCTCTTCTAATAGATGGTAAGAATGGAGCAGCAGCCACTGGCCTTCCATTAACTAAAATGTGAATGTCATCGGATCGACTTCTGGTCAGACCAGGAGGCGAAATCCAACCACTCCAACTTTCCTCACCGGGTGCATTTGTGTCATCGGATGAGGTGCTTAGTGGAATCAAGTCAGCCGAGGTTTTTCCAAACAGATCGTACAAACGGTCTTCGGCTGAATTTGCCGGAGGACAATCGAATACTTTTCTTCCATCTACATCGACTAGGATACCAGCATTTGGCTCTGCTAAGGCCATCTGTACACACACATCAACAATTGCGGCAGTCTCTGTTGATGGCCGCCTTTGAAATGAGAGACGTGCTGGAACTTTCTGGAATAAATTGACTACATCAATTCTGGTACCCGGTGCAATTCCTGCCACTTCTACATCTCCAACTACTCCATTGTCGACATGGATTTGAGCACCATCGTCCTGACCAATTCTACTTGCAACAGTTAGTTCACTTACCGCTCCAATCGATGAAAGTGCCTCGCCTCGAAATCCCTTCGTCTCAATCCTACCAAGGTCTTCGGGACCAGATAATTTGCTTGTTGCATGACGGGTTATGGCAAGTGGGAGTTCATCCTTTGGAATCCCATGACCGTCATCGATTACAGTAATTCTATCAAAACCACCTCGTTCAATCTCAATTCTAATCCGATTTGAGTCTGAATCAATTGAATTTTCAACTAATTCTTTGACCACTTGAGCCGGACGTTCAACGACCTCACCTGCAGCGATTTTTCCAATCGTCAACTCGTCGAGTTGTTTGATTGAAACTCTATCTGGCTTCCCTAATGTTGCCACTTTCAATCCTCCAAGTACTTGCCATCCAGAGATTTTTGCAGAGCGGAACGCATTGCGTAAAGTGCTTCAAGAGCCTCTCTAGGAGTTAGAGTATCAGGGTCAAGAGATTCTAATCTTTCAGCTATTTCTCTGAGGATAGGGTCTTCCTGTACTACAATTTCCTTGGGTGTTTCTGGAGTTGGTTTCGCATCACTAGTACTCGTTGGACTTCTTCCAGAGGGCAACATCCAACCATACAAACTAGACTGTCCTGATTCCCTCGAATCTGGTGTCCCCTCACTTCCAGCTTTTGCACCTTGGGCTTGACTCTCAAGGAATATTAACAGGTCTCTTGCCCTTTCTACAACCCCACTAGGAAGGCCCGCTAAAGCAGCTACCTGAACACCATAGGAATCATCGCATGGACCATCAGCAACAGTGTGTAAGAATCTTATTTCTCCTTTGACATCAGCAACTTGAACGTGTACATTTACCAAGTCATCAATTTCGTCAGCTAAGCCGACTAATTGATGATAATGAGTTGCGAAGAGGGTTCTGGCTCCAATTCTAGTAGAGATGTCCTCAGTAACCGACCATGCTATTGCCAGACCATCGAAGGTAGATGTTCCGCGTCCTACCTCATCGAGTAAAATGAGACTTCTAGGCGTGGCTCTTCTGAGGATATGAGCCACCTCAATCATTTCCATCATGAATGTCGAACGGCCTCGGCGCAAATCATCGTGAGCCCCAACCCTAGTGAATACACGATCGACAATTCCAATCCTAGCTTTTTCTGCTGGCACAAAGGATCCAGCTTGAGCAAGTATTGTCATGAGGGCTGTTTGTCTAAGGTAGGTAGACTTACCACCCATGTTTGGACCTGTCAATAAAAGGAACCTACGATTCTTGTCAAAACTGATTCCATTAGGAACAAATCGGCCATCACCTTCCAATACAGGATGACGGCCAGAAACTATCTGCATGGTAGAATCGTGTTTGATTTCTGGACGATTCCAAGAGTGTTTTCTCGCATGATATGCAAAGGCAGAAAGCACGTCTGAAGAAGCCACTTTTCGACCTAATTCACTCAATTTTGCCGCTTGCGACGAAACTTCTTTTCGAAGTTCCAAAAATAGTTCATATTCGAGTGCTTTAGCCCTATCGTCAGCGGTAAGAATAACTTCCTCCCATTCCTTTAGTTCTTCGGTTGTAAACCTCTCAGCATTGGTCATAGTCTGCCTTCTTCGATAATCTTCTGGCACCTTATCAAGATGAGATTTTGTGATTTCAATGAAGAAACCAAACTGACGATTTTGTTTGACCTTCAGGCTAGGAATATCTAATCTCTCTCGCTCTTTGGATTCAAAGCCCTTCAGCCAATTCGTACCTTCGCCGGCCTTTTGTCGAAAATCGTCCAATTGTTCGTTAACCCCAGAAAGGAAAATACCACCATCTCTAATTGTCATTGGTGGCTCAGGAACAAGTCTTGATGAGATATGATGCATTATTGAATCTAAATCTGTCAATCCTTCTGCACATTGATGAAGTAACTCAGAATCACCTTCGGACAACAATCCTTGGAGCCGTGGCATTCTCTCTAAGCAATCAGCCACGGCTACCAAATCTCGTGCATTAGCCCTACCATAAGCTAAACGAGTTGATAATCGTTCTAAATCACGCATTGATTTCAGACAATCACGAATGGAATCCAATCTACGCGGGGCACGAATTAAACTAGCGACTGCAGATTGTCTGGAGGCAATTCTCTCTGAATCGGTAAGTGGGCGTAGTATCCACTCCTTGAGTTTTCTACGACCCATCCATGTCCGGGTACAGTCGATTGCTTGAACGAGAGAACCTTCTTTCTCACCAGCCAAGGTTTTAGTCAACTCTAGGTTGCGAAGGGTTGTCTGGTCCAATACAAGATGTCCATCATCAGCATCGAAATGAACTTCCCTCAATGGTACAATATCGATCAGATGTAACTTAGCAATATATCCCGCAGTCAGTCCACAAGCCTCCATTGCTAATGGTCTACGGTCTAAGTCAACGGAACCTAAGTCAACCAATTCAAGGTGATCCTTTACTACCTGAAGATGTTGTTCTTTGTTACCCTCAGCAATGCTCATAGTAACTCCATCCAAAGTCTGAATTAACTCTCTAATTTCTTGACTTTCTGAATCTCGGCGTACAAGTACTAACTCGCTTGGCGACCATCTTTGCAATTCGTCTCGCAGTCTTTCGTAACGTCCTGCGCCAGAGTGCTCCTGCAACCATGCACGGCCGGTTGAAGAATCTAGGATTGCAAGCCCTATTCCGTCTCCGCGGGAAACTAATCCTGCAAGCAAACTTGAGCCGTCTTCACCAATTAGGTCTTCTTCATACAATGAACCAGGAGTATATACGCGAGTGACTATTCTTTCAAGAATTTTTGAACCAGGTCGAAGTTCTTCTTCTTGCTCACATAATGTGACCTTGTGTCCCGCTCGAAGCATACCCTGCAGATAAGATTCTACAGAATGCCAAGGGACACCAGCCATCGGAACCGGTTCGTCTGCGCTCTTGTCACGACTAGTCAGGGTGATTCCGAGGACTTCGGAAGCAATTTCGGCATCCTCATAGAACATCTCATAGAAATCACCCATCCTGAAAAATAGTACAGTATCGGGGTGCTGCGCCTTTATTTCGGCAAATTGGTCAAGCATTGAACGCTTTGCCATACCAAATCCCTCCATCGCTTACGCTGCGCGTGGGCTATGCCTGTGAG
>MDTD01156016.1_pt1 | contig 14388 bp, 15 predicted proteins | sample 811221 | NCBI WGS metagenome assembly MDTD01 (sample SAMN05326646, study PRJNA326480) | marine metagenome | isolation source: seawater | place: Pacific Ocean: South West | collected 2011
ACTCCCTTTTTTCTGTAAGCCCTATCAAGTTATCACCTAGCATGCTGTATACGCTATCATCGAATCTCATAGTATTAATTGGAGCTACTAATTCACCAGCCTCAACAACAAAACAACCAAATCTTGTTAGACCTGTCATTCTTCCATTATTACGATCGGAAAAATTTAAGTACCAGAGATTGCTTATATATATTCCACTATTAATTGTGCTTAGGATTTCATGTTCCGCTATTTTTCCAGGACTCATATCAATGGAACTTGGATACTCCGATGTGCTGGATGCATTGTGATCAACTGAATACTCAAGAGATGATCTAGGAGAAGTTAATGATTCAGAAAATTTTCCATTACTGATCATATTTATTGTTTCAGGTTTTATGAATCCATCTGAGTTAAAGTTTGCAGATAAACCATCTTTAATATTTTCATCTATTGATACTGATTGATGAAGAGATTTCTCCCCTTTGTTGAGTAGATGAAGTGGGCTAGTTCCTATTTTATTTGCCTTATAACTAAATCCTCCCCATGACATCATATCTAATATCTCATTGAGAGCAGATGGCTCAAGGTATACTGTATACTCTCCTTTTTGGATCGTTTGCAGCGGTTTAGATAATATACTGAGTTTTTTTATACCTTGTTCAAGGATTAAATCAAAATCATCATTACTCCAATTTTTTGATGAATAATTAAGCTTGATAGCATTATTACTTTCATTATAAATGGAATAATCAAAACTAAATGAGTAGTCGCTATGCCAGTTAAATTGACCGAGGGAATTTGCTAACCCAGTATATATATATCCTGATGAATAAATTCCAACTAAGTCCAATGATTTTATCTTACTAAAAATATAGTCTAAGTTCTCTCTATCATCAAAGACCTGTTGAATTGAAGAAACATCTGTAGACTTAATAGATGTTGAAAACAAAAGATATGGATCTTTTGGAAGATCTGGTAACTCTCTTCTCAAATAATTTAAAGTTCTTATGAGTGTTGCTAAGTCTCTTTTTAGACTTCCGTTTAGTCTTATGTAAGATTTTAGATTTCTTTTTTCACGATTTGATAAACTTAGAGATACTGAAATCTGTTTAACGCTTCCAGGTTGTCTAATCTTGCCTTTATTTAATCGTACGAAACTAGATTCTTCAGCATCAAAATTTATGATCAAGAACTCATCACTTTGGATATTTTTGAATAACTCTTTAACAATACTTTGAAAGTACTCTTTCATTACTCTCCACCGAATATGTCAATATTTTTAAAAAGGCATGGAGGTGTTGCATGTCCAACAAATATAGTTTGATTCGGCTCACCCTTGCCACAATTTGCTGTACCTAGAATTGAAAATGATGACTCGTCACCTACCATTGAGAGATTATGCCAAAACTCTTTAGTTATCCCTCTATAATTAGGATTTTTTACAACTGTTTTCACTTCCCCATCTTTAATTATTGTTCCTTTTTCACAACCAAATTGAAATTTATTTCTATAATCATCGATAGACCAAGAATTATTAGTCTCTAGTAAAATTCCATCTTCAATGGAACTTACCATTTCTGGAAAGGATGAACTTCCTGGCTCTAGGTTAATATTACCCATTCTATCTATTGGTGGTCGATTCCAACTTGTAGCCCGCGAACATGCCACATGCTGTTGATCAGCTCGTTGTGCAGAATAATAACTTCCTATTGGTCTTTTTAAGATGCCATTCTCAATTAAGTACTGCTTTTGAGCAGCAGTCCCATCATCATCATAATTATAGGTCGCTAACTCAGAATCTTGCGATGGATTAAAAGAGATGTTTAGTTTATCTGAGCCATACTGATAAGTTCCAAACATACTAAGATCAACAAAACTTGAGCCAGCATAATTTCTCTCATCCCCGAGAATCCTATCAAGTTCTAGGGGGTGCCCTATCGATTCATGAATCTGTAAAATCATTTGATCAGGTGCTATTAAGGCATCGATATTACCACTTGGACAATTAGGCGCCATTGATAATTCAATTGCGTCATTTGCAATTTGTTTCGCTTGATTAATTAAGTCTGATTCTTTGAGAAAGTTATAACCTATTTGCCTTGCATGAGCATGGCCTCCAAAAGTCCTAGTTTGAATTTGTTTCTTGTATTCTGCACAAGCAACCAATTGAGGTAAAATATATGAAATGTTTTGTCTAAACTTACTCCCATTGGTATCAGTAAAGAGCGTTTCTAGTTTATTATACCTAAAGCTCGCTCCCCAATTAGAGATAGTTGGTTTGGATTTGAGTGACTTGTTAATTTCCATAAGATAATCAACTTTGTCTTTGTTGGATTCTTTCGACCAGCCATCTTTTTCATGAGTGAAATACTTACCATTGTCAATTGAGCTATCAGGTGGCGCAGGTGTATGAATTAACTTTCCCGAGGAATAATAAGCCCATTTTTTTGCCTCTTCAGTTGCTATTAATATCCCTTTTTTTGTGAGATCGCTTGTGGCGCTATATCCATAACCTCCATTATGTATCACAGTAACCATGAGACCCTCATCTTCAATAATCTCTATTGGCTCAAGAACATTTCTAGTGACAGAAATAATATTTGTGTATTTGTTTACGAACCTAAATGAGCAATAATCTACATTAGGGAGATACGTGTTTATCTGAGTGAGAAATTCGTTTTTCATGATTAAATAAGAAATACATTGTATCATTTAAGTGAAATTATGCATAAGATTTATCCACTATTACAAAGTCGCGACTTCCCTTATATTGAGAGAAATGACCTTACGATATTACAGGTTAATCTTGGTTATAAATGTAACCAGAGATGTCTCCATTGTCATGTAAATGCCGGTCCGAACAGAACTGAGATGATGGATAAGATCAATGTTGATCGCGTTATACATTTTGCTAAAGAAAATAATATTAAAACAGTTGACCTTACTGGAGGAGCTCCTGAGATTAATAAATATTTTACATACTTAATTGAATCATGTACAAGAAATGGTATTCATGTGATCGATAGGTGTAATTTAACTATATTGAATGAAAAAGGAATGGAAAGTTTACCTATTTTTTTAGCAGATAATAAAGTAGAAATTATTGCATCATTACCATGCTATAAAGAACAAAATGTCAACAAACAACGTGGTAAAGGTGTGTTTGAGTCTAGTATTGCAGCATTAAAAAAATTGAACGCCCTTGGATACGGATCTTCGAATCAATTGACAGTGAACTTGGTGTACAATCCACAAGGTGCAGAGTTGCCTCCTGATCAACAAAAATTAGAGAAAGAGTATAAATTATTTCTCAATGAAAGTTTTGGAATTAAATTCAATAATCTTTATACGATAACAAACATGCCAATCAATAGATTTGGAAGCACACTGGTTAGCAAGAATTTATTTAAAGATTACATGAAGCTTTTGAAGCATTCATTCAGTGAAAAAGCACGTGAGAATGTAATGTGTAAGACCATGATTAGCGTAGACCCATATGGATATGTTTATGATTGCGACTTCAATCAAATGCTTAATATTCCATTATCTAACAATAGAATTCATATTTCAGAGGTCAACCAACATTATCTACGTAAAAGACAAATTGCTACAGCAGATCATTGTTTTGGTTGTACTGCTGGGTCAGGCAGCAGCTGTGGAGGATCGCTAGTCTAAATGAAATACTCAATAATCTTGCCCACGCTAAATGAGGAGATAGCACTTAGTTCAATGAAGAATTGTATTAAAGCCCTAAAAATAAAATTAGGAGCTGAAATAATAATTGTTGACGGCAGAAGCACTGATGATACAAAAGATATTGCCAAGTCTCTAGCCGATAAAGTATACGATAGTAATCGATCAAGATCATTACAGTTAAACAAAGGTGTAATGCATGCTACTGGAGAATATTATATCTTTCTTCATGCAGATACTATTTTAGATGATAATGCCATTGACAGTATTTTGAGTATCAGTGAGAATTTTGAATGGGGGTTCTTTAAAATAAAATTGGATCAAAAAGCCCTTAAATATAGTTTTTTAGCATATTGTATAAACCTAAGAAGTAAGTTATTCAATTATTGTACTGGTGATCAAGTTCTGATAGTAAATAAAAGTATTTTTCATAAAGTAAATGGCTACAGAGAAATTGAATTGATGGAAGATATTGATATAACAAATAGGTTAAAGAAAATATCGGATCCTGTTATCTTAACCGGAAATGCGATAACGTCATCAAGAAGGTGGGAAAAATATGGCTATATTAAAACTATCTTACTAATGAGGTTATTACGAGTATTGTATTATTTAGGTATCAGTACAAAAAGTTTAAGAAAAATCTATAGATGAGTTCAGTTTTAAACATTCTTGCTAAAAATCCCGAGGGAAGTGATTGCAAAACTAGGTTAAGTGGATTATTGACAAAAGATGAAAGAATTTTTTTATCAAAAGAGATGTTGAAAATAACATGCGGTGAGATGTCGAGTATAGATGTAGACAAATTTTTGTACTTGTATCCAAATACATCCGGAGACTTTGTAAAAAATCTATCTTCTGATTATGGCATAAAAACGCATCGTCAACCTATTGGTCCTTTAAGTAAAAAAATATATACGGCCCTTGAGTCTAGGAAAAATAAATTTGAAAAACGCGTTGTGATTGGGTCAGATATTCCATCATTATCAAAAAGTGAAATTTATGATTGTCTAGATTATTTAGATTATTGTGACCTAGTTCTCGGACCATCTAAAGATAATGGTTTCTATCTTGTGGGAGTAAAAAATCAATCCCATGAATGCTTCAAGAGTATGAATTTAAATGAAATTCATGCGAATGATATAACTGATATCTGCCGAGCTAAAAAAATTAAATACAGATTTCTTAGAGTATTAAAAGATATTGATACTCCAGATGATTTGTTGAATTTATAAACTATTTTTTGTATAAATCGTTTAACTTGACGTATTTAAGATAAGTATTAAACATAGTTGAAAAAGCAACTCTGAAACCATTTTTTCCCTGAAATATGCCTCCACTGATGATTAATTTTTTGAACAAAGCCCAGAGCGCTCTTACAACAGGTCTGACGTTTGAAGGTTTTACCCCGTTTGAAAAAAGTTGTTTTGCACTCAGTGTGCTTCTATAATTCATTTTATCAATCCATTCTTCCATTGATTCATAGGTATTATGCATGATATGCGCATTGACCTTCATTGTGCGTTTACTTTGAACGGCCGCATGATCCAGTCTTGGATCATAGTTAACTTTTCTTCTATCGTAGAGTCTAGTTACATAATCAGGATAAAAACCAGCAGCCTTGATCCATTCATCTCCGCAGTAGTTTTTCCTTCTAAATGCAAAACTATCATAACGGTCATCAAGATGATTCATGCCATTAACATGGTCAATTAAATCCTGTTCAAGACATTCATCTGCATCCAAGCTAAACACCCAATCATTAGATGCATACTTTGACGCCTCTTTCTTTTGTGGCCCATCGCCAAGGAATGACTGTATGTATACTTTTGCGCCAGCTGACTCAGCAATTTCTCTTGTAGCGTCTGTGCTCTCTGAATCCAAGACGATTACTTCATTGGAAATAAGTTTTAAACTCTCCACAGCACGCAGAATATATTTCTCTGCATTTAGTGTGATTATAGTTCCGGATATCTTCATAATCTATTTAGTAAGTGTTTATTAGTGTTTCAAACTTGTTGAAATGACTGAGATAATCATAATGCGCATTTACAAACTTAAAACCGTTTTCAATGATTTTCTCTCTCAACTGTAAGTCCTCTATAATCATATCAATTTTTTCCTGAAGATCATTATAATTCTTTGTGTGAAATAAAAGCCCATTAGATTTGTGCGATATAATCTCGGGAACGCCTCCGGCATTACTTCCAACAACAGGTACCTTCATATACATAGCTTCAGCAACAATTAGACCAAATGTCTCTTCATACGTAGGCAGAATGATTAAGTCAAAAAAAGGCATATAACTCATTGGTGATTCTAAGAATCCTGTATATGAAATTAGACTCGATATATCATAATTATCTGAGATGCATCTGAGTTTATTTTTATATTTTTCATCCATACAATGGCCAATAATACATAATTGGACCTTGTGTTTACTTTTTTTAATCGCCTCTAATGCTAAATGTTGTCCTTTTTGCTCTTCAATTCTTGAAAAAATACCTATTGTAAACAGAGATGGGTCCATCTTTTGTTTGTCAAAAAATTCTTTTTTATTAATTGATGGTTTTACCTTTGGTTCACAAATGCCGTAGCTAAGAATGTGTACTAATGAACTATTTAATGGTAAATATTTACAAGCTTCATAATAAAGTTTTTTGGTAATTACTAAATACAGGTCGACTTTACTATATATAAATTTATGATAAATTGATTTTTTATGTCTTGTTAACTTCATTTGTCTATAAAATACTAATTTGATGTTCCTAGGTGTGAGAATTTTTAAAAGAACTCCTAATAAGATGTCTTTTGTCCAACTCACATGAATCCAGTCTATCTCGTTTTGCAGGATGAATTTTCTTAACGTAACGAAATTACGAATATTTTTTAGTAGACCATATCCTTCACATTCAATTTTTTCATCAATATTTTTAGAAATATATGAATTTTTTACACATGCTACATGAAAGCCCTTTTGTTTCTCATAATGTTTAATAAATTTAAGAAAATAAAGCTCTAATCCACCTTGATCGGGAGATGTGCATATTGCTAACAATCTATTCATAATCATATATTTTTTGGTTATTATAGTCTTATTGTTAATTTTTGAACAAAGAATAATTTATAAATTGCAAGAATTCTTGGTGTATCAAAATTATGAAAAAACTTCTAGCGGTTAGAAATGATAAATTAGGCGATCTGATACTTACTTTGCCAGCTCTGAAAATTATCAAATCTTCTGTGCCTGATATAGAAATAGACTTGCTTGTTAACGACAAATATTCTGATATCCAATTAATTACCGATTACATAGATAACGTCATTTGTCTAAATAATAATCTAATTGAAGATATAGCTTCGAGAAATTATGACTACTCAATCAGTTTCTTTTCTACATTTAATACTGGTTATAAGCTGTGGAGATCAAATATTAAAAAAAGGTATGCACCCGCTACAAAACTAGCACAAGTTTTTTACAATAAAAAAATTAAACAAAATAGATCAACGTCACTTAAGCCTGAGTATGAATATAATAATGATTTAGCAAAATATTTTTTAAAAGATAACTATTACCGATTAAAGTCCCCTGACAACTCATATATTTCATTAAAGAAAACTGATGATGCTTCTGCTAGAACAAAGAAACTTATTTTTATTCATCCTTTTACTGGAGGTTCATCCAAGACGCTTTCTTGTGATGACTTTATTAGTTTATGCATAGAGCTTAATAAATTAAATAACTGTAGTTTTATTCTACATTGTGATTCTAGCGACTATCAAAAATGTTTAGAACTAGAGAAAAACGCTAGTAACCTAGATATAAAGACCATATCACCAACAGGAAATTTACCTAAGATGTTCGAGAATATAAATCAATGTGATCTATTCATAGCTGGGTCTACTGGCCCGCTTCATGTTGCAGCTTCGCTTAATAAAAAAACTGTTGGATTCTATCCAACAAAAACTTCTTCTACACTACTCAGATGGGATACAATAAATAATGGTGAGAATAAACTATCTTTTAGTGATGTTGGTAATGATGATAGATATATTAAAATAGACTTATCTAAAACAGCTAGATTGATAAATGAAAATTTACTGAATTAATCGGGTCACAGACTGGCAAACAGAATCAACTGATATGTTATTGAGGCAATTCAGGTGCTCCAACGGACACACTCTTTTGAAGCAAGGGCTACAACTTAAATTTTGATAGATTATAGCTCTTCTATCATTTGCGGTGAGAGGTGGAGTATATTCAGGTGACGATGATCCATAAATTCCCACTATAGGTTTGTCAAGTGCTGCTGCAACATGCATTAACCCCGAATCATTTGAGACGACACAAATTGATTGACTTAAAATAACCGTAGCCTCTTCAAGTGTCGTTTTTCCAATCAAATTAATATAGTTATCATTTTTCATTTTATCAGCTAATGATGTTGAGAATGCATGTACTCCAACAAAAACTACTTGGTAAGTCCTTTGTAAAATGTTTGCCAAATCAATCCATTTTTCTGTTGGCCATTTTTTTGCAGGTCCAAACTCTGCGTCAGGACAAAAAACGATATAACTTTTTTTTATCTCAAATTTATTTAGCACTTCCATATTACTGTCTTTTAAGGTTATATATGGTTCATACTCTGATATGTACTTAGCACCTATAAGATTTAAATATCTATTTGCCATACCTTCCTTTCGATCTATTTTACTGATTACATTGTTTACAAGGCCATATCGAAATTCGCCCAAATAGCTTACTCTGTGTTTAATTTTTGCAACAAATGGGATTATTGAGGATTTCAGACTATTAGACAGAATATAACAATGGGAGTAATTGTTTTTCCTAAGTTTATATCCTAGGTTAATTCTATAGATTAAAGACAGTTTTCCGTGCCTAGTATCAGAAGTAATTACATTTGATACATTAGGAAAATATTTAGCAATATCAACTAGATTTTTATTAACTAACAAATCAATTTCTGAATCTTTATGTGCTTTCTTTAAAACGTTAATGAGAGAAATACTTATTACTAAGTCACCTAGCCATGCAGGAGCTACTATGAGAATTCTTGTGTTATTCATTTTATTTTTCAGAGAGAAAAGATAGGTAAGAATTTACACCGTCTTCCAATTCGGTTGAAGTACCTTTATACCCAGCTTTACGGAGATTTGTCAAATCAGCTTGCGTATAAGCTTGATATTGTTTCTCCAGTCCATCTGGGAAGTCAATATACTCTATGTGCCCGGATTTGAAATAATCTATCACACTATTTGCGACGTCGTTAAATGTTCTACTTTTGCCAGTCGCAACATTATATATACCTGAAATGAGGTTATTCATAAACCAAATCTTTATATCAACAGTATCCCTGACATATACAAAATCTCTTCGCTGTTCACCATCGCCATATCCATGACTTCCTCGGAATAAATTTAGTTTTCCTTGTTTTTTTATCTGATTATAAAAATGAAATATTACACTACTCATGACACCTTTATGCTGTTCATATGGTCCGTAGACATTAAAATATCTGATTCCAACAATCTGGGATTTGATTTTTTCAAAGTTTTTTCTGACATAGTTATCAAAGAGAAGTTTTGATTCAGAATAATGATTAAGTGATGATTCATGGGCTTGATTTTCTATAAAAATATTACCATCACCGTACACTGATGCAGACGAGGCATAAACCATATTGATATTATTATTTGCGGCATACTCTAATAGCTGTTTGGAATAATTTAGGTTTACCTCCATTATGTAATCTCTATCAGGCTCAGTGGTTTTCGAACAAGCTCCTAAGTGAAAAATATAATCAATTTTATCTCTATACTTTTCATTTAATAAATCTGTGAGAAACGTATCGTGCCCGATGCAATCAATAATATTAATGTTTTCAATATTCTTAAATTTATCCGTATGTCTGTCTAGCTCTTCGACAACCAATACTTTTTTATTCAACTCGAGTAAAGATCGAACAAGATTTGTCCCTATAAAGCCTGCTCCACCAGTAACAATAACCATACAGTGAATGATACATGATTTTTGATTCAATTATAATATTACTAAATAAAACTATTGTTATGTTATCGTCATAGCTGCTACAATTACTTTTTCTAAAATGAAAAGATCACAAATACTTGTAGGTATAATTATGGGATCGCAATCCGATTGGCCGATCTTGAAACATGCCTCTGAAACACTTAGTAGTTTATCTATCAAGCACGAGAAGCAAGTAGTATCTGCGCATAGAACTCCAGACCTTTTGTTTAATTATGCTGAAAAAGCTCATGAGCGTGGCATAGAAGTTATCATCGCAGGAGCGGGTGGCGCAGCGCACCTTCCTGGTATGACTGCAGCAAAAACACATATACCAGTAATCGGCGTCCCTGTGAAAACAAAAGCATTAGAAGGCAAAGATTCTCTTCTATCGATAGTTCAAATGCCCGCAGGTATACCCGTAGCAACTGTAGCAATTGGTAAAGCTGGTTCAGTGAATGCTGGTTTACTAGCAGCATCTATTCTGAGTCTAAAATATCCACAAATAAACAAAAAACTTTTGGACTTTAGAAGAAAACAGACAAAACGCGTCTTGAAAACAACAAAACTTACCTGATGAAAATAGCTATTTTTGGGGCAGGACAACTTGCGATGATGATGATTCAAGGAGATCATGCAAACCATCATGACTATGTAGTTATTGATCCTACTACTAACCCACCAGCAAGCCGCTATGGAAAACACATACAAACTGAATATGATGATGAGGATACTCTAAAGAGGATTAGTGATGAATGTGATCTAGCGACTATTGATTTCGAAAATGTGCCTGTGGAAGCAATGAGAGAATTAGAAAAACATATTTGCGTTCATCCAAATTCAAATGCTCTAGAAATTTGTCAAGATAGACTCAATGAAAAAAAACTTTTCTCAGACTTAGGAATAAGAACAACAATGTTCGATAAAATTAATAGTTTAGATAGCTTGAATAATAGTATAGAAGATCATAAAAGCTACATTCTAAAGTCAAGAAGATTTGGTTATGACGGGAAAAATCAATATAGAATAAATCCCGGCGATAGAATCAAGACTAATTTAATTTCACAGGAGTGTATTCTTGAAGAATTAGTTGATTTTGAATCAGAGGTGTCTTTAATTTGTGTAAGATCAATCAAAGATGAAGTTTTGTTTTATCCTCTTGTGGAGAATAAACATAATGATGGAATTTTGAGTATAAGCGTTTGTCCAAGTAATTATAATGATTTACAAAGTGAGGCAGAAAAAATAGGCAATAAACTACTTGTGTCCATGAATTATGTAGGAGTACTAGTCATAGAATTTTTTGTGACGAGCGATAGAAAATTAATTGCAAATGAAATGGCTCCTAGAGTACATAACTCGGGTCATTGGACAATAGAGGGTGCAAATATAAGTCAGTTTCAAGCACACATCAATGCTATATCTGGTGGAATAGAAAAAAATCAAATTATCAGTTATAAGCCGTCAGCTATGTTTAATATCTTGTCAGAGTTTGTGACTGAAGATAAGCTGTGTTTGCTTAAAGAAAAATATAATGTTCATGTTCATGATTACCACAAAAGCGAAAGGATGGGTCGAAAGCTAGGTCACATAACTTATACATGTGACAAGGATGGCCAGCTGTCTGAGGATATAAGTGCTATAAAAAAAATTCTTCAGTGACTTCTTTTACCGTCAAATACGCAAACAAAGTAACATCCCTTATTACCAGCGTGAACTCTATGGAAATCTCCATCTTTGATTAATACCGTGTCGCCCTCTGCCACATCAAATTTTCTTTCATTAATTTCCATTTGTCCGCTACCTTTTACAAAGAAATATATCTCTTCTTGGCCTGGGTGTTTATGACCTGAGGTGCTTTTATTTGGATGAAGATCTGTACTGCTAAGAACAAGGTTTTTTAGTTCAGAATTATCACATACTTTATAGCGATCGTCCTCTTTTGCTATGATGCCTCCAATGTCATTAATATTATATTTATTCATAATTACTTCCTAAATTATTATCATATCAAAAATTAGTATTGTAAATATAAACAAGCATGAATCATGCCAACTTAACTTTAATGTCACCCCTATCAACTATCTCGTTTTTATCATTTAAATATAATACTCTAGGCTTATGATTCTCATACTCGTCAACCGAAAGGTCAACATATGAGCAGATAATTACCTCATCCTTCGGATTAATTTTATGACAACAAGCGCCATTCGCACATATTTCTCCCGAATCTGCGGGGCCTGGGATAGCATAAGTCGATAACCTCTCTCCATTAGTAACGTTGTAAATATCAATTTTCTCAAATGGTAATATTTTAGCTGCATTTAGAATTGAAATATCTATGAGACAAGAGCCTTCATAATCAATATTTGTGCTAGTAATAGTAGCTTTGTGCAGTTTAGAGTGTAGAAATCGTCTTTTCATAGTGCGTATAATACTATTTTTGATGAGTTAATTTAACTATATTTGTATATTATCTATGAGGCGAATATTCCCAGCAGTATAGGCAATAAATAAAGAAGAGTTATTAAGTTGTCCATTTGCAAGCTCTAGAGTTTCATTTTCCCTGTGTTCAAGATATTCGACATCAATATCATATCTCTCTATTTCTATCAAAGCATCTTTTTTAATATCTGCAAATTCATTTCCATCAATCATTTGATGACGCATATTTAAAAGTACATCGTAAATAATCTTTATCTTTTCAAGTGATTCATTATTTAGCCTTTTTAATCGTGAGCTTAGTGCAATATTATTACTTCTTACAGTGTCAACCTCAATAATTTCCAAATTTGAAAAATATGTTTTTGCGATATATTTTATTAATAATAATTGCTGATAGTCTTTCTTCCCAAAACATGCAAAGTGTGGCTTTATTGTCTCAAATAGATGTTTGACTATCTTATAAACACCTAAAAAATGATCTTCACGTGTTTGCCCGCACAGATAACGCGTGAATTTTGGCAAATCAATACTTTTCTCTATTTCAATCTCATGTGAGATATCTCCATCAGGAACATATACGATATTTATATGATTTTCTTTACATACATCAAGATCATCATCTAGCGCTCTTGGATAATAATCATAGTCATCACTATTGTTAAACTGTAGTGGGTTAACATATATGGAGGATATTTTGATTGTATCGTCAGGAGCAGAAGCAAATAATTCTTGATGGCCTTTATGAAGATTTCCCATTGTGGGTATGAGACTAATCTTGTTCCCCTCTGACCTATGCTTTTCAATAATTTTTGAAAGGCTCTCCTTGTTATCAACAATTAGCATTACTGTAATCTTTTTTTAAAATTTATGATTTTTTTGTCGAGTGATTTTTTTTCATTAGTCGTAAACATATCAATTTTATTAAAACTTATGCCAAGAAGGTCATAAATTACAGCAACCTGGCCATCTAATCCGTTGCCTGACCCGATACCAATCACTGGAGCTTTACAGTTTTTACTTATCCTCTTAGCAAGTGTGTTTTCAATACACTCCAATAGAATGATGGGCGCGCCCGCTTGATCTAACTCTATAGCAATATCATATAATTTTTTTGCTTCTGATTTAGTTTTTCCATATTTTCTATATCCAGATTTAGATCTAATTGTTTGAGGAAGCAGCCCTATGTGCGCACATAAAGGGATTTTTTTTGTTAAAAGATAGTGAGCGATATCCATGTTATTAGCATCTATTTCGATTTTTATGAGATCGGCAAGGCCTGACGAACTTAACTTTAAAGCATTTTTATATGCGATATTTTTTGTTTCATATGTATTACTTGGTAGGTCAGCCATTAAAATAGATCTCTTTACACCGGATCTTACACACTTCGCGTGATAAATTATTTCATCTAAAGAGACATTGTGAGTTGTCCTTTCCCCTTTTATGACCTGTCCTAATGAGTCTCCTACCAACACTATATCTACTCCTAGGGACTCGAGGTATTTACTCATACTTGCGTCATAGGCAGTTATACATGATATTTTTTTTCCGCATTTGTATTGCTTTAATAACTTATTAAGTTTGCTCATGGTTATAAAGAAGATGGATTAAAATATTTCTTACCATTTATGTTTGAGGATATCTCTTCTATAAGCATTTTATAGTCAGTTTCATTATTTATGTTTACGTTTGATGTATTGATAATGAGAATTGGCGAGGTATTGTACTCATGAAAGTGCTTCATATAGATATGGTTTACAGTGTCTATATATTTTTTTTTCATACCTTTTTCTATATCAAGCCCTCTTTTTTTTATTCTATCTAAAAGGATATCTGTTGAAGCCTGAAGGTAAATTATCAAGTCAGGTGTAGGTGGGTTGAAATGTAGTTTATCTCTAATTTCTATGTACATAGCATATTCCTCATCATTGAGGTTAAGTTTGGCAAACAATTCATCTTTTCCAAAATAAAAATCTGAGATAAGTAAATTTTCTGTATTATTCACTTTTGCGGATTGTTCTATCCTTCTCAGTAAAAAATATAGCTGTGTAGAAAATGAGTTTGATTGATTATGATCATAAAATTCTTTCAAAAAGGGGTTATCAATATAATCCTCAAACAGTGTGTCACACTTGATAGTATTGGATATTTTTTTTGCTAGTGTTGTTTTACCAACTCCAATAGCACCTTCGATAGCAATATATTTTTTGTTTATCATTAGA
>MDTD01113743.1_pt1 | contig 14385 bp, 9 predicted proteins | sample 811221 | NCBI WGS metagenome assembly MDTD01 (sample SAMN05326646, study PRJNA326480) | marine metagenome | isolation source: seawater | place: Pacific Ocean: South West | collected 2011
GCTGATGCTGATGGTCTGGCAGATGCTCAAACTCATCCGACTCCCTGAGCATCATGGCATGCTGGTGCTGATGGTTCTTCATGCGTCCGTTGCCATCGGTTTTACCATCCGTGAATACCCCCAACTGGTCAAAGTGCGTCAACAGTGGAACGCCGCAGAACAGTGCGCCCAATTCATCAACCAGGATCCCGGTCAGGTTTTCAGCATCGACGAAATGAACAGCCTTGAATTACAAATCAATATTCACACCAGCGTTCCCATTTACCGAAAAAGCACACACGAAGATTCTTTAAATCGCAAACCCAAATGGATCCTTCGTCAACAAAGCGATCACGGTCTGCAACAATACCAAACCGTCTGGTCAGATCAGGAATTCGAATTGTTAAGACGAACCATCACGCCAGATGACCAATCCACATCACTGCCAACCACCACACCGGACATGTGATGTGCATCGTGTTGCCAGCGTTGTGATCAAGAGCGTTGCGAATCCATTTAGCAAGCTGACGGATCAAGGCTTGACATTGCGTTTGACCATCAAAAGCTTTTCGACAACAAACTCAAACGAATAACCATCCGGGACAGTCGCATTCTGACTGATGATCAGGTAATCAGGCGCTGCGACCTGTTGATATGATCGGCCCAGTTCAACAGGTCGATCTGCTGCAAACTTGATCATGCCTGTGATATCCGAATCGATATCGCGTGTCACGATCTGCTGCGATGGATCAACCTGATCAATCTTGTGAATGTGCTCGACCAACGCATCAATTGCCGGCCAGCGCTGATGACGCTGAATTTGCTTCGGATACTCACTTGCCACGCGCCCCACCGTCACGATCATGTGCGTGATGAGCATGACGATCAGCAGCGTATTACACCACTTTTTCGTCTCGACCACCTTGTATAGAGACAGCAGAATGACCGGGAAGATCGGGATGAAAAAGCGCGTCCCCTGACCATATGGCCAAATCAGATACATGCCCACGTAAAGCGGCACCATCCAAACCAGTGCGTCACGGTTATGGCGGATGAGCCTGATGTACCCCCAAAGCACCAGCAGCGACAATGGGACATACAACAGCATCAACGCATTGAGCCAGTGACCATCCTCGGCATAGGTTCGGAACAGACCCGGTACGACCAACCGCCCCACCGTGTTGATCCGACGATGTACGTTGTCGGTGAGAATTTGAAAGGAGGACTGATCCTGCTGATGCTCGAATGCGTGATTGGTATAGGTGCGTTCCTGTTGGGCTTCTGCCAGGCTTTTCTCGTAGCTGATCCAGCCACAGGCAAAAGCGCCCCCCAAGGCATTCAGTAACACGGCAATGGCTAAACCATGCGCCCAACGTTTGCGGCATTTCCAACTCAGACATGCAGCCAACAAACTCAAACCCAATCCCCCAGCGATAAACACACCGACCACGCGCGTGAGTATCAGCCAACCCAGCATGGGAATCGAAAGAAGCGCCCATGCCCATGCCTTGCCCAGTTGTTTTTGATCCATCGCCTGGTAAAGCATGTGATAGATCACAGCCAAGCCAAAGAGCAGCGCGCAAAACCACATCTCACTGAGAAAACGCAGGTAGTATCCCCACGTGGACATGTTGAAAAGAAACAGCGCAATGATCAGGATGGATCGATCGCGATTAAGCCACTGTCTTAACCAGCGATAACCGCAGAGCATGACAAGAATCGATGCCAGCCTTTGAAAGATGGAAAGAAGCAGAAACGGTCGATCCCCTGTCCAGAACGCGGGTGCATAGAAGAAACTGACTCCTGGTGGGTAATACAGATGCTCATTGCCCAAGCATGTGAGTTGCCCATCTTGTGCCAAAGCACGTGCGATCCCAAGATAATTCGGAGCATCACCGCCCGGTGCCCACCACACTGGTTTGATCGCCAACGCCAACAGTAAAGCAAAAATCACCTGGCGCAATATCACGCCTTTTCTGGTAAGATCATGCTCATCCTTAACACGCGGGACAACGAGGTCCTGATCGCATCGGCATGTATCATCACTTTGTCCATCAAACTTTTCGGGCGGCATATCCGCAGATTATATCCTTTGGAACGACCATCTGCGCTTGACCCCCAACCGGATGGATGATACAAAATTGACCTATTCGTACCGTAACGATTGCTTTTCAAGGTTCAATCAACCTTGTATTTGAAAGATATCACTGACCAGGAATCCAAACACATGGCAAAGAAAACCAAAGACAATCTCGCAGACGTCGGACTCATCGGCCTGGCTGTCATGGGACAGAACCTTGTCCTGAACATGGCAGACCACGGCTTTAAGGTCGCTGTCTACAACCGCACCACTTCCAAGACCGACGAATTTCTCGCCGATGCCGAGGCCAATGAACCGGCATTCCCCAACCTCGTGGGCACCAAGACCCTCAAGGAATTTGTCGCCTCCATCGCCAAGCCGCGCAAGATTATCATCCTCGTCAAAGCCGGTGCCGGCACCGATGCCGTCATCGACTCGCTCGTCCCGCTGGTCGACAAGGGTGACATCATCATCGACGGTGGCAACGCACTCTGGACCGACACCATTCGCCGAGAAAAAGCACTCACTGCCAAGGGCATCGAGTTTGTCGGCTCGGGTGTCTCTGGTGGTGAAACCGGTGCACGCTTCGGCCCCTCACTGATGCCCGGCGGTTCCAAGACCGCATGGAAATCACTGATGCCGATCTGGAAAGCCATCTCCGCCAAAGTCGACAAGAAGACCGGCGCTGAACTGCGTGGTGCCGAACCGGGTAAGCCCATCAAGGGCGGTGAAGCATGCACCGCCTACATCGGTCCCGATGGTGCAGGTCACTATGTCAAGATGGTCCACAACGGTATCGAGTACATCGACATGCAACTGATCTGCGAAGCCTATGCCATCATGAAAAACCTGCTGGGCATGAAGGCTGGCGAGATCGGCAAAGTCTTCGAAGAATGGAACAAGGGCGAGCTTTCAAGCTATCTCATTGAAATCACTGCCGACATCCTGCAGCAGAAAGACCCCCGCAACCCCCGGAAGTTTTTGGTCGACCAGATTCTGGACACCGCGGGTCAAAAAGGTACCGGCAAGTGGACCGCGGTCAGCTCACTGGACCTGGGCATCCCCGCCAACGCCATCGCCGAAGCCGTGTACGCCCGTTGTCTTTCAGCTTTGAAGGAAGAACGCGTCAGTGCAAGCAAACTGCTCAAGGGTCCCAAGGCCATGAAGTTCACCGGCGGCAAAGCCAAGACAATCGAAGCCATCCGACAGGCGCTTTACTGCTCCAAGATTTGTGCCTACGCCCAGGGTTTCCAACTGATGACTGAAGCACAAGTCGAATACAACTGGAAACTGAACTTCGGCCAGATCGCCAAGCTCTGGCGTGGTGGTTGCATCATCCGTGCAAGCTTCCTCCAGAAGATCACCGATGCTTACACAGCTGACAAGAAGCTTCAGAACCTGATGCTCGACCCCTACTTCAAAAAGGCCATCCACAAGGGCCAGGAAGAATGGCGTGAGATCGTCGGACTCTGCACCAAGTTCGGTGTCAGTGCCCCTGCCTTCGGCAGCGCGCTGGCTTACTTCGACGGCTACCGCAGTGCAGTCCTACCCGCCAACCTGCTCCAAGGTCAGCGTGACTACTTCGGTGCACACACCTACGAACGCACCGACGAAAAACGCGGCAACTTCTTCCACACCGATTGGCCCGAAGAAGGTCGCCCCGAAACCAAGGCATAATCGCCTAAACACAATTGATCTCAAAAACGACCTCGTCATCACCGGCGAGGTCGTTTTCTTTTTATCCCTCTCAACCCGCTTGCGGTTTAGCACGACAACACCGCGCGACTCACTCGCATCCCCCCTTGACATCAACAATGAACAACCGACAATAAACCCACCTTGGCGTGCTGCATGACAGCAGGGATGATGTTTCGTCATCCGGGTCGCTATATGTGACCTTCAAACACAAGTCGCATGTCAGATCATTTGCTACGCAAATCGACTGACATAGCAAGGTAGCCGATGTGCAAAACACATCGGTTTTTTTCAGAGAATCACCATGGGCAATTTCGGGCGGAAACGAAACGCAGACATTTTCACATGGCTTGTTCTATGCCTGCTTGCCATCATATTAATCTTTGCATTTCCAATCTTCATCTTAATTGAGCTGATCAACTGCTTCTTTCCGGATCGCCTGGCTAAAAAACGCTATCGCCACGTGTTTCGACATATCTGTGGCATGGGTCTCAAATCTGACGAATTGGCACGTCGCCTGGGTATGACGGTCGAGCAAATCCAAGCAACACCCCAGGATTACACCACTCGAAAAATCCCCAAGCGATCCGGTGATCAACGTGAACTTAATATCCCAAATGAACAACTCAAGTCACTGCAACGCTGCATACTCAAAGGCCTGCTATCAAAACTCAAAACACATCCAGCAGCAATGGGATTTGAAGAAGGCTATTCCATCGCACACAACGCCATGTTGCACACACAGCAGGCTGTGGTGATCAAAATGGATATAAAGGATTTTTTCCCATCAATCACCGCTGCAACCATTGAGTTTTATTTCAGAGAGATCGGTTGGAACAAACGCGCGGCTTTCCTTCTTTCGGAACTTTGCACACATGCTTATCAACTCCCACAAGGTGCCCCCACCAGTCCCAAGCTCAGTAACCTTGTCAACTACATGATGGATTACCAGATTGAACAAGCTGTCAAACACTATCACGGTACATATACACGTTACGCAGATGACATCACTATCAGCTTTCCCAAGGACTATCCCAAGCATGTTCGAGGTATCATGCAGAAAGTCCGTTGCATCACCAAGTTTCACGGCTATGAACTCAACCACAAGAAAACGCATATTCTCCGCCAACACCAGCAGCAGCGTGTCACCGGTCTGGTCGTCAATGACAAGGTAAATCTACCACGGGAAAAACGACGTTGGTTACGTGCGGTGGAACACCGGCTTCAAACACAGGGGAAAGCGTCACTGACGCAAGAACAACTCGATGGGTACAAAGCATTGCAGCAGATGATCGCTTCTCAGACACAACCCAAAGCGTAAGCGTCATCACAATCCGACTTATGCCAACATATTTTTTCGATCCTGATACATCTGCCAGAACAAGATCCATGGATCAAGCAGAATCTGATCCTCATCCGACGCCCCCGGTTCACAGAGACCAAAGGCAAAATGCGTGTGTTCAAAATCACCAACATGAACGCCTGCTGAAAGAGCGTAGGGCATCCCTGCTTCCAATGGCGTATGCTCGGGCACCAGCAGTTTGATCAGGTGACAGGCACGGATGAGCCATCGTGAACCATCTGCCCATGTGTGCGCCCCTTGCCAGCGATTGTTATTGTCACCGTTGCAAACCTGGTTGTAATACGCATGTTCGTCGATGGCAAAAGGTGTCCACAACACCGTACCTGCCGGGTGATTGATATCCAATCCCCCATGCGCATCAGCACCAAAGTATGGCCCCATCCAACAGTCCATGCCCTGGTAACAGTCTTCGATCTTCAGACCCTCTTTGGGTAACGGACACCAGGGATGTAGCAACACAGGACAGATGCGTTTGCCTGTTTCCTGAATCGCAAGTCGGACATCTTTGCGCGGTTTACATTGACCATGTGCTTCATTGAGATGATCAAAAATATGCACGGTTGCATCAAACCAGATGCGCATGCCAAAGAGTTCCCACGGTTCATAGAAACTCCGCTGATTCCCCACCCAGCGAATCAGTTTGACTTCATGCCCATCGATGAGCATCTGACACCCGCAGTGCAACACCGTTGAGGCCTGCGACTGGGGCACCTTGATCTGCTTGAGTGTCGTGGAATACACATGAGCCCAGCTGCTTAAAATCTCAATGGTATGGGTTGAACCATCAGACAAGGTCAACGCAAGCATGTCCCCATGATCCATCTCAATGGCCAGCAACGTATCGCGCGTTTGTTGCGTGATCTGCATGATGTATCAGTCCCTTATTTAAACACCAGGAATTATCACGTAGCACCCCAAAAATAACAAACGATCCGATGGTCGCATCGGATCGTTTGTCAGTGCAATGTTTCAAATGGTGATCTATTTAAAATTCCATCGGATTATCTGCATAGTCCTTGAGGAACTGGTGATCAGCCTGATTGGTGTAAGCGGTTTGATCGATGGTGCTGCAACCACTCATGGCAAAGAGCAGACCAGCGGACAGAACGATAGCGATAACGAGTTTGAGCATGGCGTTTCTCCTTTGTACTCCAAAATATTTCAGCGGTAACAGCATGCTTGGAAAACTGGAACCGCCAAGGTTATATTCCAGAATATCTCCAAAAAACGATCACGCAAACAGAAATGTCAAACAATCTGATCACGCGTACAGTCTGTAACGTCTGGGCGTTTTACTCATCCTCGTATAGCATGACGGCCTTGAACTGGACCTGCGTACTGCCATCGGCATCATCATCTGCCACAAAACACAGGTTGCTCATCGTGCCGGTATAGAACTGCCCCACCGGTATCCGGCAGGTCATCACACCGCTGCTGTAGGTGTTGGTTTCCTGGAACATGCCGGTCCAGGCCTGCGTGCCACCGAGTTGGAAACATCTAAGGTCATTGCCGTGATTGTTATCTTCATCGAGCCCGATGCCGATGATCTCGCCGATGTCCGACGCGGTCACTTCAAATTCAAGAATGGTGTTGGGGGTAACCGCATATGTCAGAGGGATGCGTTTCCATGCGTTGCCTTGGAGTTCGACGGTCAAACCGCCGTCACTCACCGTTGCGCTGCTCGACTTACCAGCAGCATCGTCCTGGTCTGCACTGTAAGAGACGATGGTGTAATCATCCATATCCACCATGACGCCATCGGTGCGCGTGTTGTTGTTCCAGTTCATATTCTCCGTCAAGCTGGAAATGATCGGCATGTCAGGATAGGACATGGTGGTGAGTTTGATGTCATCGACCAAGCTATATTCATTGCCCCGGACATAGATGCGAGAGAAGCTGGCAAAGTCGGTGTCGGTGACGCTGAGTTTTTCCTGGCCGTTGACATAGACGGTGATCAAACCCGTACTGGCGTCCCATGTCATGTCGATCTGGGCAAGACCGGCAAACGTGTTGTCATAGGTCACCGGGTCAGTCCCGGTCACGGCATAACCCGTTGCAGGATGACCGGTGTCCATATTGCTTGAGATGGTGGTGCCAGTCGTAAAGAAGCTGTCCCATGATGAGGTCAGATCGATCTTCTTGATCTGGACATAACCATTGCCGTTGTAACTTGTCGCCGACGCCGTACTCCAACCCACAGCATAGCCCTGCGTGCCGTCTGCATTGAGCAAGCCGACCATGTTGTAGCGGCTGAAGTTGGACTGGATCATTTTAAAACGCAGCGTGAAGTCTTCGGTCACGGTCGTTCCCAGTTCACAGTAGTTCAAACCATTGCGATGCTTGGATGCCTGCGAAGTTAACGTTGTCGAATAACCGCTTGGTGAAGATGTAAACGAACTGGACACATACGCTGAAGCATTGTTGGGTGTGGTCGGCACGGCATTCTGCCAAACCGCGCGTAGGGCAGCGTCATCTGCATAACCATCGAAGTTTTCCTCAAAGACCACGATGGGTTCCTGTTCAAAAGCGGGCTTGCCAATGGTGTTGTTGGTGATCTGACAGTCTGGTGCATTACGGATGTAAAACACATTACCCACCGTGCCACGCCCGTAAGCGTTGCGTCCGCCGTAGTCATCAAACGTGTTGTTGTCGATGACCAGATCGGTGACACCCTTGGTTGCGGTGGTATCCGAACCATCGCCTGAAGATTGAATCCAGATATTGGAGCGTTCGATATTGGTGAAGGTATTATCGAGAACCTGCGTGCCGTTGCCTGATGGACCTTCACTCAGAAAGCTTGAATCATTGCTGATGATCACAGCGGGGCCAGCAAGGGTATCAAAGTGATTGCCCTGAATCAACGCATCAGGTGCCCGCATGAGTACACCGCGTGCACGGTGATTGTAGAAGTGATTGTTCACCACCTGTGCGCCACGACCTGATGCATTGAGATTACAAATCTGAGAACAGGAGCGGAGATTCTGGGTCGTGAGCCAGGTCACAAAATTCGGCACGGGATTGGTAAAGACGATTTTCATGACACTGCTCGCATACTCCGGGATCGACGTGACGTTGATGCTGGAGATCGGGCCCAGTGAGATCAGTTCGTGCGTTGTCTTATCCATGTAGACAAAGTCATCTGCAACGTTGTACAGCGAACCATGCGATTCGGTGTAAATGGTGTAGGCGTCCTCCACCTTGATCACCGGCACGAACGATCCGCCGATGTTCACGGAGTCATCGCCCATGCCCGTGAAATAGCAGTGACTCACCACCGGCCCCACGGTACACCACTTGGAATGCACACCGTCAGCATTGGTGGAAAACAGGCGCGTGGTGTTGGGCTTCTGCGTGATGGTGCATTGATCCACGGTGACAAGCCCGGAGCTTGAAATGTTAAACGCCGTTGCCGGGGCGCTGTAGATGGTGACATTCTCAGCAAGGCAATCACTTGATGAATTGATTTTGACAGCATCAGCTTTTCGGCGACCGACAACGATGAACTTCTTGCCAACAAAATCCTCGAGCACGGTATTGCTTGTGACATAGCGATAGACACCACTCCCCAGATCGATGACCTGTGAATTGAGATACTGATCCATGAACTGATTGAGTTTCTTGCCGGTGTAGGGATCGTAAAGGTAGCCGACATTCTTGCCGGTGTGCTCACCGCCAAAGGTGTCGATGTGATCCTCAGTTGGCAACGGGAAACCTGCATCAATGGTGATGTCCACGTAATGCGATGCAGGCGTGGTGGCAACGACGGTGCCCTGCGTGTGAGGCAAGGGATCGTAATCCACCGAGAGATTGCGCAGCGTAATGTGATCCGACGCGTTGATGTAGATGCCATGATGATACGGACTGCCACAAACCAGAATCGCTTCGTTGGGCGCTTCGATCGTGAGGTTTGAGAGACTGCTGATTTTCAGATGCGCAGCCGAACTGTCGGCATCCTGTGGCAAAGCGAGTTTGTACGAACCATCGGGAACCTGCAACACCACCGGGGCAGGCGAGATGGCAGCAGCGGCATTGATCGCAGCGACAAACGCGGGGAAATCATCCGTCACCCCGTCGCCTACTGCGCCATAGTTGGTGACATTGAGCACCGTCTGAGCATGTAATGCGAGTTGCATCACCAACACAAGACAAACCGACATCCTCCAACAACTCATCAATCCTTTGAAACAATTCATTGCGACCTCTTTCGTGATATGGACAAAGAACAACAACCGTACGCAAACGTCAATCAAATGCCCGGAAAGGTATTGGCAATATGACAACGCACATGTCAGAAACATGCTTGAACAGTGCGTTGGATGCGGGTCACAAAAAAGTAAAAGTCTGCCGATTCAAACCTGGCAGTGCGTTATTGTTCTCTGCTGTCTTTGGAAAGATCCAATGGGCGGTTGTTGATGGTGTTGTTCTTCCAGGTGATCTTGCCGTTGTTACTGAGAATCACCGGGTCGTTGGCAAACTCCTTGGAAGAGATTTTGCCGATGGTGTTGTTTTCGATGAGCACGTTGTCTGCATTCTTGATGCTAAAGACATTACCCACTTCACCACGACCGTAAATGTTCGGACCGCCGTAGTGATCAAAACGGTTGTTGCGGATGGTAACGTTGATCACGCCCTGCGTTGCCTTGCCCGACTGATCACCGGCACCGGAGTAGAGCATGATGTTGGAGCGTTCAATGTTGATGAAGGTGTTGTCCTCCACAATGGTGTTATCGCCGGACGGACCTTCCTGCAAAAAACCGCTGTCGTTGGCAACCACAATGCCCGGACCTGCCAGATTCTCAATCCGGTTACCTTTGATGACACCATCGGGACAGCGCATGAGAATCGCACGCAGACGGTGATCATGGAAGTGACAGTTAATGACCTTGCCCCCACGACCGACATAGTCATAGTTGATCAACCGTGAGCATCGGTACTGTGGCCTTTTTTCCGAATCCTTCACCGAGAGATAGGTGATGAGTTTGGGCAGCTTCTGGTCAAAAGTCAGTTGCAGACAAGGACGAGAAAAGCCTTCGACTTTTACGCCCTGGATGTTGGTGATGTTGCCCAGCCGGACATGGCCCATGGTGGTGCGGTCGACAATGTAGTATTCGCCGATCTTGTGGTTCACCGTGGCATGTGCCTGGACGATCATGGTGTAATCATCAGGCTGCTGGATGACGGGCGTGTAGGAACCGCCGATGTTGACGCTGTCATCGCCCATGCCTGTGAACTCTGAGTTACTGAGCACCGGGCCGTTGGCACACCACTTGGAATGCAGGCCATCAGCATTGGTGGACATCATGCGATCGGTCCCCGGCTTGCGGATGATCTTGCAGTGATCGATCACCACGTCCTTGCTGCTGGAGACATTCCAACCACAAGCCGGTGAATGGTAGATGTGAACCTGCTGCATCAGGCATCCGTCGGTGTTATTGATTTTCACACCATCGGCTTTACGACGGGAGACCACGGTAAACACCTTACCCACCATCTGAGGCTCGACGGGATTGGAGGTATTGAATCGGTAGAGACCGTTGCCCATATCTTTGGGAATGTTCTTCCACATGTATTGGTCATAAAACTGATTGAGTTTTTTGCCGGTCCTGGCATCGAAGATGTATCCGACGTTTTTGGTGTTGACGATTTTGGTCGCCTGATTAAAGTCCATATGCGGGAGCATCGGGGAGGGGTAACCGTCAGCGAGTTTCATATCAATGAAATTATTCGCAGGATCAACCGAGACAATCGTGCCTTGCGATTGACAGTAGGGATCGTAATCCACCGCGAGATTCTTGACGGTGATGTTTTGACTGCCATCAACAAAAATGCCATGTCGATAGGGATTACCCATCAATAGCAAGGGACGGTTTTCACCTTCAATGGTGATGTTCTGCATTGCTGCGATGGTGAGATTGCCACCTTCTGCCGATGCCTTTTTCGGATCATATAAACCAAGACGATAGGTTCCCTGCGGGACTTTGATCGTCACGGGTTGGGGCTTGTGTTTGTCTGCGGCTTCCAAGACTTTGACAAAGGCAACTGCGTCATCGGCAATACCATCGCCTTTGGCGCCGAAGTCTTTGACGTTGAGCGTGGTCTGGGCGTGCATGTTCGCACACCCCGTCAGGGATATCATGAAACACAGCGTTGATAGACGAATCGCTTTGAGTGACATGTTCAATGCCAATCCTTTCGGGGAAGAATGATCCTTGGAGTTGATCATGTTTAAAAAATGTCAGTTTATGTCTTAGTCTTTTGGGGGAATCGGTTGACTGTCTTTTTCCAATTGCGTCTGCTGACCATCGAGCGTGTTATTCTTCCACGTGATCTTGCCCAGATTCTTGGTATAAATCAGCGGCACATTTTCATATCCGGTATTGGGCTTGACGATGGTGTTGTTTTCAATGGTCAGATCGCCACCGGAACTGATGTAAAACGGATTGCCGTTGATACCACGCCCATAGGGATCATCCCCGCCGTAGTTTTCGATGCGGTTATTGCGAATGACCAAGCCACGCACCTTGGGGGGCAGGGACGATGCGATGTAGATATTGGAGCGTTCGATATTGACCATCACGTTGTCTTCAATGATGGTGTTATCGCCGGAGGGACCTTCGGTGAGGAATCCGCCGTCGTTACTGACGACAATAGCCGGGCCGGAGAGATTTTCGATGCGATTGCCTTTGATCAAACTGTCGGGGCCACGCATGAGAATGCCCCGCACACGGTGATTGTAAAAGTGATTGTTGATGACCTTGGCATAGCGACCACATGCATTGAGATTGAGCACCTGTGAACACTTCTTGATGTTGCCGTTTTCCTTCCATGTCACCAGGTCGGGAAGCGGTGCATCAAAGGTAAGTTTGATGCAATGCTTTTTGAAGCCTTCAACTTTGGTGCCGTTCCATTTGATCATCTTGGGGAGTTTGAGATGTTCATCGTGGCCGGGGCTTGCCATGATCAGGTCGGTGGGATAGTTGGTGATCGAGCCATGCGCCTGGACGACGATGGTGCGGTCGTCGAGTTTTTCAAGGACGGGGGTATAGGAACCGCCGATGTTCACCGAGTCATCGCCCATGCCGGTGAAGGTGCTGTTGCTTAGCGTTGGACCAACGGGACACCACTTGGAATGCAAGCCGTCCGCATTGCTGCTCATGGCACGCGGTGCGCCGGAGACATCGGGACGGTGAATGATTCTGGACTTGTCGATGGTGATGCGCGTGCTGCTAGCCACGTTGTAACCACAGGACGGGGCGCTGTAGACGGTCGCATTTTCGATCAGGCAATCGGTGGAATCATTAACCTGATACGCGCTGGCTTTACGACGTCCGACGACTGCAAAGCGGCGGCCGACCATGTCATCACGGACCACGTTGGAAGACTTGTAACGATAGAGACCATTGCCCAAATCTTCGACCTGCTTACGCAGATACTGGCTGTAGTACTGGTTCTGTTTCATGTTGGTTTGCGCGTCATACAGGTAACCAACGGAATGACCTTGCTTGCCAGAGAAAGCATCAATGTGCGCATCGGTCGGCAAGGGATAGCCCGGATCAACCTTCATGGTGATCAATTGTGATTCAGGATCAACCTTGGTGATCATGCCCTGCGTGTAAGGCAACGGATCATAATCGATGGCAAGGTTCTTGACGGTGACATTGGTGCACTTGTAAATACCCACACCCTGGTGATACGGGCTGGTCATGATCAAGAGCGTATTCTCGCCACCACTGACAATCACATCGCGATGCGACGCGATCATGAAATGCGCCTTGGTGTCAGCATTTTCATCGAGGCCCAGGCGGTACGTACCATCAGGAATCAACAACGTCACCGGGCGCTGCGAGATGGTCCGCAGTGATTCCAATGCCTTGTTGAGTGCAGGTAAATCATCAGCTTTCCCATCACCCACCGCCCCGAAGTCCTTGACGTTAACCACGGTCTGCGCCTGCAGTGACATCGCGGTGGTCAACAGGATCAACACACACAACGATACGGATTTGAAAAAGTGACGACAGTGTTTCATAGCAGATTCCATAAGACAAAGATTCATGAGTCTGATTGTTATTTGACTTGAAGCTGACGAACCGATTCACGTTCGACCAGTTCGCCAACCACGCTTTGAACGATGGACGGTTGATTGTCCATGTCCTGATCAATTCGCTGGATCAAGCGCATGGCAGCTTGATAGGTACAAAGTTCCTGGGCAACGGTGTAGCTGGATAACTGTGGCGTGAGCAGACTGCATAACTCAACGGTGTTATCGAATGCCAACACGCTCAGATCATCGGGGATGCGGATACCAAGACGCTGAGCCGATTGATAGCAACCGGCGGCGTTCCAGTCATTGGCACAAAGCACCGCAGTCGGGCGCTGGTCAGCAGGCAACTGCCACCACTGCTGGAGCATCTCATCAAATTGCGGGTACTCCGTCTCAGGAAGCGATGGCCCCACCAGTTCGGTCGCACGCAGAAAAACAATCTCCGGGTCGAAAGCATGATTCATCCGCAGGAAGCGTTCATACCCCTGATACCGCATCAACAGCATCGGGTGATGACTGATGTTGCTGACAAAGGCAATCCGACGATGCCCCATCTCCCAGAGATATTGCGCAGCCGAGTAGCCGCTGTGATAATCATCACAATTGACCTGGTCGATGGAGAGGCCCGGCTGGTTAAGATTCAAACCGACGATAGGTAGACGCGTGCTGAGTTTCTCAATGGAGGGCGTCAACATCCCCTTGACCAGCAGGCCATCGATTTTGTTCTCCGTTACCATGCGTGGCATGTTGTCTTCGTTCTCACCAAACTCCGTGAGATAGTGAAAGCCGGTCTCATTGCAGGCGCGGGAGAGTCCCTGGAAAAAGGCAGCGTACATGGGATGATTGGCCCACTGAGCTGAGGCACGGGAGATGTAAATGCCGATGTTGCCCGTCTTGCGAGACCTGGGCGCCCGACCACTACCCAGCGGACGCTTACCCCGGAGGGTGTAACCGAGTTCCTGCACGGCCTGGCGGACACGATTGGCATTGACCGGACGAACCCCCGCTTCGCCTCGCAACACACGACTGACCGTCCCGGTCGAAACACCGGCAAGACTGGCCACATCCTTGATATTCACATCGGTTTTGATCATAACTTTACATGTTCAAATTGAACATTCAAATTATTGACGTCAAAATGAACAAGTCAAGCCATATCGCCCAAAATACCGCGACTAAATACAATAAAATCAACGTATTACAGTGAACGCGCATTCAAAACCAACA
>MDTD01052379.1_pt1 | contig 14383 bp, 17 predicted proteins | sample 811221 | NCBI WGS metagenome assembly MDTD01 (sample SAMN05326646, study PRJNA326480) | marine metagenome | isolation source: seawater | place: Pacific Ocean: South West | collected 2011
ATAGACACATCACCATATCCTATTTCTCTTATAGAAATCTCTAATTGTCTAAAATTATAGTCATAAATATCCTGTAATTCTTGTTTTAAATTTTCTGATTTATATACTTTTAAAAAAAATGCAAAATGTATCAAATATAAAGTTAATCTTATCGAGAAATCCTCTTCTATATTAGTATTTTTATATAATAATTTATTTCTAGTGAATTTTATTAAATTATTGTAAATGTTAATATAATTTTTACTCATATGACCAAATATATACTAATAATAATATTTATAATTATTTCAAGTTGTTCAACAAATAAAGTTATCAAATCCCATGGAAATAATCTTATAATTACTTCTAATGATAAATTAATAATAAATAAAACTAATAAAAATGATATTTTAAATATCTTAGGTCCTCCATCATCTAAAAGTTCTTTCAATGAAAATATTTGGATATATATAGAAACTAAAAAAAAAAGTACATCTATTTTAAAATTGGGGTCAAGAAAGCTAGTGAACAATAATGTATTAGTAGTAAAACTTAATGATAAAGGTATCTTAGAAAAAAAGAATTTTTACAATATTGAAAATATGAATAAAGTTAACTTTAGTAAAGAAATAACAGAAAGTGGCTATAATAAAAATTCATATGTTTATGGTGTATTAAAAAGCCTTAGAGACAAGATAAATAATCCAGTGAGAAGAAAAAATAAAACTAACTAGGAAGCAATAACAGCTAACAGAAGTAGTGCAACTATATTTGTAATTTTTATCATTGGATTTACAGCGGGACCGGCAGTATCCTTATATGGATCACCTACAGTATCACCTGTTACTGCAGCCTTATGGGCATCAGAACCTTTTCCACCAAAATTTCCATCTTCTATATATTTCTTTGCATTATCCCATGCTCCTCCACCAGCAGTCATAGAAACTGCAACGAATAAACCTGTAATTATGACGCCAAGTAACATTGCACCGACAGAAGCTAAAGCTGCAACTTGTCCTCCTATATAGTAAATTATAAAATACAAAATTATTGGAGATAATACGGGCAACAAAGATGGAATAATCATCTCTTTAATTGCTGCTACTGTTAGCAGATCTACTAATTTAGCATAATCAGGTTTTTGTTTTTTCTTCATTATTCCAGGAAATTTTTTAAACTGGCGCCTCACCTCTATAACTACAGCACCTCCAGCTCTACCAACTGCTTGCATTCCCATAGAACCAAACAAATATGGAAGCATTCCACCTATTAATAGACCAACGACTACATAAGGATTAGATAAATCAAATGTAACTACAATTCCTTCAAGTTTTGAACCAGCTTCTTTTGAAAAGTGTTTTATATCCTCAGTATAAGCAGCAAATAAAACTAAAGCTCCTAAACCTGCAGATCCAATTGCATAACCCTTTGTAACCGCTTTAGTAGTATTACCAACAGCATCCAATGCATCAGTTGTTTTTCTAACATTATTAGGAAGTTTCGACATTTCTGCAATTCCACCCGCATTGTCAGTTACAGGACCATATGCATCTAAAGCTACAACCATACCAGCCAATGCAAGCATCGTGGTGACTGAAATTGCAATTCCATATAATCCAGCGATAGAGTTAGTAATTAAAATTCCAGAAACAATTATTAGTGCAGGTATTGCAGTTGCTTCCATAGATACTGCTAGACCTTGAATAACATTAGTTCCGTGACCAGTGGTTGATGAATTAGCTACGCTTTTAACAGGTCTATAATTAGTTCCTGTATAGTACTCGGTAATCCAGATTATTAAACCTGTTATGACTAAACCAATGATACCGCAATAATATAAACTCAAACCATTAAATTCATTTTCGCCAACTTTATAAGACGTTTCAAAACCTAATACATAATCAGTTAATGGATATAACAAAATTAATGAAGTTACAGCGGTAGCAATAAAACCTTTGTAAAGGGCATTCATAACATTTTTACTTTGACCTAATCTAACAAAATAGGTCCCAAGAATAGAAGTAACTATACATGCAGCTCCAATGGATAACGGATATAACATCATATTTATGTCACCAACAAAAAAAATTGAAGCTAATACCATGGTTGCAACGATTGTAACAGCATACGTCTCAAATAAATCAGCTGCCATACCAGCACAATCTCCAACATTGTCACCAACATTATCAGCAATTACTGCTGGATTTCTAGGATCGTCTTCTGGAATACCAGCTTCAACTTTTCCTACTAAGTCGGCTCCAACATCAGCGCCTTTTGTAAATATCCCACCCCCTAACCTTGCAAATATAGATATTAAGGAAGCACCAAAACCAAGTGCTACTAGAGCGTTAACTATTTCCCTTTCGTCGGTTTCTATTTTTAATAAAAAGTAGTAATAAACAGAAATAGATAATAAAGCCAAACCGGCAACAAGCATTCCAGTGACAGCTCCAGATTTAAAGGCAACGTCTAGACCTTTTACAAGACCTTTTCTTGAAGCTTCTGCGGTTCTAACGTTAGCTTGAACTGACACTAACATTCCAACGTATCCAGCAATACCAGATAGAGTTGCGCCTATAAGATACCCCAATCCAACCAATGGACTGAATGCAATACTTATGATTACTAGTACAACAACTCCTACCAATGCGATAGTTTTATACTGACGATTTAAGTATGCTTTAGCGCCTATCTGAATTGCAGATGCTATCTCCTGCATTTTTAAATTACCTGAACTTAAATTTAAAATATTTTTTCCTGTAAAAAAACCGTAAATTATTGATAACAATCCTGCTAGAATTATATATAAAAGAATTGTTTCGCCTGATGTATCCATAGAATAATTAAGTATTTATAAAGCTCGCACATTACAAAAAAAATTATAAAAGGCAATAACTAACTTTTTAAAAAGAATGTGAATAACCTCTATATTTATTAGTATTCCTAAATTTATTACCGTAAAATACCAAGTTATCTGCTTTTTTTGATGAAATTTCACCAATAATAGTAACTTTTTGATTCATTAATTTGGAATCTTTTTTAATTTGATTTCTAAATTGTTTTTTTGCTGTAAATAAAATTTGATAATCATCGCCATGATAAATTTGATCTAATTTATTTTTTTTTGTATTTCTTAAAAACTTTCTTAAGTAATTAGAAATTGGTATTTTTTCTAAAAATATCTTGTAACCACAATTTTGTTTATTAATTAATTTTTTCAAATCATCGAAAAGTCCATCTGATATATCAATAGAAGTATTAGCGTATTTTTTTATAATTTTATAATATTTGTGCGGTATTTCAGGACTATAATATTTGTTTATGAAATAGAATTTTAATTTATTATTTGTTTTATATTTTCCTTCCAATATTTTAAGACCAACGTAGCTGTCTCCTAATTCGCCAGTTACATATAAATCATCATAGATTTTTGCATTATTTCTTTCAACAATTCGATTTGAAAATCCAATAGAAACAACAGTAAAAGAAGTAGTTTTAGCTTTGCAAGTATCGCCACCCGATATTTTAATGTTATATTTTTTTTGCTCATAATTTAAAGTATTTATAATTTTCTTTAAAAAAAATTTATTTAAATTATTTTTGCTACTAAATGATAAGAAATAGTATTCTGGTTTAACACCTTTACAAATTAAATCAGAAATTGATGATCTTAAAATTTTTTTCACAACAAGTTGAGGTTTTTTTAAGTCAAAAAAATGTATTCCTTCATTATAAGTGTCGACAGAGATAACTAATTTTCTTTTTTTATCGAAAAAAACATCATCGTTTAAATTTTTTGCTCCAGAATTATTTTTTACGAGTTTCTGTAGATATCTAGAAATTAAATCTATTTCTTTCATTATTTTCTGATTTTTTTAGAAATCTTATCTAATATAGCGTTTAAATATTTTGTTTGTGAAATATTAATGAAATAGTTAGATGCAATTAAATATTCTTTTATTATAATTTTAGATGATGTATTAGGTTTATATAAAAATTCGTATATTGCACTTTTAATTATAATTTCAAATACTTTATCTAACTTGTTTAATTTCAAGTCATTTTCTAAATGCAATTGAATTTCATCGTTTATAATATCCATTCTCTCAAGTGTACCCATTACTACATCTTTTATAAATTTTTTAAATCTATGGTTAGGGTATGTTATGCTTGAATTTTTATTATAAATTTTACTGTATATTTTCTGTATTACAATAACTCTAGGATTTTTATATGCAGGATAATTAATTTTCATTTAGAAGATAAAACTGCTATGACTGCATTAGCAGCTTCCTTTCCTTTTTTTACTCTCAAGATTGCTTGTTTTTTATTAAGGCATGTAAGAACACCATTACCAATTGGCTTTTTATGTATTATTGATAAATTTATTATCGCATTATTTATTGCTTGAGATATAAAATTAAAATGAGGAGTTTTACCTTTGATAATACAACCAAGTGCAACTACCCCATCGAATTTGTTGATATATTTTGATATAATAACAGGTATTTCGAAGGCACCTGGTGCGTTTAAAATTTTAATGTTATATTTTTTTAATAAACTATTCTTTGCATTTATTAATAGCTTGCCTGAGATATCATTATAATACTTAGAAACTACGATTAAAATTTTTTTTTTCATTTAATAATTTCTTGACTACTTATTTTAATATTAAAACCATCTAATCCAATAACTTTTTTCGGTGATCTAGTTACTAAAATCATTTTTTTTATTTTCAAATCTTTTATAATCTGAGCGCCAATGCCATAATTTCTTATAAAATTGTCATTTTTCTTAAATCTTTTGTTTCTTTTTCCTTTTGCTAATTTTTGTGCAATTGATTTTAAATTAGTATCTTTAATAAATACTAATACACAGTTATTGAATTTTTTAAAATGATTTATAGTTTTTTTAAATGAATTTGGAATTTTTTGATTAATTAAATAGTTTTGAAGAACATTAGATGAAATAACTCTCACTCTTGGTATATTATTCTTTATTTGACCTTTTATGATTGCAAAATGCTCAGAACCATCAATTAAATTTTCATAAACTCTTATTTTATAATTACTATTATAAATTTTAATAACTGATTTTTTTTTAAGTTTAACTAATTTTTCCTTTTTAAGTCTGTACGATATAAGATCTTCAATCTTTCCAATTTTTAAGTTATGTTTATTTGCAAAGTTAAATAATGTTTTTCCTTTTGCCATAGATCCGTCTTCGTTCATTATTTCACATATAACAGCTGAATTTCCTCTCTTTGCTAAACGTGAAATATCAACCGATGCTTCAGTGTGTCCTGCTCTAACAAGAACGCCACCATCTTTTGAAATAATTGGAAACACATGTCCAGGCGAAACGATATCATTCTTATTTACAATTTTTTTTGTAGCAACTTTTATTGTCCTAGACCTATCTTTTGCTGAAATTCCTGTAGTAACACCTTTTTTTGCTTCTATCGAAACAGTAAATGCTGTTTGATGTCTTGATTTATTTATAGGTGACATATAATTTAAATCTAATTTTTTTGCCTGTAAAGTATCGAGTGCTAAACAAATTAAACCTCTACCGTATTTAGCCATAAAATTTATTTTTTTTGGCGTAACTTTCGAAGCACAAAAAACTAAATCACCTTCATTTTCTCTATTTTCATCATCAACCAATATGTACATGCCACCTTTTTTTGCTATTGCAATTATGCTTTGAATTTTCGTAAAATTATTTTTTTTCATCTATAAATTTTTTTATATATTTTGAGAGTATATCTATTTCAATGTTTACAAGATCATTTACTTTAATATTTGATAAATTTGTTAGTTTTATTGTATGAGGTATTAACCACACATCAAAACTTTTTTTTTTTACATTAGAAATTGTTAGTGATACACCGTTTATAAGAATTGATGCTTTTTCTATAAGATATTTTTCATATTTTGAATTTATTGTGAACTTATAAACAAATGCTTTATCTTGTTTTAATTTACTTTTTAATTTAGCCGTTGTATCAACATGACCTTGACAAATATGTCCAGAAATATCTTGTCCTTTTTTTAAAGGTAACTCTAAATTAATTTTATCGCCCACTTTACAATTTTTAAATTTGCTTCTCATAATTGTTTCATTAGATAAAAAAAACTCTAATAACTTTGATTTTATTGAAATTAATGTTAAACAAACTCCGTCACAACAGATAGACATTCCAATATTTTGCTTTTTCAACTGAATATTAGACTTTAGATAAATATTCTTTCCTTTAGATCTAGATACAATCTTATCTAAAATTCCAGTATTATAAATTATTCCATTAAACATATTTAGTAGTATTTGACCAACCTATCATTAGCCAAATATGTTTTAATATTTTTTTTTTTAAAATTTTTATTTAATATAGAAATAATATTATTAATTTTAACGTTATTTTTATAATTTATTTCTGTATTTGTTTTAAATAAGAAAAATTCATTTACAAGTTTTTCTTTTAAAAAATTTAACGTTAATTTTTTTCCACCTTCTAGTAAAACATAGTGAATATTCAGTTTCTTAATTACATTTAATACTTTTTTTAAATCAAACATTCCATTTTCATTTAATTGTAATTTAATTAATTTAATTTTATTTTCTTTAAATCTTTTGATTTTATTGTTTTCTTTATTATAAAAAATTATAGTTTTGTATTTTTTAGCAGTTTTAAATATATTTGACGAAAGTTTAAGTTTAAGATTTTTATCTAAAATAATTCTGATTGGTGAAAACTTTTCTAAACCATTAATTCTACAATTAAGTAATGGGTTATCGGTATTTATTGTTTTGTGTGAGACCAATATTGCATGACTCTTATATCTTAATAAATGAGAAACATTTAAACTATGATGGTTAGTTATATATTTTTTATTACTTGTAATGACATAATTTTTCGAACAAGCTATTTTTGCTGTTATAAATGGCAATTTTGTATTTTTTAAATGAATATAGGATCTGTAAATTTTTTTACATTTGCTATTCAAAAGATTTTTTTTTACAAGTATATTTTTTTTCTTTAGAATGTCATAAGACTTATTTTTTGATCTTAAATCGACATCTTCCATCCCATAAAAAATTCTTTTTATTTTTTTTTTAATTATATTAGAAGTACATGGTGGGGTTTTGCCATAATGACTACAAGGCTCTAGTGATACGAATAAATCTGAGTTATATAAACTTTCTGTGGTATTTTTAATGGCATCAGCTTCTGCGTGAGGTACTCCATTAATACCAGTTTTGCCTATAGATATAATTTTATTATTCTTTACTATAACGCAACCAACAGAAGGATTAACTCCAGTAAGACCTATTTTAACTTTAGCCATATCAATGGCTATTTTCATATATTTTTTACTATAATTATTTATTTTTGATGACATTGATTTTGTCCACAAACTGTACAAAATCTTTCTCTTCTCTAAAATTTCTATAGACAGATGCAAACCTTACGTATGCTACAGGGTCTAAATCTTTTAAGCCATCCATCACTAAGGTACCAATCGTATTTGAAGATATTTCACTTTGTCCTAGTTCCTCTAAAGATCTTGATATTTTTGTAATAAATTTTTCAACGGTATCTGTATCTATTGGTCTTTTTTTTAAAGCAATATAAATTGATTTAGAAAGTTTTTCTCTATCAAAGGGTGACTTCCTTCCTGTTTTTTTAACTACTATCAATTCTCTAAATTGTACACGTTCAAATGTAGTAAATCTCTCTCCACATTGGCACAATCTTCTTCGTCTTATAGATGTTCCATCTTCTGTAGGACGCGAATCAACAACAGATGTTTCTCCTTTTTTACAGATCGGACAAATCATTACTATGATTTATATTTATCTTAGGTGTTTGTAAATCGGGAATTTAGAGCAAAGTTCAACAACTTCTTTTCTTACCTCGGCCTCAACTTCGCTGTTATCATCTGGATTCTTTGATAAGCCATTTATAGTTTTGGTGATTAATTCACCAATTTTTTCGAATTCTTTCAAACCAAATCCTCTTGTTGTAGCAGCTTGAGAACCTAGCCTAATACCTGAAGTTACCATCGGACTTTCTGTGTCAAAAGGAATTCCATTTTTATTACATGTAATATTTGCTCTAGATAAACTGTCTGAAGCAATGTTTCCTTTGACTCCAAAAGGTCGAAGATCAACCAACATTAAATGAGTGTCTGTTCCACCTGAGTAAATTTTAAAACCATTATTTTTTAATGTTTCGGCAAGCATTTTTGCATTGGCTAAAACCGTACTTATGTATTCTCTAAATTCAGGTTTTAAAGCCTCTAAAAAGCCGACTGCTTTGGCTGCAATTATGTGCATTAGTGGTCCACCTTGATATCCTGGGAATACAGCAGAATTAAATTTCTTTGCCAAATCTTCTTTGTTAGTTAAAATTATTCCACCTCTTGCACTTCTAAAAACTTTATGTGTTGTTGATGTGACAACATCTGCGTAATCACATGGATTTGGGTATCCTTTGCCAGCAACTAATCCTGAAAAATGAGCCATATCAACCATAAAATATGCTCCAACTTTATCTGCAATTTCTCTAAATTTTTTAAAATCTATAACTCTTGAATAAGCACTTCCTCCTGCTATTAACATTTTAGGTTTATGTTCAACCGCTAGTCTTTCTATTTCAATATAATCTAATAATTCAGTTTTTTTATCTACCTCATATGCAACTGCATTAAACCATTTACCTGACACAGCAGCTTTTGATCCATGGGTTAAATGTCCGCCCGAGTTTAAGCTTAAACCCATTATGGTATCACCAGGTTTCAATAAAGCTAAAAAAACAGCACCGTTAGCTTGGGCACCAGAGTGTGGTTGTGCATTTGCAAATTTACAATTAAAGAGTTTCTTTAATCGATCGATTGCTAAACTTTCAGCAACATCAACATGCTCACACCCATTATAATATCTTTTTCCAGGATAACCTTCAGCATATTTATTTGTTAAAACTGAGCCTTGAGCTTCGAGTACCGCCTGTGAAACGATATTCTCTGATGCAATTAATTCAATATGGTTTTGTTGCCTTGTTAATTCATCATCAATTGCTTTTGCTATTTCAGGATCAATTTCTGATAATTTTTTTTCAAAAAAATTTTGATAATCTGGATTTAAATATTTACCTTCACTCGACATTTTAAATTCTCCTTATTCTTTTTAAGTGTCTTCCGCCCTCAAATTTTGTTTTTAAAAAAATTTCTATAAAACTACAAGCTTTTTTTTTACTAATCAACCTAGATCCTAGTGTAATGATATTTGCATTATTATGCAATCGTGATAATTTTGTCGATTTTACGCTAAAACATTGAGCTGCTCTTACATTTTTGTGCTTATTTGCTGTAATGTTCATACCTGTGCCAGAGCCACAAACTAAAATTCCACGATTATTTTTGTTTAAACAAACTTTTCTAGCCAATTTGTGAGCAAAAACAGGATAATCGGTCTTTTTATCATTAGTGGGACCCATATCCGTTATAAAAATTTTTTTTTTGTTAAAAAATTTTTTTATGTACTCCTTTAATTTAAAGCCAGCATGATCTGAGGAGATATATATTTTTTTCAAATTAATTAAAATTATAGTCTAAAACACAAGCCACAAGATGAACTCTATTCTCTTCACCGCCGTTAAATGCATTATGATATTTCTTATTGTTAGTAACCCATACTCCACCATCTGCTGGCATATGTTGTGCAGATTTATCAATAACCATTAAGCATCCTGGATTAGTTACGATAGGGATGTGCAATCTAGGCTCTGGATCTCTATGCCAACTCAAAGTAGATCTCGGCTCTTTTAATAATAACCTAACTCTTCCTAATTTGTAGTGTTTTTTTAACTCATCGAATACTTCTTTAAAATATGTATGCTCAAATTCTTTCACAAATTCAGTATATTTACCTTCATCTATGCTAACGTCTCTAGAAACTTCAATACCTGTTGCATCTGGCTTTGTCCAATAAACCCCTCTAGCATTATGACCTTTTATAGAGTCTGGATCACCAGGTATTTGAGTCAATGGTATTGCAGCAAAGTGAGGTATGCCTAAGCTTGTATCGAACCCTTTAATCTTTAATACTTCATTTAATGCATGACTTAATTTTTTTAAATCAAATTTTATATCTTGTTTTTGAAAATCGCTTATAACTTTATTATTTTTAATCTTGCTTAATGATGTTACATTATTCATAATTAATAAATACTTTATTTAAAACTATAATATATATTAATATTGCCGCATATTAAAAATTAATTGAGAATGATTATCACTGGAAAATACCCAAATCTTAGAATGCGGAGAAATCGTAAGCATAAGTGGGTCAGACGATTAGTAGAAGAAAATAAACTCTCTTCAAACGACTTGATAATGCCAATCTTTATTACGGAAGGCAAGAACAAAAAACAAAAAATAGAAAATATGCCATATGTATGGAGGTATTCGATTGATAAACTTGGAGTGATTCTTGATAAAATAATTAAATATAAGATACCTGTTGTTGCACTTTTTCCTTTCGTGGAAAAAAAACTAAAAGATAATGTTGGCTCTGAAGCATTGAACGAAAATAATTTAGTATGTAGAGCAATTAAATACATAAAAAAAAATTATAAAAATAAAGTAGGTATAATGTGCGATGTGGCACTAGATCCTTATACAATTCATGGTCATGATGGAATATTAAAAAATAACAAAATTTTAAATGATGAAACAAATAAAGTTTTAATTAAACAGGCATTGATACAAGCCAAAGCCGGTTGTGATATTATAGCACCTTCAGATATGATGGACGGACGAGTTAGGTTAATAAGAAAACAATTGGATAAAAATAATTTAATTGATGTCCAAATATTATCTTATGCTGTAAAATACGCTTCTAGTTTTTATGGTCCTTTTAGAGATGCTGTTGGATCAAAAAGATTATTAAAAGGTGACAAAAAAACTTATCAAATGGATTATAGAAACAAAGACGAGGCAATGAGAGAAGTTTCTTTAGACATAAAAGAAGGAGCAGATCTTATTATGGTAAAACCTGGCCTGCCTTATTTAGATGTAATAAATGAGGTAAAAAATAATTTTAAAATTCCTGTTATAGCCTATCAAGTATCTGGTGAATACAGTATGATTATGAATTCTATAAAAAGAGGAATTATAACTGAAGACTCCATTATAGAAACACTTACTTCTTTTAAAAGAGCTGGTGCAACAGCTATAATAACTTATTTTGCAGATAAAATTGTTAAGTATTTATAGTTTTTGTATTAATTTAAAAAGCTCATTTCTCGATGAAGGAATTTGTAAATTATTTTCGTTTAAAATAGACTTGCTTAAAAAATCGCCGATTATTTCAATTGCATTAATAATATCGATTTTATTAATATTATTTGTATTATTGACTAAAAAGTTAGGAATTATTTTATATTCATCATTTTTTAAAACATAAATATCAATTCCATCTTTATTTTTTAATTTAACATAATCTTTGAAATTAATTTCATATCCAAGATTTTTAAATAAATTTAACTCCCAAAAAATAAAATCTCTAACCCAACTATCTTGATTTAAAAAGTTAAATAAATGTTTTAATAATTCATAAATTTTAGGATTATTTTGATTTTCGGGTGTTAATAATTTAATTATCTCTATAGAATAAATTATACAAGCAAGTTTACTTCTACTTTCAAAGAAATATGGTGTATTTACTTCAAGTATCTCTATATGAAAACTTCCTATTTTATTTTCGTTTTTATTAGTATAATTAATATGTAATTTATTACCCAATATTAAGTAATTTTTATTCTTTTTTGATGTTGCGCCAAATATTATACCTGCAACTTTACCATGATTTTTTGTATAAAACTCAGCAATAGCTGAATTTTCATTATATTTATTTATTGATAATAAAATACCTTTATCTTGCCAATTCATTATCTATAAATTCAAGGATTTTTTTCGCTGCTTTTTGTTCGGCATCTTTTTTTGATGATCCTTTTCCCTCAAAAAATTCTGTTCCATTTAACTTTACACCTACTTTAAAAGTTGGATTATGTCTGGGGCCAGTATTGGAAATTAGTTTATATACTGGTAAAAGCTTATATTTTTTTAGAGAATATTCTTGTAATCGCGTTTTAGAGTCTATTTTTGTATATGAAGATTTATCTAAAAATTTTTCCCAATTTGATAAAATAAATTTTTCAGCAATATCTAATCCTTTATCTATATAAATTGCACCTATTACTGCTTCTACACAATCTGAAATGATTTTTTTATTTGCTAATTTATAATTTTTATTTTTACTCCCAATCAAGATAAATTTAGAAAGATTAATTTTTTCCCCTATTTTAAAACATATATTTCTATTAACAAGAGATGCTAATTTTTTATCTAAAATTCCCTCTTTTTCATTTGGGTAGAGCTCTAATAACTTTTTTGAAATTACCAATCCTAGAACTCTGTCTCCTAAAAATTCAAGTTTTTCATTATTTTTTTTTGAGTTAAAACTTTTATGAGTAATTGACTTAATAATTAGATCCTGATTCTTAAATTTATAACCCAATTCTTTTTGTAATGTCGCTATAGTTTTGTTTTTCATTTCATAATTTTTTAAAAAATCTATCTGATCGTATGGACTTATTCCATTTAAAAAAATTAAAAATACTTCCTATTTTAGGGTCAGATGAAAAAAATAATATTTGTGCTTTGCCAACTAAATTATTTTTGTGAACATATCCAACTTCAGAGAGAAATCTACTGTCCTTTGAACAATCTCTATTATCTCCAATCATAAAAAAGTGATTTTCAGGTATAGTAAATTTATCGCTATTCTCATAGCTTACATCAGTTCTGTATGAAGCTAAGTACTTTTTGCCACTTGGTAATTTCTCCTCATAAGTATCAACAATAATTTTGTGGGGTCCACAGTATAATAAGTCATTCTTTTTAATTATGGTTTTAAGTACTTGTTTATTATTTATAAATAAATTACCATCTATAAATTGAATTACATCACCAGGAAATCCTATCAACCTTTTAATATAGTCGGTTCTGTTATCCGCAGGTGTTTTAAAGACAACCACATCACCTCTCTCAGGTTCGTTATATAAAATTCTTTCTTTTATAATAGGTACACTAAAGGGAAATGAATGTTTGCTATAGCCGTAACTCATTTTAGTTACAAATAATCTATCTCCAACCAGTAAATTTGGTTCCATTGACGATGAAGGTATATAAAACGGCTGTAGTAACAAAGATCTAATAAAAATAGCAATTACTAAAGCAAAAAATAATGTTTTAATATTTTCTATTATCAATTTCATAATTTTTTTGCATTCAATATAACAAATGCTATTGAGTGTTTTTTTTCATCAGATAATGATAAATGAATCTCAAATTTTTTAATTTTAAACTTTTTCAAAATCATTTTTTTTAAGTTAACATTTAATTTTATGAAAGGTTTTCCTAATTTGTTGTTTTTTATTGATATATCTTTAAACTTAGCTCCATATCTTAATCCTGTTCCAATAGCCTTTAGAAAAGCTTCTTTTGCTGCATATCTTTTTGCAAAATAATTTGTTTTATTGGCCTGCCTCTTAGATAATTTAATCTCTTCTTTTGAATATACCTTGTTAATAAATTTTTCATTTTTAATAGCCCAAAAAATTCTTTTATTTTCAACTATATCTACTCCGTTACCCAATGTATTAATCATTTTAATATTTTTCTAATTTTAGATATTACTTTTTTCATACCTAAAAAAATTGACTCACCTATTATAAAATGTCCAATATTAAATTCTTTAATACCTTTAATATTAGATAAAATTTTAGTGGTCTTAAAATCCATACCATGACCAGCATGAACCTCTAATCCAATATTGTTTGCTAAAATTGTAGAGTTTTTAATTTTAAGATATTCTTTTTTGTAATTTTTGTTTTTCTTAACTAAATTTGATATTTTTCCAGTATGAAATTCTATACATTTCGAGTTCATTTTTTTTGATAACTTTACATCCTTAAAATTGGGATTAATAAATAAGCTAGTTCTTATATGGTTGCTGTTTAAAATTTTTACAATATTAGAAATCTTTTTATAGTTTTTTTTTAAATCTAACCCACCTTCTGTAGTTATTTCTTTTCTTTTTTCTGGAACTATACAAACAAAATTTGGTTTATTTTTTAATGCAATTTTTAACATTTTGTAATTTGCTGCCATTTCAAGATTAATAGGAATTTTTTTATTTTTAGAAATTTTTCTTAAATCATTATCCTTTATATGCCTTCTATCTTCTCTTAAATGGATGGTTACTGAGTCAGCTCCATATTTCATTGCTTTTTTTGAGGCTAAATATGGATCAGGATGAAGTTCGCCACGAGCATTTC
>MDTD01143148.1_pt1 | contig 14382 bp, 9 predicted proteins | sample 811221 | NCBI WGS metagenome assembly MDTD01 (sample SAMN05326646, study PRJNA326480) | marine metagenome | isolation source: seawater | place: Pacific Ocean: South West | collected 2011
CGGCTAAAAGCGATATGAAAAATTAAACTGAAAAGTTGATGTTGTTATATTCTTTGTTTTTCTGATACTTACCCTGGGATTTTTATTTAAATAGTGCGGGAATCTTATTATTGTTTTACATTCCCGTTTTTGATCTTAGCAAAAAAGGATATTATATGTGTGGAATAGTTGGTTATGTAGGTAAACGCGGAGTGATCGAGGTACTGATCAGCGGCCTCGAAAAACTTGAATATCGCGGTTACGACTCTGCTGGAGTGGCAACCTTTGACGAAGGCAGGATCAGATGCATTAAGCAGTCTGGAAAGGTTGCGGGTCTGAGCGACAAAATCAATGGCGAATGGCCTGACTTCGAAAAAGCCAAGGCTCCCGGTATCGCTCACACCAGATGGGCGACTCACGGCCCGCCGACCACAGAAAACTCGCATCCCCACCTTGATTCAAGCGGGCGTTTTGCGATTGTCCATAACGGAATTATCGAGAACTATGCCGCGTTAAAACAGCACCTTATCGATAAAGGTCATACCTTCAAATCTGAAACCGACTCAGAGGTAGTTGCAAATCTTATCGCGGAATGCTACGAGGGGGATCTTTTTAAAGCTACCGCCGCCGCGTTGAAAAAGGTTGAGGGTACTTTTGGACTTGCGGTTATTTCTGAAGATGCGCCTGAATCACTGGTTGTAGCTCGGCGCGGCAGCCCGATTGTTATTGGCATTGGCAATGACGAAGTAATTGTTGCCAGTGATCTGTCTGCGTTGCTTACCTATACGAACCGGGTGATTTTTCTCGATGATGACGACATTGCGCTGATTACCAGAGACAGTGTGGACATTCGAGACCTCAATCATGTTCCGGTTGCTCGTGAAATTGCCAAAATCGACTGGACTCCGGATTCCGCTGAAAAAGGCGGTTATGAACATTTCATGCTGAAAGAGATTTATGAGCAGCCAGTTGCCATTGGTAATGCTATTCGCGGCCGAATTGACCATAAACGCGGTTCAAGCTTGTTGTCTGGGCTAAACCTGACTCCTCGTGAAATGGCGGCTGTGGACAGGATTATTATTACCGCATGCGGAACCAGTATGCATGCCGGAATGGTCAGTAAATATTATTTTGAAGACTTGGCCGGAATTCCGACTCAGGTCGAACAGGCGGCTGAATTCCGTTGCCGTAATCCGATCGTTGAGCAGAATACTCTGGTTATTCCGGTCAGTCAGTCCGGGGAAACCCTTGACACCCTTACTGCACTGCGGGAAGCGGTGAATAAAGGCGCTCTGGTGGCCGCCATATGCAATGTTGTAGGCTCTTCTATTGCCCGTGAATCCGGGCGTGGTATATATCTGCATGCCGGTCCGGAGATCAGTGTTGCTTCGACCAAGGCATTCACCTGTCAAACCGCAGTTCTGCTGCTTGTAGCGCTTCGTTTTGCCCGCGGCAGAAGGCTTTCCGAGGAAGACGGCGTCAGTATTGCTGCAGAGGCCGAGAATATTCCTGAACTTATCAAAGCGACTTTGGCCCATGCTGAGGAAATAGAGCAGATAGCTAAGAAATATGCAGATATGAACAGCTGCTTCTATATTGGTCGCGGCTATCTTTATCCTGCCGCTCTCGAAGGGGCCTTGAAGCTTAAAGAGATCAGCTATATTCATGCTGAAGGCTATCACGCCGCGGAATTGAAGCACGGTCCTATTGCGCTTCTGGAGGAAGCCGTTCCTGTCGTCGCCCTGGCAAACGATATTCCGGGTCGGGACAAGGTCATGGGGAACATTCAGGAGTGTAAGGCTCGTAAATCCCCGGTCATTGTCACTGCTACAGAAGGCGACGAGGAAATTGCCGCTTTGGCCGATGATGTTATTTGGATTCCGAAATGCAGCAAGTATATCGCACCGATCCTGACGGTTACTGCTTTACAGTTGTTCAGCTATTATATCGCCAAGCTTCGCGGTTGTGAGATTGATCAGCCGAGAAATTTGGCGAAAAGCGTCACAGTTGAGTGACCCGTCAGTTTTTGTATTTAATATAAGTTGTTTTTTTAGAAGTTATTACACCCGTCAAAGATAAATATCTCTGGCGGGTGTTTTTATTTTAACCGTCATAAAATCCGTCAAAACAACGTCTTTTAAGCCCTGTTGCTCTTGATTTTGGTGGTTTTTCGGCTAAATTTATCAAGTCTTTTCTCTATAAATTTTTGAGTGGTAAATACACGATGACACAGGTTATAAATGTTTCCGCGCTGGAAGATCTGGCGCAATATAATGTTCGTAATGTTTTTTTGGCTATCGGGTTTTTTGACGGAGTCCACCTTGGCCACCGTAAGCTTTTAAGCGAGTTGGTTGAGGCCGCGAAAAAAGTTGATGCAGTTCCGGTTGTAATGACCTTCTTTCCCCATCCGCGCCAAATCCTGCACCCCGGCCGCCATCCGGTTTTGCTGCTGCCGCCGCTTCGTAAAGTTGAACTTTTGCACGAATATGGTGCACGGGCAGTGGTTACTCTTAATTTTAACGAAGAGTTTGCCGCGTTGGAGCCGGAAGAGTTCCTGCATCAGTGTCTGGATTGCGATGATGTAGCGCTTAAGGGAATTTGTGTCGGCAGCAATTGGCATTTTGGAGCAAAAGGCAAAGGCGATGCCGAGCTGCTGAGAAATTATGCTGATGCCGGACATTTTGAGTTCCGCTCCGTATCCGAGTTGACTCTGGACGATGGCCGGGTTGTCAGCAGTACCGCGATCCGTCGCGCAGTTGCAGCCGGAAGACTGGACGATGCTGAGAAAATGCTGGGGCGGCGTTATCATCTTTGCGGAGATATTATTTCAGGACATGGCGTTGCCGGCAGCGAGCTTGCACATCCGACTGCCAATGTCGAAGTTGAGTTCGGAGTGATGCCGCCGGCTGGAGTATATGCAGCAAGGGCGCATCTCAACGGGGAATCCTATATGGCGGCGGTTGATATTGGTGTCTCTCCGACTTACGACCGTCCCGAAGACCGGGACGGCAGGGTCGAGGCTTTTCTCCTGAATTTTTGCGGCAGTATCAGGGGCAGTTATATTGAGATCGAACCGGTGAAGTGGATCAGGGAGGAGCGCTGCTTTGCTTCCCCCGCCGATCTGCGGGCACAAATCTGTGCCGATGTGATGCAGATTAAACAATTTTTTTCAAAATCATAAAAATATCTATCAGGAGAACTATGAATCAAAAGAAGAACTATTCTTTATCGGAAGCGGCCAGGCTTATTGGTGTTCCACGGACGACGATCAACGACTGGATAAGCAAGCATTCGAATTATCTTCATTTTGAGATGAACGGCAGACGTAAAGCATTGACCGATTCGGGCCTTGAGGTTTTAAAAGAGATCAATGCTCTGCGTAATGAAGGTTTGAGCGCGGCTGATATTGAGCTTAAGCTGGCGGAAAATCACCCCGTCAAAGCTGATGAAGTCACAGATTCCGGTAAAGCGCCAGAAGCCACCGGCGCAAATAAGAATGATGTCGCTGAATATGCGGTAATGGTCAAGCGTCAGACAGACGAGATTGGATCCATGCTTGGTGAACATTTGCAAAACCTGGCGACCCGGCTTGAAGATGCGGAAAATGAACAGAAAATGTTTTCCAGTCGGATGATAAAGTCTGTGGTTATGACGGTCCTTGTCATGCTTCTGGTTCCTGTCTTGATTTTGATTTTTGCCGGAATATTCTATCGTTCAATCATGGAGGAAAAACAGAAGCTGGTGGAAGAAAATAAAAATTCCGCTACCGCAACCATGAATCTTGAAAAGGAGAATTTCAAATTGCTTCGGGATATCAAAGCTGATGCCGAAAAAATCAAAGGCAAAGAGGGTGAAATATCCCGTTTGTCAGTAACGCTGGACAGGCGGCAGAAAGATTATGAGCGTAACATCAATAAACTGAAACAGCAACTTGAGCAGCAGAAAAAAGATTTTGCCGCAATGCTGGAAAAGAACGCTAAGAATATCGCGAATAAGCATGAAGCGAAAATGGCTAAATTGCGTGACGAGTTCGCCGGCAAGCAGCTCGAAAAACTCAAGCAGCTTGAGAAGCTTGAAAAAGAGCTTAAAGACAAAGAGGAGATCATCGCAGATTTGAGTACAACCAGCAAGTCGCAGGCAAAGATCATCCATGAACAGGCCGCTGCTATAAACAAAGTTGTGGAAGAACGTAAAATCGAAGTGGCACCAGCTCAAGCGGAAACGAAGTAACTTTCTGAGTTTGCGTTCACGGTTATTTGTCCCGTGAATATTTGTAATCAATCACTTTTGGCAGTAGATTTACCTTTTACTGTTTATATCTATTTTAAATTTAACGGAGAAATTTATCATGTGTCTTGAGACTATTGCAAAACTTTCAAACTTTTATGGGGCTGATCCCAAATTTGTGCTGGCTGGAGGCGGCAATACCTCCATTAAGGATGAAAAAAATCTCTGGGTTAAGCCCAGTGGCGTGACTCTGGCGGATATCAAACCTGCCGATTTCGTCAAAATGGATCGTGAAGCTATCCGCAAAGTTTATTCCCTTTCCGGTTGGAATTCTGATGCAGAGCGTGAAGCTATGGTAAAAAAGATCATGGCCGATGCGGTTTGTTTCGACTCAACCGGTCGCCCCTCAGTAGAAGCTCCGCTGCATGAGCGCATCAATACGAAGTATGTTGTCCACCTGCATCCGGCTCTGGTCAATGGTATGACCTGCGGCGTTGACGGACAGGCTGAATGTGCTAAACTTTTTCCGGACTCTCTCTGGGTTGAGTTTGTTGATCCGGGGTTCTGTCTGGCCGCGGCCCTCGATAAACGCATGCAGGAATATTCTGATAAGAATGGCTGTGAACCGAAAATGATTTTCCTGGAAAACCACGGCGTTTTCGTTGGCGGTGAGACAGAAGCAGAGATTATGGGCGCTTATGACGGGATTATGACCACGCTGGTGGATTATTATGCGAAAGCCGGAGTCGCGACTGAAGTTGCTGTCGGGGAAAAATGTTCTGATACGGTCTTTGCGACAGCCCCTCAGTTGCGTTCGCTGTTGGGCGATGCATCCGGCGCTGTTGCCGTCACTTCGCTTCCGGCTATGGACGTATTTGACGGTCCACTGACTCCGGACCATATCGTTTACGCGAAGTCATTCGCGCTGATTTGTGATGAAATCACATCTGATGCCGTATCCGCCTTTGAGGAGAAAAATGGTTACAAGCCTAAAGTTGTCAGTATTCCCGGTAAAGCGGTATTTTGTGCCGGAACCACCTATAAAGACGCTCTTACTGTAGCCGCTCTAACTGAAGACGCAGTGCTGGTTAAACAACTCACTGTCGCTTTTGGCGGAGTGCGCCATTTGAGTGACCGCAACCGCGAGTTTATCGAAAACTGGGAAGTTGAATCATATCGCAAGAAAATTGCCGCCGCGGGCGGTTCCGGTGCGTTGACCGGCAAAATCGCCGTCATCACCGGCGGTGCCCAGGGATTTGGTTATGGCATTGCCGAGAAGCTTATTGAAGCCGGTGCGGTTGCCGCGATTGCCGACCTGAATTACGGTGGGGCTGAAGAGGCTGCGTTCAAGCTTTGCGACAGCTATGGACCGAATAAGGCTTTTGCGCTTGAGGTGAACATCTCCAATGAAGAGTCTGTTGAAGCGATGACCCGCAAGCTGGTTGAGATTTGCGGCGGCTGTGACGTATTTGTTGCTAATGCAGGAGTTCTCAAAGCCGGATCCGTCAAGGAGATGGAACGTAAGGACTGGGATTTCGTCACGAACGTCAACTATACCGGTTATTTCCTTTGCACCAAGCATATTGCCAGAGTTATGGCCGCTCAGAATAAGCACACAAATATCTGGAGCGATATCATCCAGGTTAACTCCAAAAGCGGACTGGCCGGAAGTAACCGCAACGGCGCTTACGCCGGCAGTAAATTCGGTACTATCGGTCTGACCCAGAGTTTTGCCATGGAACTGGTCGACGACCACATCAAGGTCAACAGCATTTGCCCCGGGAACTTTTTCGATGGTCCGCTCTGGAGCAATCCTGAGAATGGCCTGTTCGTGCAGTATTTGAACAGCAATAAAGTTCCTGGTGCTAAAACTATCGAAGATGTCAAGAAATTTTATGAAAACAAAATCCCGATGGCTCGCGGCTGCTACCCGGCTGACGTTGCCAAAGCGATTGTTTATGCTGTAAGCCAGCAGTACGAAACCGGACAGGCCATCCCGGTCACCGGTGGACAAGTAATGTTAAACTAACAGGTATTTGAATGTCACTAATATCAAATGAAATATCCGGCTATATGTCGAAAGCGTCATTCATCCGCAAGATGTTTGAACGTGGTATTGAGCTGAAAAAGCAATTCGGGGCTGAAAATGTTTATGATTTCAGCCTTGGCAACCCGGATTTGCCGCCACCGCGCGAAGTAGCGGCTGAGCTGAGGAATATTGCGGACGACCTGGATCAGGCTTTTGCCCTGGGTTATATGCCGAACCCCGGTTACCCGGAAACTCGTGAAGCCACCGCGCAGGCGATATCGAAGGATCAGGGAGTTGACGTGCCTGCATCAAACGTCATTTTGACTTGCGGTGCGGCTGGTGCTATTAACGCCTTTTTCAGGGCAGTGCTCGAACCGGGTGATGAAATCATATGTCCGGCGCCCTATTTTGTCGAATACGGTTTTTATGCCGGTAACAATGGCGGCATACTCAAACCGGCGATGGCGAAGGATTTTACTTTTGAACTTGATCTTGATGCAATCGCGGCTCAGTTTAGCGATAAGACCAGGGTAATGTTTATTAACTCGCCCAATAACCCGACCGGCGTTATTTACAGTCGTGAAGAGTTGGAAGCGCTGGTTTCACTGGTTCGTAAACACTCTGAGAAGATCGGGCGTGAAATATATTTGTTGTCTGACGAACCTTATCGCTTCCTGAACTATGATGGCTCGGAAATCCCTTCCGTTCTGGAACTTTATGAGTATAGCGTCATCGCCACATCATGGTCGAAGAGCCTGTCGATGGCCGGAGAAAGAGTCGGCTGTCTGGTCGTTAATCCTGCGATGCCTGAGGGAGACAAACTGCTCGGGGCCGTTACCCTGACAAACCGCATTTTAGGGTTTGTCAACGCTCCGGCTATCGGACAGAAAATACTTGGGAAAGTCATCGAGTCTCAGGTTGATGTAAATATTTATCATGAGCGTCGCGATGCAATGGCGGCTGTTCTTGACGAAGCGGGGATTGAATACTCGATGCCGCGCGGGGCATTTTACTTTTTCCCGAAATCGCCGCTGGCGGATGACTTCAAGTTCTGTGACATCCTGCTGTCTGAAAACATTCTCGCGGTGCCGGGATCCGGATTTGGATGTCCCGGGTATATCCGCCTGACTTTCTGTGTCGGCAGTGCCGAAGCTATCCGCAAGTCGGGCCCCGCGTTCAAACGCGCAATGCAAAAAATTAACGATATGGAGTAAAACAGTGTCATTTCAAGAAATGACACAAGGCTCACAGCGTGAGCCCGCGAGCTTAGGAACTGAAAGGGAGCAGCGAGCGAAGCCACCCGTCGTTTGAGTATGGTCGCGCAAGATCGAGCATCCGCAGGATTACGAGTTTATCGGGCTTGCCAATGTTTCGCATAAAAATTTAGAAAATCAAATAACAATAATTATATGGAGTAATATTATGATCAAAGTTGCAATAATTGGAGCGGCCGGACGTATGGGACGCCGGTTGATCTCAAACATTTCAGAAGCTGAAGATATGACCCTGAGCGGCGCCGCTGAATATGCGGCCAGTCCTTTCATTGGTCACGATGCCGGGGAAGTTGCCGGATGCGGCAAATGTGGTATTAACATTACCGCCGATATCAACGATTTTCTGGCAGATACCGATGCGATCATCGATTTCAGTACCGGGCCGGTTGTTGAAAATGCTACTGCCGCGGTTGCACAAAACTGTGCCGTTGTAATCGGGACTACTGCGCTGGGAGATGAAGGCAAGGCCGCTCTCCAGAAACTTGCCGATAACGGCGGACGTATTGTTTTCGCCTCAAATATGAGTGTTGGCGTCAACCTGCTTTTCCACCTTAGCGAGATGGTTGCCGGAATTCTTGATGAAGAGTATGATATAGAGATTGTTGAAATGCACCACAACCAGAAAAAGGATGCTCCCAGCGGTACTGCTGTTACTCTGGCGGAGAAAGTTACCGGAGCTCGTGGTCTGTCATATAATGACGATGTGGTTCATGGTCGCGAAGGAATTGTCGGGGCCAGAACCAAAAAAGAGGTAGGAATGCATGCTGTTCGCGGCGGCGATGTGGTCGGCGACCACACCGTGATTTTTGCGACCCAGGGTGAGAGAATTGAGCTGACTCACAAAGCATCAAGCCGTGATACTTTTGCTAAAGGCGCACTGCGTGCGGTCAGGTTCCTGGCTGAAAAGCAGCCCGGGCTGTATGATATGCAGGATGTTCTCAACCTCAAAAAATAATTTTTACAGGAATCAGCTATGGCTAAGGAATTAATCCTGATTGATGCGTTCGCCCAGATTTATCGCGGATACTATGCTATCCGCTATTTAACCGATTCCACCGGGCGTCCGGTCAACGCTATCTTTGCCATGGCTAAATTTCTGTTGCGTATGCATCAGGAATACCCTTCCGAATCCGGTGCGGTCGTTTTTGACCTTGGAAAACCGCAGTTCCGGCTTGAAATTCAGCCGGAATATAAGGCCAACCGACCTCCGATGCCGGAAGATTTGCGTGGTCAGCTTGATGTGATTAACGAAGTTATCAAAGCATTCGGCTGGCCGGTTACCGGTCTGGAAGGCTATGAGGCCGACGATGTTATCGCGGCTATTGCCGCCGATCAGGATGACGCCAATATTCGCTTTGTCAGCGCTGATAAGGATTTGGCCCAGATCATCACGGAACGGGTCAAGATGCTGGCTCCAAATCATAAGGGAGGCGGTTTTGAACTGCGTGGACCGCAGGAAGTCATGGCAAAGTTCGGAATACCACCTGAAAAAATAATTGACTACCTGGCTCTGATCGGGGATAGCTCGGATAACATTCCGGGGCTGCCGAAAGTCGGGCCCAAGACTGCGGTAAAACTACTCGATGAGGGTGGCAGCATCGAAGATATGCTGGCCCATCCCGGTTCAATTTCAAATGAAAAGCTGCGCGCGAAAGTGGTTGAGAATGCTGACCTTCTGAGGCGCAATGTTGATCTGGTTACGCTCCGTACACAACTGCCTGAAACGCCATGGCGCGAACACCCGGAAAGTTTAAAGCGGACCGAGCCGGACTGGAATAAACTCAGGGAGCTCTGCGATGAGTACAATATGAGGTCCGTAAAAAAAGAAATTGATGACCTTGCCGGTGCGTCGGAGCTGCCATTGAATGAGCCTGTAAGCGAAAGCGCTCAACCAGACAAGTTTACCCCTGATTTGTTCGGATAATTTCGAAAGAGTTAAAATCTTCTAAAATAACTTGCCCGTAAGCAGTTTGACCTGTATATTAACGCTTCACCAGCATCCGTAGGATGCTTCCGGTTGGAGAGCCGTCGGCCAAACATGAAGGCCTGAACGTCCAATCATATTGATACCTGAATTACAAACGTTTCTAAGCGAAGAGGAAAAGGATGAAAATAAAACTGTTTTTACAGATATTGCTCGTAATTTTTTGCGTGGCAATACCAGCATCCCGGGCGGAGGAGATGAGTGCATGGGAAATGTGGAAAGCCGGATATGAAATATACGGCGAGGCCGAGCAGGCAAAACTGGCAAAACGCAACTCAGACGCGTTGAGCGGTTTCCAGAAAGCCAGAGATTACTTTCAAAAAATCAAAAAGATGCAGCCCAACTGGAATCAGAAGATCATTGATCAGCGCATCAGTATGTGCGAAAGACAGATATCAAAGCTATTGAAGACAATGAATCCGGATGCAGCATCCGGAAGTATGCCGGACCCGAGGGTTCCGGATAAGAGTTACCAGCCACGGATTTCCTCGCTGCCATCGACCAAAATCGAAGAAGATGACGATATTTACCGTCCCGGAAAAACTCCAATATCCCGGCGGTCCTATACCCGTAAGCCGGTTGCGGTGGACCGCTCTCTTGAATCCGATGTATACCGTCCTTCGCGTTCTTCAAGCAGCACAGCCGCGGAGCTGGAATCTTACCGCAAGAAGTATATTGCAGCCCAACTTGAACTCGAAGACTTGAAAAAGAAGCTCGCCAGAAGTGCACGTACGGTAAAACAGGTTGAATCGATCATTCGGGAAAAAACTTTTCTTGAAGAACAGTATAATCGCCTTTTAAGTAAATATGACAAACTGCGTACCCAGGGCGGGGCGAGTTCTGAAGAAGTGCGGGAATTGCGAAACCGGCTTCTTGAAGAGAAAATGAAGTCGTCCAGCATTGAGAAAAAGTTGAAAATGGAAGTTGGTAAAGCAAGTGAGAACGATAAGGAGCTTAACGCTCTGCGTCGTTTCCGGACTGCTTCCAGGCTCACTCTCGAAAGTAATGCCAAGCAGCTCAAGGAACTGCAGGCAAAAATTGGTGGATTGACAGATCTGATTAAAACGGCAAAGCGGGATAAGCGGGCGAATGAAGTAAAAATGGCCGCTATGAAATACAGTCTCGAGCAGTCTGAAAAGAGGCTGGCAGAGAGTCAGTCGATGGTGGAGAAACTGGTTAAGTCGATTAAAAATAATAAATCTGGCGGCTCCGGTAAGGTGGACCTGGTACTGGCTGCTGAAAACCGCAAAATGGCCCAGGAGCTCAGGGAACTCAGAAAACATAATGATTCCATGGTAAAAGAACTCGGGGAACTTAAAGCAGGACTGCGTGCCGCTGCAATTTCCGAAACGAGTCTGAAAGACACTATCAGCACTCTTAAAACCCGTAGTGCCGCTCTTGAAAAGGAATACAGAAAACAACTTAAGGGGATGCCTTCCTCTGATGCCAGTTTGCTTGACAGAAAGAAGATTACCCAACTCGAAAAGAAGAATCGTGAGCTGGAAGAGGAGTTACGCCGCTTTGCTTCCAGAATGAAAAATATCAGGGATGGCAGTGACGTTTCAGACCAGTATAAAGACATTATCGCACGCCTTAACAAACGTTTAAGCGAACTAAATGACCGTATTATTGCCAAGGAAAATGACTACAGCCGTTTGGAAGCCAGGTTGAAAAAAGCGACAATTGATAATTCAGCCCTAACGACCAAACTGACCAAGCTGGAATCTGACAATGCCGATATGCAGCAGGAAATCAAAATAATCGATCTATTGAAGAAGGATTTGAAAAGAGCCCTGACTGAAAAAATAACCCTTGAAAAGCAGGTCAAACAGGGAGCGTCCTTGAAAAAGGACTATGAAAAAATACTTAAAGAATATAAGCGGGTTCAGCACAAAATGCTCTCTTCCGAAGGTGAAGTACTGAAGCTTCAGGATGAAATGGGCAAGTTGCGTCGTGACATTGCTGATTACCCCGAAATGAAGAAAAAGTTAGCTGCCGCCAACGCTCAGTTGAAAAAGCCGCCGAAAGAAAGTCTTCTTGCCCTTAAGAAGCAGATCGAAGCGCAAAAGAAAGAGGTTCTGGGTCTGCAAAAGAGTATGATTGAATATAACAGACTCAAATATGAATTGACGAACCTGAAGAATTACGCTGCCGACCTGACTATTGCCGAAAAACAGTTGGCCGTGGTTAGAAAGCAGCTTATTGGAGCGTCAAAAAAACTTGCAGCGTCGGACCGTCAGAACGCCTTGCTTAAAAAGCGTTATGATGTGCTGTTGGCCAAGTATAATTCAATCGATAAATCACGGGGAAATGTAACTTTTCCGGTTGCAGGGGATAAAGAATCTGACGCCTTGCGTAAGCAAGTAACTGCACTCAAAGCCGAAGTCAACGGCTTGAAAAATAAACTCGCGACCAAACCGGCTGTAGCTGATGCTCGCGTTGGAAACCTGGAAAAAGAAAATGCTTTGCTCAAACAGCAGGTTGCAAAGCTCCAAAAGGTAAAAACTAAAACGGTTGCCCCGGTTGCCGCCAGTGATGTCAGGAAAAAATTCAATTACCTTTTCGCGGAAGCGGTTGCTGCTGCAGGTAAGGGGGACTTGAAAACATCCGAATGGCATTATCGTCAAGCTTTGAAGTTAATTCCCGGCGACCCCCATGCCTCTTCCGGACTGGCAAAAGTTCTGTTACTCAGCGGTCGTGGCGCGGAAGCTTTTCCGCTTGTATCCGCCGCCATCGATAAGTTGCCGCCATCGGTTGAGCTTTATGTGAACGCCGCTAATGCCGCTGGCGCCGCAGGTCATGGCGACAAGGCGGTTTCTCTGGCTGAATCGGCATATAAACTGGATGACAATTCAGGTCCGGCAATTGACGCAATGGTTAACGCGCTGCTGCACGCCAAGCAGCATGATAAAGCGGAACAGGTTATCGAGGACGCGGAAAAAACGATGGCTGGGTCTCCTTATGTCGAACTGGCAAAGGCTCGTTTGAGTCTATTGAAAGGTCCGGCATTTAAGCTAAAAACAATCGAGTTATACAGTTCGGCGCGTAAAGGCGGTGTGCCTGAGGATCCGGAGCTTGAAAAGTTCCTCAAAAAGGTCAAACCGGCGAAAAGCAAATCTGACAATATTTCATTCCTGCGCCAGTCAGCGGCTGATGCGGTGGTGAAAAAAGATTATGATTCAGCGGTCTGGTTTAGTCGCCAGATGGTCGAAAAGTCGGGCAAATCCGCCGAGATACTGAATGAACACGCGGCTTATTGTCTGTTGGCCGGTAAAACTGACGATGCATTAAGGGCTCTGGATAAAGCCCGCTCTGTTGAAGAAAACAATGCCTTGACCATGCAGCTGGTTGCCGCGGCAAAGATTCGTCAGGGAAAGTTTTCCGATGCGGTCAAGGATTTACGGGAAGCAAAGTTGCTGCTGACAAAAAACAAACAGCAGGCGGTTGATTCCGCCGCCATTAGGGCGATTAACAGTGGCAGTATTGAATTGGCAAAGGGCAATATTAAAAGCGCCAAACCGGATAAATATGCACCGGCGGTTGTGCAGTTCATCAGCAATCTTTCAGCAAAATAAGGTTAATTCATGCGGATAATTATTTTTTTGTGTCTGATGATTGCCGTGATCTGCGGCGGCTGCCGTTCCGGCATGGACTGCAAAGTTACTGTCCCGGACCGCTTTCTGGCGTTAAAGTCATTGCCGGACAGAACTTTCTGTGTAGCGGTATTTACCGGGAAGATGTCCCCGGTAAAGAAGAAGTTCAAATTGACTCCGCTGCTTAGTACGCAACTCACCGGATTGCTGATAGACGGTTCGACGATGCCGGTGTTGCGTTCCCAGATCAACGCGAGGGCGTTGTTGAAGAACAATGTTTTACAGTTATCCTCATTCGCGGAAACCTGCAGGTTTATCGGTTGTGAAAGAGGCATGCTTTGTACTTTCTCTGAATTCAGGGGCAGTGGTGATTCGCGCTCAGTGAAAGTCACCCTGGCCTGGGTCGATGCTGCTGACAGCAAGATTATTGCCCTGGCGGTTTGCCGGACCAATTTGACCAAAGGTTCAGACCTGGATGATTTCAAATCATATTGCGGCAAAGCCGAACAGTCGGGAGATTTCCTTGACTTTGCCGCGTTGCGGACCATAAACGGCATGTTTAAAAATATTAAGAAGCTGAAGTAATAAACGGAGCAATGCAGTGAACTCTTTTCTGATTCCATTCAATCAACCATATCCGTTTCCGTTTTCACCTGATGTCATCTGGCTCTGGCACATCTGGGCTTTTGTGACCGGGTGTTGCGTCGGTAGTTTCTTGAATGTCTGCATCTGGCGGATGCCGCGCGGTGAATCGGTCGTGGTCGTTCCCTCTCACTGCCCGAAATGCAATCATAATATCAAATGGTATGAGAACCTGCCTTTGATCAGCTGGCTGGCCTTGCGGGGCAAATGCAGTAGTTGTTCCGAACCTATTTCGCCGCGATATTTTGTCGTCGAGTTTATGACCGGGCTTATGTTTTACATGCTCTGGTACAAGGTGACCTTTGACTTTCAGCCGATTACTGTTATCATCGTTTACTGGTCGGTTACCATGCTGTGCGTGACAACTGCATTTATTGATGTTGAACACCGGATTATTCCAAATAAAACGACTTATCCGGCAATGATCCTCGGTATTGTGGCGGCTGTTTTATGGCCGGATAACTGGGGTGCCGGGACTACCCGTCTTCAGGCTTTGGTCTACTCTCTGGACGGTTTTTTCATTGCCGGCGGCGGTATGGCGTTATTGGCTGTCGTGGGTGAAAAATTGTTCAAGGCTGAAGCTATGGGCTGGGGCGACGTTAAATATATCGCTGCAATCGGGGCCTGTTTAGGTCTTAAAGCCTGTTTCTTTAC
>MDTD01174955.1_pt1 | contig 14381 bp, 12 predicted proteins | sample 811221 | NCBI WGS metagenome assembly MDTD01 (sample SAMN05326646, study PRJNA326480) | marine metagenome | isolation source: seawater | place: Pacific Ocean: South West | collected 2011
CTAATAGAAAATTTCTTAAAAAAAAAATCTTTGTTTAATTTTGGAGAAAAAAATTTACCTAAAAAAGATTACTTTGACAAAATTCTTATAAAACTGCTAAAACAAGGTTTTAATGCTGATATTTGTAAAAAGTTTTTTAAAATTAAGAACTTATGGAATTTTTGAATCAATTAATAAATTTTTTAAAAACAAATCTAAATTCAATAATAAATGAGATTGATTTAATAAATCTGTCTATTTCTATAAGCTTATTCTTTATAATTTTAATTTTTAAAAATGTTATTAAATTAATTTTAAAAAAAAAAATAAGATTTTTAAGCTCGTTAAAAAATAAAAGGTCAAAAGAATTAGCAGAATCTTTTGATAGTCTATTTACCTTTTTTGTTTACTTTTTAGCCTTCTTTATTTTTACTATTTCTATCAATACTTCAGAGAAAACAGGAATTTTTTTTGAAAAGATTAACCTTTCTTTATTTACAATTTTAACTTTTTGGATAATTCAACAGAGTGTAGAACCTATAATTTTAGGAATTAAAAATGTTAGAAAAATATTAACTACTGATCTACTCGAATGGGTTACAAAGGCCTTGAAAATTATTATTTTTATTCTTGGATTTTCTGCGGTACTTGAGCTGTGGGGTATAAAAGTTGGTGCTATTATTGCTGGTTTAGGTTTGTTTGGAGTGGCTGTTGCACTTGGAGCACAGGATTTATTCAAGAATCTAATTTCAGGAATATTAGTTTTAGTGGAAAAAAGGTTTAAAAAAGGTGATGTAATAATAATAGAAAATATTATTGAAGGTTCCGTTGAAAAAATAGGATTTAGATCCACAGCCATAAGAAAATTTGATAAATCAATATGTTATATTCCAAATTTTCAGTTTGCAGAAAATGCAGTTACAAATATTTCAGAAACAACTTACAGAAGAATAAATTGGATAATTGGTTTGGAATACAAAAGCAGTGTCAACCAATTGAAAAAAATCTGCAAGGATATTGAAAATTATGTATCGAAAAATTCAAAAGATTTTAAAGTAACAAATGCTATTCCTGTAATTGTAAAGATTGACGAATTTGCAGATAGCTCAATTAATATTTTAGTAAGGTGTTTTACAAATACAAAAGATTATAACGAATATCTTGATATAAAAGATAGATTTGCTATCGAACTGAAAAATATAGTTGACAGACGGAAGGGATCGTTCGCTTTCCCTTCACAGTCAATCTATATTGAAAAAAATTCTTAAGGATTATTTATTTTTGGAAGCTCTTTACTTTTTTGTCAAAATTATCCCAAACTCCTTTTTTTCCTTCCCAATTTCCTTTAGTTGCAACCTTAGAATACTCAGTTGCTCTGGTTTCAAAAAAGTTTGCGTGCTCTACACCATTGAGAATTTCTGTTAACCAAGGGAGTGGGTGATCTTTTATTCCAAAAATAGTTTTTAAATTTAGTTGCTTCAATCTCCAATCAGCAATGTATCGTATATAATTTTTTATATCTTCTGGTTGCATGCCCTCTACTGGTCCCATTTCGAATGCAAGATCAATAAACCTATCTTCCAAAGAAACAACATATTCGCAACAATTGATTATTTCTTCTTCCAATTTTGGAGTCATACATTTCGTCTCTTTAATAAATTCATGATAAAGTTTAATTACGCCCTCACAATGTAGAGATTCATCTCTTACTGACCAAGAAACAATTTGTCCCATTCCGCGCATTTTATTATGCCGAGGAAAATTTAAAAGCATGGCAAAGCTAGCGAACAACTGAAGTCCTTCTGTGAACCCTCCAAACATAGCTAATGTCTTTGCTATTTCTTCATATGAGTCGATTGTAAATGTTTGCATGTAGTCATGCTTGTCTGCCATTTCCTGATAATCTAAGAATGCTGTAAATTCAGAATCAGGCATACCAATAGTTTCTAAGAGCAAAGCATAAGCAGCTATATGGACAGTTTCTATATTAGAAAAAGCTGCGAGCATCATTTTCACCTCAGTAGGTTTAAAAACTTGTGAATATTTTTCTATGTAATTATCATTGACTTCAACATCTGATTGAGTAAAAAACCTGAATATTTGGGTTAACAAGTTTCTTTCTCCATCATTAAGCTTAACAGCCCAATCTTTACAATCTTCACCCATAGGAACCTCTTCGGGCATCCAATGAACCTGTTGTTGTCTTTTCCAGAATTCAAAAGCCCATGGATATCTGAATGGTTTATAGGCATATGAAGGTTGTAATAACCCAGGTTTTAAATCAATTATTTTATTATCTTTTTTCATTTTTCCTCCTATTGACAAGACAGACATTCATCATAATCTGTCTTTTCCTCGTTACTAATTTTTTTTGCCGGCCAATTTGAAGTATTGTCAGCTTCCACACCGGCATAACTCGCTCTTTGTATTGACTTAGATCTACAATAATACAGACTTTTTATACCTAGTTCCCATGATTTCCAATGAAGCATCATTAAGTCCCATTTATCAACATCAGCTGATAAGTATAGATTAATGGATTGACCCTGACAAATGAAAGGAGTTCTATCTGCTGCCATTTCGACTATCCATCTCTGATCGATTTCAAATGCTGTTCTAAATATTTCTTTTTCTTCATTAGACAATTCATCAATATGCGAAACAGAGCCATCATTTTCTATAATACTTTGCCAAACTTCATCAGAGTTTATACCTTTATCAATAAATACTTTTTCTAAAAATTTATTCTTAACAGTGAAAGAACCTGACAAGGTTTTGTGCGTATATATATTTGCTGGAATAGGTTCTATGCATGCACTAGTTCCACCACATATAATACTAATTGATGCCGTTGGCGCTATTGCAAGTTTATGACTAAATCTTGCTTTAACATTTTTTTGCTCAGCATCAGGGCACGCACCTTTTTCCATAGCAAGGAGTAAGGATGCTTGGTCAGCTTCTTTTTTTAAATGTTTGAAAAACTTAATATTCCAACTTTTTGCTAACGCACTCTCAAAAGGTATACCTTTACTTTGCAGAAAACTGTGAAATCCCATCGCCCCTAAACCAACCGATCTCTCCATTTTTGCAGAATAGACTGCATTTTTCATCGAGTCAGGAGCATTCTTTATAAAATCATCTAATACATTATCAAGGAACCGCATTATATCTTGAATGAACATCGAATCTTTGGACCATTCATCCCATTTTTCCAAATTCACAGAGGATAGGCAACAAACAGCAGTTCTTTCATTTCCATGATGATCTAATCCAGTGTGGAGCATGATCTCACTGCAAAGATTTGACGTCCTTACCTTAAGGCCACTATCTCTTTGATGCTTAGCTAGACTTTTGTTGACTGTATCTATGAATACTAAATATGGTTCTCCGGTAGCCATTCTAGTTTCTAAAATTTTCTGCCATAATTCTCTGGCATTAACTGTTCTTAGAACTTCATTTGTTTTTGGGCTTTTAAGACCAAACTGTTTATTATGTTTTACGCAATCCATAAATTCATCAGTTATATTTATTCCATGGTGAAGGTTTAAACTTTTTCTGTTAAAATCTCCCGAAGGCTTTCTAATTTCTAAAAATTCTTCGATTTCTGGATGATGTATATCTAAATAACATGCAGCAGACCCTCTTCTTAAGGAACCTTGAGATATTGCTAATGTTAGAGAATCCATTACCCTCACAAAGGGAATAATTCCAGAAGTTTGACCTGATTTTTTTACAGTTTCTCCAATTGATCTAACCTCTCCCCAGTATGTACCAATCCCCCCGCCATTGGATGCTAACCAAACATTTTCTCCCCATTTTGATAAAATGCCATCTAAGCTATCTTGTACTGAATTTAAAAAACATGAAATTGGAAGACCTCTTTTGGCACCTCCATTTGACAAAACTGGTGTTGCGGGCATAAACCATAATTTAGAAATGTAATTATAAATTCTTTCTGCATGTTCTAAATTATCTGAATATGTTTTCGCAACACGTAAAAACATGTCTTGAAATTTTTCCCCAGGAAGCAGATACCTATCTTCTAACGTAGCTTTTCCAAAATCAGTTAAATTTGCATCTCTAGAGAAATTTGGATGGATTTTTTTTAAATTTTCCTTTGATGGAATATTCTTTTTTTTATTTTCTTCAATTGAATGAAGTTTAATTGACACTTGAGAATTCATAAACCTAATTTCCTACCTTAATATTACAGTTAAAACACAATATATAGTAATAAATGACTTTTTAATGTCAACAGGTTGTGTAAAAGATTTTTGTTTTTTTTTAAATTTTTTACAATTTTTATTCTTTTTCTTACTTTTTTTATTTTTTTTTTCTTTTTTTTTTCATTTTTTGGCGTGCCCGGAGAGAGTCGAACTCCCAACCTTCTGATTCGTAGTCAGATGCTCTATCCAGTTGAGCTACGGGCACTAAATAATATCTATATATCTATTTAATAGCTAAAAATGATAAGATATAAAAGTTGATTAATTTTTTTTTTGTTTATTTTAGATTTTTAATAAGTTATATGTAATAAATTAAACTTTTATTGTAACAATAATAATATTTCGCGATGATAAACAAAAACATAAAACACCTTTTATATATTTTAACTTTTTTTCTTTATTCTTGCTCAAGTGTGCAAGAATATGTTTTTCCAACTTTAGAGGATGAAGAAGTTACTTCACCTCCTGCTTTGGAAGATGTGCCTCAATCAATAGATACAATTCAACAAGTTCAGGATGAATCTGTTCCTCAACAAATTCCTCCTTCTCAATTTGCTCCCCCGCCAGCACCTGTTCAGCAAGCTGATTATGATACAGGACCAACCGGAACTTTTGTTGGTGGTAAAATAAATCAGTTTAGAAGTGATTTGTCTAGCATACAAAATGCTATCTCATCTCACAATAATGATTATTTAAGATTTAAAGACTTAGTCGATGAACAAACATCAGTTTATCAAGGCTTATCAAGTGCTATCAGATCTAGATTGCAAATTGGCACAACCCCTGGTAATCCTATTCTGGTTGGCCAATGGAACGATGCTCAAAGAGCCTTAGAAGATATTCAAAATAATGTTAACAATCTCCAAATTGTTAACAATAGAGTCACAGCAGATGCCGCTTTAATTGAACATCTGAGTAATGCTATTGATTCAAGTTTCTTTATCTCTGGGGCTATTGATGAGGATCATAATCAACTTAAGGTTCTCAAAGATGATGTTCAAAGAACCGCAGTTTTATATGACAGATTAATGAATGAATTAGAATCAAAGATATCTAGAGAGATTCAAGTTCTTAATGACGAAAGACAATATATGAAAAATCTTGCAGAAGATGTTGAAATTGGTAAATTTGGGGGAAGAGTTTCAGCTCCCCCAACTAATGCCAAAACCTCATCAAGTTCTTCTTCCTCGACTTCATCAACATCACCTTCAGAACTTAAAGTAGTCCCACTAAATTATGATAATGCTATTTTGGTCATAAAATTTGATGATAGTTCATTTGATTATTCCACAGCTTTGTTCGAGTCAATATCTGCTGCTTTGGAACAAATGCCTTCTGCGGGGTTTGAAGTTGTTGCAGTGAGTCCAACTGGTGGAGCTAGTTATGCCGATCAAGCAAGAACGAAAGCATCAGAAGTTTTTAATAAAATATTAGAAATGGGTGTTCCTTCTGAAAGATTAACATTAACATCTTCTAACAGCACCTCAGCACAGGCTGAAGAGGTTCATATCTACCTCAAAAACTAATAATTTTTTCTTCACATAGTTTGATTTTTCCTTTTATTTCTAAATTATCTATTAATTTAACCCCATCAAACTCAGCTGAAATAAAGATAATAGCTTTACAAGGTCTAGAGTTAATTGAACTAAGGTCTTTACTATTAAGAATTTCAAGATAATTTAATTTATCAGCTCCATGATTTATAATTTCTTTTTGAAAGTGATCAATCTCATATAAAAATAAACCTTCATTAATTATTTTTTCAGATAGATTTTTTAGTATTTTAAATATAAATTTCGTTGAATTTAATTTATCCTTTGAAATTAAATTATTTCTTGAGGATAAAGCAAGACCGCTTTTCTCCCGAACAATTGGAAGTTTTTTAATTGCTGTATTAAATTCAAATTCCTCTATAAGATTTTCTATTACTAAAATTTGTTGATAGTCTTTTTTTCCTAAAAAAATTAAATCAGGATTTATTAGTCTAAGAAACTTATAAATTATTTTTGCAACACCTTCAAAATGTCCGGGTCTGTCTATTGCACATAGTTTATTAAGGTATTTTATTTTAGAAAATTCTATCTCAATTGATGAAAATTTTTTTTCTGGAATAAAAATAAAATCAACATTTAAATCCTTTAAAATTTTAATATCTTTTTTAAGTGTTCTGGGATAATTGATAAAATCCTTTTTTTCATTGAATTGTAGAGGATTAACAAAGATACTTACAATATTGAAAAAACTATTCTTTTTTGCCGCTTTTATTAGGCTTAAATGTCCATCATGAAGGTTTCCCATGGTCGGGATAAAATTAATTTTGGAATTATGTAAAATTTTAATCTCTTTTTCCAGAGTTTTAGAATGCCAAATAATTTTTGTCATTTATAAAAATTATTTTTATTAGGAAATTTTTTTTTATTTACATCATTGCAAAAGCTTTTAACTGAAAATTCAATTAATTTATCTAATTTTGAGTACTTCTTTATGAATTTTGAATGAAAATTTGTCATGCCCAACAAATCCTCTGTAACAAGAATCTGACCATCACAACGGTCTGATGCCCCAATACCAATAGTAGGAATATTTACATTTTTTATAAGTTCATCAACAATTGGTTTAAGTGTACATTCAATTACTATTGAAAATACTCCTGCTTTTTCTAAAATTTTTAAATCTTTTTCTAATCTATTCTTTTCTTTTGTTGTTTTTCCAAAAACTTTGTATTCACCATTAAGTTTTTGAGGAAGCATACCAACATGTCCCATCACACTGATATTTTTTTTTGTTAAGTATTCTACTGTTCTTCGAATAGATTCTCCACCTTCCAGTTTAACAGCATGTGCTCCAGACAAATGAAGTATTTTAATGGCATTGTTGTATGCTTTTTTTTTTGAACTTTCATATGATCCATATGGCATATCAACTACTACAATTGAATTCTTTGAATTCTCTGCTACTGCTTTGGCATGACTTATCATCATATCCAAACTTACATCTCTTGTACTTTTAAAGCCATATAATACTGGTCCTACAGAATCTCCTACAAGAATTAAGTCAGCGTATTTGTCAATAATTTTTGCCATTGGCGCAGTGTAAGCTGTAAGACATTTCATTGGAAATTTTACTTTTTTTAGCTTTTCAACAATAAAGTTTTTATTTTTACTTAAATTCAATTTTGCCTACTAATAGTTAACTTTTATAAATATACTGCGGTTAATGAAAAAAAAAATAAATCTTTTTCTATTTTTATTAACTATTTTATTCACTTCTAGTTTGGTGTCTAATGAAATAAAAAATCAGATACAGCCTGAGCCAAGTTCAAAAATTCAAACAGAAATAATAAAAAAAAAATTCAAAAAACAAGCTGTAGTTACTGCTAATGACTATGCAACAAAAATTGGCATTCAAATTTTAAGAAACGGTGGAAATGCAATTGATGCAACAGTTGCAATTCAAATTGCACTTGGGTTAGTCGAACCGCAATCATCAGGACTTGGTGGAGGAATTTTTATTACTTTTCATAACAGTTCTAATAATAAAGTCATTAGTTTTGAAGGGAGAGAGAAAGCACCTAAAGCAATTAATGAAAATATATTTCTTGATTCAAATCAAAAGCCAAAAAAATTTTTTGATGCTGCAATAGGAGGTGCCTCAGTTGGTGTTCCTGCTGTAGTTAAAACTTTATTTGAGTTTCATAAACTGTATGGGGTACTCCCTTGGAGTGATCTTTTTGATCCAGTCATTCAATTAGCAAAAAAGGGCTTTATTCCTCCAAATAGATTAAAAAATGCTATTAAGAAAGACAAATTCTTATTCAAAATAAATCCAAATATTATTTATAACGAAGTGAATGATCATCCTCAAAAAAATTTTAAAAATCTTGAATATGCTTTTACATTAGAACAAATTGCGCAAAACTACGAATCTTTTTATAGAGGTAAAATTGCTGAAAAAATTGTTCACAGAGTAAATAATTCAGTTAATCCTGGAGAGTTATCGATAGATGATTTAGTTAATTATAAACCTGAAATTCAAAACTCCTTATGTCATAAGCTTAAAATAGGCTACAAAATTTGTGGTCCAAATTTACCATCATCTGGAACAATTTGTATTATTCAAGCATTGACTTTATTGGAAGAGTTTATAGAAGGAAAAAATCCTGCAATTAATGAAATCTTAAACTTAGAAAAAATTTTAGAAATTTTAAATTTTGTTTATTATTTAAGAGATAAAAATCTTGCTGATAGTAAATTTGTTAAAATTGACATTAAAAAAATTTTAAGTAAAAAATTTTTAAAAAAAGAATTTAACCTGTTTAAAAAAAAATATGTAACCCATCAATTTCAACAAATTAATGAAATATTAAGTTCTACAAGTCATTTTTCTGTTGTTGACAAAAATGGAAATATTGTATCAGCAACTTCAAGTATTGAAAGTTCGTTTGGATCAAGATTGTTCATAGACGGATTTTTCTTAAATAATCAGTTAACGGACTTTTCTTTTCGTACTATGGATAATTCAGGTAATGAGATTTTAAATAAGCCAGAAGGTGAAAAAAGACCATTAAGTTCTATGTCTCCTTTAATTATATATGACAAAAATAACAACTTTTATTTAACAATTGGCTCGCCAGGAGGAAAGGCAATTATTTCCTATATTTTAAGAGTTTTGATCGATGTACTTTATTTGGAAAAAGATATTAATCAATCCCTTGAAAGTCCAAACTATATTGCAATCAATGGAAAGATTTTTTTAGAAAATGAAAAACTAAATTTAGAACTAAAAAGAAAAGGAGAAGTAAGAAAATTAACAAGTGGTCTTGCAATAATTCAAAAGAAAAATAATTATTATCTAGGTGTTGCTGATAATAGAAGGGATGGAAGTGTAAGGGGTGATTAAATTTTGTTTTACAATTTCTCGCTTTCTGATATAAAAACTAAAATAAGGCATTTGTCATGAAGAGAACATATCAACCTAGTAATAAAGTAAGAAAAAGAAGGCATGGATTTAGATCCAGAATGTCAACTACGGGTGGAAGAAAAGTACTTATCAGAAGAAGACAAAAAGGAAGAAAAAAACTATCAGCCTAAAAAAAAATTTTTTTCCTTAAAAAAAAGATATGAGTTTCTAAACATAAGAAACGAAGGTAAATCTTTTTCTTGTAAATATCTTATAATAAATTTTCATAAAAAAGAAAATAAAGAGACAAAAATAGGTTTAACAGTTACAAAAAAGTTAGGTAATGCTGTGACAAGGAATTACATTAAAAGGGTTATAAGAGCTTCTTTGGTAAAAAACTACAATAAAATACCTGATAGTTTTGATATTGAAATCATTCCTAAAAAAAGATTCTTAGAATCAAGTTTTGAAGAAATAGATTCAGATATAAATAATTTTTTTCTAAGTTTAAAAATTTAAATCATTGAAAAATTATGGAGATCCTATAATACTATATTTTTATTTCGTAAAATGGATAATCAAAAAAACTTAATTCTTGCAGTTGTCTTTTCAATAATAGTGTTGGTAGTTTTTGACACTTTTTTTGCTCCAAAAAAACCAATTTCAAATCAACAAATTACAGATTCAGAAGTTGAGGTTCAAAATGATGAAGATAAATTTATTCCTAATATAAGCGAAAAAACAGTGCCGAGTGAAACTCTAAAAATTAAAGAAGATAGAGTTAAATTTAATATGAAAAGGTTAAGTGGAACAATTAATCTTTTTGGAGCAACATTTGATGATGTATTTCTCAAGGATTATTATCATAGTTTAGACAAAAAAAATGACAATATTCCTATTCTGCAAAAAGAAAATTCAAACGCTCCTTATTTTTTAAGAATGGGTTGGGCTTCTACAGAAAATTCAATTGATTTACCAGATAAAAACTCTCTTTGGACATCAAAAAAAAAAGAGTATCAAGATGGCGAAAAAATAATTTTATTCTGGGAAAATAAAGATGGTCTTAAATTTACAAGAATTATTTCTTTTGATGATAATTTTATGATCACAGTAGAAGATTCTGTTTTAAATGAATCGAATAAAACAATAGAACTTACAAATTTTACGTATCTTCAAAGGAGAAATTATAGACCAGAAAATAAGTTTTTTATCCTTCATGAAGGTCCACTTGGAGTATTTAACGATACCCTTAAAGAGGTTTCTTATGATGAAATTGAAGAAGAAAAAGAAATAATTGAGACCTCAAAGAATGGTTGGATTGGATATACTGATCATTACTGGCAAGTCGCTATCTTTCCCGACACAAAAGAATCCTTCAAAGCAAGATTTAAAAATCTCAACAAATTAAATTCTATACAGATTGATTATATTAATGAAGAATTAAAAGTTTTAAAACCCAAAAAGCAATTATCAACTAAATCATATGTTTTTGTTGGTGCAAAGGAAGTGCCATTGATTGACAAATATATTAAAGAATTAGGAGTTAATAAATTTGATCTATCTGTAGATTTTGGTTGGTTTTACTTTTTAACAAAACCATTATTTTATGCACTAAATTTTTTATCAACTTTAGTGGGTAATTTTGGTGTAGGAATCATAATCCTAACGTTCTTTATTAGGATTTTGATGTTTCCCCTTGCAAATAAATCATTCAAATCAATGAATGCGATGAGAATTCTAACTCCAGAAATTCAACGAATAAAAGATAGATATAAAGATGATAGGCAAAAAATGAATCAAGAAATGTTTGCAATGTATAAAGAAAAAAAAATAAACCCTGCAGCTGGATGTTTACCTATTCTAGTACAAATTCCAATTTTCTTTGCTCTTTATAAAGTATTGTTTGTATCCATTGAAATGAGACATGCACCTTTTTTTGGTTGGATAAGAGATTTATCAGCACCAGATCCTACTAGCTTATTTAATCTGTTTGGATTAATCCCATGGAATCCACCTCTTTTTCTCACAATCGGTGTTTGGCCAATACTTATGGGATTAACAATGTATCTTCAACAAAAAATTAATCCACCTCCACCTGACCCAATTCAAGCCAAAATTTTTATGATGCTTCCATTTGTATTCACCTTTTTACTGGCTACATTTCCTTCAGGTATGGTTATATATTGGACAGTAAATAATATTCTATCCATTGGTCAACAATATATTCTTTTAAAAAAGCAGAAAAAGGAAAACTTGTAAAGAATGAACAAAGGAGGTTCTGAATCATGGAAATTCTTAAAAGAAGTTTATGATTCAAAAAATTTGCCGTTTGATTCAGTTGACGAATTTGTTTTCTGGGGAAGATCTAATGTTGGGAAATCTTCGCTAATTAATTCTCTTACTAATACAAATCTTGCAAAAATCTCAAGAACACCTGGAAGAACTAAATCTTTAATTTTTTACGAGTTAAAAGAAAAGATAAGGTTAGTGGATTTTCCTGGATATGGCTTTTCAAAAATTTCAAAGAAAGAAAAAAAAAACTTAGATCTACTAATTAATTTTTATTTTGAAAAAAGAGAAAATATTAAAAAAATATTTTTATTAATTGACTCTCGACATGGGTTTAAATCGATTGATAAAATTATCTTTCAAAGTCTTGAGCAAATTTTTTCTAATAAAATTTGCCTAGTTTTAACCAAAATTGATAAAAAGAAAAAGAATGAAAATCTTAAAGAATTGATTCCAAATAATATAAGATCTGATTTTCAAATGAAAAAAAATTTGTTTATTACTAGTATAAAAGAAGTTAATGGGATAATTTTATTAAAAAAATTTCTTTTTAATTCATTGTGAGAAAATATTGTGAAAATTTCTAATACAAAAGATAAAGATTGGATGGAACAAGCTGGTATTTTATCAAAAGCTCTTCCCTTCATGCAAAAATATTCTGGTTCTTGCGTAACAATTAAATATGGAGGCTCTGCAATGAATGAAGAATTATCTGAGAATTTTGCAAAAGATATAGTTTTACTCAAACAAGTGGGTATTAACCCCATAGTTGTTCATGGTGGAGGACCCAGAATAAAAAAAATGCTAGATAAACTCAGAGTAAAAAGCTCTTTTATAGATGGTCTAAGAATTACTGATAAAGAAACCATGGAAATTGTAGAAATGGTTTTATCGGGGTCTATAAATAAAGAAATTGTTATGGAAATAAATAAGAAAGGCGGAAGAGCAATTGGTCTTTCAGGAAAAGACGCGTTGCTAGCAAAGACAAAAAAATTGGTCAAGAATAAAGAGAAATTATCTTCTGTTGAAAAATTGTTTGATTTAGGTTTTGTTGGAGTTCCAGAAAAAATTAATAAAGATTTTTTGAATTGGTTTTTAGATTCTGACTTTATACCAGTTATATCTCCAATAGGTTTTGATAATAATTTTAAAACGTACAATATTAATGCAGATACTATGGCAGGGAAAGTATCTTCATCTATTGAATCAGAGAGACTAATATTGCTAACTGATGTAAAAGGAGTAGTTGACAAAAAAGGAAACTTATTAACTCAAATTTCTATAAAGGATGTTAAAAAATTAATAAAAAATAACACTATTAAAGATGGCATGATTCCAAAGGTTGAAACGTGTGTTGATGCAGTTCAAAATGGAGTAAAAGCAGCAGTAATTTTAGACGGAAGACTTCCTCATGCAATCTTATTAGAAATATTTACTGAACATGGTGTTGGAACACTTATTACAAAATAATGTCTCATGAAGTTTTTAAATTAAAGAACTGTTGGTTATTTGATTTAGATAACACCCTTTATCCTTCAGATTCAAAAATCTTTGATAAAATTGATCTTAGAATGAAAAAGTTTATTTCTGAAAAACTTAAGATTTCTTATGAAAAAGCATTCGAAGTTCAAAAAAATTATTATCATAAATATGGAACAACACTTTTTGGATTGATGAAAAACTACGATATAGACCCAGAAGAATTTCTAGACTTTGTTCATGATATAGATATGAAGAATTTAAAAAAGGATTTACCTTTAAAAAGAGATATTAATAATCTTCCTGGAAATAAATTTATATATACTAACGGTGATGAAAAATATGCAAAAAAAATTTTACATTGCTTGGGTTTAACTAATGTCTTTGATGATATTTTTGATATAAAGAAAGCAAATTTTATTCCTAAACCAAAAGTTGAGTCGTTAAAATTTCTCCTAAAAAAGTATGACTTAAAACCAAGAAGTATAGTTTACTTTGAAGATCTAGAAAAAAATTTACTAACAGCTTATAAAGTTGGAATAACAACGGTACATATAAAAAATTCAAAACAGAACGCAGACAAAAAACCATTTATAAATTATAGATTTAAAACTATTAATGGAGCTTTGGATATGATAAAAAAATTCTTAAGTTAATCCTTTTATGACTGAAAAAGATAAAAATCAAATAGAAAAATTTTGGGATGAAAAAGAATCCTTAAATATAAATGACAATTTATTAACAAATACTGTAAAAAATGTTCTAGATTCTCTAGATAATGGAAAAATAAGAGTTTGTGAGAAAAAAAATGGAATTTGGAAAACAAACGAATGGATTAAAAAGGCAATTCTTTTATCTTTTAAAATAAATGATAATACTATGTTCTCAAGTGGGATATCAAATTCTAGAAGAGGACAATACTCATGGTATGATAAAGTTAATCTTAAAACCTCTGGGTGGATTGAAGATGAATGGACAAAAAGGAATTTTAGATCTGTTCCAGGTTCTATAGTGAGGTACTCATCTTTTGTCGCACCAAACGTTGTTCTAATGCCAAGTTTTGTAAATTTAGGTGCTTATGTAGATTCTGGTACAATGATTGATACATGGGCAACTGTGGGATCGTGCGCTCAAATCGGTAAAAATGTTCACATTTCTGGCGGTGCTGGTATAGGTGGAGTTTTAGAACCACTTCAAGCTAACCCTGTTATAATTGAAGATAATTGTTTCATTGGCGCTAGGTCTGAAATAGCTGAAGGAGTAATTGTAGAAACAGGAAGTGTGATTTCCATGGGGGTTTATATTGGAGCTTCAACAAAAATTATTGATAGAGATTCAGGTGAGATTTTTTATGGAAAAGTTCCAGGTTATTCTGTAGTTGTCCCAGGTACTTTAGGTGGCAAAACTTTGAAAGACGGTACATCAGGACCAAATTTATATTGTGCTGTAATTGTTAAAAAAGTTGATGAAAAGACAAGATCAAAAACTTCTATAAATGAACTTCTAAGA
>MDTD01034583.1_pt1 | contig 14380 bp, 11 predicted proteins | sample 811221 | NCBI WGS metagenome assembly MDTD01 (sample SAMN05326646, study PRJNA326480) | marine metagenome | isolation source: seawater | place: Pacific Ocean: South West | collected 2011
CTCGCGCCGCGTCCGCTGGGCCGCAACCGCCAACTGACCGTACTCCGACACGGCGCCGCCATCGGTGAGATCAGCGAGGTTCTCCCGCGCAGTGCGCCCCCCGCGAGCATGCCGCTTGGCAACCGCCGCGGCGCGCGCCTCGTCAGTCGTCTTCGCAAGTCTGCCCTGTAACCCGGCGTAGGGGTCGTTTTGTTGTTCACTCATGGGGGGCTGTCTATCCGGTTAGCGAGCGGTTCCAGTCACCACAGGTGAGCTGAAACGGCTGACTGGTTGACTTCAATCAAGGAGTTTTGCAGAATCGCGCGCCTTAAAGATTTCCTTATGTGGCTACGTAGCTCAGCTGGTTAGAGCACAGCATTCATAATGCTGGGGTCGGTGGTTCAAGTCCACCCGTAGCTACCACTTCTCTCCTGTTTTTCAACGCTTTGCGAGTCGCCGAGAGATTCGGAAACGTCACAACGTTTCCGTTGCGGGGATTTTGCCGGAGTTTGGGCGGTTCCAAGCGCTTTATTGGTTGATGCAACAGCATCATACTTTGAAAGCAACTGATGCGGAGCCTACGCGCCGGCAGGTTCCATCTTCCCACGAGCCCCACGGCACAGCCAAAATTTCCACTGTCTTGCAAATGATAGTCACGACCTAAATAAAGCGGGACACGTGAATACAGGGTATTTCGTCACAACTCCAGACATCCTTGCTACTACATACAGGAGTTGCACTTGATACAAGGGTTGCTCTTGGGGGTATCCAGGCTTCACTGCCAAGCTCACCTTACTAGCTGCCGAATTTTGAGATGCCTCAGTCACCCTAAAAATTGATCTTCACTCTCAAGCAGCTGCGAGAGCTTGCAATTGCGGGAGACCAATGGTCTATTTCTTACATTGGAGCGGAACAATAGGCTTCGTTCCCCATTCCATAGAGGAGCAATGAGTATGGAAGACAATTTATTCCCAGACAGCTTTAGTATGCCCTACGGCGCCTCGCTTTACGGACGGCCTCCCTATATCTATAGGGGTGTAGAGGATCTGGTAATTGCCTATCGAGCGAGCGCCGAGCGCCTTGCTCCTCTCCTTCCACCCGAGGTTACCATCGTTGGGCAGACAGCGGAGTGCTTTGCTTGGGCCCGCTGGATCCCTTTTTCAACATTTGGTCCGTATCACGAGGGCTATGTGATGGTGAAGGCGCAATTCGATGGTAAAACCTACCTCTATAATCCCTTTATGATCGTAGACAACGAGGTCGGGCTCGCGGTTGGACGGGAGCTTTGGGGTTATCCAAAAAAATTGGGAAGGTTTAGTCGATCTTGGGGCGGTAGCGCCGGTTTTGGGGAGCAGTTGTTTTTCAAAGTTGAGCGGCCGTTAGACTACACATTAATGACTGCGTCAGTTGCGTGCGTAGAGAGGGCAGACTTAGAAGAGCTGGACGCGGACTACCCGATTCTATCTCTGCGCATCATCCCAGACGCAGAGGATGTTTCTCGCCCTTGCATTGCGCAACTTATTGCGCTGGAGCTGCCCGTTACCGTCAAAACAGGCTCAGATGGAGTCGCTGAGTTTTACAGCGGCCCAGCTCATCTTGAACTTCGGGGTAGTGCCTCTGACAGATGGGATCTTGCTGAACCGACCCAAGTAACTCGAGGGTTTTTCGGCATTTTCGACTTCAATCTAGTGCCAGGCCGCGTAGTTCACGATTATCTTAAATGAAGGAGTAAGGGAGCTACCCATTACTGAAAGTGCCTCTAATCAAATCGAGAAGGTTAAAAACATCGGGCGATATTGCTAAATGCAGACTTGCAATGAAATTTAAGGGAGCTAACTGTCGCGCTCACTGATAGTGTAAGGATTAAATAGCCCCACTCAGCACCTATCGCATTCGCAAACCAGTGAGATGCAAAGGGTGGGGCGAGCACTTTTACTTAAATCGTCATACAATAATGGTTGACATTGAGCCGAAATATATTGAACCTTTTCTCTGAATAGTGTGGAGTTAAACGCACAGCACGCGTTTTTGGCCTAGAAAAAGCCCGGGAGCACCTGAGTGGTGCTAAGTAAATTTCAGTAGTTAGTGCACAAAAAAGGAAACCAGCATGAATCCCAGAAATAATTTCCACTCAGCTTGTTTGGTCGGTGCAGTTTCGATTGCCATCGTAAGTCCGAGTTCAGCGCAACAATCGCAGGTAATGATCGAAGAAATTATTGTCACAGCGAATAAGCGCCAGGAAAGCGCCATGGACGTCGGATCCAGCATCACAGCTTTCAGCGGCACAGCGCTGGAGGATCGCTTTATCTTGTCTCCGGAAGACCTCGCGCAGAATGTGCCAACTTTGGAGCTCGCGCCCTCTACGCACGGCACGCCGGTCTACAATATGAGGGGTGTTGGGTATAACTCGGATGCAATGGCGGTGTACCCCGCTGTGAGCATTTCGATGGACCAAGCTCCGATGTCATTTCCTATTTTAGCCGCTCGCTCTCTTTACGATCTGGAGAGGGTAGAGGTGCTTAAAGGCCCCCAAGGAACTCTATTTGGTCAGAACTCGACTGGCGGCGCGATAAACTATGTGGCCGCTAAGCCCACAGAAGATTTTGCCGCCAGCATCACCGCAGGATACGGCCGTTTTGAGGAATTTAGAGCGAGCGGGTTTATCAGCGGTCCCCTGAGCGAAAATCTCGGAGCTAGACTTGCTATCGATAGTCGCTCACGAGGAGAGTGGCAAAAGAATTTCCTTCCAGACCGGAACGACGAAAATGGTGAGCAGGAATATTTTGCGGCCCGACTCGTGACTCAGTGGCAACCCAGTGACAGAGTGAATGTCATGCTTAACGTTAATGGCTCCGTTGATGAGTCTGATCCGATGGCACTGCAATTAATAGCAGCACTACCATCTAACCCGGGCGCGCCTTTCCAGAACGAGTTGACCGCACAATTTGCTCCAGACGATGCCGAGTTGGCGAATTGGTCGATCACCGGAGCACAACGCTACCCGGACAACCAGATATTGACCAAACCGTCGAGGCCTAGTGGCGATCGCGAGACCTTTCAGGCAATACTTCGCATAGATTGGGATGTGAGCGACACTGTCTCCCTAACTTCAATCACAACATACAATGACTACTCCCAAGATATGTCATTCGACCTTGACGGCACCGAGAGCGAAATGTTGGGGCTACCCACCAATACGGGAGATATTGAGGATTTCCACCAGGAGGTGCGTCTATCCAACGGAGATGGCGCTGACTCTTCGCTACGTTGGACCGTAGGCGCTAACTTCAATTCAAGTGAAGTTTCCGAATATCAAGACATTACTTACGGAGAAAATTCGCTGGCCAGCCCCGCAAACAACTTCATTCACATTACCGGCGTTGATAATACTGGTGATATGGAAACATGGGCGGTATTCGCAAGTGGTGAATATGATCTGAACGATAATGTGACACTCAAGGCTGGCGTCCGGTACACCGATTCGACAAACGATAATTCGATGTGTAATCAGGACAATGCGGCCGATCAAAATGTTACCGAGCTGTTCATCCTCCTCTCAGACATCCTAGGCGGTCGCCCCGTCCCGCTGACGACTGGTAGCTGTTATTCTCTGCGAGATGATTTACTTCTCTCCCAGAATTACGCGGGGGTTGATGGCGGTAGGCATGACCTTTCTCTCGAAGAAAACAACACGTCTTGGAGAATAGGAGTCGATTACAATCTCAATGACGATACGTTGCTCTATGGCAATGCTTCCCGGGGTTATAAAGCTGGCAGCTTCCCAGTCATTACGGGCTCGGTTCTCAGCCAGTTTGATCCGGCAGTTCAAGAATCGGTAACTGCTTATGAACTCGGTTTCAAATCCACAATCGCCGGCGGCATGGCTCAATGGAGTGGTGCAATATATTTCAACGAGTACGAAGACAAGCAGGTGCAGGGTAGTGATCTAACAGCGCTGTTTGGTCTCTTACAACTGTTAGATAATGTGCCGGAATCTGAAATCTTTGGCATTGAGACAGATATTGTTGTTCGCCCGGTTGACGGTCTGACGGTGACCGCAGCTGCGACTTATCTTGAAACGGAGATAAAGAAGTACCGCGCTACAAATGTGTTTGCCGAACTCAACTATGACTTTGCAGGCAATGATTTGCCGTTTGCGCCCGAGTTCTCCTTTGTTGGAGATATTGACTATCGAATGCCCACTGCATCTGGTGGCAACCTCGCTATTGGGGCAACCCTAAGTTACCGGTCCAGCGTTGACGCGTACGCTGCGGGTAGCATACTTGAGGTGCCCGATAACGGAGTGAATCGATGGTCAAACAGGGTTCCGTTTATGATCGGTTCTTACTCGTTGTTGGACGCTAGGATCGCTTACACGTTTCCGGGGGATAAGATAGTTTTGGCCGCGTGGGCGAAAAATTTAACAGACAAGTTTTATGTGAGTAACGTGATTTCCTACAACAACGCGATAACTCGGACAGTGGGGATGCCCAGAACCTATGGCCTTACGTTCACTATGAATTGGTGAACTCGGTGGGTATCGGCACGAGTCACCGTCGAGCGAGGTAGAGTGGTCTCGAGGTACATAGAATAGAGGCGCTCTAATCGCTAAGGGCGCAGAATTCTGGAGAGCGCCCTCGCCTCTTGGCGAGGGTTTCTAGGTCTGGGATTTTAATCCGGCGTAAGCTAAACGCGAGGCGCCTGCACTCAAGCGTGTAGGTTACCACCGCCATTTACAGATAGAACCTGTCCAGTTATGTACTCCGCGGCCGGTGAGGCAAGAAAACGCATCAAACAAGTGTAATCCTCACTAAGTATTCCACGCCCACTTGGGTTGCTGGCGCTTTGTTGAGACACTATTTCCGCTGATTCTTCGCCGAAAACTGCGCGTAAGGCTTCAGTGTCAACAACACTTGGAGCAACCGCATTTATCCGGATGCCACTGGGCGCCAATTCTACGGCAAGGTAGCGGATTAAACTCTCGGCAAGCGCTTTGCCGACTCCGATAGCTGCATAATTATCGACTACTTTACGCCCACCTCGGCTACTGAGAAAAAAAATACTGCTACCTCGGCGAAGCAGGGCCATTGCGGCTTGGGTGATATAGAGCAAGGACAATCCGTTAACAGTCACCGCCTGAGAGAAGCTCTTTAAATCTGATCCAAGCGCACTTCCCACGTGCGTATTCACAGCACTATGTATTAGGTGATCTAGATGAAGCGTGTGTTCTCTGAGTGTGTTAACAATATTTATACAGCCCTCCGGGCTCCCAACATCGCCCTTAATCAAAGTGCATTGACCTCCGGCAGAGAGAATAAGGTCACGAGCCTCTCTGGCTTGGCCGTCGTTGCATGAATAATTGATAAAAACAGGCCCATCGCGTGCAAAGGCGGAGGCTATCTCGAGCCCTATGCCACGAGACCCGCCGATAACAAGTGCTGTCACAAGCCCGTACCACCGCAGTTATTTGATACGATGCTAAATCAAAGCGTTTTTGGCAGTCAATATCGATAAACGCCGCAACCCAGTGTGCGCAGCAACCGCCTCGTTTAACAAGGAAAAGGAGACACCCATCAAAGAAGAAACTTCAGCGCTCTACCCACTCCTCTCAGCCCCTTTAGCACTTATGACAGCGAAGCTCGGTCAGCCTTACAAATTGGGTAAAACTCCTGCCGGCGATCGCAAAGTGGTGCCAGTCATTGGTGGCGTCGTTGAGGGAGAGCGGCTATCAGGGAAAGTACTGCCAGGAGGCAGTGATTGGGCTGTTATCAACGCCGCAGGCATACTGGAGCTCGACGTGCGTCTAGTGATACAGACGGATGATGGAGCCCTAATTAACTGCTTTTACAAAGGTATTCGGCACGCCCCATCAGATGTTACCGAGAGACTTTCAGCAGGGAAGAAAGTTGGCTACGACGATATGTATTTTCGAATCGCTCCGAGATTTGATACGGCCGACTCACGTTATACGTGGCTAAACGGCATACTGGCTATCGGTATTGGCGAGCGGCTATCTGAGGGTCCCCGCTATCACATTCATGAAATTCGCTGATCTAAAAGGCCGCATTTTCAATCTGGAATTAAAAGAGCACTCAACCCTTTCTCTAACACATCCTCTCGGAGCTGCCGCTTCAAAACCTTGCCGCTGGCATTTCGTGGCAGCTCATCCACGAAAGAATAATATTTTGGCCTTTTGAAACGCGCTATTTGCTCCAAACAATATTGATCTAATTCGCAATGGTCTGGATTCTCCGCGCCCGATACTACAAGAGCCACCACGGACTCACCCCATTCCTCGTCGGGAATTCCAATCACTGCCACATCATGAACACCAGCAGCCTCGCAGAGGGTATCTTCAACCTCACGAGCATAGATATTTATACCTCCGGAGATGATCACGTCTTTCTTACGGTCTAGCAGTGTGAGACAACCACTCTCATCAAGTCGGCCAACGTCTCCGGTCCGCAACCAACCGCCATGGAATGCTTCGCTGGTGTCTTGTGGGCGGTTGAGATATCCGACCATCACCGTTGCACCGCGCACCGCAACCTCGCCTATCTCGCCGGCAGAAAGCTCACACCCGGCATCATCTAGGATGGCAACGGCAGTGCCGGTGCGCGCAATTCCAACAGAACTCAGTTTTGAGGCGTCACCGTCAGCGATAGCTCGGGCAATCATTGACTGACTCAAAGCCGTAATAGTGCAGGGACTTTCACCCTGACCATAACCATTCCATAGCTTCGGGCCGAAAAGCGCACTCCCATTACGAAGATCTCTGGGCGTAATCGGAGCGGCACCCAACAGCACCGTTTTTACATTGTTCATATCCGCTTCTAGAAGCTCTGGAAAATTGTCCAGTCGACGCAGTAATGTGGGCGGCATAAAGAAGCTGAGGTTACTGTAATGATTAATCAAAGTAACTAGCTCACCCACTTCAAAGTTATTACTTTCAAGGTAAATATTGTTGCTTGCTCGAGCAATGAAAGACAGGCCAAACAACCCTGAGGCATGCGAGGTGGCAGCAATGTGAATCAAGGCGTCGTGCTCGTTCAGTGAGTCGACATCGGCATAGTAGGCTAAGGTCATGGCCATGAGGTTGCCGTGTGACAGCATAGCGCCCTTTGGCTTGCCAGTTGTACCGCTGGTGTAGAAAATCCAAGCGAGGTCGTCTCGACCACGCTCTACCTGAGGTCCCGGATCTGCCATCAAAGCGGTTGAGTACCTGTCAGATCCCGGAGCGATAAAGCTGATCTCGGTCGAGAGCAACGGACTCAGGAAGGTAATTTGCTCCCGCGTCGCGAAAACGATGCTGGCCCCGCAGTCTTCAATCATAAAAGCCAATTCGCCTGAGCTTAATCTGGCGTTCATGGGTGCAACAGAAAAACCTGCCCGCCATATGCCAAATAAGATTTCTAGATACTCAGGACAGTTAGGTAACGTTACGGCCACGCATGCGGTCTCTCCGGTATGCTCTCTCAGTGAGGACGAAAGACACGCGGAACGCCTGTGGAGCGACGCGTAATCCAAATGAGGCTCACAACCAATTGATATTGCGGTGCATTTTGGATAGTGAACGGCAGAATTAGTCAACAGCTGGGCAACATTCATCTGCAAGCTTCCAAAATACTCACCGCTACAGCCGCTTCTTCTATGCCCATAAGACCCCCACCGTTTTCTTGCAGCGCGATCCGAGCACCATCAACCTGACGACGGCCCGCCTCGCCCCGTAACTGCGTTACTAGCTCATGCACTTGCCCGAGGCCAGTAGCACCAATGGGATGCCCCTTAGATTCAAGCCCTCCAGACGGATTGATGGGAATCGCACCTCCTATAGAAGTTTCTCCGCGTTCTGCCGCTGGCCCGCCCTCTCCAAACGCGAAAAAACCGAGATTCTCACTCTGTTGTATCTCGCCGAATGCAGTGGCATCGTGGCACTCGACAACGTCTACATCCTCAGGTCCAACACCCGAAGCCTCGTAGCAACTCAATGCAGCACGACGAGAGATATGTTTTTCAACTTCGTGGTGCTCTCGACGCCCCCCGTTCATTAGTGTGAACCCCCGTATGCTCACGGCACGCGAGAAAGTTGCTTTACGTTTTATCGCCCTCTCGTTGCAAACCACTACAGCAGCGGCTCCGTCACTTATGGGTGAGCACATTGGGAGGGTAAACGGCCAAGCTACCAGACGGCTCTCTAGTATTTCTTCTATTGTGAAAAGCTTACGATACTGCGACAGAGGGTTTTCCACCGAGTGCTGGTGATTCTTTGCAGCCACCGCAGCAATTTGCCTCTGCGTGGTCCCAAAGCGCCCCATGTGGTACTTTGCAAAAGCTGCGTAAATATCCATGAATACCGTGCGGCTGCTCTCGTGATTTTGCTCATCGACTGGGGTCGGCACTGCCGCGGCCATGGAGGCCAAACGTTTCAGCGTGTGTTCGCGATCAGCTCTGTCCCAACTTCCTTGAAAGGCCCCCATCGAGAGAGCCGCATCGGGGTGACACATTTTTTCAGCGCCAATCGCTAGGGCAACATCGGCCTGACCAGTCTGCACCTGCATCATGGCCACCTGCAATGCTGTTGACGCACTGGCGCATGCGTTCTCCACGTTGACAATAGGGACAGCATCAAAAGGTAGATTTCTCAGTGCAACTTGACCGCGGATGCCGAACTGCCCCTCCATCGCTCCCTGTGTTGCATTCGCAAATGTCACAGCGTTTATGTCTTGGTAGGAAAGTCCAGAGTCGCGAAGAGCGAGCGTCACCGCCTCCTCGCTGAGCTGCCTTAATGGACGGTCAATGAAGCGTCCGAAAGCGGTCATTCCTATACCGATAATGTAAACGGCAGTCACACGAAACACCCCCCGAAAGTCCTCCATTGTATGACAAAACAGGGTTAGTGTAGTATCGGCCGAGAGTCCATACCTTTCTGGTTAGTGCACTCCATATTGGGCGGCCTACCTCAAGGCTTAAAACTTGTTGTCGGAGATCACCCATGACAAAGCTAGCGGACTGTCGTGTTTTACTTGTTAATGACGATGGGATCCACGCCCCAGGTCTCACGCTACTCGAGGAGATCGTCCGAGAACATACCGACGACGTCTGGGTTGTTGCTCCCGACGAGGAAAAGTCTGGCGCATCGCATTCAATATCAATGCATGTACCAATTCGACTGCGCGAACTCGATTCCCGACACACCGCCATCAAAGGCTCACCCACTGACTGTGTTTTGATGGCGCTTCAGCAAATCTTACCTGCGCGACCTGACCTTGTGCTGGCGGGTATCAACCGCGGGGGGAATCTTGCAGATGAAATACACTATTCCGGAACGATCGCGGCGGCCATGGAGGCCGCTTTTCTGGGGATACCCGCTATTGCGCTGAGTCAAGTTTTTCTGCGGGGCAAAGAGGTTCCATGGGACACGGCAGCTCGTTTTGCGGTCCCAATGATCGAACAAGTGTTGGAGCAAGGCATTCCTTACGGCTCGTTCATCAACGTGAATTTTCCCCCGGTGAATGCTACCGCCGTCCGTGAGGTCCGTTTAACGAAAATGGGGCGTCGCCCACCCAATCCTTTTAAAACTGAAGGGCGCATCGACAATCGAAATGTGCCTTACTATTGGGTGCATTTAAATCCCGGCCTTGGCGGAGAGGAGGATGAGACGGATCTCCGGGCTATGGCGGAAAGTGCAATATCTGTGTGTCCTCTCCAAGTGGATATGACCAATCACGAGTTGCTGAAAGAACTCTCGAAACTACGCCTCACTAACACGTAGCCGCTAAATAGTCCTCGTCCATATTTTCTGTCTTTTACGAACTACCCACCCGTAGCTGACATACCACCATCGACCGGGAACGAAGCTCCATTGATAAAGGAAGCGGCATCGGAGCAAAGATAAAGAGCTGCATTTACTACATCACTCAAATCTCCGAAGCGCCCGATCGGTATGCGGGCAATTAGATCTTCTTGTACATTGTCGACGCTCTCACCAAATCCCAAATCAACAAACTCATCAAGGAGTTGATTTCCCATATCAGTTTTAAAAAGACTCGGGCAGAGACAATTTGCGCGAACTCCATAGTCGAGAGAACCAGCCTCGGTTGCGGCAAGCTTAGTGAGGCTTATGACACCCGCTTTTGAGGCGCTATAAGCTGCGAGAGCAGGTGTCGAGGTTACTCCGGCCACAGACGCTAAATTTAGTATTGCGCCACCACGACCGCTAGAGCCTCCAGGGCTCATCGCTAGAAAAGCATGTTTTATTCCCAACATGACGCCTAATAGGTTTATGTCAAAAAGGTTTCTGGAGGCCTCCACTGTAACATCGACAAACCGCTGAGAAACCTCGATGCCAGCATTATTAATTACTACATCAAGCCCACCACATTCTGATGAGCTAAACTCGGTAATGTTTGCCCAGTCACTATCGCTACGAACATCCAAAGGAACGTAATGGCAAGAGGCTCCAGACGCGGCGATGTCAGCAGCCGTCTTCTCACCAAGTTCATTATTAACGTCACCGATGACCACGGCCGCGCCGTGAGCCGCAAATGCCCTTGCGAACTCAGCACCAAAACCCCGCGCGCCACCACTTACCAACACCACCTTGCCGTTATAATCGATCATATCGAATAATCTCCAAAATCTAGTTTTACGATGCCGATTTCGAAGCGCGTATAGATAGGACAGCGCTCATTAACTGAAAAATTCACTCTGGCGTTTGCACCTCTTCTGGGTGGTAGACGTTATTGTCTCACGAGCATATCTGTCAAACTGAAATCTCGTAGATGTCGCACCAAAACAATTAAAAAAAAGGTTGCTCCATTTGAATTAATTTTGCTTGGGAGTCCAAGCAGGTCATATCTAACTTAAGAGGCGTAACAGAGATTGATCTTTGCGCGATAGCGTGTAGATCCGAGTCAGGATGTGGCTCACCCTGACGGTAAGCCAAAAGTAACTGATAAGAACGCCCAGCAGCATTGCTATCGATCGGCGTAGGAACGTAGCAACCCGGTGGGCGTTGGCCCTGAAAGGTCGCCCTTAAACCGTCGACCTCTTCTGGGCTTACGCCAGGAAAGTTCACATTGAGGAAGATCCTTGAGTCAAACGGCTCACTGAGCAGTCGGTTTATTACCGGCACACACCACGCAGTAGACGTCTCCCAAGGAATTTTGCGATCTTCACCAATGAGGAAATTCCTTTCACCCGGAGCAAAATCCTGGCTAAGGGCTATAGATGGGACACCCAGCTGTGTCGCCTCTCGTGCTGCAGCCACTGTGCCAGAGTATGCCAGGTCCTGGGCTAAATTTGGACCACGGTTAATGCCCGACAGGCACAAACTAGGAGGATGATCCTTCATGATTTCGTAGATTGCGAGCATCACGCACTCGGCTGGAGTAGCAGATAGGGCAAAGTGTCGGTCATCTCGCCTAGAAACAAGCATAGGGGATGTGATGGAGAGCGATTGAGATGCGCCCGAATAGTTTCGCTCAGGCGCTACAACCCAAACGTCATCAGAAATTTCCAGAGCTGATTTTTCGAGGACCTTCATGCCGGGCGCATCAATCCCGTCGTCGTTCACCAAAAGGATTCTCTGCCGTTTTCTATCCCTCATAGAGACTTCCTCATTAATGAGCCTTTTAAAATTTCACGCCATCATTATCAGCTAGGAAATATTCAAATACTCGGGGCTTTTACGAATTTGAACATTAATCAAGAAGCCACGCGTCTCGGTGTAATTTGCACAGATAGCAGTGCTAACGACCGGGTAAAAAAACAAATGTTGTGCTGGTTTTTCGTCCTACAAAGTTGTCTCTCGACAGTCCTCAGGGTAGAGTAGCACAGGTCTTTTGGGTGTACTCATGTGGTGCAAATACCGCTGACAATTAGCCAAGCGGAAGGCGTCTACTTCTGCACCCGAGAGTAATTTAGGGTTAGAGCCAAGCAGAGAATTTCTTTATGACAACGCTCCCGGTAGATAACGATAAATTCGGTAATGAGTCAGAGTCGCCAGTGGTCGCCGTATTCCATGCGGCTATTCATGAAATTGTTCGACAGAGATTGGAAGAATCGGGCAAGTCTTGGAAGGATTTTGTGCTGGGAGATGCTGACTCTCTCATCACAGCAGAGGACTTTAATTCTGTGGACCAGGCGTTGGTCGCAGCGGGGCATCGCTATGATTGGTCGGCTGGCATTTCACAAAAGGAGCGCCCCGATGCTTATAAGCCTGCCGTGGGCACAAGCGACGAGGATTTGGCCACCTTTTGCTTTGATCACCCAGAGGCACCCGTCGAAGACGCAGACGCCGATGGGTTGGCGTTGCGAGGTGTCGGCGATAATGTCGTTAGACACGAAGAAAATGCCACAGGAATAGCAAGATACGTTCGTTCGACCGATCGCGTATTAAAATGGCTTACGGAAGGAGTTCCAGACAACACTATAGCTGTAATCGACGATTCCGGAGGCACCCTAACGGCGCCGATCTTAGCGCATTTTAGAGGCGTCATCTGCGCAGGGGGCACTGTGCGGTCCCACCTCGGTATCCTCACGCGTGAATACGGTATTCCCTGTCTAATGAACGCGAAAATTTCAGGCATTATGGAGGGGGATGAGATCATGATTGAGTCAAGTGCACTGGCGAAAACGGCTGAAGACTATCAGGACCAGACAAAGCGCGAGGTCACAGGTAATGTCTGGCGAATAGAGAAAAAGGCCTGAGCAGCCCGCCTCATAAGATCCCGAAATCGCTCCGGCCACGGCCCCTTCGCCATTTAAACAACATGGATAAAGGATTGACCACGATGAATTTTGACTACGCGCAGCTTCTGGAAACTAACAACCTCCTACAGATAAACGGCGATGAAACTTATTGGCTGTGCGTAACTCGAACAGTACAGGAATCTAAGTTGTTCCCAGTCCCCGCTTATATGCTGATGTCTTATCTAAACGCTTTTTACAGGTATCCAGCAGTGCTTCGAAAAATTGAAAAAAATATGCGCGCCGAGGAAGTTGGGGATCGCGCGAGAAATATGGGTTCCAAAGCTAATGCAATCGCCATGTGGGGATTGCCTTGCTTTTACCTGCTAGGGCGAGAGTGGATGATCAATATGGGGTTACTCCGCCCTCAGGATGCTGCTGAGGATGTGGCTTACATATTGGACTTCTGGAAGCGGTTTGAGCTGTCTTTTCGTCGCAATTCAGGGCATATGACGGCATTTGAGGGGGGGCACCGGGGGCAAGTTCATTCCGAGGCGCAACTCCAGGTTTTTCACGCCGACCTTTATGAATGTTCTGAGGGCGACCCACTTCATGAGGCGGCGCAAGCATTTGTTGCATCGACGTCGCAGTACGCGTTCCTCATCGCTTGTGAGAGCCGAATAAGTTTGCACAATCATGGTCCCTACAACCTGGGCGGGGACAGACAGATGATTGTCCGAGATTTCAATGACATTGCAGAATACGACTTCCCTTGGCTCGACGATGTTGCTGAAAACGTGCCACACAACAATTTAACAGTAACCATGGCTACGAAGGGCGTGAACTTCAGAATAATGGATGATTGGGGAAGCTTTGAATCGGATCCAGAATTCAAGGATGAACATATTACTGGAGTCGGTCTTTACACGTCTGGCCCATTAAGTGACGGTTTTGTTCCGGTTGGCATGAACAGTAGAGAAGAACTCATCCACACATTCCTTGACCTGAACGAAAAGGTACAGGAGGCGATGACTCGCTTGTGGCAGAAAATCGCGGGGTGGTCACGAGACCAAATGCTGGATGCTGGCGCCCTGACCTATTACGCGATATTTAAAGATATTGCCCACATAGCAGGGTGTTACGATCCAGAGGATTGGATCAAGATCGATGAACGAGCAGAGCGTTTCCGTCCGCTATTGAATGACGAATATAGCAGGGACGTCCTCGGCGAAATCTGCGTCGGTAGCAGTCCCAGTCACCAGGTTAATGATTATATGCTGATGATGCACAAAGACGCCCCAACTCGCATATATTCACCAATTCCTTATTCAATCTTGATTGACGGCGACTATGCGCCCACCGTAGGCGGCATGCGGCCTGGGGTCACGTTTCTAGACGAAAAGAAAGACGTCTACACCACTACAGAGGGAAAAATTGGCTTTGAGGAATACAACAGCCGAGTGCTTAATTTCCAACCAGAGCTTCACAAACTTGAAAATAGAATGTTTTGTGACACAACAGTCAAATATCAGTACGGCACGCCTGAGGCTGAGTCGCTGTATAAACTTTATCAGAGGCAGTCTCGCAATCTCGCAAACAAAGGAGCTACTCTGCGTCGTGACGAGATAGAAGCGCTCCGCGAAAATATTAAATAGCGGATCTATACTTGCAGATCGCCAGCGGAAATCGTCAGTAGGGTAAGTTCTCGTGC
>MDTD01178716.1_pt1 | contig 14380 bp, 21 predicted proteins | sample 811221 | NCBI WGS metagenome assembly MDTD01 (sample SAMN05326646, study PRJNA326480) | marine metagenome | isolation source: seawater | place: Pacific Ocean: South West | collected 2011
CTCCGACAGGAACTTCAGATACGATCCGCATACCAGCGGTTAGGTCGTAAGACTTTGCAACAGGCGTGAGGTTGGAGTCTGTTGTAGAGTTAGAAACTATTTGAACATGAGTCGGAAAGTCTGAGCCGCTCGTATCGCCACTAAGTTGAACGGTGTCAATTAGATTACCGCTTGAGTCGAAAACATTAATATTGCGACTATCGGTTCCCGGCGCACCCATAATGGCAAGAAACTCTGCGGCTTCGATTAATCTAAACTCGTGAGCAAAACAACCTTCGGCTATCCAGCTTGTCTTTTCTCCACCGTCACCATCGGCTAATGCGAAACCAGCTACATCGGCCCCGGTGACGACACGGACAGAGGAGCCTCTGTAATCTCCTGCGGCACCGCCTGTAAGCCGAACCGTGCTTATGGTTGTGGTGCTACTAGTCGTACCATCTGATTCGAACTCTGCATAACTGGCTGATGACCCATAGTCTTCAACTTTAACGACCGTTCCACTGCTTGAGGCAAAGCCGTAGATTTCTCGGCTTGCAGGGAATAAAGGATGGGTGTCTGCAAGACCAGCGTTGCTAGATTTAAAACCAACAATCGGCAGGTCTGAAAAGATTTGATATTCAGGATCGCTTGTGTCGTCTGCGTAGGTTTGTGTAGTTGTAGTGTTGTCTGGGACACTGAGTGTTGTCTCTAATGACCCATCTTTGAATATCTCAACTGTTGCAGTGCCGGATATGGATCTGAATTGTAGCCTGACACCTGTTCTGGTATTTCTAATACCAAACGAAGTACCTTGCCACGATGTGGGCACACCAGTGGTTTCATTGTTAGAATTTTGCAGTGTGATTGGCTTGTCGGCAGATATCAGTTTGTTTTCATAGTCGGACGCACTGACAGTAAGTGTCCCGCCAGCCGAACTGATTGTTCCGAGAGACGATCCGTCAGAAGAAACAGTGGTGTTGTCTTCAAATGCCATGACCTTGACATTTGGGCTACCTGACTCTGTAGGAACGAAATACTCAGCGTGAAGCGCACCGGCTAGTTCAGGGTTACCTCTTGCAGAGACACCGGTTACAGAAACATCTGTACCACTTGTTGTAGTAACTGATCCGACATCTGCGGTCGCAGATAGACCAGTGACTGTTACATCTGACTCACCATCGACAGTGGCAGTGCCAACACTTGCTGTGCCCGAAACTCCAGTAACAGAAAGTTCAACTGAACTTGTTGCGGTTACAGAACCGACACTACCTGTCGCAGATACGCCAGATTGTGTGGTTAAAACTCCATTGATTCCACCGGTTGCGGATACACCGGTCGCAGAAACATTAGCTGAACTTGTTGTGGTTACCGAGCCAACACTTGCTGTTGCCCCAGTATTGATACCCGCAACTTGGCCCCAAGCGGACTCGCCCCATCCGCCTGCTCCCCAACCTTCGAAGACAGCCTTTTCTTCAACAGACTGCCAGCCACCCTGACCCCAACCGCCTTCGCCCCAACCATTAGACACTTTAGGATCTCCTTGGTGTCTTAATTAGGCGATTCGAATTATTGCGTTACTCGCATTAGCTGTTGGAAAAACAACCGTAAAGTCACCAGCACTTGCCGCCTTATCTCCACCAAAATCTAAAACAGCAACCGCCCTGTTACTACTACTGCTGTTATAGATAAGCGCCCCGCGCACACCAGTGACAGTCACGCTTGAAAAAACAGCATCGTTAAAATCACAAACAGCGGTCGTTGAATCTAAAGTGGGATTAACTGATGTCAAGCTTATACCGCCAGAAGTGATTCCGGTACTGCCTCCAGCAATCTCATTGCTCGATGTAAAAGCTGTGGTTGCGGCATTGAAACTAGCACTGTTGTCGTACAAAGCTATCTTGAACGTATTGCCACCACTTGCTAAAAAATTATGTTTTGCCTCAAGCACCTCTTGTTTAAAAGAACTGCATAGAAAGTTTCCAGAAAAAGCCATTATAGCCTCCTTATATATTCAGCTAGTTTATCGTGTCCTGCGTCCCTAATCGCATTGTACACAGTGGTTCGGTCTGAACGGACCGCCTGCTTCATGTATAAAGCAATTATTTTTTCGAGGCTACCTCTAAAAGCTCTTGCCTGATCACGAACTTCTGGTGTCGAGTTATCTGACACGCTAAGAATTTTGCTGACACAGAGCTGAGATAATTCCTCTGGTGTATGACCACGATTATTTGTCGTTAACACAGACACTTCAGGTGCCGGTCCGAAATCTAAACTCATACCGTTTATCATTGTGCTATTACCCTTGATTCTCCGTTTCGATAGCTGTCCGATCTATTATAACCTTTGCCAAGGTTGTACAGATTCGATAGTGCTTCTTCGTATCTTTTGGTGTAAAGATTCAGTAGATCAGCCTCTCCCTTCATGAACGAATATGCTTCGAGCAACGTTCCATAAAGCAGGACTGTTTCAGCGTTGTCGCCTAGCCAGCTTGTAGAGCTGGTGACAATCGAAGGAGGATCGTAATAGTAGTGTAGTTGCACCGTATAGGTTGTGTCCGGTGTCGGAGCGACGATAAACGTATCATCATCGAATATTGCGTAGTAAACAGGAAGCCCTGTAGTCGATGTCTGGGGATATGCTTCTCTCAAGAAGTTGACATCTTTCGGGAGCAGGAACTGATATTTACTAGATCCATCTACTACGGCTAACGAAAACACTGCTAGGAAATCATTAGGCGTATTAACGAATCTATTGCTGGCAGTTGTGGTACCGGTTACATTTTTTCGTAAGTCGGGTATCAACACTGATCGATTGATTCTTTCTTCTGCCTGACGAACAAAGGTAGGAATCTGTGAAACAAAAGTTGTTTCATCATTCTCCGTGTAGTCCTTTACCGCTTGGGTCAGCTCTGTGTAATTCATACTAGTCCTGATACAAATTATCAAAAGTAATTGCAGGGTCAGTATAACTAGAGTGACCTTCTGCCGAATGCAGATACTGGCTAGGTGCGAAATCAGGCGCTCCTTCTCCAGTTCTCCATAACGCAGGAGAAGTTGCTCTAACCCTGTTATTAGGCAACGCTATGATATTACCCTCCCACGGACCTTCTGTTAAGTACATCACATGGGATTGTTTGTGCTGATCAGCAGAGTCTGCAATTTCATTCTCTGTATAGTCTACCGTGAACATATATCTCGACTGATAAAACTCTCCATCGATCTTAGCGATCCACGGACTAGAACTTACTCTGTCCATGACAATCACCGAATGATGTCTCGATTCACAGTCCCAAGGCTGGCATAGATGATCTTCCATCCTCTCAGGCCACTCATCTAACTCGATATCTGCAACCAGAGCCTCTATAGGCATTCTTGCCCACATAGCGCCGCCATGAATGTTCTCTTCGATCCCTGATTCGGGATCATCTATTTCACAGCCAGTAAACACCACCTGAAAAGTAAGCGACCTGTCTGGAATAGTATTCACTGCAAACGCTAGAGCATGTAAATATTCACCATGATAATCTTGATGATTACAGGTAAATTCTCTCCGCACCCAGCATTTGAACGAAGGGCAATTACTTATCAAATACGACATTAATTGCTCCGGCTATACCTACCGCCTTTTGTAGCGGCTCCCATACCTCTAGCAACACCGCCTCTGCTGGTTGCTTTGGTCTTCTTCATAGCTCCGCCTATCTGCTTTTTAGTAACGCCACCTTTTGACATACCTTTGGTGCGCTTTGTCGCTCCACCGACAGCCATACCTTTAGTGCGCTTCATTGCTCCACCGACAGCCATACCCTTAGTGCGCTTCATTGCTCCGCCAACTGCTTTGCCTTTAGTGCGTTTTGTAGCTCCGCCAACGGCCATGCCTTTGGTGCGCTTCATTGCTCCACCTACAGCTTTACCCTTAGCTTTTTTCATAGCTCCACCTACAGCTTTACCCTTAGCTTTTTTCATAGCTCCGCCAACTGATTTGCCTTTGGCTTTTTTCATGGGTCCACCCCCTTTCATCTTACCCTTGCCATCAATAGTGAAAGCAGGGACCATCTTGCCCGTTTTAGGGTCTTTCTTCATGGGCATCTTAGCCATTACGCTTACTCCTTTGTTAAGTTGTTGTAACTGTCACAGTGCCTACTGATGCACTGAGTCCTGAAGGCGCACCTTGCGGGTCAAGTGTATCTTCATTCAGGTTTGGGAACGAAACTCTGACGGGGTCAGATATTCGATCTGGCCTTGGGTTTAGAAGTGACTGAGGGTCACTGGTTTGTATGCGTCCAAGAAAATTTTGTGGATGATCTGGATCAGCCACATCTTTGCCCACCCTAAATCCAGTGGGTATACCGTTACGTATTTCCACTACTAAATCATGCAGTGAATAGCGGAATCCTGTTCGGTCACAAAAACCGAATGCTTTGCTAGCTTTGGCGTATTTCATCCACCCGCTCCATAAAACGTATTGAACGGAACGAAAGATATCGTCGATGTATCTCGATCTTCTCCAGCCGCTAACTCGAACTGAAACTCATATTCTTGCTTCAATGCTGATACACGATCATTGACCTCTGGTCTTTTCATCGCGATGTAATATGCCAAGCCTGCTACCAAACAAGGAACAAATCTCGGCGGCATATCTGCCGTGCCTGTAACTCCTTCGCTAATACTTTCTATGCCCCGCAATCTAAAGAACGCAAGCGTATAAGTGTCCGCAGAATCTGGTACGGGCCATAGTGTCGCTGTCGTTGAAGTTGCCAGCCTTTGTATAAACGCCTGTGTTGGTCTTCCTTGTGTATTTTTATTTGTCTGCTGGGAGTAAGTCGAAACACTAATCCGCTCTACATTCGTGTCTGTTTGATTGACACCAGAGCCTGTCCTCAAACTCAATTCGATAACATCAATAGTATCTGCGGGTAACGTATAGGTTGCTGTTCCAGCACTCAGAGCTTGTGTCCCTGCCTCGATGGTCCATAGATTCAGGCCCCTGTTTTGCCACTCCAGCGTAATTAGATTCAAAGAGCGCCTAGCCTGCTTCAGGTCATAACCTGAACGCATCTCTAAACCTGCTCTTTCAAACGCTTCTTCGAATATCTCTGGTAAAGCTGGAGTAACTACTGCCATTTATATCACCTATATTTTGCCGTCTTCTTAGCAATTTTTTTAGGTTGCTTGGAAAACTGCTTGCCTGCCTTAGTCGCCTTGCGCTTTGCCCTTGTTGTCGCCGCATATTCTTTTGACGACATTGCCTTGATAGCTTTTTCTGGAAGATACCTTTCACCTGTCGCTTTCTTTCCTTGCGTAGATGGCTTGCCAGATTTGGTTCTCCATTTCTGCGCGGTCCAGTTTTTTAGCGACTGTTGTGATTTTTTCAAAGCCATTAGTTTTTGTAGCCCCCGCCTGCTTTCTTATAAGCGGAAGCAAGCATTTGTGCTTTACGTGCAGACCACTGACCGGGTCGGCCCCCTTTTCCGCCAGCTTTGATTCTATTGAAGATGCGTTTACGCATCGCAGGCTTTGTATAATTACCTGCCTCATTGACTCTGCTTTTTGATTTTTTCTTAACCTTTCCCCCGCTCTTCATGCCTACGGGGCCATCATCTATATTTTTAGCGGACCGGATAATCTCTAAATCTTTTGCATCATCACCTGTGCTTTGAAATCTAGACATCGTTACCCTCTCTTTTTTTTGTGTATTGCCTGTGAGCTGTTTACCTATATTAGCTCGACTGATCACGACTTAAGCTCTCTATTAACGCTTCCGCTGTCTCCATCGGAGTCTGATCGAAACTGATAGAAGACAAGTCTAATCCTGCACCTAAAGGGGTTCCAAGTAAACCAGATAGTTCTTGTCTTTGTTCTGCGGTCAACTCTGATACCGGTGCCAAGTATGTGGGGCTGTATATGCGTTCTGGTGCGTCATCAGGCTGAGGCGACAAACTGAAGGCTCCAAAGTCTCTCATGAAGTCAAACGCAGGCTGTCCTACTGCTGGGAGAGATTCTGTTCCTTCTGCCGCATCTGTTCCCGTCTCTGTCTCTGTACCGTCTACAATCGACCTGATGATTGAATCGAAGTCGTAAGGAGTGATTACTTCGGGCGCAATTTCTACAGGTTCCGCAGGGATATCTTCGTTCTCTGAGGGACTTGGCCGCGCAAGTTCTTGCTGTCTTTCGTACTCTTCATAATAAGGATTTAATTCTGTGTTGAAAAAATTATCGCTTGATGGAGTTATGGCACCTGTATCTTTGTCTACTGACCCTATAATTTCTTGAGTTGGGCCTGTGCTATATATCGCAAAATCGCCCCCCTCTAACCGTTCTTTAGTCAACGCATCTGCTTTTAATAATTGATTCAAGACATCATCAACAAAAGTAAAGGGTATGTCTAATAGATCGCCCTGCTCCTCTGCGCTTTCTTCGATATCTTCTACAGCTTTCAGCCTTGCATCCACCAGACTAACTCCGGGTTCAGCGCCGTATAAATCTAGATAATCTTCGTCGCCGTAGAGCGGTACATCTGGATCACTAAAGGTTGGTGATTCAGCTTGTCGTGCAGATACCGGTAGACCAGTATCTTCATCAACTGTTCTGGCCGCTCGACGATCCCTAAAGTCTGCTTGGTCATCTAAATCAAATAGATCGGGATCAGGATATGTAATCTCTAGCACACTTCCTTCTGATTCTGATCGCTCCGCATCCCTATCAGTTAAATCTGCTTGCTCATCTTCATCGAATAAACGGGGATCGAGATCATCGAATGGATCTGGGCTAAGATCAGGAGCGTCAGCAGTTATTTCTTTTTCTGGGTCTTCGAACGCTTGATCCATACGTTCGCTTTGGGTCAACCCCTCTTTAGCCTCACCCTCTTGGAAAATTTTTTCACGCTCCTCATTTGACATATTACCCCTAGTAATTGTCTTGCCATCTGGACCCTCTGTTATTGTCATATCCCCAACAGTTTGCGTAGTTGTTTCAGTGCTTGCATCAAGGCCTGCCCTAGCGGCGGCGTCGGCGGCGGCGGCTCTTTCTGCCTGTGTACTTGCCACTAAATCAGAGACAGGGATCTCACCTACGCTGGTTTGTATGGTTTCTCGATTAGCTGGATTCTTGAGAAGGTCTTCTGTTATGTTCTGTATTCGTTCTATACTGAATGGCTCTAGGTTTTTTTCTGCTGTGGCTCGCTCTCCTATGCTTGTAAGAAGATCTTCTACTTGCTGTTGCGGGTCTCCACTGCTAGGCAACTGATCTGCAAATATGCTGTTTTGAAAGGCAACGATTAACTCGTCTATTGCCCGACCTCTTTCTGTCTCTGCGACAACAGCATCTAACCCCTCAGTTACTTCATCTGGAACAAAATCTGATGTTACTTCTGGAGCAAAATCTGGCTCTTGTGGAACCAAGTCGAAAACACCCGAATAGTCTCCCTCACGACGGAGACCTCTTAATATTTCATCTTCATAAAACTCTGCATCTGTCGCTGACTCTACATCTATATTGTCAAACTCGAACGCTATTTCATCAAGCACAGAGCTATCAGCTAGATCTTCTTCATCAAACCCCAGAGTTTCAAAACTATATGCATCATTGATTCTCTGGTTGATTTCTTCGACCGATACCCCTTCGCGTTCTGCTTCTCTTTCTACAGACCTTCCTGCTTTCACAGGAGTACCGTCCCTCGATCTGACTACGTTACCGCCGCCGGGGCCACTACCAACTATTGTGTCTTTGGAAACTCCTGCTCTTTTTGCTACTCTGTCGCGTTCATCATCATCATCATCAGAGTCATCACGCCCGCCGCCGACACTTTGTCCAACGCTATCATCGAAATCCCCAGCCGAACCAAAGCAATATAAGACCTCATCTAATGGATTGTCTTTCGGATTGATAGCATTAAGTCTCATAGCTTATCCTCGCTTTGCTTTTGGACTAAGAAACGTCCAAGTCCCGAATACCATTCGGCGCCCGTTTTTCACGGGCCTGATCACTGGCAAGACGCCTTCCCTGCCGTAGTTCCTGTGATAGTCGCAGTCTCTCATTGTCTGCACGGGCCTGTGGCAAAACTCTCTCGAATGTTTTTCGGGCTTTGCTCACTGGCATATTTATCGCTTTTGCTAATCGGTTGATGTCAATGCCAGCCTTCATCATGACTCTAGCAACCTCTCGATCAGTCTTTCCTCGAACAAATTTTCTGATTTGTTCGTCTGTTATCTCTGGCTGTTGGTTTTGTATTAACAAATCCTGTAGCGCCTTTTGATAACGCTCCATCATGTGAGAGTGCCTTTAGTCTGTCCACGCTGTGCGATACCGTCCAACGCTCTGCGATCTCTACGCATGGCCGCTATTTTTTCTACATCAGGCTGAATAAGTCCACCGCTTTGCATTTTAACAACACCTTCCAGAGACTTCGCTTGAGCCGCATGTAATTTGCTAGCTTTTTTTAAGCCTTTGATTACTTTGTTTATCTTCTTCTTGCCTTTCATCACCATTTAACCTTATGTGACCAATATTTTGCTGACAGTTTTGTTTTCGGCGCAGGGCCATGACGTGCGTAGTACGACTTCTTCCTAGCTTTATCTTTCGCGCTCTTCGGATTCTTGCCCGCACCTTTCACCCCTTGCTGACCAAACCTAATTAGCTTGACCTTATCGCCTTCTTTCGCCAAGACAGCGTGGGACTTCTTCGGGTGATTAGGCGTTCGTTTAGCCTTGTTATAACCCGAAAAAGTTTCACCACGATATTTGACGGTCATGCGAAAAACACTGTCAGCTTGTCCATAGTACCAACGGTATACTTGACCGACATACCCGTGTCGAACAATACGCCCTCAGAAGGGATCGTTCTGTCTACAGTAGTATTGTCAGTGCCAATGGTCCTAGATGAAAACAAGTTAGTCCCGCTTTCAGGGGTGCCGTTGAAGTAATCAACATCTCCAGCCGAAGTACCAGAAACAACCGAAAGACCTTTCAGCCTTAATCGCAGATCTCCCCTCACTGCCTCTCCACACAATGAGCCTGACCCTACTTTTATATTAGCCGCGTACTGCTCCGAACAAACCACAGAGGAAACAGTCAAAAACAACTTCGTCCCTGCGACTGCCTCAGCACTGCCAGTAGATGTGATTGTTTCTGTTAGAGAATTACCAAATACATCTGTTCCAGTGATCGTGGTTGTTTTGCCGCTGTCACCAGTACCAGTTGTTGTCACGATAATATTCCTAGCCCCACCACCCGCGAAGGTGGTGTTGGCTAGTGTTGCTGTCGTGTTGGGTCGGGCGGCTGTAACAAGGCGATTATCATCTGATGCATTTTCATCGCTGATGAGCTTTACCGATATATCACTTTGCATTGCCATGATGGATCTCCTTACGCAGTACCGATAAGAGTGATCACCAACTTGCCTGCTGTGTAGTCAGCATCTGTGGTCGCTCCAGCAACTAGGTATAAGAATTCATCTGCGGCTGGGAAGGCGGTGAAGAATATGTTACTGCCTAGGGCCAAGTCCCCTGAGTCACACAGTTGTGTCTCAGTCAGCCCTGAAATGGCGTCGTCTTCTGTGCCTGTACCCTCTGTTGCAGAAAATACATTGATGTCAGGGTCTCCGCCGGTAGGCGCCTCAAAACACTCCATGCTTGCCGCAATGATCGTCCCATTACGGGCGGCAGTGATTTGTCCGATATGACATACGTTAGACGTTCCATCTACTCCTATTATATCGCCACTTGCTGTAGACCGTAACCCTGTGAGATCTATTAGAATATTCGTGGTGATGATTCCACCCGTCCTTTGTACCGAGCTTCTGTAAACAGTACCGGTACCGCCAGTGATACCTGTTCCTGCCTCTGTCGATAAAGTGTTGGCATCGAAAGATGCGACACCTGTAGAGCTGATACTAGAAAGAGTTGTGATTGCGCCAGTCGAAGCGTTCTTACTGATAGACGTAAATCCGCCTTCGGAACGGACTGGTCCTGTGAAGGTTGTATTAGCCATGTCATTCTCCTGTCTTGGCTAGTGTCAAAAAGTTCAAGTGAACTTTCTGTCAGGATAAAAAAGGGGGGCGAACCCCCCTCCTAGTTAGGATGCTCCGGGTGAACCGAAGATACCTAGTGGGTCAGAGACCCCGAACGAATAACGCTCTCTTGCTTTATAGCGAACATTACCAGTATCGAAATCACCGTCCATAGATGTCTGCATCGGTGTCCGCACAAAGTGCTTCATGCCGTTTGGAATATCTGTGACGATAAAGAAAGCATCTGTGTCAGTCAGATAGTGATTGACACGATAGCCCTCTGGGATCGATCCGTTGGTCTTGATCGCATTCAAGTCGTTATCCGCTGTCCCTACACGCAGATCTGTTTCGAGCAAACGTGTTGCTACGAACATCAATGCTGGGGGAACAATCAGCTTACGAGGACGAGCCGCAATCAACAGATCACGCTCATCTGTAAACGCCGCGATATCAATAATTGCCTGCTCAAGAGATGTCTCATTGAGATCAGCGTCAGTTGATAGACGGTTGCGGTTGTTGCCGCCACTTACTGTTGGGTGTGCTGTGTTAAACAGTGTCACGCCATCGCCAGACTGGAATGTTGTGAAGCCGTTGTTCAGCAACGCGGCAGACTTTGTTTGCTTTGTATACGCCATAGCGCGAGCCAGAGCTTTTGTATACCGTGCAGACAGTGAGTCATACAGGTTGTCTTCCATCGCTTCTTCAGTGATAGAGAAACCCATTGCCACAGTTTCGTGGTTGTAACGAGAAGTGAAAGCCTCTTGCGCTGTATCGAACGTAATCGATGCGCCTTCGTTTTTCACTGGAGCGGCTCCGAAGCCAGATAACTTGACCTCTTCCTCGAAGGAACGCTCTGAGTTTTCGGTCTCATAAATTTCTGCGTGTTCGTCTTCGTACTTATCGTACTCCAGACCGAACAACGCATTGAGACCCGGTAATAGCTCTTTAAGGAGCTGGGAACGTGAAATAGCCATGTCTTAACTCCTTAAGCCAGTCCAAGTGGATTTTGATAAGAGTGGACACCGACATTAAGTTTAACGAAAAACTCTGGATATGTATCACTCTCAGTTCCGGGGACCACTTCAATGATTCGACAAGCGAGTGTTGTAGTAGCCGCTAGGCTTCCGCCATTGGTTCCTACCTCTAGAGCAACACCAGACAGACCTGTCGATGTGGACCCTGAAGTATCGAAGTTCAACGCGGCATTCATACCGACTGCTCCAGCAAAGCCAGAACCATCTGTGCCACTATTGAAAGTTCCCAGAGCGTGAGTTCCCTTAATACGGAATATGGTATCTGGGTCGTCATGAACTCGGACGAATACTTCAGATGCGCCTGCGGTGATTTGACCTGCTGGCAAGAAGTTACGGAAAGTTAATTGCGAAGAGTTAGCGTCGATGAACCTCGAACCAACACAGACCCCCATGATTCCTGCTGTCGCATTAGCGGCAGTGGCTGGGATCTTAATCGCAGTGGGTGTAGTAGAAACTGCGCTCGGTAGTCCTGCTGTAGAAAGCACAACTAAGTCGCCATTAAAAATAGCGGCGGCGTTGTTTGCCTTCACAGGGAACTCTCGAAACGCACCAGTAAAGGCTTGGAAACCGATTTTCTGAACCGGAATCAGCCCATAAGGGGTGCTAGATGAAGACATTTTATCTCCTTACATATTTTATTAACGACACCCCTTAACTAAAATTAAGAGTTGTCGCTACCAAAGGATACTTTTGTTTGTCTTTCCGGTTTCAGCAGAGGCATCCTTGGATCATTTTCCCTCAGATAACTATTGTCTACAGATTCCATCTGACGATCATTAATATCCTGTAAGTATTCTTGGCGAGCCTCAACATTCTCTTTGCTATTTTTACAAAGCAAAAGGCCGCCAACCTCAACGTTACCCTCAAAACGAGAGTCTATATCCGACATGACCTGCAACTCTGGATGCTGTTTCGCTTTGACTGGCTCCCAGCCTTCACGAAACTTTGCAGATACATTTGTATTATCTGCCTGTCCAAGCATCGAAGTACGAATCCAACGAAACGAATAGCCATCTTCGGCATTCGGTGTTGGTATTCTGGACGCAGGCGCCCATGTCTTCTTGCGCTCTGTTTTTTCGCGGGTAGAGGATTCCCTTGGCTTACGGTTTGTCATGACCGTTGCTCCTTTTGCAGTTGCGCCCAATATTGCTTGTTGGTCAAACCAAGGCGCTGGGCGATATGCGCTTGGGATTTGGTCAGTCTTGGTTGCGTAGAGACTCTGTTGGTTCGCGTAGCTGGAGCTACGATAGAGTCTGTCTTACGTTGCTGACCCAATCGATTAGGGAATGCTTCACGCATCCTCTCATCAAGAGTAGTAAAATACTGTTCGCTCTGGGGGTCAACCCCCTTCTTAACTAATTCTTCGTGGATTCCGTATGCAAAGCCTCTCATCGGCATATCATTTTCGAACCAATCACGATTTTCCTCGAACCACTGTTGTGTTCTTGCGTCCAGTTGAGGAGGCTGTTGTGGAGCCGCATATTTTTCCTGATCGAAAGCCTGCGGCTGTGGCACTGGTTTAGGTTGATATGAATCATACTTAACCTTTTCGCTAGCCAGTCTAGCCATCTGCTCATTGGCATCTACCATCGCATCTGAATCACCAGCTTCATAAGCCTGCTTGTAATTAGATTTTGCTTTTTGTAACTCTGCCTCAACCCGGTGCTTTGCTTGATTGACTAAAGCACCTTCGCCTTTACTGAGGGTTTCTTTGAGCTTTTGGTTTTCTTCGTGGAGTCTTTTGAGGTCTTCGATTGCGGTTTCACGGATTCGCTCGGCCTCTTCTTTGGCTCTTCTTTCTTCGTGATACTCAAACTTAAGTTTCTTAATGCGGCTCTGAACATTTCCAGAATACTTTTCAATTTCTTCATCATCGGGGATCTCCGGTTCGCTATTATTTGCTCTACGAGGACGACCGCGATCTTCCTCTGGTGTATCGTCTACAATCTCGACCTCTTCAACTTCTGCTTCGGAAGTCTCAACGCTATCATCAACCTGTACTTCTTGATCTTCATTCATGCTCTTTCTATGCCTCTAGGGTCTTCAACAACTGCTTCAACCGAATCATCATTAATCAAACGGAACTCATGTCCCGCGATTTTGAATCGAGTGCCTGAATACGAACGGAAGATTACCCAATCGCCTCGCTGACAATATGGGCCAGATGAAAACTTATCGATATCACCATAGGCGTCTTTGCCCATGCTGATTACATATCCGAAAATCGATGCTGTGGATTCTTTTGCGCGATACTCTTCCGCGATGATGATGCCACCTTCGGTGGTCTCGTCTATTTGGGGGCAGGCGACTAAAACTTTGTAGCCTGATGGCGTGGGGAGCTTATCCCCTATTTCGTCTGTTAATTCAAACTGCTTAACTTGCATTTTATTTCCTGCTTACGATTAAGGTTCGCAGTACCTTGCGCTTTTGCGATTGCGATAACTATACCATGATTTTTTTAATCTGCTACAGCGATACGCTCTTTGATATCTAATATTTCTCTCTCTGCAACGGCCAAACCTGCTACGACTCCAGAACAATATTTGTAGTCATCGTAACTTTTACAACCACCTGTAGCCATGTGATCTGCCATTTGATCCATCTGTTCACGGATCTTCTTGTTTACTAAGTCTAGTTCGTCCATAGGTCTCCAAAGTTCAGTTGAACTTTTTAATCAGTTTTTTGTTTAATAGATTCTGTAATCTGGACCCCCAGTTTTGCCCCTTCCAACTGGTCCTGTCTTTCAAGTTTATCTTTTTCGGTGGCGATCTTAACTCCCAGTCTAGCGCCCTCTTGCCTTTCCTGTGATGCAATACGGCTCCTTTCGGTCTCGACAGTAGCTTGTTTCGCCGCCGTATCCATTTGTAGTTTTGCGATATCCATCTCTTTACTGTGTGCGAACTTGGCCTCCTCTAAAGCCAACTCCCTCTGCTGTATCTGTGTGAGTGGGTCTTTGGCATCCTGCTGTGCTTTCTTCTGAGCCATCTCTGCCTGATCCTGTTGCAACAATTTTTGAGCGGCTTTGGCGACGGTGCTGGATAGATTAAACTCAACATCTTCTGGTAGCGGCTTTTCTGGATCTGGGAGTGGGGCGCCTAATTGAACTTCTATGCCCTTGCGATAAGCAAATGCTACGTGTTCCGTAATGTGTTCGACCATTGCTTTTTGGATGACCGATGCAAACGGGCTTTGTCCCACCATCTCTTTGATCTTCGGATCTTGCAACATCGCCATGTGAACAGAGATATGTGCTTCGTGATCTTGATAGGCAAATGCTTTGACTCCTTCCTGCTGAAGGATCTTCATGTTTTCTGTTACAGGATCTGTTGGTTCAATGTCACCCTCTAGCTTAACGATCTTGTCCGC
>MDTD01055564.1_pt1 | contig 14379 bp, 12 predicted proteins | sample 811221 | NCBI WGS metagenome assembly MDTD01 (sample SAMN05326646, study PRJNA326480) | marine metagenome | isolation source: seawater | place: Pacific Ocean: South West | collected 2011
AAGGGAAATTTTTTTGTCTTGTCAGTCTTCCAGCAGATAATAAAAATTTTTCTTTAAAATCTGTTTTGTTACGTCTTTTAATTAAATCTTTATTGGTAAATATAGGATCATATAAAGTTATTAATTGTGAAGAATTAAATAAATTAGAATTCTCAATTTTTTTCCTAGTTAATTCTGTTGGACAAGTAACCTTATAAACTTTTTTGGAACAAATTTTCCATAAAAAATATCGAAAGAAATTTAGCCTAGGTAATCCTGATATTCGTAAAATACATTTTGTTTTTAAATTAAATATAAAAAAAATTATCAATGGAAGAGAGGTTAGCATATGAATTATGATAAAATCAGGAGCTTCTTTTTTTATAAACTTAACAAGTGGAAAGAAAGATTTTATAAAGACCAATATAAAATAATATCTTGTTTTAAAATAGCCTTCCCCATTTAGTTTCATCTCTATAATTTTTTGATTCAAATTATAAATATTTATATTTTTATTAGAGTCTTTTAAGTCACTAAATTCACCACAAACATTTAATAATGTCACTTGGTAATTCTTTGAAAAATTAGTTAAAGCAAATGCAGAGTTGATAACAGCTTTCTTTGTTGCTATATTTGATATTATCGGAGCCCAATAAATTACTTTTTTCACTAGAGTTTTATTTGATTAAATATTTTAAAGTAATATATACCATCAAATAATGAAACAGTTAATAATTTTTAATCCGTCAATAGAGGATGGTGGTGTAGAAAAAAATTTGTTTTTAATTTCCAATTATTTATCGTCAAAAGGTCTTAAAATTAAGATAATTTGTTCAGATAATAAAAAAAGGGATCAATTTAATAAAGAAATAGAAATTATATATCCTAAAAATGTAAATTTTAAAAACTCAGGAAGATACAAAAAATATTTATTTTGTTTAATTTTGTTGCTTAAAGAAATCATAAAAAACAAAAATACCTCTGTAATTTCATTTCAAGCAAATATATATGCTTTAATTATATGTCTATTTTATAAAATCAAAATTATTACTAGAATGAATACTTCTCCAACTGGGTGGGATCATAACATTTTTAAAAATTTAATTTTTAGTTTTCTTATAAAATTATCAAACAAAGTAGTTGTGAATAGTTATGAGTTCAAGAATGAAGTAGACAAAAAATATAATATAAAAAGTCTCTGTATTCATAATCCTTTTGATTTTAAAAGGATTAAGAAACTCTCTAATAAAAAAATCCAACCTGTTTTTAAAAAAAAAACATTAAAATTAATAAACATTGGACGATTAACTGATCAAAAAAACCAAATTTTGCTTTTAAAGGCGGTTAAAATAATTAAAAAAAAACTCAATATCCAATTATTAATCTTAGGGAAAGGAGCAAATTTCTCTTTATTAAAAAGTTATATAAATGAAAATAAATTAAAAAATGTTGTAAAATTAATAGGTTACAAGAAAAATCCATATCCTTATTTAAAACAGGCTGATGTTTTTGTGCTTTCCTCTAATTATGAGGGCTCACCGAATGTATTAGTAGAAGCGATGTTTCTTAAAAAATCTGTAATATCAACCAGGTGTCCAACGGGTCCAACAGAAATTTTAAAAAACGGAAAGCTAGGAAAATTAATAAAAGTGAATGACACAAAAAGTTTAGTTGAAGCTTTAAACAGTTTTAAAAAAAATCATAAAAAAATTAATTCTGCATACAATAGTACAACTATTTATGACTATAATATTAATTGTTTAGAATATTATAAATTAATAAAAAAAATTATTATTTAAGATTTTTAAGAATAAAGTTTTGGTATTTGTCTATATATTTTTTTTCTAAAAATGAACTATTTATTTTTGATTTTTTAGTGGATTTAGATCTGAGTGATTTTTTCATTAACAAATGGGCTAATTGCTTATAATTTTTGGGATTAAAAAAAAAATAGTTTTTCTTTTTTTCCTCAAGATTTACTTTGATATTAGATAAGATTGCTATCTTCCCTAAAAGATTTGCCTGATCAGCAGAATTGGGGAAACCCTCACTTACTGATGGATTTATTACACCAAGAGAATTATAAATTAAGCTACATAAATCCTCAAAAGGAACAATACCTATTATTTTATAAAAATTTTGTAATTTCAAATTATAAATTTTTTTTTCAAATGTTTTGAAATAACTTGGATCCCTATGATCATAACAACGTCCTGTAGATACAATGATAAAATTTTTTTTTTTTATATAATTCAATGCCTTCAAAACTATAGAGTGATTTTTATGAGTCCAGTAATGATTTGGAATTAAAAAAAATCTTTTATTAATTTTATATTTTTTTTTTAAGTAATTTGCTGACTTAATTTTTTTTTGAGGGACTACGTAATTAACATGTTTAATCACTTCACTTTTGTTATAACCAGCAAGAGAAATTTTTTTAAAGTCATTTCTCACCGTATTGCTGCTAACAATTATTTTAGTAGAATTGATTATATCGTTATAATGGCTAATTCTTCTGATTAACCTAGCCTTTAAAGAAAAGTTTTGTGGTAAATTAAGTTCTTGAAAATCAGGAATCCATGGAAAAGACTTGATTTTGCTATATCTGCCAAGAGAGCCTGAGTGAGATAATGCGTCTATTTTATTTTCAATTAAAAATTTTTCTAAATTATGGTTCTTTCCTAAAATCATAAAAAATAACTTGTTTATTGTTTTATTTAAATGACTTGACCGAGAAGCAATATTTGATTCTAAAACTTGAATATTTTTGAATTCTTTTTGTTTAATTATTTCTTTTTTATTGTCGGTAATTATAACAGGTTCAATTTTTCTATTTGGATGTTTTAATATAAATCTAAATAAATTCGCAAAATAATTGAAACCACCTAACCAACTATCCTTGCCAAAATTTATTATAAAACCAACTCTAATCACAATTTAAACTTTATAATCAAATTTTTTTTTATTATATTTATAAAATTTAGCTGGATTACCTATAACAATTTCATTTTTTTTAACATTTTTGGTCACAACCGATCCTGCACCTACTACCGCGTTTTCTCCAATTTCAATATCAGGTAATATAGTTGCATTTGCACCTATAGATGCAAAATTATTTACTTTCACTCTGCCAGCAAGATAACTAGAGCCCATTATGTGAACTCCATCTCCAATAATACATTCATGATCAATAACAGAATTAACATTTAACAAACAATTATTTCCAAGTTTTGTAAATTTATGGACTACAGCATTTGGCATAATTAATGTTCCATCTCCATATTTTGCAGTTTTATCCACAACAGCATAATCGCTAAGGATCGATAATTCTTTAAGCCCCATCACTCTCAATTTTTCAGAAATAAAACTTCTTATTTTGCCGTCCATCATTCCTATACATACAAAAAAATGACTGCATTCCTTTACAAAATTTCTTAATTCCTCTTCTTTATTTGAAAATTTTATATTTGTATCAAATGTAGGCTCATCTACATATTTATCGAAAATTCTATGAACCTTAATTTTTTTTTCCTCTAGCATTTTTGATACAATCAATGCAGTAGATTTTGCCCCATATAAAAAAACTTTTTGTTTTTTTTTCATTTTTTTAACTCTATTAAATTTTCATTTTCGAATTGAAATACTTTATTAGCATACTGAATTATTGACTGTCTATGAGATGCCATAATAATAGTTTTTCCACCGAAAGCCTCTAATAAATTTTTGATAAATCCTTCCTCTGTATTCTTATCTAAAGCGCTAGTCGCTTCGTCTAAAAAAATGATATCTTTTTCACGATAAAGAGCTCTAGCTATAGCAATTCGTTGCTTCTGACCACCTGAAATTCTAAAAGCCTTCTCTCCAACAGATGTATTAATTTTATTCGGCAAAGAATTAACAAAATCTTTTAATTCACAAATTTCAATAATTTTATTTACTCTCTTTAAATCAATCTCGCTTTCATTGATACCAAAAGCTATATTCGCTAAAAGTGTTTCTTCAGCTAGATAAATATCTTGTGGAACTACAGAAACTAATTTTCTCCATTGGGATAAATTATTGTATATTTCTTTACCATCACATAAAATATTTCCTTTTTGAGGTTTCAGAAATCCTAATAACACATTAATAAGAGTACTCTTTCCACACCCACTTCGTCCAAGAATTAATATAAAGTCACCTTTATTAATTCTTAAATTTAAATTATTTAAAACTTTGTTAGAACCTGAGTATGAAAAATTTAAATCTTTGATCTCGATATTTTTCTTAAAATCTATACTATCTTGATCTTTCAAGTGAATATCTTCAGAATTTTTAAACCTTTCTATTTCGCCCATTAATGACTCTGTAACAGGTTTATGAAATTTCAGTCTATGAATTGCATTGAGTATTTTATGGACAGATGGCATCATTCTGAAACCTGCTAAAGCGAACAAACTTAAGGCTGGTAAAATCTCATTAAGATTATTATTTCCTTCTTCAATGTTAAAAAAAACAAGTATAACAACTATTAATATTCCAGTGACCTCAACAAATGATTTTGGTAACGAATGTATGGCCTCTGTTCTATAGCCAATTTCTGCAATTTTTCTGATAGTTTTATTAAAAATTCTTAAAAAAAAATTTTCAGAATTTGTAATAACAATGTCTTTAAACGAATTAAAGCCATGATTTAAACTTTTAAATTTCTCTGTTACTAGTTCGTTGTTTGTTTTCCCATAAAACTCTAATTTTCTTTTGAAAACCAAATAAAGTAATAATCCAGAAAATGAAAAAAGTGTTGTAAAAATCAAAGTAGCTAATGGTTGAATATAAAATAAGACTGATATTAATATTAAAATTAAAATTAATTCAGTAATGAGTAATGTTATTTGCCTAAAGTAAACATCAAAAAATACTCTTATATTTTCAATTACATTTCTCATTAGCTCAGAACTATTTTTTGATATAAATTCTTTATATTCTAATTTTAAATAACCACTAAAAAAATATGAGGTCATACTATAAATAGCAAAGTTTATAATTTTAGCCTGCATCAAGTTGATTAAATAAAGAAAAATATTTTTTAATAGGAAAATTAGAAATAAACCAGAGAAGACAATCAGATTTATTTGTGTAAAATTTAAATTTGAAAAATCAATGAAAGTTATTTTTTCTCCTAAATAACTTGGGTCTATAAATGTTTTTATAACTGGAAAAATTGAGATCAGACTTAAGGATTCAAAAAAAATTGTAAAAAGGGATAAAATTAAAACAACTTTTAATCTAAATTTAACTTCTGAGTCTAAATTTTTTAAAACTGAAAACATTATTGTATTTTTATGGAACCTTTCTATAAATAAATAATTAAAAATATCTATCTTTTTTTACCATATCAAACCATTTAATTAACTTTGACAGATCATTATCAAATTTTCTTCTAATTTTGTATCCAATAAAATTTGATAAAACTTTGTTGTCCCCGTGAGTTTTATAAACATCTGCTTTATTTCTTTTTATTACTTTTATTTTTAAATTTTTTTTGTGAAGTTTAATTTTTTTTATTAAAGTTTTTATATAGATAGGTTTGTTAGAACTTATATTTAAAACAATATTTTCATTAATTTTTTTTTTTATAAGTTTTAAAGAGATTTTAATAACATCATCTATTGAAGTAAAATCTCTATAATGATCTCCCCCATTATTCAACTCAAATTTCAGGTTATTATGATGAGCCTTAAGAAGTTTTAGAATTAACATATCAGGTCTTCCCCATACTCCATAAATAGTAAAAAATCTTAATCCAATAAATGGAATTTTAAGATTTTCAAAATAATACTTCGATAATTCTTCATTTATTACTTTTGTATAACCATAGATATTCTTTGGATTTAATTGAGTTTTTTCATTTGTTGGAAAGGAATTTGTATCTCCATAAACTGAGCTTGAAGAAGCATAAATTATTTTTTTAATTTTAGATTTATTCAAACTATCAATCAACTTTATAAATCCATTAATATTGGTATTGATGTATTTTTTTGGATTTATAAGTGAATATCTTACACCTGCTTGTGCTGCAAAGTGAAAAACAATATCAAATTTTTTGTTTTTATTAAAATTAAATATTTTATTTGAAGTAATATCAATTTTTTCAAAAAAAAAATTATTATACTTTTTTAAAATCTTTATTCTCTCTTTCTTAAGTTTAATAGAATAATAATTGTCAAAATTGTCAATTCCGTAAACTTTAAATATCTTATTTTTAAGTAAGCTTTCAGCTAAACTAAAACCAATAAATCCTGCAACACCTGTAACTAAAATATTCATTTTTTTATATAAGTCTTAGATACAACAATTAAGGCTCTTTTTTGTTTTAAAATTAGTATAATCAATCAATTATAGCCTTTTGTAATTAAATAAAAATTTAATAATTATGGTTACTAAAACCATTAATTTATTTTGATTATTGTCTAATCTAATTCTCGTGCACTCAACTAAATGATCAAAAAATTTATGATTGCTAGAAAATCCTCCTCTTTGAAAATATCCAAATAACTCGTTTTTTTTAGTTCCAATACCTTTTAATCTATGTTTCACAATCATTCGATAAAAATAATCATAGTCTGAAGAAAGTTTATATTTTAAATTATATTTACCTACTATTTTCGCAGCTTTTTTCTTTATATAAAAACCTGTGGAATGACTAGAATAAAAACCCCAAGTAAAATAAATTTTCCATCTTTTATATCCATGTAATATGCCCCAATGTTTTTTTACTGAACCAAAGAAAAAATCCATTTCTTTGTATTTTGAGTAATAATCAACTAAATATTCTAATGAATTTTCTGTTAATAAGTCTCCAGAGTTTACAAAACCAATTAGATCTCCATTAGCTTTTTCCAATCCTTTGTTAAATGCATCATAAATACCTTGATCTTTCTCAGATTGCCAATATGAAATTTGTCTACTATATTTTTTTATTATTTCTACTGTATTGTCTTTTGAAGCTCCATCTATAATTATATATTCTACATTTTTATACTTTTGATTGAGAATACTTAAAATAGTTTTTTCAATATTGATTTCGTCGTTTAAAACTACTGTAATAATTGAAATTAAAGGTTTTATTTTCTTTTGACCTAATGTATTCATCCAATCTACTTAATAATATTATAAATTCTTTTTAAAATTTTTTTTTGTTTAAAATCCATTTTTTTTTCATTCTTTTGTAATTTTTCCAAGAATAAACTTGTTAAACCAAATCCTGCGGTCAAAATGAAATTTTTTAAGCTAAAGTTAGATACTTTTTTTATGTAATAGCATTCTGACTGTAATAAATATTTTTTACTGAAATTTGTTTCAATATCATTAAGGTTAACTTTGTTATCGTTAACACTCTCATTGGTTGAAAGGTCAAAATCGCCATAACTAGGAAATAATGTGTATAAAAAGTAGTTTTTTTTCATCATTATCCTATTTATTGCACTAAAACTCTCATTAAATATCGGGTTATTTATATTTACTTCTATTTGAATTAAAAAAGGATCAGAACACCTTAAGATAGAATCTATTACTTTTAATTCTAATCCTTCAACATCAATTTTAATAGCATCTGGTTTAGATAATTTATAAAGTTTTAAAAAATCTTTAAAACTGTAAACGGTTTGTTTAATCGGTTTCAAGTTATAGTAATTTGAGTACTTTTTTGATTTTTTTGAATTTAAGGCAAATGTTGATGCAGTCGAAATTTTGCTTTCGTAATATTTTTGTGTCCTGGTTTTATCAGATATTCCAATTTGAAATTTAAATATGTTTTTATGATCAGAGAAGTAATTTTTAAGCTGATCGTAAGAATAATTTATATTTTTATTTGGATCAACAAGATGTATTTTCGAAACACCATCAAAATTTATAATTTCTGGCAATATTCTTTGGCCGGCTCCAATGTCATATATATTTATCTTAGAATTTAACAATTTTTTAAATAATACTGTAAGTTTAGAGCTTTTTTTTTTTAATTTTAAAAATTTAAATTTTCTAACTAGTCTTTTTTTAATATTGTCGAGTCTCATTATTATTTATTAGTAATTTTGTTAAATATATATTAAACATTCGAAAATATATGAAATACTTAATTAATAAACCAAATTTATCTAACTTAGAAAAGAAATATGTGTTAAATGCTTTAAAAACTACATGGCTTTCTTCAAATGGGGTAAATACAAAAATTTTTGAGGCCAAATTTTCTAAATTAACAAAAAATAAATATTCTTTAGCAGTCCAAAGTGGAACGTCAGCTCTTCATTTAGCACTGAAGAGTTTAGGGGTTAAAAAAAATGACAGAGTTATCGTTCCTAATTATACATGTGTCTCAAATTTATCAGCAGTTTCTCAATGTGACGCTCAAGCGATTTTAGTAGATGTTGAGGAAGATACGTTCGGTTTGGACTATGATTTAGTTTTAAAGGCTATTAAAAAATTTAAACCAAAAGTTTTGCAACTTGTTCATGTTTATGGTTTTCCTGCAAGAGATACAGCAAAAATTATTAAAATTTGTAAAAAGAAAAATATTAAAATAATTGAAGATACAAGTGAGTCTTTAGGTGCAAAAATAAAGAACAAGATAGTAGGAACTTTCGGAGATATTAATGTTACATCTATAAGATCTGAAAAAATGATAGGAGTCGGAGAAGGAGCTGTAATATCATCAAGCAACAAAGGTATTTTTGAAAATATAAGTTTGCTAGCATCTAGAGCTGCTCCTTTTAGAAGATCAAGTGACCCATATTGGAAAAAATATTTTGTCACTGGTGAGGGATATAATTACCTTATGCCTCATCTTCTTGGTTCAATAGCCAGAGGTCAAATAGAGAGATTTTCCTCGGAATTATTAAATAAGAAAATCAAAGTAGGAAAAAATTATTTAACGTTTTTAAAAAAAAATAATCTAAGATTTGGACAAAAATTGATTAAAAATTCAAAACCAGTTTTTTGGTTAAATTCAATTTTATTTAATAAAAGTAATAAAAATAAAATTCGAGAATTAGGGGAAAAATTAAAAAAAAAAGGTATAGAGGTAAGATCCGGATTTTGGCCTCTTAATTCTTTAAAAAATTTTAATTCAAAATATGTTACACAAAAAAATATTACTAAGAAAATTTTTGAAAAAATAATTATTTTACCATCGTCCTACGACCTAACCAAAAAAGATATTAGCTTAATAGTAAATTTTATTAAAAAAGAAAATATTAAATAGATTTTTGGTTTATCAAATATAATAAAATAAATTTAATTTAGAATAAATAATCGAATTTATTGAATCTTTGAACGTATTGCAAAAATACCATAGACCTTTCACTTTTATTATTAAATGGTGTTCTTTTATGAAATCCATTTGTAAAAGCTATATAAAAACTATTTTTTGGTACACAAATAGTTTTTTTCTCTAATTGAAAGGTTTGAAATAATTCATCAGTCTCATCAAAGTTTTGGGTATGTAGATAAAAATTAATAAAATTTTCATTTATTTTATGCGATGATAAAACGTATTCTAATGGCGCATCATCCTTTGTTATTTCATGTGGAGCATAATAAATTTTAAAATGTGGTAAAAATCGATCAGTATGTAAATATGAAGCTCCTCTTACTCTCTCTTCTCTTTTTTCTTTGGTTTGTTTCAAATATCTAAATTGAACAGTCGGTTCTACTATTTTTCCATAAATTTCTTTTGAAAATTGATTACTTAAATTATTTAACTCCTTAAAGTTCTTAATAACAGTTTCACCCATTATTTCGTTAACTTCATTAAAAAAACCTGGATCATTTGGTTCTTTTAACCACCTATTATCTTTAAAATTTCTTTCTTTTAAATCATTAAAAAAATCAATAACTTTTTCTCTTTCTTCTTCAGGTAATGCATTTTCTAATATTATAATTCCATTACTCGCAAGAGACTTGAAAATTTCGTCACTTATTAAATAATTTTTATTTTCTAAAATTTTAAAATTAATCTTTTTATAATTAGTATCTATTTCAGAAAAAAAATATTTTTGGAAAGATTTTTTTTTCTTTGCTTTATTAATCCAAAAATTGATATGTTTTTTTCTATCATTTAAATTTTTATTTTTTAATAAAAATTCAACACCAGGTGTTCTAAGAATTCTATTATTGATATATTTTCTAAATTTTTGAATAATATTGTTATTTATTATCATTTTGAATTACAACATTTATACTATTTTTTTTTATAAAGTATCTAAAAAAAAATAATTTTTAGATTTTATAAATTTTTTTAAATTTTTTTCAATGTAATTATGGGTATTAATATTAAATTCTCTTAACCATTTTTCATATATTTTGTTTGTGTATTGAAATGGCCGACCATTAACAATTTTAAAATAATTTTCTGGTTTTTTAAAAAAAAGATTATTCCTAAAAACTGAATATTTCATAAAATGATAAATATATAAATCATTTAATTTAATTTTTTTTTTAAAATTTTTTAAATTCAATAGAATTTTTTTATATTCAGAAATATTTTTTGGATTTATGCAAAAATTATATTTAAAATGTGGATTGTTTCTAGATGCATTAATTACATTAATATTATAGATTGGAAGTTCTGATGCCACGCTTCCATATACAGTTAGTACAAACCTAACTCCAATTTTATTTAGCAAGCTATTTGGAAATTTTTTATTAAGAGATTTTAAATTTTTATTATTTATGATTAATTTATTAATTTCATCTTTGGTTTGTTGGCTTGATGAAGGATGTTCTTTTATATACCAGTCATAATCTGTTTTTTTTATAATATTGTCTAAAAATTTGAACCACTCCTTAAAATCTGTAAAAAAATGATTTCCATAAACATGTGGACTGTCTATTAAATCATGAGCAAATATCACTACCTTAGGCTTAGATTTATTTATTTTTTGGAATTTAATTTTAATTTTAGATGATCTTTTTTTTTTTAAATAAAAATATTTTTTTTTTCCACTGGCGAAATCTTTAAGGATTTTTTTTCCCTGTTCTAAACATTTTTTTTTATCCTTATTAGAAAAATTTTCATAAATTTTTTTAAAATATTTAAATTGAATATCTGTACCATTAATTTTTTTACCATGTGAAATTGTTCCGCTAATGTTAACTAAACCTAAATTCATGCTTGTTATTGAATAACAACTAATATTGAAATTATTTGCTATCCTTAGAGGAATGCCTGTTAAATAGACTGAATGACAAGCGCAGATTCCTTCTACATTATTTTTCTTAAAAAAATTATACCAAAAAAAGTAAAGCTTAATACTGTTCTTAAAAAATGTTTTAAATTGAATTGAGTTTAAGTCAATGGAGGCTAATGCATATTTTTTTAAGTAACTATCGTAGATTAAATCTCCTACCCAAATATTTTTAATTTTAAAATTTTCAAGTTTTTTTAATGATGGTTTGTTTTTAAAAAAATAATAAGCTATTTTTTCAGCATCCGAATTAATTTTTTCGTTGTATATTGGTTTAATAAATTTATCTGTTCCAAAATATTTAAATATTTTGAAAGTTTTTAAATATAATTTAGATCCAATTTTCCAAAAATATTTTTTATACCACGGGGGATCTACTCTATTTAAAAGATCATAGCACTCATAAGCTATAATTTTGCAATTTCTTTCATTTTTAAAATAATTTACTAAATATGAGAAAATAATATGAATTGCTTGCCAACCGTTAAACTCGATAAGAAATATTCTCGTTCTTTTTTTTTTATCATTTAAAAATAGGTTCTTATTGTGCAAATTAAAATTATTTAGTGATTTTGACACGTAAGAGCTAGTAATATTCATGATTTTAATTTTTCAAATTAAGTTTAATTATAATCCTAATAATTTGCTCAAAGAATTACTTAGCTAATTTTAAAAAGCTTTTAAATAACCTTATTTTATATAAACTTTCAATTAAAGCTGAAAATATTAAGGTAGATATAATGCTATAAGCAAAAAAAGGTATCGCTAAAGTATAACAAGTAACTAAACCTTGTAACGAATATCCATAAGAGCCTAATGACCAAACCCCAAAATTAGTTACTACAAAAAATATTATAGCTCCTATTAAAGCTCCTCCAATTCTTTTATACAAATTTTCTATAAAGTATTTAGAAATTAAACCTACTAATAAAACACTTCCCCAAGTAAATAAAGTAATTCCATGAAATCCAATAAAATAATCAGTAATAATAAAGCTTAACAATAAAGCTGGCAAAAATTTTACACCTAATAATGCAGGAACATAAAAACTTAAAGCCAACAAACTAGTAAAGTTTGGTGGATGAGGCACAAAACGACTTACTGCTAAAGCAAGAAAAATGCCTATTGAAATTTTTATGTAATTCATAAGTCTTTTTACTAAATTCTATAATTAAATACAACTTTGCTAAAACGAACTTGTTATGTTTAATCTTAGCTGTCTGCCATCTTGGCTATAAGTGGCTGGTTTTTCATATCTCTCGTTAAGTAAATTTGTTACGCTTACTGAGAAATTATTACCGAAAATTTTTTTCTTAATAATTAAATCCACTAAATCAACACTTTTAACAAATTCATTTTTTGATCCTGTCCAATCAATATGATCGCCTATATATCTATAACTTAAATTCAAATCCAATAAACCAAATCTATCAGTACTAAGTTTTTTTTCATAATCAATTCCATAAGACAAATCAGGTCTTCTAGAATTTGGTCCCCCTGTATCAGTTCTACTTTTGGCAAAATGTGACATCATTGAAAATTTTTGACCATTATCCAAAAACAAACTTATTTCACTCTCAATACCTTCTTGAGTAGTATCTGGAACTTTATTTTCATATCCAGACCAATCTGATTTAATCTTAATTCGATCGGTCATATGTGTTCGATATAAAGTTGATGTAAATTTTATATTCTTAGAAAAATCGTATTCTCCATATAGTTCATTGGTAGAACTTTTTTCGGGATTAATCAGGGTGCTTCCTGAATGTGAACTAGATGAACCATAGAGCTCATAAAGACTGGGATTCTTAAGTCCAGTAGATCTTGTCAAACCTATTTTAAGATTTTCAAAAATTTTCGTGAAATTAATTTTATATGTTTGATTGCCACCTGTTTCTTTGTGATCATCATTTCTAACATGTAATGATAAAGATTGATTATCATTAAACTTATAACCAGTGTTTACGAAAGTACCTAAATTTTTTAAATGTCCCTTTGTTTGTGATGTGAAGGTAAGCGTTTTATAATTTCCCCAGTCATATTTATATTCAGCTCCATAACCAAAAGAAATTTTTTCATTCAAGGTAACATCTCTCTCTGCTTTTGCTGTTATAGACTCACTATAATATTTATTTACAATGCCTTGCTCGTTATATCTTCTATCATAATTATGATAATGAATAATGAAATTATCAAAGGTTTTATTTGAAAGTCTCTCAAAACCTGCCTGCATTGCATACATCTCATTGTCTGAAGAAACTTCCTCTTCTGCTGTAGCACTTTTATCATAATCTGCTTTTGTATCTCTTCCATAAATTGTGGATTTAAATTTTAAATTCTCATTAATCCATTTATTGGCATTTAAATTCAATTGATAATTTTGAGCTCTATCTTTTTCTGATCCTTTTGCAATTGCACTGTCGGTTTTAATTTGATTTGCAGCTCCTCTAAAATTTAAGTGCCAACCATGATCAGTAATTTTTGTTTGGTTGTAGCTCAATGAATTATTATTTAAATTAAAACCACTAACTGAGTAACTATTGTTATAATCTATATCTGTTATAAAATTTATTGCACCACCTATCGCATCAGGGCCAAAATGAGATCCGTTTGATCCTTTATACACTTCAACTTGTTGAATAGTTTGAATAAAATCTTGTCCAAAATCATGTATCCCATTTGTAGTAGATTGATCATTAATAGGAATACCATTCAGTAAAACTAAAGTATGATTAGACTCCGATCCCCTCATAAAAATTGCACCCGTTTGTCCCTTTTGTCCTGATTGATAATAATCAAGCCCAGGAATTAATTTAAGAAGATCAAAAGTATCTTGCGCTCCCATCGCTTCAATTTGTTGTCTATTAAAAACTTTTTTAATTACAGTGCCGTTATTGTAATCTGAAGTATTTGAAGTTTTACTAATGGTTAAACAAGGTATACCTTCTCTATTATCCCAATCACAATTTTCTAGGGCTTTAGCACTAAAATAATTTAATGAAATAAAGAAAATCAAAAAAAATTTAAAAATTATTCTCAACATATTTAATCCTTTAATTTATTTTCTATAACAGAAAATAATTAATTTATGCCGATGCTAATTTTTCATTGCAGAACTAGACTTTTCCTGGCCATCATTCAACAGCGGACTTTACTGGGTGGCGCTCCGACTTTACGGTTC
>MDTD01092112.1_pt1 | contig 14378 bp, 15 predicted proteins | sample 811221 | NCBI WGS metagenome assembly MDTD01 (sample SAMN05326646, study PRJNA326480) | marine metagenome | isolation source: seawater | place: Pacific Ocean: South West | collected 2011
CCTGGACTCATTGATTTTGCAACTTTTTTTGTCATTAAAACTGCACCTATTGGAAAACCACCGCCGATTCCTTTTGCTATCGGGACAATATCAGGCTTTACTTTTGATTCTTCAAATGCAAAAAAGTTGCCAGTTCTACCTATTCCACATTGTACCTCGTCTAAAATTAATAATATCTTTTTTTCATTACAAATTTTTCTTAAATATCTGAGACATTTTTCAGGTATAGTCTTAATACCTCCCTCACCCATTATAGTCTCTACCATTATTGCTGCGGTATTTTTCTTTATCTTTTTTCTGATATTTGGAAATCTTGGTTTAAATTTTTTAAATTCAATATGGTCGAATCCTGGAACTTTAGGTCCAAAACCCTCTGTCATTTTTTTTGATCCACTTGCAAATATTGCTGCAATGGTTCTACCATGAAATGAATTTTTTATGCACAAAATTCTATTTTTATTTGGTTTGCCTTTAGAATAAAAATATCTTCTTGCAACTTTAATTGCTGCTTCAGTTGCTTCTGTTCCAGAATTTTGAAAAATTACCTTATCAGCAAAAGTTTTTTGTGAAAGCCTTTTAGCAAGTTTTTCTCCTTCGGGAATTAAAAATGCATTTGACACATGCCAAACTTTCTTCGCTTGTTTATTTATAGCTTTTATCAAATATGGATTAGCATGACCAAGGGAATTCACTGCTATACCTTGGATAAAATCAAGGTATTTTTTATTGTTAGTTGAATATAGAAAACTTCCTTTTCCTTTTTTAAAAGCAATTTTTCTTCTATTGTAATTTTTGACCAATGAGCTCATTAGTTTATTATGATTTAATTTTATATCCTTTTTTATAAAGATAATATGCAATAAACCAAGTTATTATTGAGAGAATAAATAAATAAATCAGACCAAATTCAATTGATCCATCCATATTATCTATAAATGAATATCTAAATCCATCAATCATATGAAAAAAAGGATTGTATTGACTTAGCATATTTAAAAAATGAGGAAGTCTCTCAACAGAATAAAAAGTTCCTGACAAGAAAGATAAAGGAACAATTATAAAATTTGTAACAGTTGCCATATTATCAAATTTATCTGCCCATAATCCTGCAATGAAACCAACTGCACCCATGATAAAAGAGCTTAAAAATAAGTAGGTAATAAAAATAAAATAATGTTTTATTTCTATTTCAATTACCAGGGAAAGCAGAATTATTGAAATAATTGAGATTATTAGAGATCTTGTTATTGAAGCCAAAATAACGGCTAATGTTACTTCGGCAGACGATAATGGTGCTCCAATGAGATCAACAATATTTCCCATTACCTTTCCCATTAAAAGTGAAGAAGATGAATGTGAAAAAGCTTGCTGTATAACTTGCATAGCAATTAAACCCGGCGCGAGAAACTCAATAAATGTTACACCTAAAACATTTGGTCTATCTTCACCTAAAGCTAAAGATATAACTAAAAGAAAAAGTATTGCAGTAATTACTGGTCCAATAACTGTTTGGCCTAAAACTGATAGAAACCTTAAAGTTTCCTTGATATATAATGTGTAAGCGCCAACCCAGTTAACACCAAACCTTCTTTTTCCAATCTGATATTTGTTCTCTAATTCAACCATTAGTCAGTATTCATAAACTTTTTTTTTTAATATTGTGAAAAAAATCAAATAAATGCTTGAATTTAATTAAGTTATAGGTGTACAGATATATTGTTATAAAATAATTTTAATATACAACATATAGTATATATGAGCTGGACAGAAGAAAAAGTAGAAAAACTAAAAGAACTTTGGGGAAAAGGAAACACAGCTAGTCAAATTGCACAAATAATTGGTGGTATTAGCAGAAATGCTGTTATTGGAAAAGCGCATAGATTAAATCTGTCAGCTAAAATAAAAAAAAGATCACCTATAAATACAAATACTAATAGAACAGATTTAAATCAAAAGAATTTAGGAAGAAAAAGTAGAAAAATTAAATTTAGATCTTTACTATTAGATAAAGATTTTGAACCTGCTCAAAATTTATCACTTGAAGAATTAAGTGAAAATACGTGTAAATATATGGAAGGGCATCCAAATGAAAAAGGTTCTTCTTTTTGTGGTAGAAAAACAGTTGAAAAATTTTCCTATTGTCCACTTCACTTAATTGTAGTTTTCCAACCAAAAGGAAAAAAAGAAGATTTAACAAGTGAAGATGAAGTTCCTGAATTTATTGAAAAGAAAATAAAATCCGCATAATAAAATTAGTCTTTTTTTTTGTTATATTCTCCACCATCTCGCCACATGTAAGAATATTTTTTTATTTCGTCTTCAAATCTCAATTTTGTTTTATAACCTATATCGATATTTGATTTATATTTATTTGAGGTAATATTATCATATTTTAATAATGTTAGTTGATCTCTTGTCATTAAAGGTTTTGGTAATTTTTCTAAAAAAAAAATAATAATTTTTGCGAAAAATAAGGGTAAATTTAGTAATATTCTTTTCTTTCCGATTGAAGCTAATAATTTTTTTATCAAATCCTTAAATGTAATTTCTTCTGGACCAACACATTCAATTATTTTTTCTATAATATAACCTTCCATAATCTTTAAAATTATTTCACATAATTCAGAAACATGAATTGGTGAAAATTTTGTTTTACCCTCATAATATAATGGGAATACAGGCAATAAGCTTAAAAGTGTCATTAAGTTTGTTGTAAAATTATCATCCACCGAGTAAACTACAGAAGGTCTTAAAATAGTAGTTTTAGAAAAGTTTTCTAATATATTTTTTTCTCCCTCCAATTTACTTTGTGCGTATTTACTATCTATTGCTTTATCAACTCCTAGCGCAGAAATATGAATAAATTGTTTTAATTTAAATTCCTCACATTTTTTTGATAAAAGAGTCGGAAAATATGTGTGAATATTTTTAAATTTTTCTTTTTTATTTTCATAAAGAATTCCAATTAAATTTATACAAATGTCGTGGTTTTTAAAAAGTTTATTCAATTCCTTTTCATTAAAAATATTTGCTTCAACAACCTCTATGTACCCTGGGTTACCCCCAAGTCTTAAAACTGTTCCCTTTTTGTGCAAATTTCGTGTTACAACAGTAACTAAATAGTTTTTATTAGTTAATCTTCTTATTAAATGACGCCCTATTTGTCCTGAACCACCAAAGATCAATACTTTTTTCATAATCAAAAAATAGACATTATTATCTTGTCTTTATATATATAAAAAAAATGAATAACGTATATATAAAATTATAATGAATAACATTAAAATTTTTGATGGTGACTTACCTCCAGATATTGACTTATCAAAAGAAAAGGTGATTGGCATTGATAATGAGGCACTTGGCTTAGTTTTAGGAAGAGATCCATTAACATTAGTTCAGTTGGGCCTTGAATCAAAAAAATTTTATTTGATTAAACTTAATCGTGAAACCTATGAAGCTCCAAATCTAGTTAAAGTCTTATCAAATCCAAAAACTGAATTTGTTATGCATTATGCTAGACAAGATTTAATGTGGTTAAAGTATCATTTAAAAGTTGAGCCTAAAAATATTTTCTGTACAAAACTTGCATCAAAAATTGCAAGAACTGCCTCTAGCGCACATGGTTATAAGGATTTAGTAAAAGAATTGTGTGGAAAAGATATTTCTAAAAAAGAACAACAAAGTGATTGGGGCAATCCAAATCTTTCCTCGAAACAAATAAATTATGCGGCTCAAGATACTGAATACTTATTTGAGATAAAAGATAAATTAATAAAAATGCTTACCAGGGAAAAAAGAATGGATCTTTTTAAAAAGTGTATGGCAGTAATACCAGTGATGGTTGATATGGAAATTTCAGGTTATAAATTATCTACTTTTGAACATTAGAATGAAAAAAATAAATTTTAAAACGATTGCAAAAAAAGTTATCAAAGAAGAATCTGCTGCTATAAAAAAACTTAATAAAACAATAAACTCATCTTTTGATAAAGCTGTTAATAAAATATTAAATAAAAAAAATGGTAAAGTAATATTTTCAGGAACAGGAAAATCGGGTTCTATCGGAGCAATTTTGAGTAGCACTTTTTCGTCTGTAGGAATTTCTAGTTTTTTTGTTGATGCAAATGATGCAGGCCATGGTTCGTTAGGTGCTATTGAAAAAAATGATATTGTGATTTTAATTTCTTACAGTGGAGAAACTGAAGAGACATTTTCTATAATTAATTTTTGTAAAAGAAGAAAGATCACACTTATCGGTATAGTTTCTAAAATAAACTCTACAGTAGCAAAAGCGTGTGATATTAATCTATTAATTCCGTCAATTCCAGAGGCTGATCCTAATTCAATAGTTCCTACATCAAGTTTATTAATGAGTATGAGTATTGGTCATTGTTTAGCAATAGCAACAATGAAGTACAGGAAGTTTGGTAAATTTGATTTTAAAAAATTTCACCCTAGTGGAAGTCTAGGTGCAAAATTAAAAACTGTAGAGGAATTAATGTTGAAAGGAAATAAAGTTCCTTTTATTAGAGAAAATGTTTTAATGAATAATGCTCTTAAAGTTATGAATAAATTTAATCAAGGAGTTTTGATTGTAAGAAATAGAAGCAAAAAAACAATGGGAATTATAAGTGATGGAGATATTAAAAGAATATCTAATAAAAATAGTGATATAAAAAAACTTATTACAAAAAATATAATGAAGAGAAACCCAATTTCTGTTGAAAGGAATATGATTGCTGCAGAAGCTTTATCTATTATGAATTTAAAAAAAGTTACCTGTTTATGTATTCATGATAAAAAAAATCAAAAAAAAACTTTAGGAATAATTACTATTCATAATATTTTAAATGCAAATATACAATAAATGTATAAAAAAATACTTATTCAATTTTTACTCTTAATAATATTATTTTTTATATTATGGTACATTTTCTATTTTTATTTAAGTAAAGATTCAAAAATTGTTGAGTTACCTAATAATAATAACGATACTGGTGAAGTATTTTTAAATTCAAATGAAGAAACTGAAAAAGAAAATGACAATAGTCATAGTGAAATTACTGAAAACCTAGTTTATCAATCAAAAGACGCAAAAGGAAATATATATTTACTAGAGTCTAAATTTGGAAAAACAGATAGGAAAAATAAAAATATAATCCATTTAGATCAAGTAACAGCAAAAATAAACCTAGTAGGTAAGCCTGAAATTTCGATAAATGCTGATCATGCTGAGTATGATTATGACAATTTGAATACTAAATTTTTTAATAATGTAAAAATAAAATATAGTTCAAATATTGTTACAAGTGATAATTTAGATTTAATTTTTAACAAAAATATTGCTAATATGTATAATAATGTATTTTTTAAAAATGAAACCTCAAGAGCTAAGGCTGATCAAATTAATATGAATTTTTTAACAGGAAATATAAATATAAAAATGAATGAAAAAAGAGAAAAAATTGAAATAAACAAAAAATAAAAAATGGCAATTATTAAAAAATTTAGAATAAAGACTTTTAAAAAACAGATAAATAAAATTTTATTAAAAAATATTTCTCTTTCATATAATAAAAGGCAAGTGCTAGATGGCATCTCTTTAAAATTTAGGGAAGGGGAAATCTGTGGTTTATTAGGACCAAATGGAGTGGGGAAATCTACTTTATTTAATATTGTAGTTGGGCTTATAAAACCTGATTATGGAAATATTTCCATTAATGGAAAAAATGTAACTAATATACCAATATATGAAAGAGCATTAAATTTTAAATTAAGTATTGTACCACAATCTGGTGGAGTTTTTTCAGAATTGACTTGTGTAAATAATTTGATCGCTGTTGGCCAAGTATCTATAAAAGAAAAAGATTTAATTAACTTTAAAGTAGAAAAAATGATTTCTAAGTTTTCTTTAGATGCAGTTAAAAATCTTAAAGCAAAATATTTATCTGGTGGACAAAGAAAAAAATTATGTATTGCAATGGCACTGATGTCTGATCCAAAAATTATTTTAATGGACGAACCATTTCAAGGTCTGGATATTATGTCTACAAAAGATTTACAAGAAACTATTGTAAATCTACAAACTGAGGACAGTACTAGATGTTGCATAATTTCAGACCATGCCGCTCGTGATCTTTTAGCAATTTGTGACAGGGCTGTAGTATTGGCTAATAAAAAAATTATAGCCGAAGGTTCTCCAAACGAACTTATGAATGATCAAAACGCAAAACAAATTTATTTTGGCGATACTTTCAAGTTAAGTTAATAGTTTAATGAATAAATCTGTTTTAATTATCAATAAAATTAATAAATTCGATAAAAAGATTGAAGTAAGTTCGGACAAAAGTATATCAATAAGGTGTGTATTAATGGCTTCGCAAGCCGTAGGTTGTTCTAGAATTTATAATCTTTTAGAATCAGAAGATGTAATTAGTGCAATTAATGCAATTAAATCTTTAGGTATAAAAGTTGTAAAAAAAAAAAATTATTTCAAAATATTTGGTAAAGGACTTAACAACTTTGCCACAAACAATAATAGAGTTATTAAAGCAAATAATTCTGGCACACTATCCAGATTAATATTAGGAATGCTGGTAAAATTTGAAAAGAATATAATAATCACAGGAGACCAAAGTTTAAAAAAAAGAGATTTTCAAAGAGTAATAATACCATTGACTAATTTTGGTGTAAAAATAACTTCGAAAAATAAAAAACTTCCAATTAAAATAAAGGGGACAAGGTTTGTAAGGCCAATTGATTATCTTGAAAAAAAAGGAAGCGCACAGGTAAAAAGTTCAATAATGTTGGCTGCTCTTAATACCCCAGGAATTACAAAAATTAAATGTATTAAATCTAGAGATCACACAGAAAAATTATTTAAATATCTAAATATACCAATACAAATAAAATCTGATAAAAATTACGATGAAATAAAAGTTAGAGGATTGAAGCAGTACAATTCATTCGATTATATTATTCCAGGGGATATAAGCTCTAGTGCTTTTTTTATTGTATTAACCTTGCTTTCAGAAAACTCAAAAATAGTTATAAAAAACGTTAATGTAAATAAAACCAGAACAGGAATCATTGAGATATTAAATAGAATGAATGCGGGTATAAAGATTAAAAATAAAAAAATTTATAAAGGAGAAGAAATTGGTGACATCTTTGTTAAAAGCAAACATAATCTAAAATCGATTAATTGCCCAAGATATTTGAATAGTAAAGCTATAGATGAATTTTTATTAATTTTTTTAGTAAGTGCTAAATCCAAAGGTATTTCACATTTTAAAGGTATTTCAGAATTAAGACATAAAGAAAGTGATAGACTCAAAATAGCTAGTGATATTTTAAGAATGATTGGAGTTAAAATTTTTGAGAAAAAGGATAGTTTAAAAATACATGGAAATCCAAATCTTAAACTAAGCAAAAATTTTAAAATAAGTAATTTTAGAAAAGACCATAGAGTATTTATGTTGTCATGTATAGCTGCATTAACCTTGGGTGGAAATTGGAAAGTAGAAAATTCAGAGTCTATAAAAACTTCTTTTCCTAATTTTTTAGTAATTTTAAAAAAATTAGGTGCTAAATTTAAATATGATACAAAAAATTAAAAGTTTCCATATCGCAATTGATGGAAGTAGTGCATCAGGTAAAACTACAGCAAGTAAAATTATTTCAAAAAAATTTAAATTTAAATTACTTTCATCTGGTAAATTGTATAGATACGTTGCTTATAAAATTATTAAAAATGGGAATTTTTATAATAAAAATATAATTAAAAAGATTTCTAAATCAATATCAGAAAAAAAATTAAATTCAAAAAATTTGTATAATCAAAATGTTACTAATTTGTCATCAATAATTGCAAAAAAAAAATACATAAGAAATTATTTAAAAAAATATCAGTTAGATTTTATTAAAAAAAATAAATTTGCAATTATCGAAGGAAGAGATATTGCTTCAAAAATTTTACCTAGTGCTGACTTAAAATTATTTTTTAGATGCTCTGTAAGAAAAAAAGCAATAAGAAGATTTAAAGAATTTAAAAAAAATAATTCTTCAATAAAAATTAACGAGGTGCAAAAAGCCTTAAAATTAAGGGATTTTAGTGATAAAAATAGAAAAGAAAGCCCTTTGCTTTTTGTAAAAGGTGCTGTATTAGTTGACACCACAAATTTAACAATTAAGCAAATGAGGACCAAAGTTGTTGAATTGGTTAGGAGAAATATAAAAAAAAAAATAAATGGAAATATATAAAGAGCTTAACTCAGAAAAAAATAAAGAATTCGAAACACTTTTAAATAGCCAACTTTCTAAAACTAAAATTCAAGAAGGAAACATTGTAGTAGGTACGGTAACCAAAATAACAGAAAAATATATTTTTTTGTATATTGATGGTCTAAAGTCTGAACCAGTAATTGATATAAATGAGGTAAAAAGTATAAATCTTCAAGACAATCTAAAAGAAGGTTCAAAAATATCAGTATTTTTAGAAAAGATTGAAGATTCAAAAGGAGATGTAATTGTATCGGCAACAAAAGCTCAGAAAATAAAAGGATGGAAATTGTTAGAGAAAGCCTACGAAAATAATGAACCCATAATAGGTAAGATTAAATCTAAATGCAAAGGTGGAGTAATAGTAGAACATATTGATACTGGAAGTTTGATGTTCTGCCCTGGTTCGCAAATTAGTGATAAACCACTTAAAGATATTTCACATCTTATAAATGAGCCACAAAAATTTGCATTAATTAAATTAGATAAGATTAGAGGAAACGCATGTGTTTCGAGAAGACAAATAGTTACATCAGGTAAAAAAGAAGATAAAGCAAAAATTATAGAAAAATATAAAGTAGGGGATATAATTGAAAATGCAGTTGTAAAAAGTTATAGTTCTTTTGGCTGTTTTTTTGATGTTAATAATGGTGAACTAGATGTATTAGTTCATTTACAAGAGATATCATATTCTAGAATAAATCATCCAGAAGAAGTTTTTAACATTGGTGAGAAACATAAATTGCTAGTAATAAGTGTTGATAAAGAAAAACTTCAAGTTGGATGCTCTATAAAACAACTTTCACCAGATCCATTTGATCACATATCAAACTATGAACTAAATAAAGTTTATAAAGTTAAAATTGTAAAAATAGCTGACTACGGTTGTTTTTGTGAATTGGAGCCAGGCTTAACAACCTTGCTTCATTCAAGTGAGTTAACGTGGTCGAAAAAAAATGTATCTGCAAAAAAAATGTTTAAGATTGGGGATGAAATTGAATGCGTAATAACTGATATTGATCAAGAAAAAAGAAGAGTAGCAATCTCTCATCGATTAACTAAACCAAATCCATATAAAGCTTTAGAGGAAAAGTTTCCAGTTGGATCAGAAATTGAAGGAATAGCTGGTAGTGTAAATGATTATGCTATTTATGTAAAACTAAAGGATTTTGAAATAGATGGTTTCCTTCATGCAAATGATCTTTCATATACGGGTAATCCTGATGACGAAATAAAAAAATATAAAAAAGGTGATAAGCTTAAAGTAAAAATTTTAGAAATTAAAATAGATGAACAAAAAGTAAGAATAGGTTTAAAGCAAACCCAGGAAGATCCTTTTAATTGGTTTAAAGATAAAAAATTAAACGATTTTATAACCGTAAAAGTAAATTCTTCTGATAACAAGGGAATTATGGTAAGCCCTGAGGGATCAAATCTAGAATTTTTAATTAAAAAATCTCAAATTGCAATTAGTGCTTCTGATGCAAGACCATCTAGATTTGTAGGTGGCGAAAGAATAGATGTGGCAATAAGTGAATTAGATTTTGCAAAAAGAAAAGTGAGTCTGAGTATCAAGCTTTTAGAGGAATTACAAAACAAAGAAGCTGTCTCAAAATTCTCTTCTCCTCTTTCTGGAAAAAATCTTCCTTTTTCATCTCTATCTGATAAATTGGATAACAAAAAAAAGAACAAAGAATAGCTAGTTGGCTTTAGTAAAATCAAAAATACTTAAACAATTATCTTCTAATTATCCAAATTTTTTGAATAGAAATTTATCAAAACTTATAGATATTGTAATTTCTAATATGGAAAGTGCACTTATAAGAAATGAGAGAGTCGAGCTGAGAGATATCTTTACTTTAGAAACTAAAATTCAAAAAGCGAGAATTTCTAGAAATCCCAGAACAAATGAAAAGGTAAAAGTTCCAGAAAAAAAAATAGTTCATTTCAAAATGTCCAAAAAATGGTTTAAGGATTTAAATAATGAATAACAAAATATTTGTAGCATGCGATACCACAAATATATCTAGCATAAAAAAAATAATTAAAAGCACAAAAAACACTAAAATAATAGTTGGATATAAATTTGGTTTAGAATTCTTAAACTCTAAACATGGAAGAAGTTTTGTAAGCAATCTTAAAAATAAGATAGTTTTTGCTGATCTAAAACTTCATGATATTCCAAATACATGTGCGTCAGCAATAAAAGCAATAAGAGACATGAAAGTTAACTATGTAACGATACATATTAGTTCTGGTTTAGAGGCACTTAAAGCTGCAAAAAAAGTGTCTGGAAAAACTAAATTAATAGGTGTTACAATGCTTACTTCTTTAGATAATAAAGCATTAAGAGAAATTGGATTTAATAAAGATTTAAAAAAAATTGTCCTCAATCAGGCTATAATAGCAAATAAAGCAAAACTTGATGCTATAGTATGCAGCGCTCAAGAAGTAAAATTAGTAAAAAAAGTTTTTAAAAAAGAAATAATTACACCTGGGATTAGGTTTGGCTCTAAACAAGATGATCAAAAAAGAATTTTAACACCAAGAGATGCTTATAAAAATGGAAGCGACTGGTTAGTAATAGGAAGACCAATTACTAAGGGAAATATTAAAAAAAATATTAACAAATTAATTGATCATTTAAATAATGATTAAGGGCTTAAAAATTTGTGGGATCTCCGATCTTAAAACCTTAAACTATATTTTAAATCACCCATACCCGCCAAAGTTTATTGGTTTTATTACGAATTATAAAAAAAGTAAAAGATTTGTTGAATTTGAAATATTAAAAAATTTAATAAGTGTTGATAAAAAAAAAATTAACTTTGTTTCAGTTCTTGTTAAACCATCTGACGAAATTTTAGAAAAAATTAAATATTTAAATTTTGATTATTATCAACTTTATGATGTTGGTCCTAAAAGAACTAAAGAAATTAAAGAAAAATATAAAATAAAAATAATAACTGCTATTACAGTTTCAAATAAAGAAGATGTTGACAAATATAAAAAATATTCAGAATTTTCAGACATTATTCTTTTTGATGGAAAAGGATACCATAAATCTCAAAGCTTTGATCATAGTCTGTTAAATGATATTACTTGCTCCTCAAACAAAATGATTGCAGGAAATATTCAAATAAATGATATTCCTAGTTTAAAAAACCAAGATTTTCACATAGATATTTCGGGAGCATTAGAAAATAATGATGGTAAAAAAGATATAAATAAAATTAATAAATTGCTAAATTTAGTTGAAAAAATATGAGGCTAAAAAAAAGAATTCCATTAATTGATCAACACAACAAATTTGGTTTTTGGGGTGGAAAATTTGGAGGTAATTTTATTCCAGAGACCTTAAAAAAACCAGTAGAAGATCTAACACTTTTATTTGAAAAATTAAGGATGGATAAAAAATTTCTTAAAGAAAGAGATTATTATTTCAAAAATTGGGTTGGATCCCCAACTTCTTTTATAAAATTAGAAAATTTAACAAATCATTTAGGTGGTGCTCAAATATGGGCAAAAGTTGTATCAGAGGCAAATGGAGGTGCTCATAAAATATATAATGCTACAGTTCATTGCCTTTTAGCAAAAAGATCTGGGAAAAAATCAGTATGTGGAGACACTGGAGCTGGATACGCTGGCAAAATGTTAAGTATGGCTGCAAAGAAATTTGGATTAAGTTGTAAAATATTCATGGGAGCAAAAGATATAAAAAGGCAAAAACCCAATTGTGATGCTATGCGAGAAAATGGAGCTGAAATAGTTCCTGTTTATACAGGTAGCCAAACACTTGTTGATGCTGTTAGTGAGTGTATGAGATATTGGGTATCAAATTGCGATACCACACATATGTGCGTAGGTTCAACTGTTGGTCCTAATATTTTTGTTAAGATTTGTGGATGGAGTACATCACAAATTTCTAGAGAACTTATGATACAAATAAAAAGAGAATTTGGAAGAATTCCAAAAAAAATAAAGTTGCTAAACTGTGTTGGAGGAGGATCTTCAAGTTTTGGTTTTTGGAATGAATTTATGGATTTTGATAAAAAACAAGTAGAGTTTATTGGTATTGAAGCAGGTGGACCTAAAAAAAGTAAAAGACATGCAGCTCCTTTAACTTATGGCTCTAAGATAGGTATTCTCCATGGTGCAGCTCAATACGTAAATCAAAATGTAGAGGGTCAAATAGAAGAAACTGAGTCTATTAGTGCTGGATTAGACTATCCAGGAGTTTCCCCACTTCATTGTTTTTTAAAAGATACAAAAAGGGCAAGATATACCGCAGCTACTGATGAAGAAGCCTTAAAAGCTTATCAACTTGTAACCAAATTAGAAAAGATAAGACCTAGTTTAGAACCAAGTCATGCATTTGCAGAAGCAATAAATTTAGCACCAAAATTAGATTACAATACAGTTATTGTTGTAAATTCGTGTGGTGACGCACATAAAGATAGAGATATTTTAAAAAAAAGATTGGGAAAATTATAATGGGTATGTCTAAAATTAGCCTAGCTTTTAAAGATTGTAAAAGAGAGAAAAGGCCAGCCTTAGTAACTTTTACAGTTGCAGGTGATAATACAAAAAAAAATTCAATAAAAATATTAAATTCAATAGCTAAGTTTGCAGATATTCTCGAGCTATCTTTTTTACACAATTGCCCTATAGCTGATGGAGGCCAAATTCAAAATAGTACTTATAGATCTTTAAAAAATGGAACAACTTTAAAAGATACTTTTAAAATTGCTAAAAGTTTCAAAAAAAATAATTCTAAAAAACCTTTAATACTAATGGGCTATTATAATTTAATTTATCAAAATGGTGAAAATAATTTTTTAAAAAACTGTAAATTATCAAATATTGATGGATTGATTGTTGTTGATTTGCCTTGGCCTGAAAATAAAAAATTTGCAAAAAAATGTAAAAAGAATTCAATAAATTTTGTTCAGCTTTTATCGCCAACAACATCTAAAGATAGAATGAAAAAAATAATAAAAGATTCTCATGATATGGTATATTATATAAGCATGTTATCAACAACAGGTGGAAAATTAAAAATTCCACCAAAAAAAATATTAGAAAATTATGACAAAATTAAAAAATTAGATAAAAGTAAAAATTGTGTTATAGGATTTGGAATTACAAATAAATCAATTAAATCATTCAAAAACTCAGATGGAGTGGTTGTTGGAAGCGAAATTTGTAAAGAAATTACTAAAAGTTTAAATAGTAGACAAAATCCTGTCACAAATGTAAGTAAGCTAGTTGCAAAACTTAAAAATAAAATATTATGAATTGGCTAACAAAAATTAAGACTCTTGGAGATAAAATAAAAAGAAATTTAAAAAAAAAATTTCCTACAAAAGAGGAAATTGCTAATTCAGATTGGACAAGTTGTTGCAAAGGACCAGTTCTTAAGAAAGATTTAGAAGAAAATTTATGGGTATGCAATTCATGCGGAAAACACCATAGAATTAGTTGTATACAAAGATTTGATATATTTTTTGGAAAAGATAGATATGAAATTCTTGAAACACCACAACCTACTGAAGATCCATTAAATTGGAAAGATACAAAAACTTATAAAGAAAGATTGGTACAAGCTAGAAAAAAGACTGGTCAAAACTGTGCAGTAATGATTGCAAAAGGTCAAATTAATGGAATTCAAATAACAGCTGGTGCGATTAATTTTGATTTTATCGGTGGGTCTGTAGGTGCTGCAGAAGGTGAAGCGATAATCTATGGAGTACAACATGCAATAGATAATAAAACTCCATATGTTTTTTTTCCTTGTGGTGGTGGTCAAAGAATGTTCGAAAGCCCAATCGCTTTGGCAAACATGACTAGAACCACGCTTGCAATAAATGAACTTAAAAAAAATAATCTACCTTATATCGTAGTTTTTACAGATCCTACAGCTGGAGGAATAACAGCTTCTTTTGCTATGCTAGGGGATATCCACTTTGCAGAAAGTGGTTGTTTAATTGCATTTGCAGGTAAAAGAGTTATTCAAGCAACTGTTAAAGAAGAGCTGAGTCCAGATTTTCAAACTGCAGAATTTGTTGAGAAACATGGTTTTGTTGACAAAGTATTGA
>MDTD01034179.1_pt1 | contig 14377 bp, 16 predicted proteins | sample 811221 | NCBI WGS metagenome assembly MDTD01 (sample SAMN05326646, study PRJNA326480) | marine metagenome | isolation source: seawater | place: Pacific Ocean: South West | collected 2011
CTATTACTCCAACTTTCATATATTAATATATAAACTAAAAATGTTTAAAAAATTAGCTAAAATAAAATATTTGCCAAATAATTATCAAATCCTTCAAGAGGGAGATCATGTAATATGTGCAATATCTGGAAAAAAAATTCCTCTAGAAAAATTAACCTACTGGAATGTTGATTTGCAAGAGGCTTATTTTTCTTACATCGAAGCTTCGCTTAAAAGAGAGAGTATAGATTAATTTATTTCCATCTGTCATGTGTCCAAATCCACTGTTCAGGATTTTTCAAAATCATTTTTTCCAAAATTTGATTTAGCTCGATGGATATTTCTTTAATTGAAGAATTATCATGAAATTTCAAAGGATTTTGAAAAGTTAATTTAAAATAATATTTATTTTTCCTCTCAATATAAACAGGTACAACTCTACAATTATATTTTTTGACTAATTGAGCAGGAATTGTGGTTGTCTTTGCAGGATTACCAAAAAAATCTATTGTTTCACCTTCACTTACTCTTTGATCAATCATTAAGGCTACTGAAAATTTTTTTTTAAATAATTCAATAAGATTTCTAGTTCCACTTTTCCCTTTCTTAATTTGATTTTTACAAATATATTTTTTCCTAATATTTTCCATTATTATATTTAAGAAAGGATTATTGAGAGGCCTATAAATTGCACATAAATTAATTCCTGCCTTTTCTATTTCCATTGCCATCAATTCAAAATTATTAAAATGGCCAGATATAAAGACAACTTGTTCATCACGTTTTTTAATTTCGTTCAAAATTTCACTACCTTTAATTTCTAAAAAATTTTTTAAATTATTTTTTCTAAAATTTTTTAAAAAAATATATTCTGATAAAATTCTTCCATAGTTACCCCACATATTATTTATAATATTTTCTCTTTCCATTTCAGAATTGCCAACATTTGAATTTTTGAGGTTTTTCTGTATCTTTAATTTTGATCTAAAAAAAGGTCCAATTTTTTGCCCAATCAAATTACCAAAATTTGATGCGCGTCTATATCCAAAAATTTTAAATATAAAAAAAAAGGCTATAATAAGTATAAATTCAAAAAAATATTTTATAATTTTCATAATTTATTTTTGATTAAATTTATAAATTCATCTTTATTGATAATTTCCAAATCAATATTAATATAATCAAATTTTTTTTTTATTTCATTATCCAATCGATAATAATCTTTTTCAGTTGTTACGAATGAGGTATCTTTATTGTTTGAATTAATAATCTTATGATAATCATTTTTAGTGTAATTATGATGGTCTGGAAATGAGATTTCTTTTTCTGCATGAATATTATTCTCTTTTAATAAATCGAAGAAATTTTGTGGATTGCCAATCCCAGCAAAAGCTACAACTTTTTTATTTTTAAATCTATCTAAATTTTTTGGTTTATAAAATGTATAAAATATTTTGATTTCAGAATTAATTTTTCTTATTTTTTTTTCAAACTCTAAATTTTTTTTTCCATTTATAAAAATACAATCAGCTCTTTTAATCGATGAAAAACTTTCTCTCAGAGGTCCTGATGGAATTGTGAATCCGTTACCTATCAATTGTTTTGAGTTAAAACACAAAATTGAAAAATCAGGTTTTATTGAAAAGTCTTGAAACCCATCATCCATTATTGCAACATCATGATTATCTTTTATTAAAATAGCAATACTCTCTGATCTTTTTTTAGATGTATATATCTTACCAATTTTTTCCAACATGCTAATTTCATCTTGCAAATAAGAGTAATGTTTTTTCACAATAGCTGGATTTTTATTTAAAGATTTAATGATATTAAAAATTTCTTTAGTTAAGGGCGTTTTTCCAGTTCCACCTACATAAATATTGCCAATACAAATAATTGGTATAGGAAATTTTTTTAAAGGTTTAGAAATTTTAATAATCCAATAAATAAATCGATATACAAGTGTCAATGGAAATAAAATTACAACACAGACAGTTATTCTATTATAATCCCAAAACTTTGGTTTTTTAAAACTCATTAAGTATTTTTATCTTAATCTCTTTTAAGGTTGAATTTAAAATTTGCCGACCTATCAATTTCAAGTTATTTTGAATTTTTTTTGTATTGAGTTTTTTCCTAAATAATTTATCAAGCACTGCTGCCATTTTTTTTGGATTATTTATTTTGTAGGAAATTTTATTTTTTTGTAAAAAACTATAAATTTCATTAAAGTTTTCAATATTAGGTCCGTGCAAAATATTACAACCATATCTTGTTGCTTCTAACGGATTTTGACCACCATGATTAATTAGAGAGCCACCCAAAAAAACATTTTTACAAAAACTATAAAATGTTTTTGTTTTACCATAAGTATCTACAATATAAATATCAGTATTATTTTCTAATTTTTTATTTGACTCATGATTATAAACTTTTAGGTTAAGATTTAACATTTCACTTTTGATATCGTTAACTCTTTCTATATGGCGAGGAATAATAATAGTCATTAAATTTTTGTATTTTTTTTTTAATTTTTTATGAACAATAGCACAAAATTTTTCTTCAGTTCTATGAGTGCTGGACGCACACCAAATTCTTTTAGATAAAATTCTTTTTTTAAATCTATGATTTGAGTTAATTTTTTCATTTTCCGATTGTGCAAATTTTAAATTTCCTAAAAATTTTACTTTAGTTGCACCTAATTTTAATAAATATTTTTTTGATATTTTACTTGACGACAAACAAAGATCAAAAGTACTAAAAATTTTTTTTGAAAATTGAGAAAAAAATTTCCATCTTCTAAAACTTTTTTTTGTCATTCTTCCGTTTATTAGAGTTATTGGTATTCTTTTCTTTTTTAAATTAAAAAACATATTTGGCCATATTTCTGAATCTATAAAAAAAGCTGATGATGGTTCCCAATATTTTAGAAATTTATTAGAATGAAAATTTGTATCTATTGGGAAAAATTGATGAATAACTTTTCTTAAATTTAATCCTTCCAAAACTTTTGATGAACTTAAAGTATTTGATGTAACTAAAATTTTCTTGATTTTTTTATTTTTTTCAAGTTTTTCTATAAGTGGCACTATGCTTTGTAGTTCTCCAACGCTTGCACCATGAAACCAAATTAATTTACCCTCACCATTCTTTTTTGAAAAGAAACAAAATTTTTCTTTAAATCTTTTTATATCCTCTTTTTTTTTAATTATTCTATAGATTATGATTAAAGGTGATAAAATAAGGATAATATTTATTAATAGTCTATATAAAAACAACATTATGTTTTTCTTATCTGTTTTTCATAAAAGTTTTTATAAACATTAGAAATTTTGAGTAAATCATCATGTTTTCCCTCACCGATCACCGTACCTTTGTCAATAACATAAATTTTATCTGAATTAAGGATTGTAGAAAGTCTGTGCGCAATTACTATTGTTGTTCTTCCTTTAGTCAAAAAGTTTATAGCTGTTTGAATTTTATTTTCTGTCTCTGCATCTAAAGAAGAGGTCGCCTCATCTAGTAAAATAATTGGACTTTTTTTCAATATAGCGCGGGCTATAGAAATTCTTTGTTTTTCTCCTCCTGAAAGTCTAACACCATTTTCTCCAATTAAAGTGTCATATTTTTTAGGAAGTTTATTAATAAATTCGTCTGCAAATGAAAATTTTGCTGCTTCCTCAATCTCTTTATCAGACGCATCTAAGTTTGCATATGCAATATTATTTTTAATTGTATCATCAAACAAAGTAGTTTCTTGACTTACTAAAGATATATTTTTTCTAAGTGAATCTAGTTTTGAGTCATAAATAGACTGATCATCAATTTTTATATTCCCGTTATTAGGATCATAAAATCTAGGGATTAAATTTAAAATTGTTGATTTTCCAGCACCGCTATGACCAACCAAAGCTGTCATTTTTTTTCCAGGTATATCTAGATTAATAGAGTTTAATATTTTCTGTTCATTTAAATTATAATTGAAGTCAATATTCTCAAAAAGTATTTGACCATTATTTACATTTAATGGTTTTGAATCTTTTTTATCTTGAATTTTTTGTTTATCATCTATAACGGGTAAGACTCGTCTAGCCCCCGCAAGTCCTTGGTGTATTGTAATATTTAAAGTGGCCAATGATCTAACAGGTTGATATGCCAGCATCATAGCAGCTAAAAAGGAAAAAAACTGACTTACTTCGAGCTCATTATTGGCAATCAATTTTGCAGAAATAAATATTAAAAAAGCAATCATTATCCCTGTCAAAAATTCCATTACTGGTGATGCACGGACTGTAACTATAATCATTTTTTTTTGAGTCTCTTTTAAAGATTCAATAAAGGTATTAGCTCTTTTTTTTTCATATTCTTCTTTTTGAAAAATTTTAATTAATCTATGGTTTTTAAATATTTCGATTAAATATGAGGTTAAAAGACCAGTGAAATCCATTTGTTTCATAGCTTCTTTACTAATCCTCTTACCTAGAGTTTTAGCAACAATACTTGCCAATGGAATCATTATAATTGCTATAAGTGATAATTTCCAATTTTGATAAAACATTACCCCCAAAAGACCAATCAATGTTAAAGAATCTTTGAATAGATTCAGTATAGCTGTGCTTACTAAAGCAGTGATCATAGCCACATCATTTGTTAAATTACCAATAAACTTTCCTGAGTGTTTGTTATCAACTAATTCTGTGTCAGCTTTTATTAACGAGTTAAACATGTCAGTTTGTACATCTTTTTTTACTTCTTCTGAAACACCTATCATTATTACTTTGGCTAGATATAAGGAGGTACCCTTTAGCGCAAATGCTAAAACAATACATCCAGGTATTAAATAAACATATGTATTATTTTGCTCTATAAAAAGTTGCTTTATAGCTGGGTCTAACAAGTAAGCTACCGCAGAAGTGCTGCCGGCAAGAACTAAAGTGAAAAATACTGATAGAATAATTTTATTTATATATTTTCTAGTATAATCTTTATAAAGTCTTTTTAGAATTTGTATATTGTTCATAAGTTTTTATAATTTTCCGATTATAAGTGAAATAAAAACCATCATGCCCAGAATGTTATTTGATTTAAAAATTTCAAAACATTTTATAGGATCTTGGATTTTAACTTTTTTAAGTTGTAAAAAAAATAAATGAAAAAAAACTAAAATTAAAAATAAAAAATAAAAATTATTCATATCAGTCAAAATGCCTATCAAAATTAATGATATTAAAAAGAAAAAATAACACATGAAAAGAAAAACATTAGGTTTTGATTTAAATTTAATTGATGTTGATTTTAATCCTATTATTTCATCGTCTTTAATATCTTGAAATCCATATATTGTGTCGTAACCTAGTGTCCAAAATATGGCCCCAGAATAAAGAATTAGCGGAATTAAACTTACTTCATTTAAAATTGAGCTCCATCCAAGAATTAAACCATAATTAAATGTAATTCCTAAAAAAAGCTGAGGCCAATAAGTGTATCTCTTCATCAATGGATATGTGAAAGCTAATGGCATAGATGCAAATGCAATTATAATTGTAAAATAATTAAAATTTATTAGTACAAAGAATGCCAACAAACAAAGAGTTAACGCATAAAATAATCCAAGCTTAACAGATATTTTTCCTGAAGCTATTGGTCTATTTTTAGTTCTTGTTACTTTTTTATCATATTTTCTGTCCAAAATATCATTTACAATGCATCCTGCTGATCTCATTAAAACAGAGCCAAGAAAAAAAAGTATAATATAGAAAAGATAAATATTAAGATTTTTTGAGAAATTATAAGCTAAAGTTAAACCCCAAGCACAAGGCCAAAAAAGCAACATATAACCAATAGGTTTTTTAAGTCTAGTAAGCTCAATAAAAAGGTTTAATTGTTGCATAAAAATTACTTGTAAATAGCAAAGGCAAGATTGATAATCAAACTGATTCGTATGAATATAGATTACACAGTCACAGCGCTAATGTTTCCAGCAATACCTTTGTTAATGAGTGTATATAGCAATAGATTTCACTCATTAAGTAAATTAATTAGAGAATTACATGATGAACATGTTTACGAAAAGCATGTTCCTAATGAGTGGAAAAAGCAATTTATCAATTTGAGTGGAAGAATAACTCTTTTAAGATGGACTATCTTGTTTGCTGCTTTTGGATTTCTATTTAATATGTTAACTGTCCTAGGACTTTATTTAAACGAGATTTTTATCGCGAGAGTAATTTTTGGTTCTTGCTGTTTATCTATGATCATATCCATTTTATTTTTTATTAGAGAAATACACATTTCTACTAATGCTCTTAAATTACATATGTCTGACATGGATGTAGATGTGAATTAAGGAATTATAACAGCAGGTCCCAAAATTTTTCTTCCCTCCAAATCTTTATGTGCCTCAACAATTTGAGATAAATTATATTTTTTAAAAATATTTAATGTAAATTTTTTTTGAATATACATTTCAAATACTTTATTTGCTGCCTCGTTGAGTTCTTCTTTTGTAGATGTGTAATGAGCTATGCTTGGGCGGGTTAAAAATAATCCTTTAGGTGCGATAGATTTTGTTACATCGCATGGATCTAAAGGTCCTGATGCGTTTCCAAATGAAACCATCATGCCCCTTACTTTCAAACATTCAATGGACTCATTAAACGTTTTTTTCCCAACCCCATCATAGACTACCGAAACCCCTATGCCATGGGTAATTTTTTTTACTTTTTCAGCAAAGTTCTCTTTAGAATAATTTATTACGAAATCGCAGCCATTAGATTTAGCAATACTGATTTTTTCATCAGAGCCTACTGTACCTATCACTTTACATCCTAAAGTTTTTGCCCATTGGCAAAATATCTGTCCAACACCTCCAGCTGCTGCATGAAATAAAATTGTTTCACCAGGTTTTACAGGGTATGTTTTATGCAGAAGGTAGAAAACAGTAAAACCTTTAGTCATTAAAGTAGCTACATCTTCCAATTTAATTTCATTAGGAACTTTAATTAGTTTTTTTGTTGGAAAAATTCTATGCGTTGAGTAAGATCCAAGAGGCATCGATGCATAAGCAACTCTATCTCCAATTTTAAAATCTTTTTCATCAGGACCAATTTTTTCAATAATACCTGCACCTTCAATCCCAATATTTGATGGAAGTTTGATAGGATAAAGACCAGACCTATGATAAGTATCAATATAGTTTAAACCAATAGCTTCATTTTTTATTAAAACTTCTCCAGATTTAGGATCATCAAGCTTAACTTCTTTTAGCTCTAAAACCTCTGGGCCACCATTTTTTGTTATTATCACTGCTTTCATTTAACAAATGTGCCATTATGATAATCTTGAACTGCTTGTAAAATTTCTGCTTTAGTGTTCATCACAAAAGGACCACCTCTGGCAATTTCTTCATTAATTGGTTTTCCAGATATAACTAAAAACTTAGCCTTAGCAATTGCTTGCACTTTTAAATTTTCACCTTTTTTTAATAATATTAAACTACTACCTTTTAAATTTTCGTGTTTTTTATTTCCTATTTCTATTTCTCCATTTATTAAATAAATAAATGTATTATGAGTAGCTGGTATTCGAAGAGTAAATTCTTTATTTTTATTTAACTCAACATCAAAATAAATTGGTTCTATGTTGTGTTTTCGCACAGGTCCTTCCACATTTTCAAATTTACCAGCAATAACTTTTACTTGTTTATCTTTATCTTTGTGTACGTTCATTTTATCAGCATCTATGTAAATATATTCAGGTTTACTCATTTTTAATTTAGCTGGCATATTAATCCATAATTGAAAACCATGAAGCTTACCCTCTTTCATAGCAGGCATTTCTGAATGGATAATACCACTTCCTGTTTTCATCCACTGAACATCTCCAGCATTCATTTTTCCTTCTGCTCCTGTACTATCTTTATGCTCAAAACTTCCTGCAAGCATATAAGTGACTGTTTCAATACCTCTATGAGGATGTGGTGGAAAACCAGCTATGTAATCTTCACTATTTTCTGATCCAAATTCATCAAGCATTAAAAAAGGATCAAAGTAATTAGGCTCAACACCAATACTTCTTTTTAGTTTTACACCGGCACCATCAGAAGCTGGTATAGGTTTAACTATTTGTTTAATTTCAATTTGTTTCATGAGATTTAATTAATAATTTAATTAGTAAATTCAAGTTTACTTTTTGTCTAGACAATAACCAATTGGGCCATTTACCACTAAAAACATAAAACCACCTGCCAAAGCAATATTTTTCATAAAAGCGATAAACTGCATTTGGTCACCAAGATTATTATGGAATATAATTGCAGTAGCAATACAAAACAAACTCAAAGCTCCAGCTGCCACTCTAGTTTTATAACCAATTATTATTAATATTGGTGCAACTATTTCCAAAATTATTGCTGGTATTAATAAAAAGCCTGGAAGACCAAAACTTTCCATCCAACCAATTGTTCCTTCATACCCACCGATTTTATTAAAACCGCTTAATAAAAAAATAGCAGAGATAAAAATTCTTCCAATTAAATCTAATACTTTAACCATATTTTATTTTTTTCTAAACAATTGTAGAATGAATTATTGTTTGTATATTTGCAAGCAAAAAGGTTTTTTTGTTTACTAAACTATAATCAAATATTTATCCACATCTGTTACATCGAACAGTAGCAAACATATCATCCCAATCGCTTTCTTTTTCTTCTACGTAATCTAAGAGACACCTTAGGGCTTTTGATTGATCAGGAAGATCGTATTTATCAACTATTTGCTCTAACATTTTTTCTGAGTCTGAATAAATTTCGAAAGGGACTTTTTTTTTATCACTCATATTACTCCTTTTTAAACTCAGAATATATATCTGAAGAAAATAAGATACTGGCCAAATGATCGCTTCAAATTATGCTTATTAATTCAGATAAATTTTTGATTTCATAGCTAGGTTTATAATCAAGATTATCAAATATATTTTTATTTCTATTTACCCAAATAGAATTGTATCCAAAATTACCTCCTCCAGAAACATCCCACGTGTTTGCACTTAAAAATGCAACCTCATTTTTTTCAATGCAATATTTCTTTATAGGTATATTGTAAACTTTCGATACAGGTTTATAGATACCAACTTCTTCAATTGAAAATATATCATCAAATAAATTTTTTAGATTGTTGCTTCTGACCAAATCATTAAGAAGAGATGGAGTGCCATTTGATAAAATTGCTATTTTATAATTATTTTCTTTGAGAACCTTCAAAGTTTCTGGTACTTCTTTAAAAGGTGATAATACTTTATACAAATTTAATAATTCACTTCGCATTGAGTAATTAATATTAAATGCTTTCATTGATTTATCTAAACTGTCTTCTGTGATTTGCCAAAAATCTTTATGTCTTTTCATTAAACTTCGAAGCCAAGTATATTCTAATTGAGTCGTTCGCCAATAATTAGCAAAACTTTCCCACTTATGACCGATTTTATCTTTACATTTTTCAGCAGCAGAATTGACATCAAATAGTGTACCATATGCATCAAAAATTATTGCTTTAACTTTTTTCATAAATTAACTTAACATAAATGAGACATATAAGATTATTTTTTTCAGCAACTTTATCATCAGACATGATAGATAAACTTGATAAATCTCAATCACATTATTTAAATAAAGTTATGAGAGTTGAAAAAAATCAGGTTTTTTCCTTATTCAATCAAAATGGAGAATGGGAAGCAAAAATTCTAAAAATTACAAAAGGAATTGTTGAATTCAAAGTTAAAAAGCTAATTAGACATAAAGAAAATATCAAAGAATTATGGTTAGCTTTCTCTCCAATAAAATCAAATTATCAAAGTTTTATGATTCAAAAAGCAACTGAATTAGGAGTGACAAAATTTTTACCAATAATATTTGATCGGACAGTAGTGAGAAAAATTAATTCACAACGTATTAAAAAAATAGTTATAGAAGCTTGTGAACAATCAAATCGGATTAATGTTCCACTTATCGAAGAACCTCAGGATTTAAATTTTTTTCTTGAAAATAATTCTGTTAGTCTAATTTTTACAGATCTTAACTCAAATAATAAAAAAATTGATAATTTAAAGATCTCAAATAAACCAGTTTGTATAATTGTAGGTCCTGAGGGCGATTTTTCCGAGGCTGAAAAGGAAAAGATACTTAATTTTGAAGGTGTCCAAGCAATAAAAATAAATGATAATATTTTAAGAACTGAAACAGCGGTGATATCAACAATTTCAATCGTAAATTATGCTATAAATTGATAAATTGTCGCGAAAACTAAAGTGTAATTTCTAAAAAAGGGCTTTATATAGCTATTGAGATGAAAAAAATTTTTTTTATATTTTTAAGTATTATAACAACACAAGTCGCTCATGCAAATCAACCAACCGAGTGGCAGTTTGGTTTTCAAAAAGCTGCTTCAGAGTCTATGAGAGAGATAGTTGCATTTCATGACAAACTTCTGCTACCTATAATCATAGCAATTAGTGTTTTTGTATTATTCTTGATGCTTTATGCTTGCGTTAGATTTAGAGCCTCAGCGAATCCAAACCCGTCCAAAAGAACACATAACGTTGCAGTAGAAGTTTTGTGGACATTAATTCCGTGTTTAATATTAATTGTAATTGCAGTCCCATCTTTTAAAATTCTTTATAAACAAGATACAATTCCTAAGGCTGATCTGACTATTAAAGCAATAGGTTATCAATGGTATTGGGGTTATGAGTATCCAGACGAAAATATAATTTTTGACTCATATATGATTGAGGAAAAAGATTTAAAAAAAGGTCAACCAAGATTATTAGCTGTTGATAATGAAGTAGTTGTGCCTGTTAACAAAGTAATAAAAGTTTTAATAACAGCGAATGATGTTTTACATGCATGGGCCTTACCTTCATTTGGAGTAAAAAGAGATGCTGTCCCAGGTAGGATTAATGAAACTTGGTTCAAAGCAGAAAAAGAAGGTACGTATTATGGACAGTGTTCTGAACTATGTGGAATAAAGCATGCCTTTATGCCAATAACAGTAAAAGTTGTAAGTGAGGAAGATTACCAAGAATGGTTATCAGAAGCTCGGAAGAAGTTTGCAAAAGAAGAGATTGAAATTAACAAATTAAAAATAGCGAGTAAATAATTATGTACACTCAAACCTCATCTCACGACGATCATCATACACCAACAGGCTGGAAACGTTGGGCTTATTCAACAAATCATAAAGATATTGGTACAATGTATTTAATCTTTGCAATTGTTGCAGGAGTTATCGGTACTGCATTTTCAGTTTTAATGAGAATGGAATTAATGCATCCAGGAGACGGTATTTTGGGTGGTAATTATCATTTATATAATGTTTTAGTTACTGGCCATGGATTAATTATGATTTTTTTCATGGTAATGCCAGCTATGATTGGTGGTTTTGGAAATTGGTTTGTTCCAATAATGATTGGTGCTCCAGACATGGCATTTCCTAGAATGAATAACATTTCTTTTTGGTTATTACCTGTATCATTAACTTTATTAATCTTATCTATATTTGTAGATGGCCCTCCAGGTCAAACAGGCGTTGGTGGTGGTTGGACGATTTATCCGCCTTTATCATCTAAAGCTGGTCAACCGGGACCCGCAATGGACTTGGCCATCTTAAGTTTACATTTAGCAGGAGCATCCTCAATTCTAGGAGCAGTAAACTTCATAACTACAATTTTGAATATGAGAACACCAGGTATGACACTGCATAAAATGCCTTTGTTTGCATGGTCAATTTTAGTAACTGCATTTTTATTATTACTATCTTTACCAGTGCTTGCTGGAGCAATAACAATGCTATTAACTGATAGAAACTTTGGAACAGCTTTTTTTGAAGCCCAAACAGGTGGTGATCCTGTATTGTTTCAACATTTATTCTGGTTCTTTGGTCACCCAGAAGTTTATATTTTAATTTTACCTGGTTTTGGAATGATAAGTCACATTGTTTCTACATTTTCTAGAAAACCAGTTTTTGGATATTTAGGAATGGCTTATGCGATGGTCGCAATAGGAATAGTTGGGTTTGTTGTTTGGGCGCATCACATGTACACTGTTGGACTGAGCACAGATACAAAAGCATATTTTTTGGCTGCAACAATGATTATTGCCGTGCCAACAGGAATTAAAATTTTCTCTTGGATAGCCACAATGTGGGGTGGTTCAATTTCATTTAAAACCCCAATGGTTTGGGCGTTAGGATTTATATTTATGTTTACAGTCGGGGGTGTGACAGGGGTAGTTTTAGCAAATGCTGGTGTCGATACTGCAATGCACGATACCTACTATGTTGTAGCTCATTTTCATTACGTGTTGTCACTAGGAGCAGTTTTTGCAATTTTCGCAGGTTTTTATTATTGGTTTTCAAAAATGTCTGGTTACGAATATTCTGAGTGGCTCGGACAATTGCATTTTTGGCTAACATTTGTAGGTGTAAACTTAATTTTCTTTCCGCAGCACTTTTTAGGTCTAGCTGGTATGCCAAGAAGATATGCAGATTATCCTGATGCTTTTGCAGGCTGGAACTACGTTTCCTCAATAGGCTCATATATTGCAGTTGCAGGGTTAGCTGTATTTTTTATCAATTTAATTTATGCTTTTGCAAAGAAAAAAGCAGCAGCACAAAATCCATGGGGAGAAGGGGCTACAACTTTAGAGTGGACAGTTCCATCACCACCTAATTTTCATACATTTGATGAATTACCAAAATTTGAAGATGATCAAGAGGTACAAAAATCTCATAGCTAATTCTTAGTGCTAAAAAGTTATGAACAATTCAAGATTAAAAAATAAAACTTATAGCCAGGAAGACTTATTTAATTTTTCTGAATTATTTAAACTAATGAAACCAAGGGTAATGTCATTAGTTATCTTCACTTGTGCTGTTGGATTGCTAACTGCACCAAATTTAGTTACGACCAAAGATGCTATAATAGGTATATTGTTGGTCTCAATAGGAGCCGGAGCAGCTGGGGCGCTCAACATGTGGTATGAGTCTGATTTGGATGCGTTAATGACAAGAACTTGTTTAAGACCTATTCCGACAGGTAAAGTAAATAGAAATCAAGCACTCATTCTTGGTGTTACTTTGTCAATAATATCTGTAGTAGCACTAGACTATTTTACAAACAGAATTTCAGCGGCTATTTTACTCTTAACAATATTATTTTATGTTTTTGTTTACACAATTTGGTTAAAGAGAAGAACGCCACAAAATATTGTTATAGGTGGTGCTTCTGGAGCTTTTCCACCTGTGATTGGATGGACAATTGCTACTGGATCTTTATCATTAGAACCCTTAGCCTTTTTTTTAATTATATTTTTTTGGACACCGTCTCATTTTTGGGCGTTAAGTCTTTATAAATCAGATGATTATAGGAAAGCTAATATTCCAATGCTTCCATTAACAAATGGAATTGAGAGCACAAAATTGAATATTTTCATTTATTCTCTTTTTATGTTACCTACAATACTTTTTCCTTATCTAATAAATTTTGTTGGTTTAACTTTTTTAATTCCATCATTAATGCTAACCATTTATTATAACTTTTTATGCTATGAGCTTTGGAATTACAAAAAAAACAAATTTAATTCAAAAAAAGCTAAATCAATATTTGGATATTCAATATTATATTTATTTCTAGTTTTTGTACTTTTTTTGATAGATAAGATTTTATGATAACACCAGACAAAAAGACAAGAAGAAAAAATATATTGACTGCTTTAGCAATTATAGCTTTTATGATTTTTCTTTTCTTTTTTACTTTATATAATACTGGAGTTTTCGATAGGGCAATATGATAAAAAAAAACAAACTTACACCAATTATTCTAGCCAGCATTTTTTTAATTATGTTGGGTCTATCATATGCAGCAGTACCTTTGTATGATTTGTTCTGCAGGGTAACAGGATTTGGAGGAACAACGCAAATTTCTGATAATGCTCCAAAAATAGTTTTGGATAAAGTCGTAAGTGTAAGATTTGATACCAATGTAAATAATTTACCTTGGGAGTTTAAAGCAAAAAAAAATGTAATAGACGTAAAAGTTGGTCAGGTAAATAAGATAGAATTTGAAGTTGAAAACTACGGTAATGAACCAACTGCTGGGGTCGCTAGTTTTAATGTTTCACCGGCAAGTTTTGGTAAATATTATAGTAAATTGGGATGTTTTTGTTTTGAGAAACAATTACTGAAAGCTGGAGAAAAAGCTGTGTACGTAATGACTTTTTATTTGGACCCTGAAATGATTAATGATCCAACTGTTAAAAATTTACAGGATGTAACTATGTCGTATACTTTTTTCTCGACAGATTACTATAAACAATCATAATTAAAATATGTCAGGCGAAAAAAAA
>MDTD01072143.1_pt1 | contig 14376 bp, 12 predicted proteins | sample 811221 | NCBI WGS metagenome assembly MDTD01 (sample SAMN05326646, study PRJNA326480) | marine metagenome | isolation source: seawater | place: Pacific Ocean: South West | collected 2011
AACCATAAAATGCTCCCATTAAATGTTCAATTGTAGAAACTGATAAACCACTTTCATTTGTAATAGTAGTACAGAAAGCTGCATTAGATACGTTAAATACATTTGGTATGATTAAATTATTATTTTTTACATCCACTCTTTTAAACATAATTCCAGTATTAGGTTTTGATGGCAATATATTTATCTTTGCCTTTTTTCCAGTATGTAGACCGATACCTTCAATATGAATAATTTTTTTAATTGTTTTTTGGTGTAATCCAGACATCGGGGGACTTTTAGTACGAAATCACAAATTATTAAAAACAAGAAATATTACTGTAAAATACAAGTTTAACTAAAAATGTTAAAGAATTTCTCAAAAAAACCAAGGTTTTTTCTCTTTTTTGGCACTAATATAATTTCATTTATATTATGACCTTCAATTATTTTTTGGCTCATAGAAAAGATATCTAAATCCTCATCATGAAAACAATTTCTTATATAATCCGCGGACAAGATTCTATTAATCTTAACTTGATATTCGCTTAAAATATTTTCATAATTTTGAACAAATAATTTTGAAAGACATATAAAATCTAGTTCTACACACAAATTTTCACACTTTAATCCTTTTGGTAAAAATAAATAAAAATTTCCATCTATAAGATATCTCCTTATTACTATATGTGTTAAAAGAAAATCGTGATTATTTTCTTTAATTAGACTAATTGCATCTTTTAATAACAAATTTAACTTCTCAAAGTTAACTGTATTTCCGTAATTTTTCTTTTTAACAGAAAGCTTAATTTTAATAAATTCACGCCTATCTATTATAAGAAAAATATTTTTAACAAACTTTTTAAAAGTTTTTTCTATTTTGAATATATTTGAATTCAAAAAAATATTTAGTTGAAAAAAGTAATCATTTTTTGAAATATTTATAACTTTTTTGTTGTCTTCATAGGAATGATCAGAAAAATTTTCTTTTATAGAAATTGAAAATTTTTCATCACCTGCATACAAAAACGCTATTAAACTATTTTCGCTATTCATTAAGAATTACCTGATTCTTTACTCTTATATCAATAACCTTCAAATTTTTAAATTTTTTGTTTGTAATTAAATCTTTCGATAAGTTAATAGCTTTAATTAAATTTTTTTCAGGTAATTTGATTAATAAGCCATTTTCTATTTCTATGTCCCATCTTCCTGAATCAAAATAATAAAATTTTTTGATTTCTTTAAAATCCAATTTAGATTTTGAAATGATATTCTTTAATTTTAAAAATTCTTCGTTTTTAAAATTGCCAAATAAAAAAGGTTTTTGATTATTCTTATTTTCTGATTTAATAAGCTTTCCATTACTACCAATTAGATAATTTGTACCATCTTTGTAAGTGTTAGCCAGAAGTTCAGCTTTTTTGATTTCAATAATCAAAGTTGATGGAAATTGTTTAAATACAGAATATGACTCAATTAAATTATTTAATTCTAAAATATTTTTTATGTCATTTTGATTAATAAAATATAGATTTTTAAATTTAAGAAAATTTAAATCATCAATAATTTTTTCATTTTCGTAATCTTGTAGACCAAAAACTTTAATATATTTAATTTCTAAAAGATTATTTTTGCTTAGAATTTGGTTATGTATTGATCCAAGAAAAATGAATAAAATAAAATATAAAAGAATATTTTTATTTTTTTTTCGATGCATCTCTTAAGATAAGTTTTAATAAGTTTATGAAACTTATGCCATGGTAAGCTGCGATCTCGGGAACTAAAGAAAGATTTGTCATACCGGGTTGAGTATTAATTTCTAATAAATAAAATTTTCCTCTAAAAAATTTGAAGTCAGATCTTGTTACTCCTCTACAACCAATTAATTTATGTGCTCTTAAAGTTATATCCATTAATTTTTTATAATTTTCTTTTGATAAATTTACTGGAATAATATGTTTAGTTTTTGCTTTTGAATTATATTTTGCTTGATAGTCATAAAATTTTCTTTTTGGTTTTAATTCAATAGCACCAAGTTTTTTTGAACCTATTATAGCTGCTTGAATTTCTCTTCCTGGAATAAATTGTTCAATCATAATTTTTTTATAATCTTTAAGTAAATCTATTTTTTTTTTTAATTCAGATTTAAAACAAATAAATACGTTAACACTAGATCCTTCGTTTAGAGGTTTAACAACTACTGGAAATTTAAATTTTTTTTCTATTATTTTGATTAACTCTGAATTCGACTTATTAAAAAAATATGTCATATACTTTGGGGTTAATATTTTGTTTTTTATAAAAATTTTTTTTGATAATTCTTTATCCATAGCTATAGAAGATGATACGACGCCCGAGTGTGTGTATGGCACTTTGGTAGTTTCTAAGATTGTTTGAATGTATCCATCTTCCCCGAATTGACCATGCAATGCGTTAAAAATTATATCTGGCTTAAAAGATTTTATTACTTCAGTTAACTTAAAATTTGGTTCTATAATTTTTACTTTATAATGATTTTTACTTAATTCTTTAGCAACTTGTTTTCCTGTATCAAGACTTATCAATCTCTCCTTAGAAATACCTCCTGAAATTACTAATATTTTTTTTTTCAAATTATTTTAAAATTTTAATTTCTTTTTCTAAACTAATTCCAGTTTTATCAAAAACACTTTTGGAAACATAATCAATTAATTTCATCATATCATTAAATGATGCATTTCCCTTATTTACAAAAAAATTGCAGTGTTTTTCAGAAATATGTGCATCACCAAAATTTGTGTTCAATGGAACAGACTCTTTGATTAATTCCCAAACTTTTTTTTCAGTCTGAGATATAGGATTTTTAAATGTGCTCCCACTTGTTTTTATCTTTGAGGGTTGATTTTTTTCTTTCTGATCCTTAAGTATTTTCATTTCATCTAATATCTTTTTAGAATTACTTTTTTTGCCTTTAAAAGATGCACTTAAAAAAATTAAGTCCTCAGAAAGATTACTGTATCTATAATCAAATTTTATCTTATTTGAAGGAATGGTTATTACTTTACCTTTTCTATCAACCGCTTGAACAGAAACCAAAATATCTTTAAATTCTTTACCAAAACATCCAGCATTCATTCTAATCCCACCACCTATTGAGCCAGGTATGCAAGATAAGAATTCAAATCCTGTTAAATTATTTTGCATCGCAAAATCAGCTAAAGATTTATCTAATACTGCACTTCCAGCAATGATAATATTCTCGCCCAAAAGACTTACATTGTTAAAATTTCTACTAAGTTTTATAACTACTCCATCGAATAAAGTATCTGAAATCAATGTATTCGAACCTGCTCCAAGAACAAAAATCTTTTCATGATTATTTAGTTTTTTTAAAAAATTAACTAATTCTTTTAGATTATTCGCTTTATAAAAAATTTTTGAACTTCCACCAATATTAAACCAATTCTTTTTTTTTAAATTATGTTCGTATTTAACACTATCTCCGAACTCTTTTAGCAAAATTTTTAAATCTTTAATTTGCATTAAATTAACTCCGGAAGTTTTCTCATCCAATTTGAAATAGAGCCAGCTCCCATTCCAATAACAATTTTTTTACCAAACATATTTTTTTTTACAAATTTAGCTAAATGAAAACTATCATTTACCAAAAATAATTTTACTTTAGAATTTTTAATAATCTCTTTTGCAAAACTTTTATAATTGAAACCTAGATTTATTTTTTCGCCTGCAGTATAAATCGGGCACAATATGACTGTGTCAGCATTTTTGAATGCAAAAGAAAATTCATTTCTCAAGTCCTTTAATCTTGAAATTCTATGTGGTTGAAAAATACATACCTTGTCATAATTTTTATAAACTTTATTTACGCCATCTAAAACTACTTTAATTTCTGTAGGATGATGGGCATAATCATCATAAAAATCTATATTGTTATATGTGAATATTTTATTAAACCTTCTTTGCACACCCTTAAAATTTAACAATCCTTTTTTAATATGGGAAAAAGAAATTCCAACTGTCAAAGCTACAGCAGCTGCGCCTACGGAATTTCTAATATTATGAACACCAAGTAATGGAATCTTAAGTTTTTTGATAAAAAATTTTTTTTTATTTGGAAGACGCACAAGTAAATCAAATTCAGTATAGTTTTTGCTTTGTCTAATATTTTTAATAAGAAAATTTGAATTTGGATTAGTTCCATATGTGTAAAAATTTCGATTTTTTAATTTTTTAACTAATTCATTATTAATTCTATCATCTATGCAAATAAATGATTTTCCAAATGATGGAACTTTTTCTATGAATTGAATGAAATAATTTTTAAGCTCATCCATCGATTTATAATAATCCATATGTTCTCTATCAATATTAGTTATGATAGAATATGTTGGTGGAATATGAATAAAACTTCCATCTGACTCATCAGCCTCAAGTATTGACCAGTCACTTTTTCCAAGTCTTGCGGTATTTTTAATTGAATTAATAACACCACCATTAATTACAGTTGGGTCTAATTTTGTTTTTTGAAAAATTGAAGCAATTAGTGAAGTTGTAGTTGTTTTGCCATGAGAGCCAACAACCACAATATTTTTTGTTAAGGACACAATATGGGCTAGCATTTTTCCCCTAGTTATAATTGGCAAATTTTTTCTTTTTGCTTCAATAACCTCTGGATTATTTTTTTTTATTGCAGAGGAAATTACAACAATTGTTGCTTTTTTTAGGTTTTGTTTTTTTTGACCAATAAAAATTTGAATTTTTTCTTTTTTTAGCCTTTCGATGTTTTTATTGAAATTGAGATCACTACCCTGCACTTTAAAACCTTTTCCTCTCATTATAAGAGAAAGTCCACTCATACCAATACCGCCTATCCCAATAAAGTGTATCACTTCCGTTTTTGCTAGTTCAATTTTCATTTATAGTTTCTAATATTTTTTGATTAACATTATTCCAAGAATTATTAAAATTTAATCTTTTTAAGTTTTCTTTTTTGTTTAAATAATCATCTTTATCATTAAATATATATCCTAAAAGTTCTTCAATTTTTTCATCAAAATATTTTTGTTCAATTATCCAACAAGAATCATTTTTTGCATAAAAATTTGCATTTTCAAACTGATGATTATCTTTTGATGTTGGTAATGGAACGACTATAAAAGGAGTATTCATTAAAGATAATTCCGCTAAGGTAGATGCTCCTGCTCTAGTTATACAAAGATCTGCTTGATACATTTTATTCAGTAAATCTAGATCATAGCTAAAAATTTTATTTTCGATATTATTTTTTTTATAAAACTCTCTTAAAGATGAAATATTATTTTCACTTGTTTGATGAATAATTTTTAAATTTTTTTTTTTTGAAATATTAACAATTGTACTTTTAAGATTTTTATCAAATATACTAGCACCTTGGCTTCCACCAACAATAAGTATATTGAATTTATCATTATTTTTTTTCGGTAAATTTAATTCATAGATACTTTTTTTAACCAAAGGATTTATTACAACAATTTTGTATTTAAGTTGATCTGGGAAATTCTTTAAATCGCTTGAGTAACAAAAGATTTTTTTGCAAGATCTTAAAAAATATCTATTAGCTCTTCCTAAAATTTGATTTGGTTCTATTAAATAAAGTTGAATATTTAAAAATCTTGCTGCTAAAATTAGAGGTATAGACATATAACCACCAGTGGAAAAAATTTTTTCTATCCTCTTTTTTTTTATTAATAGAAAAGACTTTAAAGTAAGGAATAAAATTAATAAAAAGTTATATGGTAATATAAAAAGATTATTTAATTTTGGAGTATCAATAACTTCAATATTATGTGTTTCTTTATTAAGAAATTTAAGTCCTCTTTTATCCGTCGAGATGATAATATTTGCCTGACTAGATAAATGATCACTAATTATAATGGCTGGTGTTATGTGGCCTCCTGAACCTCCTGTTGTAATTAAAAAATTTTTTTTCATCTTATTAAATTTTTCTTTTTGTTAAATTCAAGATTATACCAGATAAAATCGAGATACTTATAATAGACGACCCACCATAACTTATAAATGGAAGTGTCATTCCAGTTGTCGGAAATAATCTAATATTTACTCCAATATGTATCATAGCTTGTACCAATATAAGACTTGCACATCCTACTAAAATTAATTTTATTTTTTCCTCTTCTTCATAATAAACTTTCTTAAAAACTGAATAGATAAATATTAAAAACAAAAATAAGATTAAAATTATTGCAACCACACCAAACTCCTCTGAAATTACAGAGATTATGTAATCTGTATGAGCTTCAGGTACGCTATTTTTAAGAGTTCCTTCACCAATACCTTTTCCAAAATATCCGCCACTATAAATTGAATCAATTGCTTTTTCAGATTGAGCATTATGTGTACCTGCTTCGGTGTCAAAAAAAGATTTTATTCTATTTTTGATATATTCAAACTTAGCAACAAAATTAACCATAAAATAAAGAGAAGTTAATAAAATCAAACATGAACTAATTAAAAAAAAAATACTTATACCTGAAATAAAAATAAGTACTGACCAGCTAAAAAAGACTAATAATGATTGTCCTATATCTGGTTGTGCGATCAAAAATAAAGACACTACAAAAGTTATTAAAAAAGTAATTGAATATTTAAAATAGGTATTTTTATACTTCTCATTGCTCAATATTAAACTTGTCAAAATTATCAGAAATGGTTTAACAAGTTCAATTGGTTGAAATCTTGGTAATAAATAAAGATCTATCCAACGTTGTGCATTATTTACTTCAACACCTATTATTGGAACTAAACTTAAGAATATGATTGATAAAACAAAAATTATTGGAGAAAATTGAAATAACTTTTGTTCACTTATTGATGAAAAAAAAAATATTACTATTACACCTAAAAAAACAAAAGATAAATGTTTAAAAAAAAACGCATAATCATTTGTGTCTAATTTGTCAGAGATTAATAATGATGTTGATGCTAGAGAAAAAAATAACCCAGTAATAAATAAAAGAATGATCAATGAAAACAAAAATTTATCTATATTTTTCCACCAATTATAATATAGACTAGAAATAGTTTTTTTATCCACTTATATATCTCCTTACTAGCTTATTAAAATAAGCTCCTCTATCCTCAAAGTTTTTAAAACTATCAAAAGAAGCAGCTGAAGGACTAAATATAATAGTTTGATTAATTAATTTATCTTTTTTAATAACAATTAAGATATTTCTTAATGCATCTTTAAGAGTTTGATAATTCTTATAAATTATTTTATTTTTCAATTTTTCATTAAAAAAAGTTTTATTTTTGCCGTAGATATAAGCTTTAATATTCTTAAAATATTTTTTTGGTAGAATAAACTTATCCCCTTTTTTATGTCGACCTCCAATTAACCAAAAAATATTTGAGTAATTTTTTAGAACACCTATTGATGAAGCAAAACTAGTAGACTTTGAGTCATTGATAATTGTTAATTTTTTACTCTTAAAAATTATTTGTTGACGATATTTGAGTCCCTTAAATTGTTGAATAGATTTTTCAAATAAATTACTTTTTAATTTAAGTTTTTTTGAAATTTCGATCACAAACATTAAATTTTCTAAGTTTGCCTCAGTAGAAAAATAATTATTATTAATCTTTTTAAGAAATTTGTAATTTTTCTTAGTATCTACTTTTATTATTCTGCTTTTGTATCTTTTATTTTTAAGTTCTTTTAATATAAGTGGATCGTCCTTTTTAACAAAAGCAAAATGTTTAGCAGATTGACCCTTTATTAATTTAAATTTTGCATTTACATAATTTTTTATATTTCTATGTCTCTCTATGTGATCAGGCGATAAATTTAAAATAATTGCATATTTTGATCGAAAAATTTTACTGTACTCTAATTGATATGATGAAGCCTCAAGAATAAAAATAGTATTTTCTTTTATATTTTTAACTGATAAAATTGGGTTTCCAATATTACCTGCTAATTTAACGTCGTATTTTTGATTTAATAAAACCTCATATAAAAGCTGACATGTGGTAGATTTCCCATTTGTACCCGTAACAGTGATGCAACTGTTTTTATTAAATTCAAAAAATACATCAAAATCAGTATGGATTTTTGAATAATTTTTTTTTAGGTATTTTGATAACTTACATTTGTTGATATCAATTCCAGGACTTAAAATGATCCTGTCAAAATTCGTTTGTAAAATTTCTTTATAATTAATAAATTTTTTTTTTTACATTTTTAGAAACTATGTTTGATTTTGTATCATCAAATACTCTTACTTTACTTTTACTATTCAAAAAACTAAAAGTCGATTTTCCACTCTTTCCTAAACCATAAATCAATATTTTTTTTTTAAAAAAAATATTTGAATTTTTATTCATTATCTTAACTTTAAAGTTGCCAAACCAATCATGGCTAAAATTATTGAAATAATCCAAAATCGGATAACAACTGTCGACTCTGGCCAACCTTTTTTCTCAAAATGATGATGAATTGGTGCCATTCTAAATATTCTTTTTCCGGTCAATTTAAAAGAAATTACTTGTACCATTACAGATAAAGCCTCAAGTACAAATAGACCACCTGTTATAGCTAAAACTATCTCGTGTTTAGTAATGATGCCTACAGCTCCCAAAGATCCACCAAGTGACAAGGACCCTGTATCTCCCATAAATATTTTTGCTGGAGGTGCATTAAACCAGAGGAACCCCAAACAAGATCCAATTATTGCTCCACAGAAAACTGAAATTTCACCCATGCCCTCAATATAGATAATTTGAAGATATTCAGAGAAAACAATATTTCCAGTGACGTAACTAATAAAAGCAAAGCATCCTGCAACTAAGATAACTGGGACTGTTGCCAAACCATCTAGGCCATCTGTTAAATTTACAGCATTAGAGGAACCAACAATTACAAAAATTGAAAATGGTATAAAAAACCACCCCAAATTTATGACTAAATTTTTAAAAAAAGGAAAATAAAGATTTTTGAATTCATCATACTCAACAAAGTAAGTTAATACAATTAAACCTAACAAGGCCAAAAGAATTTGAACAAGAATTTTAAATTTTGAGGAAATTCCTGATGAACTATTATTTCTAATTTTTTGGTAATCATCATAAGCTCCAAGCGCTCCAAAAGATGATACAATATATAAACAAAACAAAATGTAAATATTTTTTAAATCTGCCCAAAGTAAAGTTGAGATAATTAGACCTAGTAGAATAATCACACCACCCATTGTTGGTGTTCCTATTTTTTTAATTATATGATCAGTCGGACCATCTTCTCTAATTGGGTTAATAATTTTTCTATAAGAAAATAGTTTAATAAATGGCCCACCTATAAGTAGAGCTATTAATAAAGATGAAAAAAAAGCTAGACCAGTCCTAAACGTAATATATTTAAAAACATTCAAAAAAGTTAGTGTTTCTACATATCTTAATAAAAATTCATACAGCATAAAAATTTCTTTTTTTTAATTCTTTTGCAACTTTATAAAGTTTAGTTGCATTTGATCCTTTTATCATTAAATGATCATTATTATCTAATCTTTGATTTATCAAATTAATAATTTCAAAATTATTGTTTAGTATTTTACCTTTTTTTTTAAATTTTAAGCCTTCAAAAGTCTTTTTAATATGTTTTCCTATTACGTAAACCTGATCAATTTTTGTTTTATTTATCACGTTACTTATTAGACGATGTTGTTTTAGAGAATGCTCACCTAGTTCGAGCATATCACCTAGTATTAAATATTTTTTTGCTGAATATAATTTTATTTTATCAAAATTTTCTATTGCATTTTTAAGGGACAGTGGATTTGAATTATAAGTTTCATCTATAAAAAAAATATTTCTATTTTTTAATTTAATTCTACCCAAATCTCCTCTTCCTTCTGGAGGTCTAAAATTCAAGAAAAAATTTTTCTTTAAATTTTTAATATTCGTAAACTCATTTACAACTGCAACAGTAGCTAAAATATTATATAAATTATTTTTATAATTATTTTGACTAAAGAAAGAAACTAATTCATTATTTGTTTTAATTTGTAACTCGTATTTTGCCCTAAATTTTTTAACTTTTACTAAACTTGTCATAGATGATTTGTCAGTTATACCAAAAGAAATTACTCTCAATTTATTTTTGATTGCTTTATTTTTATGATAATCATAAAAATTATCATCCTTATTTAAAATAATGGCTCCACCTCTCTGAATATTTCTTATAATTTCACCTTTGGCATTAGCAATATCTTTTATTTTTTTGAAATTTTTTGAATGTGCATAACTAATGTTTGTTATTATTCCCAGATCCGGTCTTGTAATTTTGGTTAAAAAGTCAATCTCACCCTTCTTATCCATTCCTACTTCAAATACTCCAAATTCATCATCTTGCTTTAAATTAAATAAACTTAATGGGACTCCAAATTTATTATTATATGATTTTGGAGAATACGTTGCTCTAAAAATTGTATTTAATGCAAGACCTATCATCTCTTTTAAAGTTGTTTTTCCACAGCTCCCGGTTATCGAAATTATTTTTGACCTAATGTTTTTTCTAAAAATAGAAGAACATTCAGTTAAAAACTTTAGAGTGTTTTTTACTTTGATTTGTTTTGATAGTGGGTAATTTTTATTTATTTTATTAACTATTGCTAAACTTGATTTTTTTTTAATAACTTCTGATAAAAATTTGTTTCCATCAATTTTTTTTCCCTTGATAGCAAAAAAAATATCGCCTTTTTTGATATTTTTAGAATTAATTGAAATTTTATTTATCTTTAGTTTGTTTGAGATTTGAGAATTCGACTGTTCCATTATGATATTTAATTTTAAATTTTTAGATAATGATTTATTTTTTAACTTTATTAAATCTAAAATAATTTTTTTATCGGAAAAAATAATTTTTCTCTTACCATAATCTTGAATATTCTCATGACCTCTTCCAGCGACTAATAGAATGTCACCTGTATTTAGATTCATTAAAGCTTTTAAAATTGCTTTTTTTCTATTTGGAATTTCAAAAAAAACCTTTTTTTTAATTCCCCTTTTTATATCATTTCTTATCTTAAAAGGACTTTCATTTCTTGGATTGTCATCTGTTAAATAAATTTTGTCTGCATACTTATCAGCTATACGTCCCATTAAAGATCTCTTTTTTAAATCACGTTCACCACCACACCCAAAAACTATAGAAATTTTATTGTTTGGAAATTGTTCTTTTAAATTCAATAACACTAACTCTAATGCAGCAGGAGTATGAGCATAATCAAGTATTACTCTACTGTTATTCTTAATTTTTCCAACCTTTTCAAATCTTCCCTCAACAGGTTTCAATTTGGAGATTACATTAATTATTTTTTCAAACTTTATTCCACTTTTATAAGCCGCCAAAATAGCCATTAAAACATTTTTAATTTGTACTTTGCCGATCAGATCTAATACTATGTTGAAAATTTTATTTTTAAACTTTAATTGGAGAATTTGTTTTTCATCATTGAACTTGTGTGAGTTCAATTTAATTCCTTTTCTTTCATTAAAAATAAGGCTTAAATTTAATTTTCTCTTTATTGAAACATTTTCTATTTTCTTTTTTTCAGGAATCTGATCATCTGTTATTACATATCCTTTTTTCTTTACTAATTTATTAAAAAGATACAATTTTGATTTTAAATAATTTTTCATACTTTTATGGTAATCCAAGTGATCATGAGATAAATTGGTAAATATTCCTATATCAAATAATAATCCATCTAATCTGTTTTGATCTAAACCATGACTTGAGGCTTCTAGAATTACATAATCAATTTTTTTCTTTTTCAAAAATCTAAGTATCGAACTTAATTGGATAGGATCTAGCGTTGTATTTTTTAATTTATTTTTAATATTATTGTATTTAATTCCAATTGTTCCGATCGAAGCAACTTTCTTTAAATTATAATCTAATATTTGATAATAGAAATCAGCTATGGATGACTTGCCATTGGTGCCTGTTATAGCTATTAATTTTTTTGGATATTGAATATTTTTATATAAAACCTCAGCCAACGTTTTTCTTACATTATTCGAATATACAAAGATTATATCCTTATCTTTTTTTAAATTTTTATTGTTTGAAACAATTACCTTTGCCCCCTTGCGAATTGCAGCTTTTATATATTTGTTCCCATCCTCTTTATTTCCTTTAATTGCAAAAAAAATAAAATTTTTTTTCACTTTTTTGCTATTCGAGGCTATGCCAGAAAAAAATTTCTTATTGTTTTCTCTGTCAATATTAGAAAAATAATCTTTGAGCTGCATGACTTAATAAACTTCACCGTATTTTGTGGCTAAAATAGGCCCAATTTTTTGTATAATTTGACCAGACACCTCAACAGTTGTCCAGCCTGCAGTGTTATATGGTGTTCCTTTAAATTTTATATTTGATCCATCTCGAAAATGGTAAATATAATCTTTATTAGTTTTGGGTTCATCTAACATCACCGCAAGAACAAATTTAGGCTTTGATGTGGGAAAAACTGATACAAAAGAATTTATTTTTTTTTTTGAATATACACCATTCTCACTTTTTTGTGCGGTGCCAGTTTTTCCACCTACATCAAAACCATTCACATTTGATAAAGATGCTGTGCCCTCTTTTGATGAAACTGTTTTTCTTAAAATAGGTAATATCTTTAACGATATATCTTTATCCAAGATTTTCTTTTTCTTAATTATATTAAATTGTTTAATTAATTTTGGCTCTATATCATATCCTCCATTAACTATAATCGAGTAACCTTTTGCTAATTGAAGTAATGTGGTAGTAATGCCGTGTCCAAAAGCAGCTGTAGCTAATGAACATTTTCCCCAATTAAATTTAATAGGTTTACCAATTTCTTCAATATCAAAATCTAAATCTTCAAGTACACCAATCTTAGACAAAAATATTCTAAATTTTTCTACACCAATTTTTTGGGCAATTTTTACAGATCCAATATTTCCAGATCGAATTAAAATTTCCTCTGTAGTCAAATTTGAGGGAATTTTATCATCGTACTCCCTGATTGGAAAACCTGCGCAAGTTAAAGATTTTGGTAGGTTAATAAATTTAGTATCAGGTTCAATTAATTTTTCATCAAATGCTGCTGCGATTGTGAAAGTTTTGAAAACAGATCCAAACTCATAAACTCCCTTGGTAGCTCTATTTATAAATTTTTCATCTGAAATTTTTTTTCTTTTATTAGGATCAAAATCAGGCAAAGAAACTAATGAGAAGATCTCACCATTTGAAACATCCATTAGAATTGCAGCACTACCTTTAGTCTTAAAAATTCTATTAAATCTAAGTAATTCTTCTCTAATCAAAAATTGAATATCTTTATCAACAGTTAATTCTATTGGCTTACGATGTTTTTTTAGTGCATTATCTAGAGATTTTTCTAGACCTGATACTCCATTATTATCATTATCGATTTGTCCGATTATATGGCTAAATAAGTTTTTTTGAGGATATATTCTTATCAAGTTATCTCTCGGTTCAATTGATTTATCACCAAGACGCATTAATTTGTCGTAGTTTTCTTCTGATATTTTTTTTTCAAAATAAAAAAATTTACCTTTACGAATTTTTTTTTTAATTTCATTATAATCTTTATTCGGAAAAATATATTTAAGGTTTATAATTAATTTTTTTTCATCTATAATTTTTGAAGGACTTATGCCTATATCAATTGAGTCAATAGTTTTTACAAGATATCTATTATTTCTATCTACAATGTCTGCTCTATATAATTTATTTATTTTATTCTCATTGTAATTTATGAGTGTTTTTTTTTGCTTTTTTGACCCTAGGTGAAATAAATGAATAGAATAAATCACAGAAATAATAAAAAATACAAAAAATATAAAAGCTATTCTATTAAATCTTATATTAAGATTTGATTTACTTTTTTTAAAGTGAAATTCACCTAACTCATCTTCTAAAAAAATTTTAATTTTTTTTTCATCCATACTAAAATTTAAACTTTTCGATGTTTAGATCACTAAATTTTGTATCTATTACGTTTATATCATTAATATCTTTTTGTATTAATTTATCCTCAAAATATAATTCTTGGAATTCAAGCAACTTTTCCGCTGAACTTAAATAATCATACTCTAATTTTAAGTTTTCATAATCTTTCTTTAAATATCTAATATTTTCCTCAGAACTAAAAATCATATCATTAATTCTTTTTGTAGAATTTTTAATAATTGGCGTAAATAAAATTAGAATTAAAATTAAAGCGATTATAGATAACTTTTTCATAACTTGTTACCAAAGTTTTCAATTTCTATTAAATGTTTAAATTTATCAAAAATATCTGTCTCAAAATTGTAAAAATTTTCTTTTTTAATTACATATCT
>MDTD01016673.1_pt1 | contig 14375 bp, 19 predicted proteins | sample 811221 | NCBI WGS metagenome assembly MDTD01 (sample SAMN05326646, study PRJNA326480) | marine metagenome | isolation source: seawater | place: Pacific Ocean: South West | collected 2011
AATCCTATTTATCTGAGATATTATATACTATCATCAATTAAAGTTAATTCACATAATGGACCTTACATTACAGAAAAATTCGTCAGATAAAATTATCAAAAACTATGAAAATCATATAATTTATATTGATAAAGATAAATATGACTTTAATATTTTTGTCTCAAAAGATTTCATCATTAAATGGCAAATCTCTGATATAGACAGAATTGTAACAGATGATATTAATGATGTATTTAAATACAATCCAGAGATATTAATAATCGGTACAGGCATCCATTCTATCCTTCCAAAGACAGAGATAATAACTCAATTACACGCTAATAATATTGGTGTAGAATTTATGAGCACGGATGCTGCGTGTAAGACATTTAATGTGCTACTACAAGAAGATCGAAATGTTATAGCAGGTCTAGTTGTATAGAGTAAAAATTACATAAACTATAATTATAACTAGAGCAATATATAAAAAATATCGGTTGATATAATCCAATATCACTACTCCATGCTCCTTAGTAATGTATGCTACTAGATAAAATCTGAGAGCTCTCCCTATAAATGAAAATACTAAAAATAAAATAAAATCTATGGATAAAAAACCAGCTGTTATTGTGAATAACTTGTATGGCAAAGGTGTAAAACTTGCTATCAAAATAATTAGTGCTCCATGTAGATTGAACAAATTTTTCACATCATTGAATTCTGTTACGTAATTAAAATCTTCAATAATTGGATAAACCTCTATGAAAAGAAAACTACCAAGCAAAAATCCGACTACTCCACCAGCAACAGATGTAATTGTTGTTATAAATGCCAATATTTTCCATTCGGAAGGCTTCGAATAACACATTGGTATGAGTAATACATCGGTGGGAATTGGAAAGAAAATAGATTCAATGAAACTTACAAAAGATAATAAACCTCTTGACTGGAAAGTAATTATTCTTTGAACTAATTCTTTATACATTATATTTTTCCCTCGAGCATTGGGACGAATCGAACGTCATCTATGTCTTTTTTATGAATACCAGTTTTAGTTTTTTTTATTCTGTATAGTTTTTGTGTAGCACCAACACGAAGTGGGAGTATCATCCTACCATTTTCATTTAATTGTTCTAGCAGTTTATCAGGAATCATTTCTGGTGCTGCAGTTAAAATTATTGCGTCAAAATAATTTTGTTTTGAGTATCCTTCATATCCATCACCATATATTAGAGTGATATTTTTCAAATTTAAAGATGATAATGTTTTTTTTGCGCGTAAATGTAAAGCCTCTATTCTTTCTATAGAAATAACATTATCAAAAAGTGAAGACAGTACTGCTGTTTGATAACCACAACCAGTACCTATCTCAAGAACAGATCCCATATTATCTCTCTCAAATATTATCTCGGACATTTTTGCGACAATATAAGGAGATGAGATAGTCTGATTACATCCAATAGGTAAAGCATCTTGATCATATGCTCTTGTCCTAAGGGCAGGCTCAATAAATACTTCTCTAGGTATCGTGGACAAAATCTCTAATATTAGCTTATTCTTAATTCCTTGATTTCTTAGAGAATCAATAAATTTACCTCTAAAATTTTTATCATTTTTCATATTTTTTAAGAGACTGGATAGTTTTATGATCTGTCATATCAATACTTATAGGTGTTATAGAAACATACCTATGGCGAATTGCATAAAAATCAGATCCCTCTAGAGGTGATGAACATAACCCAACATCACCAATACGCCAAAATGGGGTTTTGTCTTTGTAAATTTTCTTAGCATTTTTTGATACTCTTCTTGAGCCAAGTCTAGTGATACGAACCCCTTTAATCTTCTTAAATGCTATATCTGGAATATTTATATTAAAGATAATATTTTTTATTTTAACTCCTAAAAATTTTGGTAGAAAAAGATCTAATTTTTCACCAAGGTCATTAAGATACTTTGGCTCACGGTTCGAAATAGAAATAGCAATCGGTGAACATTGGCAAAACCTTCCCTCAATTGCAGCTGCAACCGTGCCTGAGTACACAACATCATCCCCCATATTACTCCCAAAATTGATACCTGAAATTACTTGATGAATCTTTTTCTTTATCAACCCTCTAGTTGCGATATGGACTGAATCAGCAGCTGTTCCATTAACACTATAACATGCCGTATCATGTTTCTTTACTCTTATATTTTTTGTTACTGATAACGAACTACTACATGCGCTTACATTTTTAGTAGGGGCAACGATTGTGATATTTGCATAGTTATCGAGATACTCTTTAAGAGATTTTATTCCTAGAGCTCTGAAGCCATCATCATTAGATAGAAGAATTCTCATTATTCTAAAATTAATATAACAGATATAGTATAATTAGAAAATAAATTATTTATATTATCCAAAATGAGTAATGATGATAAAAAATTTGAAGATCTTTTGAGTGAATCGTTGAATAATACAGATTTTGATAAAATTTTAGCTGATAAAGATCAAACAAATGCTATTGAGGAGAAGAACGAAGATTTTAAAGAGACGCTAATTAGTATAGAGTCACTTATAGATACAGATTATCCAGCAGAATTTAGAAAATCAGGTGTAAGAGATAAAACATATAGAGAACTTAAGAAAATTAATAGCCATAACAAATTATATTCGACAATAGATCTTCATCAGTTTGAATCTACCCTAGAGGGATATAATGCGTTAAATAATTTTTTTAAACACCAGAGTAGTGGATTTAAATTTTTAAAAATAATTCACGGAAAAGGTCTACATAATAAAGATTCAAAGTCACCTATGAGAGGAATGGTGAGAAAATATTTAATGAATACAGATAAAGTTCTGGCATATGTTCCAGCAGAGAAAAATGATGGTTCTGATGGTGCCACATATGTTTTAATTAAGAATTGAATTAGTTTCGGCATCACTTAGGTATCTGAAGGATCCAAGATTTATTTTCTTAATATTTACAGGACCATAAGAAATTCTTTTAAGTGATATAATTTTGTATCCTAGTTTATTGAAAACTCGACGGATCTCTCTATTCTTACCAGTATACAAAGATAGTTTATACTGGTTTTTTCCGTTATTACTTTTCCGTATTTTAGAGAATTTACCTGTTTCGTTATTACCAATATCAATATTATCAAGCATCATTTTTTTATGATCAATAGTGATAGCTTTATTTATCTCAACTAAGTAATCTCTCTTTATTTCTGATGATGGGTGCATTAATTTATTTGCTAAAAAACCATTATTTGTGAAAAGTATTAAGCCTGATGTAGCCACATCTAACCTTCCTACATTTAGCCATCTTTGGTCACTTTTGGGTAAATTCTCAAAGACAGTATTAGTAACTTTCGAAGACTTTCTGGATACAATTTCGCCTATTTTTTTATGATATGCAATGATAAAAGTTTTTTTCGATAAAAGCTTCTCAGTGAATCTGATTTCTTTACCAAAGATATTTATTACATCATCATATTTGACTTTATCGCCCAACCTTGCATATTTACCATTAATTTTTATCTGTTTCGCATCTATAAGTTTCTCGCATTTACGTCGAGATATCAGGCCTATTTCTGTGAGGAATTTTTGTACTCTTAGCATTTTTCTATTTTGTCGACAGTTATGGTAAAGTAGAAATTATGAAAAAATTAAATATTGCAATTATTATAATATCAGATTCAAGAACACTTGAAACAGATAAATCTGGTAAACTTTTAAAAAAGTTAATCGAGCAAGATGGTCACAGAATTATTGAAAAGGTGATTGTCCCGGACAATATTTATGAAATTCGATCAATTGTCTCACAGCTAATTGTTAATGATAAAATAGACGTAATTATTTCAAGTGGTGGTACAGGAATCACAGGAACAGATGGGACACCAGAAGCAATAAAAGTTTTACTTGATAAACAAATAGAGGGTTTTGGAGAACTCTTCAGAATGTTATCTTATGATCAAATAAAAACATCATCTTTACAAACTAGATGTCTAGCAGGAGTCTCTAATTCTACTTTTATTTTTGTTCTCCCTGGATCAGTAAATGCATGTAAAACTGCTTGGGAAGAGATTATCTCTCATCAGCTAAATAGTGATACTAAGCCATGCAATTTAGTTATGCTGATGCCTCGATTGAAAGAGTGATTATGCATTTGGTTCTTTGATTTCTGGTAACTCATCAAGAGAACGAAGGTTGAAATGATCTAAAAACTTCTTAGTTGTAGCTAGTAATTCAGGTTTTCCAGGCGTATTTTTGTGTCCTACTACACGGATCCATTCAAACTCGATCATGTTTCTTATTATTTGCGGATTAACACTCACACCTCGAATGTTTTCAATATCACCTCTAGTTACAGGTTGCCTGTAGGCTATAATAACTAGAGTCTCTAAAAAAGCTTTTGAGAATCTCGATGATATCTGTTTTTCAAGTTTAACTAACCATTCATCATAACCATTCTTGACTTGTATTCTAAATCCACTTGCAACTTCTACAATTTCAAAGGACCTATTTATGTAAGATTTATTTAGAGTTTCAATAGCTTGTTTGATAGTATTTTTTGATGGTTTGTTAGAATCAAATAAATCAACTAACTCCCTCGCTGACAATGGATTTTGACTGACAAGCAATGCGCTTTCTATTATAAGCTCAATATTTTCTATTTTACTCATTTTTTTACCTTAAGATAAATTACTGAAAGCGAATCGTTCTGAATTAAATCAATAATACTCTCTTTTACTAACTCAAGTATAGCAAGAAACGTTACCACAACTCCCATCTTGCCTTCGCTGACATCAAAGCAATCTGTGAAAACAGTATCCTCATTATTATTCAATAATTCTAATACTCTTGTCATTCTCTCTCTTACAGATAAAACTTCTGTATTTATATTATGTGATGCATTTATTTCAGCTCTCTTCATAACCTCTAGGAAAGCATGCTCAAGTTCATCTATATTAATTTTAGGAAGTTCTTGTTTCTTCTCAATTTGATTAAAAATTCCTGATGCAATAAAATTATCTCTATTAAGTCTTGGTATAGAGTCAAGTTCTAATGATAAATCTTTATACTTCTGATATTCCATTAGACGTTTTATTAGATCTGCTCTAGGATCATCCTCGTCATCATCCTCTACGTCACTTGGTATCAACATTCTAGATTTGATCTCAGCCAATGTTGCCGCCATGACAAGATAGTCAGATGCTAACTCAAATTGCATTTTCTGCATCATGTTTATATATTCTATGTACTGATTTGTGATAGGTAGAATTTGGATGTCTGTAATATCAAGATTCTGTTTTTTTATTAAATAAAGTAATAAGTCTAGAGGTCCTTCAAATTGCTCAAGTATGACTTGCAAAGCATCTGGCGGAATAAATAAATCCTCAGGTATATCAATGACCTCAATACCATTTACTTTTATCGTGTAGTCAGATGAAATAATATTCATAGAATTTTTAAACCCATTAGATTATGTAGCTCAGAAATAGTCGCAGTTGATAAAGACTTAGCACGATCAGATCCTTTCTTGAGAACTTCATCTAAAAATCCCTTATCGTTAATTAATCTTCTAGTTTCACCTGATATAGGTTCTATTAATTCAATTAATACATCTGTTAAATCAGACTTGAACTCTGAAATTTCTCTCTCTGCAAATTTTTTAATGACATTTTCTTTACTGTCTCCTGAAGCAGCTGAAAAAATATTTAGTAAATTTGAAATTTCAGGCCTATCATCAAGACAAGATCCGTCAATTGGCATTTTCATTGAATCTGTCTTCGACTTCTTGATCTTAGTCTTAATATCGTCATTACTATCTGTCATCAAGATTCTCGAATAAGCGGATTCATCAGATTTACTCATTTTTTTAGTCCCATCTCTTAAACTCATGATGCGTGTATTTTCATTCATTACAGGTTCGGGTAAGGGGAAAAAATCGACCCCGTAATCAACATTAAATTTGTGAGCTATATCTCTAGATAGTTCTAAGTGTTGTTTTTGATCGTCTCCCACAGGAACATGTGTAGCTTTATAGAGGAGAATATCTGCAGCCATCAAAACAGGATATGTATAAAGGCCAACCGATGCATTTTCTCTATTCTTTCCTGCTTTATCTTTGAATTGTGTCATTCTATTTAGCCAGCCAATTCTTGCAGTACAGCCTAAGATCCATGCCAATTCAGCATGTTGAGGAACTGATGATTGGCAAAATATAATATTTTTTTCGTAATTTAAACCCGCAGCAATAAAGACTGATAGTACATGGTGTATTTGTGATTGAATAATTTTAGGATCTTGCCATACAGTAATAGCATGCAGATCAACTATAGAGTAAATGGATTCGTATTTATCTTGATTATCTACAAACTGAGAAATTGCTCCCAGATAATTACCTATGTGAATCTCACCCGTTGGCTGCACACCTGAAAAGATTAATTTTTTATTCATTTTGCACTTTATGTTTATTTTATCATAAAGAAGTAAGTTGAATGTATTATTTTGATTAGTTATATGAATATAATAGGACATGTCAAAAGAAAGAATCAAAAAAATTGAGGAAAAGCTTCAATCACTATCACCTAGTTATGTGAAGATTGAGGATGAGGGTCACCTTCACGTAGGACATGCCGGAGCAAAAAAAGGCGGGCATTTCAAATTAATAATAGGCGGAAAATGCTTTGATGACCTTAGTACTATTGATCGTCATAAACTAATTTATAAGACTTTGGCGGAACTTATGGATACTGAGATACATGCCTTATCGATTACGATCAAAGGTGAAGATTAGATACATAGGTTTCTCCTATAGACAATTGCATCTTCTCGTCCTTGTTTATTTCTATAATAATTTTTTCTGACACCAATACTTAGAAAACCAAATTTTTGATATAGATTCCTGGCGATAGTATTACTCATCCTAGCTTCCAGATAGATATATTTACTCCTCCGAAGTTTGCATTCTTTTATCATTAAATCCAGAAAACTTGAGCCTATTCCGAGCCCACGATGATCATTATCAATAGTAAGATTTAGAATATGGCTGTCCTGATCAGTAATCTTTGAGATCATGTATCCTAGAATACTTCCATTTCCGGCTACGTAGCAATCATACTTATGAACAAGACAGTCCTTAATGACAACATCTGACCATGGGTAATCATATGATCTCCTCTCGATAGAAATAACCTGAAGAAGGTCATTGATTGTCATTTTTCTAAGCTCAACAGTATCAATTAATCGTGCAATCATTTTCTCTAATATATTCTAAAGTAAATTTAATATCATCCCACATGTGTTTTTTCTGTGATGGGCTTCGTAAAAGATATGCTGGATGATAAAAAACAATCATTGGTGTATTAGCTGACTCATGATTGAAAATCCTCTGTCTAAGCTTACTCATTGATTCTTCGATCCCAAGCATTCTATTTGCTGCAACTTTACCCAAAAGGATGATTATAGATGGATTGATACTTTCTATTTGCTTATTGAGGTAGTCTGAGCATGATTCAATCTCCTCTAGAAGTGGATTTCTATTCTGTGGAGGCCTACATTTGACTGTATTCGTGATGTAAACACTCTCTCTGGTCACTCCCATTGAAAACAGAATTTCATCCAATAATTTTCCAGCCCTCCCTACAAATGGCTCTCCCATTAGATCCTCATCTTTTCCAGGCGCTTCACCGATTATCATGAGCTTAGAGTTAAGGTTTCCACTGCCAAATACTATTTTGTCTCTAGTTGATGCCAACATGCATTTACTGCACTCAGATACCTCGTTTTTTAGGCTAGTTAGGGAATTTTTTTCAATATCAGATGAACAACCATTATTGAACGATCTGTCCAACCATCTTGTATCAATATTCATTTCCTTTAAGTAATCGAGCCGATTTTTCATCAAATGCCACTCTTTTTAAGTAAGTTCGACTCAGGATTTTCTTTGAGTTTGTTAAGTGCACTTATTAACGCTAAAACTGATGCTTTTACAATATCTGTGTCTGCTCCGTGTCCGTTGTAAACTGTATTATTATTAGATATTCTTACCGTAACCTCACCTTGTGCGTCAGTGCCGGAAGTAATATTATTTACTGAATAAAGCAGTAACTCACTATTACTTTGGACAATCTTCTCAATAGCATTAAAGGCGGCATCTACTGCACCATCACCATCTGATTTGGCTTCTTTAAGTTCACCGTCTATATTCAAAATAAGATGTGCGTTTGGTTTTTTGCCACTTTCTGTATTCACATTCATATAGTTAAAGTTTATGGAAGAATGCTTAACAATCATATTAGATACTAGGTTGATAATATCCTCATCAAAAATCTCATGTTTCTTATCTGCTAAGTCTTTAAAACGGTAAAAAAGATCATCAAATTCTGACAAAGTTTTAGGCATGATATTTAGATCTACAACTTTCTGTTTGAAAGCATTTCTACCTGAATGTTTTCCTAAGACAAGGGAGTTACTAATTAGTCCAATATCCTCTGCCCTCATAATCTCATAGGTTTCTCTGGATTTAATTATTCCATCTTGATGGATGCCTGATTCGTGAGCGAAAGCGTTCTTACCTACAATTGCTTTATTTGGTTGAACAGGAAATCCAGTTATGCCAGAAACAAGCCTAGACGTTTTCAGAATATTTTTTGTTTCAATGTTAGTATCACAATCAAAAATATCTCTTCTTGTTCTAACGGTCATTACTATTTCTTCCAATGCTGCATTACCAGCTCTCTCACCTAGTCCATTGATGGTGCACTCTACTTGTCTAGCACCGCTAATGACGGCAGAAAGTGAATTAGCAACTGCGAGACCAAGATCATTATGACAATGCACAGAGAAAACTGCTTTATCAGAGTTCTCAACATTATTTATTATGTTATCAATTAGCTTGCCAAATTGATGAGGAAGATTATAGCCTACAGTATCAGGAATATTTATTGTTGTAGCTCCAGAATCAATTGCTTCGGTAATCACTTCACACAAGAATTTTAAATCTGATCTTCCTGCATCCTCAGGTGAAAACTCGACATCCTCCGTAAATGTTTTTGCAAGGCTAATAGCTTTTTTTGCGGTCGAAATAACCTGCGAGGGTGCCATCTTAAGTTTTTTCTCCATATGTATAGGAGATGTGGCTATAAATGTATGTATTCTTGGAGCAGACGCATCTTTGAGCGCATCTGCTGCCACCGAAATATCTTTTTCGAGTGCTCGTGCAAGTGCACAAATGCTGGATGATTTTATTAATTTTGAAATCTCTGAAACTGCGCTAAAGTCTCCCTTACTGGCAATTGGAAAACCGGCTTCAATAACGTCAACTTTTAGGTTTTCAAGAGCAACAGCTATCTGAATTTTTTCATCAATATCCATTGAAGCTCCTGGACTTTGTTCCCCATCTCTAAGAGTAGTATCAAAAATTATTAAATTTCTATCATTCATTGTGCAGTAATTTTGTAGAAAGAAAGGTACCGCAAGCTGTTATAGCGACAGCAGTCCTAATTTTGAGACATGGCTAAATTTTAATAAATAAAATTCCATACAAAATATGATATCTTGAAATTCATATATTGCAAGAGTTATTAGGTTTATAAGAGTTTTTTCTCTCTTGTCAACACGATTCTTTTCTTGATTAATCTTGATATAAGTAAAACCGGGCCAGATAAAGCATATAATGCGAAAAATGATAACAAAACCAAGGGCGGGTCGAAAGAAATAAACGATAGTGCGAGTACAATTAAGAAGAGAGAGATATGAGGTACTTTCTGTCTGATACTAATATCTTTAAAGCTGTAATAGGTTATATTACTAATCATCAAAAATGATAGTATTAAAATTATACCTAAGCTCACCCAAGAAAAATTATCCACATTAGATCCACTAGCTTCAACAACCCATACATAACAAGCTAATACTGCAGCAGACGCAGGACTTGCTAACCCCGTAAAATATTTTTTATCTGATGTTACAAGTTTTGAATTAAATCTTGCTAATCTCAGAGCAACAGAAGCGACAAATATGAAGCATGATATCCAAGCAATATTAGACCAATGCCAACCAATAATATTTAAATTAGTTAAACTCCACAAGTATAATAAAAGAGCTGGTGCCATTCCAAAACACAATAGGTCAGATAAGCTATCATAATAAGCACCAAAAGATGTCTGAGTATTAGTTAACCGAGCTATTCTTCCATCAAGACCATCTAAGATCATTGCAATTAAGATTGCCAAAACTGCATCTAGGAAGTTGCCATTTATTGATGCTATGACGGAATAGAATCCACTAAATAATGCTGATGTAGTTATCAAATTTGGTAATAGAAAAACACCAGGAATTCTTCTTTTACTATTGCTTTCAACCATTATTTAATCTTCTCATCTACAAGTTTTGTATCTTTCATCCATGACATCATATCTCTTAATTTTTTACCTGTCTCTTCAATTTTATGCTCTGACCCTTCTTTTCTTAATCTATCGAATTCTTTTGATCCTGATTTGATCTCATTGACAAACTCGTTTGCAAATTTTCCACTCTGAACATCTTTTAAAATCTCTTTCATCTTGTTTCGCACATGATTATCTATCAAAAAAGGGCCTTTGGTTAAATCACCATACTCTGCGGTGTTTGAGATAGAATACCTCATTTCTGTCATGCCACCCTCGTACATTAAATCTACAATCAGCTTAAGTTCATTTAAACACTCAAAATAAGCCATCTCTGGAGCATATCCAGCATCAACTAATGTTTCAAAACCGGCTTTCACTAGAGCAGTTACACCTCCACATAGAACTGCTTGTTCACCGAATAAATCTGTTTCAGTCTCTTCCTTAAAAGATGTTTCAATAATACCTGCTCTCCCACCTCCAATAGCAGATGCATAAGCAAGCGCTATCTCTTTTGCATGACCTGATGAATCATTTTGAATGGCTATAAGTGTTGGGACTCCTCGGCCCTCCACATATGTAGAACGTACTAAGTGGCCAGGACTTTTTGGTGCTATCATAAAAATATCATGTTTAGAATCCGGCTTAATTTGCTTGTAATGTATATTAAAACCATGTGCAAAAGCAAGCATGGCATGATCCTGTAAATTTGGCTCAATAATCTCATTAAAAAGATCGGCTTGATACTCATCAGGTGCTAGAATCATCACAATGTTTGCCTTCTGTACTGCAGAGTCGATTGGAAGAACTTCAAGTCCCTCGCTCTGTGCTCTAGCAGCACTTGTAGATCCCTCTCTCAAGCCAACGGTTACATTAATGCCTGAATCTCTAAGATTTAACGCATGTGCATGACCCTGAGAGCCATAGCCAATAATCGAAACGTTGAGTTTGCGTATTTCTTCTAAATCCGCATCTTTATCATAATAAACTTTCATTTCACCCTCACTTTATGTTTTCTAAACTATCTTTCCCTCGACTAATACCAAGTGCTCCAGATCTGACCATTTCTATTATATTAATTGAACCCATTGAGCTCACAAAAGCCATTATTTTTTCTGATGCTCCAGTTAATTCTACAGTATATGTAGTGTTAGTGACATCTATTATTCTGGCTCTGAATATATCAACTAATCTCTTCAGCTCATCTCGTTGTCCCTTTGTACATTTTAGCTTTAACAAAAGCATTTCTCTTTCAATGTGTGTCTCATCTGTTAAATCTTTCACATTGACAACATCCACAAGTTTATCTAATTGTTTCATAAGCTGATTTATTTTATTCTCATTGCACATCGTGACAATGGTCATCCTAGAAATAGATTCGTCATTTGTGGGTGCAACATTTAAACAATGAATATTATATCCCCTTGCAGAAAATAATCCTGCTATTCTAGAAAGAGAACCGAATTCATTTTCGACTAATACTGAAATTATATAACGTTTATCATCGTTCATGCTAATTCTGTATCTTCGTTAGTAGGTGACAAATGCATTTCATTATGGGCTTGCCCGCTTTTTATCATTGGATAAACATTCTCTTCTTGATCAGTAATTACGTCGACAAAAACAAGTCGGTTTTTATTACTCATTGCCTCATACATTTTAGAATCTAGCTCACTTGGTTTATCGATTTGTATTCCAATGTGTCCAAAACTGGAAGATAATTTACAAAAATCTGGCAATGCTTCCATATAAGACATCGCATATCTACCCTCATAAAAAAATTCTTGCCACTGCCGAACCATTCCCATGTACCTATTATTGAGATTAATTATTTTTATAGGTAAGTGATATTGTAGGCAAGTAGCTAACTCTTGTATACACATCAAAATACTAGCTTCACCTGTGACACAAACTACCTCAGACTTTGGGTAGGCTAGCTTGACGCCCATGGCGGCTGGTAATCCGAATCCCATAGTTCCAAGACCACCTGAGTTGATCCATCTATTTGGTTTATCAAATTTATAATACTGAGCTGCCCACATTTGGTGCTGTCCGACATCAGATGTTACGAATGCATTGCCCTTAGTTACATTATAAAGACTCTCTATAACTTGTTGTGGCTTAATTATGTCTTTTGATTTTTTATAACCTAAACATTTTCTTTGACGCCATTTTTCAATCTTCTTCCACCATTTTTCGATACTGTTCTTGTCAATTTTTCTGGCAAACCTCTCTACCGATTTAGTTAACTCTTTTAAAATCGAGGATGTCTCACCAATTAATGATAGATCCACTTTAATGATCTTTGAGATTGAGGATGGATCAACATCAATATGAATTATTTTTGCTGATGGACAAAATTTTTCAGTATCACCGGTAACACGATCATCAAATCTTGCACCTACTGCCAATAGTACATCGCAATCATGCATAGCCATATTTGCTTCATAAGTACCATGCATTCCAAGCATCCCTAAAAATTGTTTGTCCGTCGCAGGGTAACCTCCTAGTCCCATCAAGGTATTAGTAATAGGATAATTTAGTTTTTTAACAAGTGAGTGAAGGTGTTTATGAGCATTACCCAAAATAACTCCACCTCCAGTATAAATCATTGGTTTTTTAGCGTTGCATAAGATTTTTGCAGCTTCTTCAATTTTTGTAATTGCCTCTCTCTTTGGAGGTTTATATGACCTGAATTTTACTGACTTTGGATACTCAAATTTAATCTTTACTTTTGGGTCCGTTAAATCCTTAGGTATATCAATTAGAACGGGTCCTGGTCTGCCAGTTGTTGCTATTTTGAATGCTTTTTTAAAAACTTCAGCAATTGATTCTCTACTATCTATTAGAAAATTATGTTTGGTTATCGGTCTTGTAATACCTGTAGCATCTGCTTCTTGAAACGCATCACTTCCCACGTATTGTCTTGGTACCTGTCCTGAAATTACTATCATGGGTATCGAGTCCATATGAGCAGTAGCAAGACCCGTAACACAGTTAGTGATACCTGGTCCAGATGTTACAAGAACAACACCTGGCTTCCCACATGCCCTGGCATACCCATCGGCTGCATGAGTTGCTCCTTGTTCATGTCTTACTAAAACATGCTTAATTTCATTTGAACTGAATAACGCGTCATATATATGTAATACGGCACCGCCAGGGTAACCAAAGATGTATTTTACACCTTCACGCTTCAAGCATTCAATAATAATCTCTGATCCACTTAACTTCATGATGTCACACTAATAACAAAATACATGATACATTCTTTTCATTAGATCATCATTATATATATTAACTTTTTATGTATTAATTATATACTAAATCTTTATATGTTAATTGAATCTGGTGATATCTACATTTAATTGAATGAGATAAAATTTTAGCATCTTAAAGTACTCTAAAATATAATTTTGTAGAAGTCTTTTGGTCATTTTTTCACTTGGATTTTTCTCAATTGCATAAAAATCGACCTTATTAGACAAATCAAAATGTCTAATAATATTTTGCACTCTGCTTATGTGATATCGATCAGTAATCAGTAGTATTTTAGACGATTTACTCCTTAATAATTCTGATAAGGATGAGATTTCATCGTAAGTGTTCTTATTATCACCAAATAGTAAGATATCTTCAGGGTCTACCCCATTCCTAATAAGGATTTCTATATAATATTGGTAAACTGGGATTGATTCAGAATCATATGCATAGTTTTCTAATAGTCTATTTTCTCTGCTAAGAAGTATATACTCACTATTCTTACTTTTGTGAAGTCGCGCTGCTGTGAGTACCCTCTCTGTGTTTCCAGACAAGACTACAATACCTTCATAGCTATCTTTCGTAGCTTCTATTTTAGGAAATACAATTCCTTCTATCAGCTTTAGAGAAAAAAGGAAGAATATGAAGCTTAATACTCCGAATATAGTGAAAAAATATGATAAAAATCTCAATTAGTGTTAATTTTTCTTCATAAGAAAATAAAACTTATTATCCTTTTCCTCTGAATT
>MDTD01149267.1_pt1 | contig 14373 bp, 10 predicted proteins | sample 811221 | NCBI WGS metagenome assembly MDTD01 (sample SAMN05326646, study PRJNA326480) | marine metagenome | isolation source: seawater | place: Pacific Ocean: South West | collected 2011
CGGGCGCGGCCGGCGCGGGCGCGGGCGCGGGCGCCGGCGCCGCGCCGCCTGACTTCGCCTTGGCCTCCGCGATCTCGCTCTCGTCGTCGACCACGTACGCGATCGGCGCCCCCACGGTCGCCATCTCACCGTCCTCCACCGCGATGTGCGCGATGATCCCGTCCACGAACGATTCCACGTCCATGTCCGCCTTGTCCGACTCCACCACCACCACCGCGTCCCCTTTCCCGATCGCGTCCCCTTCGCTCATCAACCAGCTCACGATCTTCCCCTCCGTCATCGTCGACGACAGCGCGGGCATGGAGATCTCCTTAATCGCCATGCGCGTTCGCACCTTTCGTCGCGTCGTCGTCACCGTTCGCATCGCGCTTTTCGATCGCGTCAAAACCTGTGGCCCTCCCACGCAGTCTCTCGATCGCATCGCGCATCGCGGCGTCGCGCGCGACATCATCCTCCTCTCGCGCGAGACGGGTCGGGTCGGGTCTCCGCGCGACGAATTCGGTGCGTTCGTTCGTTCGTTCGTTCGAGCGTTCGAGCGTTCGAGCGTTCACGAGTGACGACGGCGGCGAGATCGGATTCGAATCGCGCATCCGGTCGGGCGCGGGACACCACGATCGACGAGTCATGACTCGACGCACAGTCCCCATCGACGTGTGGATGACGCGCGCGCGCGCGGATAATGTCGCTCGGTGTGTGGGGTCGATCGGTGAGTCGTGACCCGTCGATCGGTGCGTCGTGTCACCGTGTGTGGGTCTTCATGGGAGACATGGGTGTGCGAGTACGGTGATTACGGGAACGTGATGGGACGACGAGACGTGTGCGACGAGCGGTTATTTGGTGGGGTACGAGAGAGACAGAGTATGGGACGTGGGCGCGCGTCGATGCGTCGCGCGCGCGCGCGGGTCGCGCGATCGGCCGCACACCCCGTCGGTTCAGTTACGAGATCCACGAAGGGATCGTTCGACTCGACCGCGCGTCGGAAAGAAAAAAGGAAATAGTCAGAGGTACGGTGCGCGATCGCGTCGAGCGTCGCGCGTCGGTGTCGTTGTCGGTGTCGGTGTCGTGTGTGGATGATGATGGGGAATGAAAGCCCTAATGGTTGAAATGAATGGGCGGACCGCGGAGAACGCGCGTGGACCGTGGGGTGTGTGCGCGCGGGGAAGACGCGCGTGGGAGACGTGGGGTGGGCGTGATGATACGCGAGGCGCGATGACTGACGGTAGCGAACGGTGATTATGATTTTCGTTTCGTTTCAGATGTCGGCCCCAGCCGCCGCCGCTCCGTACAAGGCCCCCGCCGGTAAGGCGGAGGAGTCCACGCAGCAAATGCACCGCATTCGCATCACTCTCACGTCTCGTAACGTGAAGAACCTCGAAAAGGTGTGCGCGGATCTCATCCGCGGCGCCAAGGACAAGCGCCTCAAGGTGAAGGGTCCGGTGCGCATGCCGACCAAGACGCTTCGCTTGACGGTTCGCAAGTCGCCGTGCGGTGAAGGTACCAACACCTGGGATCGATTCCAAATGCGCATTCACAAGCGTTTGATCGATTTGCACTCCCCGGCTGACGTCGTGAAGCAAATCACGTCCATCTCCATCGAACCGGGCGTCGAGGTCGAGGTGACCATTGTCGCCAACTAGGCGACGCGCGATTCGCGCGCGGCTCGTCGCTCTCGCGACGCCGACCCGTCGCGTCGAGGGTAGTTCTCTAGTAAGCGTTTTAATTAACGTCGCGACATCTCTGACGGCTCGAGTCTACGACGTCCCGCTCGGCGCCTTTTCGTCACTCGTCGCCTCGGCGCGCGGCGTTCATTCATGCGCGCCTCGACGTCCACCCCCCCGCGCGCCGTCGCCTCCACCTCCGCGCGCATCGACCGTCGACGACGCGTTCGCGCGCGCGCGTCCTCGTCGATCGACGACGCCGTCGACGTCGAGCGCGAGTGGGGCTCGACGTCGTACGATTTATCCAAACGCTGGCCGCTCATCAACGCGCTGTATGACATCGAGGTTCGTCGCGCCGGACTCGATCCCGCGCGATATCGGCTCGGGTGGCACGGCGCGAAATCGTACGTCGGTATCACGTACCTGTACGACGACGAGCGCACGGGAGAGGCGAGAGGGGACGTGTTCGTGTCCAAATATCTGGCGTTGGACCCAGAGTTTGGGAACGCCGTCGGGTGCGTTCGACACGAGCTCGCGCACGCGCTCGCGGGACCGACGAGCGTGGATCACGGTGTCGAGTTTTTACGCGCGTGTGAGACGCTGGATGTGCCCGCGGCGTGGCGAGAGGAGAAGACGGGGGCGTTTTATAGCAGACCGGCGACGCAGTTGATGTGGGCCAAGTGCGACGCGGAGGAAATGTTGCGAGGAAAGAGCGAGGTGTTGCCGGAATTATTGTTCGAGCGCAACGTTTGGGATGCGCCGGTGAACGGTAATCGAACCGTGTTCAAGGATGACGAGAGCGGGGTGGTGTTGGACGCGTTCGAGATGTACGATTTGGTGCGCGCCGAGGAGGAGGCGACGTCAAAGCGATGAAGAGCGGGCCGGTTTTGTAATTGCATAGGATCCTGTCTGTCTAACGCTCGATCGCGTAATACCGCACGACGTCACCGCCGAGAAACCCGAACGTGAGCGTCGCCATCGCGCTCTTTTCTCGGCGTTCGCCGATGACGCCGTCGTCGAGCATCTTTTCGATATGTTGTCTCGTGATTTTCGCGCACGACGTGTACAATACGATGACGGACACCAACGTGGCGTACACGCTTCGCGTGAGCTCCCACGCCGTCATGCCTCGCGTCGGATGTTCTCGCAGCGTGTTCAAGAGGACGTTCTCTCTGCTGACGCGGTGTTTGATGTACGCGTCCACCTTTTTCGCGCCGTCGGCGACGACGTCGCCGTGCGAAGGATACAACCTATTCGCCCCGTTCTCGCTCACCCCGAGTCGCTTGTAGCTCTCAAACTCCTCTTTAATCCTCTTCAACGATCTCGCGTACGACGTCAAATCCTCAAAATCCGTCGTCGACCCGTTCAACACGCAATCGCCCGCGAACACCGCGCCCTCCTCTTCAAACGCGAAACACGTGTGATCCGTCGTGTGTCCCGGCGTGTGTACCGCTCTCAGCGTCGCCCCCTCCACCGCGATCACGTCACCGTCTCGCACGTCCACGTACGTCCTCGCGCATCCTCGCTCGCCGTCCACGCGTTCGTACTCACCCTTATCCCTCCGTATCCTCTTATACGCCGGGACGTCGACGCCGAGCGCACGTCTGAGCGCGCGTAACCCGCCCACGTGATCCGGGTGCCAATGCGTGCACAACACGCACTTCAATCGCTCACAACCTTCCTCGCGCATCGCTCGGAGGACGTTCTCGGCGTACCCCGCTCGGCCTTCACCGCAATCGATCAACGCGCGTTCGCGTCCCGCGCCGACGAGGTACGTATTCGTCCCCTGCAGCGTCAACGCGCTCGGATTGAGCCCGAGGATTCGCGTCACCCGTCTCGACACGCGCGCGACCGGAGGTAATCGAGGCAACCCTCTCGGACATCCCGGCGTCGCGTAGCGCAGGAACAGCGCGACGAGACGCTCGTACAGGGCGTGGACGTTGACGACGTCTCGACGGGTCGATGTCCCAGACGTCCGCGCGCCCATTCGCGCCGACGTCGCGAGACGACGCGATGGGTCGAGACAAGACGCGAGACGACACGCGTTCTCGTCTCGCGTCTTCTCGCGGGCGAGACCGAGGCGGTGAGGTGACGTTGTGACGTCGGCGCGCTCGACCGTTACCGAGGCGTTTTCGAGCGCACCGAGACGGGCGCGCGGGATTTCTCGACGACCGACGACGACGGGACTCGCGCGCGCGGCAAAGCGACGCCATCATCGATGACGGACTTTTGGGCCGATGTCGGTCTGGGCAAAGGGGCGTGGCAGTGCGATGACGACGGTGGGCGAGAGATTCCACCCGGCGCCGAGGCGGGCGTGTTCGAGGAGACGCCGACGCGCGACTCGCCGAGATTCGCCATATTACCGGACGTGCCCACGGTACCGCCGAGGAAGGACGAGACCTTCTTGGCCGTGTTTTGGGACGGATGTCGATATCGGGTCGAGTTTCCGGATCTGCGTCGAAGCGTGGGGGAATTGAAGCGCGCGTTGTTTCGAGGCGGGCTGGGGCGAGGCGACGAAATGTCCACGGGGAAGAGACGCGAGATCGAGAGCGTCGACGCGCTCGCGTTATTCTACGCGTGCGATGAATTGAGCGATGACTCGGCGTCCGTGGAGTCGTACGGGGTACCGCCGGGGTGTAAGATACTCATCGGATTGGATCGAGCGTTGATCGAAGCCGCGAAACGCGGACGAATCGAAGGCGACGACGCCTACTGGGGCTGAGGCTCGGGAGCGACGAGCGATCATAGTCGTTTCGTCAAATATTACACATCGCTCCGCGTGTCGCGCGCGCGTTTGATTACTAGCCGAATGCTTGCATCAATCTTCTTTTTGTAATATATCCATCTCGGGCATCGGTTGACCCGTGAACGGTTGACGCTCGCCCGAGCCGTACTTGGTGAAGAGGAGCGTCCCCGTGACGTAAAAGAAAATTGAAGGGGCGAACATGCTGAGCTCCCAGTTTTCCGTCTCCTTGATGAGATATCCGGTGAGAGGGACGCCGATGACCCCCGGGAGCGCCCCGCACGTGTTCGTCATGCCCAACAAAATACTCGCGTACTTTGGAGATAAATCTTGATGGTTGGAGTACAAGCCGGCGAAGGAAAACGCGCCGAGCGAGAGTCCCAGCGTGACCAAGCCCACGGTCGCCACCGGTTGGTCGACGACGGTCACCATCGCCATCGCGAGCGCTGGGCCCATGAAGGCGACGGTTTGCATCGTTTTTCGAACGCGCGTCACTTCCATACCGCTCTGAATGAGTCTATCGGCGGTGGGACTGGCGATGGTGGTCATGGCCACGTTGGCGAGCGGTGGTAACACCGTGAGCAGGGACGCGTTCGTGAGCGTCACCCCGAGTTCATCGGTGAAGTACGTCGGTAACCAGGCGAGCAAGACGTAGAATCCCCAGTTTTGGCAAAAGTGCACGTACATGAGCGCGCGCACCGACGAATTCGAAATAAACTCTCCCCAGGGCACCGGCGGATCCTCCGCGGGTGTCTCGCCCCTGGCAATCGCCTTGGCGTCCACGGTGAACACGCGCTTACCAGTCATACCGGTGACGCCGTCGTCTCTGTAACTCTCCTCCACCATGCCCCCGTTCCCGTACATTTTCAGCGACCACGCGCTCCACGTCAAACCGCACGTACCGAAAAACGCGAACACCGTCCTCCAATTCGTCGCCTCGATCACCAACGGCGCCACAACGAGTCCGACCACGGATCCGACGTTAAATCCACTGAACACGAACCCGACCGCACGCGAACGCTCGCTCACGCTCACGCTCCTCGCGATGATATCCGTCGCCGCCGCCGGCGCCACGCCTTCGCCCAATCCCACCAACGCCCGCAAGAAAAATATGCTCTTCTCATCCACACCCACGATCGGAATCGCGATCGTCGCCGCGGACAGGATGAGCATTCCGATCGGTAACACCCTGGCCCCTCCCATCTTGGTCGACAGGTACCCTCCGGGCAATTGCGACACCGCGAATCCGTAAAAGAACGCGCTCTGTATGAATCCCGCCTGCGTGCTCGTCCACCCAAAGTCCCTCGCCATGGGTATGATGGACACCGATATGTTCACCTTGTCCATGTTACACACGATGAACGCAAACACGGTGACGAATAAGATGCGGTACCGACTCGGCGCCCCTCGCCAGAGCGTCGTGACGTCGCTCGAAGATTTCGGCAGTGTAAACGCCCACGCCTCCTCCTCCTCCGCGTCGCCGTCCTCCTCGTTCCCATCGCCCGCCGTCGACGATCCCGACGACGTGCTCGCGACGAGCGCATCGTTTCTATCGCGTCGATCCGCTCGCGCGCACGTCGCGATCGATCCTCTTCCGCGCGCGCGTCGCGCGTCCCCGGCCACCTCCGGACGTCTCCTTCCCCTCTCCGCGTCATCGACGAATCGCGTCTCTCGCGACGTCGACCTCGCCGCGTTCGCGCCGAGTCGCGACGACGCGCCGCGCGCGATCGTTCGCGCCGCGCGCGCGACGCGTTCGCGCGCGACGCGCGTTCGCGCACGCGTCACGAACGCCGTTCGTCCCGCGTCCGTTGTAACCGACGAATGCGCCATCGTCGCTCGTTCGGGACGGGAGACGCGCGCGCGCGACGAGAGACGACGACGAGGGACGACGCGCGTTCTCCCCGACGATTTCCCGCGGTCGCTCCCGTCGCGCTCTCGCGCGCGATCCACCGACGGACGACGCTCTCTGGCGTCATTTCGCCGCCGCGGCGTCCACCTCGACCGATCTCGACCGACCTCGACCCGCGATGAGCGCCGCGCCGAACGCGAGCGCGATGACGCCCGAACAGCGCGACGCCGCGTTCGCCATGGCGGGTCAGGAGATGGAGTACCGCGTCGAGCTCTTCAACAGGCTCGTCGGCGCGTGTTATGAAAAGTGCATCGATAAAAAGTTTAAAGAGGGCGATCTGAACGTCGGGGAGAACTCGTGCGTGGACAGGTGCGCGGCCAAGTATTGGGAGAGCGTCGCCATCGTCGGGCAGATGCTGGGCGCGCAGGGGGGGGCGCAGGGGGGGCGGTGAGACGAGTGAGGGGAAGAGGGCGCGCGGGGTTTAGGGTCGTCGCGCGGGCGGGCGAGACGCGCGGGACGAAGGGGCACGACGCGCGCGGAGGGAAGAGGTGGCGTGCGGTGCGTTTGTTATGATTACACTAGAGATTAAGTATCGTTCTATCGGTCTACGGGGGTGGATGGGAGCGTGGTTTGACGCGTGGTGAGCCAATCGGCGACGTCGCGAAAACCTTCGACGCGCGCTAAATCCGCGGGGGTGTATCCCTCGGAATCCGGACGCGCGTGGCGAGCGGTGATGGCTAAGTGTGGGGTGTCTAAGAGCCAAGATAACACGGCTTGGTTTCCGCGCTGGGCAGCCTTGTGAAGCGTGCTGTGGCCGTTGGCGTTTATTAAATCGAAACGCACGCCGAGGGACGCGAGGTACTCGCAGCACTCGACGCCGCCCGCGCCCATGGTGGTCCAACACGCGACGTTGCATCCGTAATCGTTGCATAGGTGCTGGTCGCAACCGTGTTCGACGATTAAGCGCATGACGTCCAATTGGCCGCGCCACGCGGCCCAAGCGAACGCCGTGGACCCGTCGGCGGTTTTGGAATCGGCGGCGACACCTCGCGACAAGAGGTATTCGACGACGTCACCGTGGCCGTTCCTCGCCGCCCAGTGTAACGCGGACCGACCGGCGTACGACCGTCGTCCGCTCTGCACCGCCTTTTCGGGGTCCATACCGGCGCTTTCGACGAGAAATCTGACGCACGCTAAGTGCCCGCCGCCCGCCGCCCACAAGAGCGCGTTGCTTCCGTGTCGATCCACCGCGGTCGTCGACGACGGATCCCATCCATCGATCACCAATGTTCGCAAACTATTCAAATCACCACGTCTCGCCGCCTCTAATCCGGGCAGCGGCAGCGGCTTGACGCGATTCGCGGCGATGAGCGCCTCCATGACGCCCTCGTCGCCGCGTCTCGCCGCCTCCATGCCCGCCTTTAAATCCTCCTCTCGCGTCTCCTTCTTCGTCTTGTTGTGCACGTACGCCGAATCCACCGAATCAGATCGAGACGCCGACGCCGAGAGCGCGAAGAGCGCGTTCCTCTCTCGCTCCACCGCGTCCATGGCGTTGTCGTGATGCTCGCCGTGCCGCGTTTTACGATGCCACCACAAACCGCGTTCGCCGCCGACGATAAATTTCCCGCATTCGTCGCACATCGCGCGTCCACCGTCCCTGAGTTCGGCGTAACGATCGAGCGTGCACACAAAAATCATCCCGGACTCGCCCCGCGCGACGCGAACGTCGGCGAAGTGTTTCGCAACGAACGCGTTCGGGACGCGCCCCAACGTCTCGCGAGCCAACGACGAGGCGGTGTGCTCGCGCGCGATGCCCATGGCGGAGACGCACGACACGGTCGTGGAATCCGTCTTGTAGCCGTCTGAGCGCATGAGCGCGTGAAAAAGCGCGCTCGCGACGGCGCACTGGAAGTCGCCGCCGCCGGTACGATGGTCCGCGCGGACGAGACGTCGCGCGTCGACGCGCGCCAACACCGCCCTCGCGTCGGCGTGCACCTCGCACAGGGCGTCCATGAACACCTCGCGTATCGCGTCGAGCGTCGCGGCGCTCGGTGACATCGCGCGAGGCGCGCGAGGCGCGACGTGCGGGTGGCGGGCGACACCGCGCGCCGTCATCGTCGTCGAAAATGCGTCTTGAATTACTCGCGCGTCGTCTACGTCGTCGCGCGCGTTCGAAAATGTCTCGCATTCGTGTCGTCGTCGTCGTCGTCGTCGTTGTTCTCGTCAATCTATCGGTGTCATGATCAATCGATCGAACTCCTCGGCGTTCATCGAGGAGGTTCGTTCCCGCTCGAACTCCTCGGCGATTTGGAGACGCTCGACGTACCGTCGAGAGAATACGTCTATGTAGTATACAGCGCCGTTGTACACGGAGGACCCGAACGCGATCCACATGAGCGCGGTGTGGGCGTAGTAGTTTGAATAGCACAGGGGTATCGGAATGAAGGTGATGATGGTGTACCCGAGCTGAAGCATGACGAAGACGAACTTCGTCTTGGTCGAACCCGCGTCGAAGAATTCATCCTCCCCGAATAAACCAATCTTTCGCATCATGCGCAGCGCAAACTTATTCGCCGACGATTTTCGATCGCTCGCGAGCCATCGTAGAGAGGTCATGAGCTCGGGATCTTTATCTAATTTACCCTTGTCCATGTACTCCGTCTTGACGAGGTAGAGCGCCTGCCAAAACAAATACGCAAACATCGGATACACCATCAGGTGTAAACACCCCTCCACCACGCTCACCTCGACGTTTAAATCCGCTGCGCTCATCCCCCTCGCGTCGTCGCCGAACCCAAACCACCGTCCGCACCACGTCATCAGACACGGCATGGCGTGCACGAAGACGCTCTGCACCTTGTCCACGCTGTGAAACACCAACGAATTCCTCCACAACGGAATCGCCAACAGCACCGGCCCGTTCGCGAACGCGAACACGCACCTAAACAACATCGCACTCTTCGGTTTCAGCGTTAAAAACACCAACGCCGTCGCGTTCGCAAAGTAACAGAAATCGTACAAAAAGTATTGCCATCGAATCATTCGATAATACACCCCCCTCGCCGAGAAAATCAACGGCATGGACACCGCGTAAAACACCCAAAACCGCGCCGGCACTCGCGTCGCGATGTATTCCGTCATCATCAACCCGTACACCCCCGCGCAGAACGACATCTTATCGATCTGTCGAATCACTCGCGGTATCTTGACGTAATCTCGAACCCTCGTCTCCGCGTTCCCCGTCACCGCCCGTCGCATCACCGCTCGAGGTTTCTTCGCGCTCTTCAGCAGCTCACCGCTTCGTCGACGAATCGTCTCCGCCATCTTCGTCGACGACGTCCCGCGCGCGCGCGAGGACCCCTCTCGCGCGCGCATGAAGTCGTCTCGACGGTAACGGTCCTCCTCGCGCGTTCGCGCGTTCGCGTTCGCGTTCGCGTTCGAGCGCGCGTCGACGACCGCCGTCTCGCGCGGTGGACGAGTCGCGAACGCGCGTCTCCGCGTCTCGTCGTCGACGCGAGCGTGTGCGCGCGCGCGCGCGCGCGTCGTCCCCGCGCGCGCGTCAGAATGCAGCGCGCCTCGGACCTCGAGTCTCTCGTCGTCTCCGCCGACGGCGACGACGATCGTCGGCGTCGACTCCGGTGCGCGAACGCGCAGACGGTTCTTCTCGTCGGCGCGTACGCCGTCGTCGCGTACGTCGCGTGGACCATCGTCGCGGGCATGGCGACGCGCTGAGCGTTCCCAATCGAGAATCGAACGATGAATCTGAATCGGCGCGACGTCGGCGACGCGCGCCTCGCCGCGCGGTTCTCGATGCGAGAATTCGTCGAGCGCGTCTGTCCTCGCGATGTCGTCGCGCGTTCGGTGGACGAGGCGCGAGGAACGTGCGTGGTGGAGACGCGCTCGACGGGGAGCGCGAGAACGGCGGCGAGCGTCTCGAGAGCGCGCGCGGCGGCGACGGAACGGGAGCGACGCGCGCGCGTCGCTCGAGCGCTCGGGGTGAGGATTCGAGTGGTGGATGATCTCGTGCGCGCGGTTCGAGAGGAGATCGGGCGCGCGTTGGATGTTTGCGCGGAACCGCCGCCGCGGTCGCACCCGAACGTGGCGACGGCGCGGTGCGTCGTGTTTGACGCGGCGGGAACGATGGTGGTGAGCGTTGAACCGATGAGCGAGTACACTTTGGGGAGCTGTTTACGCTTGGGATCGGACGCGCTGCGATCGCCGGCGCGGAAATCGTTGGCGGCGTATCAGGCGTGTCGAGCGTTGGCGCACGTGCACGAAAAGAATTTGGCGCACGGAAATTTGAGCGCGGATTCCGTGCGATTATCCTCGCTGAGCGGAGGTCCGGTGGGCGTGCCGTACGTGCAGCTCGGTGGGATGTTTGATTCATCGCACGTTCGAGACGGGTCGGCGGGAGACGCCGGGTCGAGGCGCGTGGAGGTGTCGGAGGAGAGCGCAAGACGTTTGCGCGACGGCGCTGAACCGAGCGTCCGAAGTCTCACCGCCGCGTGGCGTATCGGCGCCGTGAGTAACCTCGAGTACGTCTTGAAACTGAACGACATCGCGCATCGAGGGTCGGACCTCGCGTATTATCGCGTCGCGCCGTGGGTGATCGATTTTACGGCGTTTCCGCTGCGCGAGGACGGTTCTCTGCGCGGCGCGAGAGATTTGACAAAGACAAAGTGGCGGTTAACCAAGGGCGACGAACAGTTGGATTTCACGTATCGACACACGACGCCGCCGCACCACGTGAGCGACGATTGTCTCAGCGAACTCGGGGCGTGCGTCGCCTTGGCTCGACGCACGCCTCGCTCCACGTTGGCTCGAATCGTTCGCGCGAACGTCGTCGCCGAGGAATACCCGAAGGATCTCGAGCGATTGTACGAGACGTCTCCAGACGAGGCGCCCATCGATTTTTACACCGACCCGCGCGTGTTCTCGTCGATTCACGAGGACATGGACGATTTAGGAGTGCCATCGTGGTGCGCCATCGACGGAGACGCGGTGGCGCACTTTATTAAAATTCACAGAGAAGCCTTCGAGTCTCGCGCGGTGAGCGAACGCTTAAACGCGTGGATCGATTTAACGTTCGGACACGCGACGTGCGGTAAAGCGGCCGTCGAGGCGAAGAACGTCATGGTGCGAGACGATGTCGAGGGAATGATGCGATCGAGCGGACGGTGTCGGATCTTTCACGCGCCGCATCCGAAGAGACGCGTCGGCGTCGTGCCTCGTTCCGTGCCAAACGTCGAAATCGACCGAGACGCGGACGACGCCTCGACCGCCGAAGCGCTTCGCACGACCACCATCGTCGAACCCGCGTTTCGATTAGTACAAGAGCGAGACCTTCGAGCGCTCGGTCGAATCATCGGCGCGATATACACCGGCGTTCCGTGTCCCGAGGATCGAGAGGCGGCGGCTGGCGGACTCTTCGACGACGCTTCCATCAGTAACAGTCTCTTCGACCGACGTCGCGAGAGCGAGGACGCGAACGCGTCCATCAAGGCTTGGTTGGCGCGCATGCCGAACGAGGCGCGCGACGTCGTCAAACTGTTGATGGACGTGACGAAACCGATCGCGGCGGCGGCGGTGCGCGACTCGGTTTTGTTTTCGCAAGACATTCGAAACGCCGCCCTCGTGCTGGGAAAGATGCGAGCGGTACGAGACTCTCGAGCGGCGAAAATCATGATCGCGGAAGACGCGTTGACGGGCGCCTCCGCGACCACCGCTCGACTCGTGTTGGAAGACGTGTGTCCGGCGATCGCCGCCTACGTCTCCGCGCCGCTCGACCAAACTGAGGAGATGCGCGTGGCGATGTGTCTCGCGCGCTTCGTCGAGACGGCGTGCGCCGTCGCGTCTCGTCGCGATGTGTCAGAGATGATTCTTCCTCTCGTCGTCTCCGCGGTGAACGCGCCGAGCGCGCACCTCGCGACGGAAGGACCGACGCCGAAACGCGAGTTGTTCGAGCTCGCGTCTGTCAAGGCGATGCGCAAAGCCGTCGGCGCCGCGCGTTTCGACGACGTCTTCGTCCCCATACTCATCAAGTGTTTGCAACCAAAGTTTTGCAACGCCGATGAATTGAACCGCGTGAAAGACGCGCTGGTGCACGTCGCGACGTCGATGCCGTTGCCCGTCGTTCGACAACGCGTCATCAACGTTTTACGAAGGGCGTTGCGGAATAATCGAGCCGACACGTCGAGCGGCGCGCACGTGCTCATCGCGGATGTCCTCTCGCTCTTGGCCCGTGCGCTCGGTCCGGCGTCGGAGGAGTTCATCTTTCGAGCGACGATCGCGCCGCCGCCCTCCGTGCTCGACCATCTCGACGATTGGCACCGTCGCGCGGACGCCGAGCCCGTCGAGTCGCGCGAATGGTATTGGCTCTCTCGCGCCTCGCGCGACGAGGACGAACACGAGCGTGACGACGCGTCCACGATGTCTCAGGTGCTCGCGAACGCGTCGAACGTCACTGACGACCCCTGGCGCGTGCACGTCGAAGAGCTCGTCTCGTGGCGCGCGCACAGTCGCGTCGCGCGACGATGCGCGCAATCGTTCGGCGTCAGCGTCGACGAACGTCTCTTCATGACGGCGGGACGCACATCTCGCGGTGAGGGCACCGTTCGCATCTGGCGCGCGAGCGGTCCCGAGGACGACACCGACCGCGCGTCGGTCTCGTACGACGGGCACGGCTCGGCGAGGGTGACGGCGAGCGCGTTTCTCGACTTTGCCACCGACGCCGACGGCTTCGTCTCTCGCGCGTGTTCGTGCGACGACCGAGGGACGCTGCAGGTGTGGGACACGCGACGCGGGGACCACGTGTGGCGGTTCGCGCTCGCGCGCGATTCGAACGGGTTTGAATCTCTGTGCGTCGACGACGGCGTTCGAGGTCCGTTCGTCGTCGGCGGCACCGCGAGAGGGCGCGTGGTGATCGCCGACGCCGTCGCCGGCAAGGCGCGCGGCGAGTACTCGTCCCCGCGAGACGTCTCCGCCGACGGTGGTGCCGACGACGACGGCGTGCGCGCGCTGCACAGTGCCGCCGACGGCATCGTCTGGGCGAGCGACGCGCGCGGAAACATGCGAGGGTTCGACGTTCGCGCGAAACGCGGTCGTCCCGTCTACGACGTCAAGGCGCACGACGACGCGGTGAACAAAATCGTCTCGACGCCCGCCGGCGCGCGCGAATTGCTCACCGCGTCCGACGACATGACCATCGGTCTTTGGGACGTGCGCGCGATGAGCGCCGAGCGAGATTCCAGAAAAAGGTTCGACGCGCGTCTGCGCACGTTCCGTGGGCATCAAAAGGGTGTCAAAGACGCGTGCGTGAGCGCCGAGGGCGACGTCTTCAGCGTGAGCGGATGCTCCGTCGGCGTGTTTTCTCTCGCGTCGTCGGGTGCGAATCATTTCGCGCGGTTCTCGCCGTTATCCGTGCACGGCGTGACGACACGATTGTTACCGATGTCGATGCATGAACAGGCATCGTTCGGGGCGATCAGACTTCTTCCCAAGTCGCGTTTGTTCGCGTTATTAAACGACGACGGCGCGGTGAGCGTGTGTCATTAGTAGTGTAGTAGTCATAGCGGAAGCCGTGGTATTTAGATGATTACAGTAGCAGAGACGCTTCACTCTTCGCATTCCTCGCTCGGTCGTCGATCGGCCAAGACGCACGCGCATCGCGTCTCGTTAAACAAAGCGTCGTCGGCGTCGCAGCACGCGTCGAAATCAATCCCGGGAAATCGCAACGAGTCCGAGTCGCCCGCAAACTTTTCATTGGGATCGAGTGCGTGCGCCTGACACCCAAAGTGGCAAAACGCGACGCCGTATTCCTTCGCGCCGTCGAAACACCCGGACTTTGACGGGAATCCGTACTTGCCCCAGTGCAACCGTCCGTCGCACCGTTCGCCTCGAAGCAAACGCACGGCGGCGTCGAATCGAGGATTCCCTCTGGAATCAATCACGCGCGAATACTTTATGAAATCTTCGATGTTGACGTACAGCGTCCCGAGCCGACCGTGCGCCGGGGATAACCACGCGCTCTCGGGTCCGACGAACCTGAGAAGCGCCTGCGAACGGAACCCGAGATTGAGCTGTCGATCGTCGTCGAGCGCCTCATTGAACGCGCGCATGCACTC
>MDTD01154097.1_pt1 | contig 14372 bp, 13 predicted proteins | sample 811221 | NCBI WGS metagenome assembly MDTD01 (sample SAMN05326646, study PRJNA326480) | marine metagenome | isolation source: seawater | place: Pacific Ocean: South West | collected 2011
ATATGAAAAATAAACATTGGCATTATCAAAGCGCAAAGGTCTACTTTTAGCATCAGCTCGCAAGACACCTGAACCAATCTTTAGAGATGCACTTATTTCACGGACTTCCGCATCAGAGCCAATCTTTGTACGGAATGCTCCCGAGATTGGAGCCTCTACAACATTTAACCAAGAAAGAGCTGGAGATTGCGCAGCTATTTCTCTCGATGGAAAATCATCAAATAGAATCCCAAGACTTCCATCGCCTGAGGACAGATTAGTCTCATAATTAATTTGAAGCGTTGAAATGTCCGCGCCACCCATTAAAAATGCTGCATCTCCCCGCACCGATATATCATCAAGTTGTCTTTTGAAGTCTATCCTTGCTCCATCGATAACCCAGAGCTTCGACGCTTTCTGATCATCATACTGCATCGTAAGAGCGGTCACATTAAGATTTTCTAAATTCAAAAAAACATCTTTTTCTATGAAATTTTTAAAAATTGTTGATAAAGGAAACAAAGCATTATCGCCGTTGCCAGTTAGTGAACTGCTAGGTCCAAATTTGACGGAGTAATCCCCTTCGCTGTCTCTCTTGACCCCTAGTGTCAGCCCATCAAGCGAAACGGTAGTTAAATCAAACTTTCCTTTATATAATTGTCCAAGCGACATACCTAATTCAACTTTTGAAATTTCGAGGAATGGCCGACGATTTGGGCTATCATAAATTGTAACATCTGAAGCGATAATATTTGGTCTAAAATTTTTACCTAACGAAATTTGAACATGGCCAAATTCAAACCGATCTTTCAAATTTAAACTTTCTATTTGATCGGTAATATATTTTTCTAAAATTGCTGGAGCGTTCACCTCTCTAACTGAAAGAGTAATAAACAACATTACTACTACTACTAACGCAGAACTAATAATGATCGAAAAAATTGAAAGTAATTTTCTAAGTACAGAATTATCAAAGAAAATTCTGATTAATATTTTAAGAAAACCTCGCAATCTCTATTCTTTCCTTTAACTCTCAACTACCCGCACTAACTTCTGTATCTAGTTAAGGCCGTTTTAGAAAGTAAAAATATGAATAATGTACCTTACAAGGCGCCGAAAGTATCACTTCCCAGAGATGGTGGAGCAGTGTTAAATTTGAAAGAGTTTCGCCCTCGAAATGTAGTTTTATTTTTTTATCCCAGAGACTCAACACCAACATGTACAAAAGAGGCAGTTTCCTTTTCTGAAGCCAAAACAGATTTTGAAAAACTTAACACGGTGTTGGTTGGAATTTCCAAGGACACTATTACAAGTCATAATAAGTTTATTTTAAAAAATGATCTTAAAATACCGTTGCTCTCAGATGAGGAAGCAGAGATTTGCGAAGCTTTTAACGTTTGGAAAGAAAAATCTATGTATGGTAAGACTTATATGGGAATTGAACGCTCCACTTTTCTTATAGATGGTCACGGTAACGTCGTTAAAGAGTGGCGAAAGGTACGAATTAAGGGTCATGTCCCAGAAGTACTCGAGTCAGTAAAGAATTTGTAAAAGATTTTGTTTAATGGTAACTTTTATTTTTTGTTATTATAGTTTATTCAAAACAAACTAGTAAAATATTTTTAACAAATCTTATGTTTTATAAAATTTTTGTACTAATCGAAAAGTTCTGGAGTAACTATTTTCCCAAAAGGCAAATACTTCTAAAGACTGGATCTGATACTAAATTTTTTAGCCTTAATTCGTCAGCACAAGCCACACTTATATTTTCGATATTTATTTTTGTGGGTTGGTCAGTCTTCTCTCTGTTAATTTTCACCTTCAATGCTCTAAATTTAGAAACTCGAGAACAGCATTTTAGCAGAGCAAACGTGAATTATGAAAACAGGCTCGGTCAAATTTCAGATGAGAAGTATGACTATTATAAAAAAATGAAATACGCGGAGGACAAACTTGAGGAAACATTAAAAATTATTGAATATTTTCAGTATGAGATAACCAAAGCTCAAATACGAGAAAAAGAGCTACAAGCAGGAATACTATCACTGCAAGCGCTCACACAACAAAATAATAACAATGACTTAATGCGACTAGATAAACAAGCAGAACCAATTATACACAGCACTTTTTCTCAAAAAAATGAAACAAATGAAATACATCAAATTTCGATTTTAATATCCCTTTTAGAAGAAACAATAAAAGAACGCGATGACATAAAAAATAAATTGACAAATGCTTTCAAAAAGGTCGATCAACTTACGTATGACTTAGATTTATCTAAACAAAATAACGAACAACTTTTCAGACAAATTGAGGAAGCATTAGTCGTATCAGTTAAGCCGTTAGAAAATATGTTTAAATCTGTTGGTCTTGATTTGGAAAATATTCTTAACGTAATAAGAAATAGCTATTCAGGGTACGGAGGTCCAAATTTACCAATTACAAACCTCCCTGAAGAAACTTTGACCCATGACGAACGATTAGCAGCTAGATTAGTAGATCAAATCTCTGAACTTGGTGCCTGGCGCATAGCAATTCAAAAATTACCTTTTGCGCATCCATTAAATGAAACTTTTCAGTACACATCTGGTTTTGGGCCACGGTGGGGCACTATGCACAATGGCACTGATATGGCTGCACGACATGGTAGTCCAATTCTTGCAACGGCAGATGGCGTAATTAATTTTGCAGGTTGGGAAAAAGGTTATGGTCAACTAGTAAAAATAAAACATGACTTTGGCTATGAAACGCGTTATGCTCACTTGTCAAAAATTAGTGTGAAAGTAGGTCAAAGAATTTCGCAGGGTGATAGCATCGGCAAAATGGGTAATACCGGAAGATCAACCGGAACACATCTACATTACGAAATTCGAAGGAACGGTAAACCCATCAATCCAATGAAGTACATTAGGGCTAAAAAAAATGTTTTCTAAAACTAAACTTACAGACCAAAAGAAAAGTAACGACGCAGCAAAACCTATAATCTCAGAAGCATCGAGTGAAGACAAAGAGCTAAGTTTTTCCACTCCGTTTTCTCGCTCCAAACCAGCGGCCTCCGTACTGTCTGAAGACTTAAAGGTTATTGGTAATATTAAAACCCTTGGAGATATTCAAGTGGAGGGACTAGTTGAAGGAGATATTAGAGCCCATCTACTGACGATTGGTGAAAGCGCTACTATAAGAGGAGAAGTGGTTGCAGATGATGTGGTGATAAATGGCAGAATTATTGGACGTGTGAGGGGCTTGAAAGTAAGACTAACTTCAACTGCACGCGTTGAGGGAGATATAATTCACAAAACCATCGCAATTGAGTCTGGAGCGCATTTTGAAGGTTCTGTTCAAAGGCAAGACGATCCAATAAACCAAAAGGAAAAAAGCAATAAAAATGAATCTCCTTCAACAGATACTTCCAAGATAAAACCAATCTCAACAAATGGAGCTGGTACAGATCCTTCCTCAACAAAAATTAACCCATAATTCTAGCTCACTTTTAGGTTTAATCTGAAATAGTTAACTGAAGATCTCGTTAAAAGGTTTTTTAGGTGCGTAAACAAGCACTTCTCCAACCATTATGGTACTGGCCTATTTTAAAAAGTTACGGCCCGAAACTAATTCTTCTTCCAAATTTGGTCTGCGCAGAAAAACGACAATTAAATTTTTAGTAACGAACAAAGGCTCTTTGCCAATTTTTAACAATAGCAAAATAGACATTTAAGATCAGAAAGAATAAAGATGACTGAAACGAAAACCGTTTTTTTGACCATAAATTTTTCGATGTCAGTTTTGGGCATCGCTTGCATAACCTAGCTGAATATTAACTATTCTTAACTTATTGAATACCTCCTAAAAAACATTCGTCGAAACAGCTAGATAATTCTGAAATTGAAAATTTGTAATTATATTGATACCTCGATACAAACTCATAATAAAAATATGTTAAATTAGGAAAGAGAAAACCATGAGTCTGGTCGAACGAACTGATCACGGAGCTATCTCTAGGTTGTTACTTAATCAGCCTAGTAGATTAAATGTACTTTCAGATGATTTACTGAATACTCTTCAAGAGGAACTTGATAGAGTAGGAAAAAGTAAAAGTATACGTTGTGTTATTATTTCGGGAGCTGGGAATGGTTTTTGTGCTGGTCATGATCTTAAGGAAATGACAAAGCAAAGGCAAAATCCTGATAGAGGTATCGAATATTTTCGCGATCTGTTTGTAAGATGCTCAAAAATGATGACTACTATTCAATCCTTACCGCAACCTGTAATTGCGCAAGTCCATGGCATTGCAACAGCTGCGGGTTGTCAACTCGTAGCAAGCTGTGACTTGGCAGTTGCAGATGAAAGTGCACACTTTGGCGTAAACGGAGTTAATATTGGATTATTTTGTTCAACACCAATGGTAGCTCTAACACGAGCTGTTGGACGCAAAAAAGCCTTCGAGATGCTTGTTACCGGGCAATTTATTGAAGCTAACGAAGCTAAGGATATTGGTTTAATCAACAAAGTTTCAAAAGTTGGTGAGCTGGAAAAGACAGCAGGTGAATTAGCGTTGCAAATAACTAGTAAACTTGGTGATGCAGTTAAAATAGGGAAAGAGGCATTCTACAAGCAGGCCGAAATGAGCTTAAACGACGCCTATGACTATACTGGTGCTGTAATGGCAAAAAATATGATGCTCGAGCAAACAAAGAAAGGAATTAACCTTTTCTTGGATAAGAAAATACCAGAATGGGACCAATGATCTCATAACTCAATTTAAATTACAGGTAAAATATGACGACTTCAGAAATCCTTACAATTATTGGCGGGGGCATGGCGGGCTGTGAGGCTGCATGGCAAGCTGCTAATATGGGAATTCAGGTCCATTTGTATGAAATGAGGCCGAAAGTAAAAACATTTGCCCACAATACAGATTATTTGGGTGAAATGGTTTGCTCGAACTCATTTAGGTCAGATGACAACGAATATAATGCCGTAGGCCTTCTGCATTGGGAAATGAGCGAAGGAAATGGCTTAATTATAAAATCTGCAATTGATAATAGGCTTCCAGCCGGAGGTGCTTTGGCCGTTGATAGAGAGAATTTTGCAAAATGCGTCACGAATAAAATTAATCAACATCAAAATATAACAGTAATTAATGATGAAAATGTCGACTTAGAAAATGGTAAGGTAATCGTTGCAACAGGTCCATTAACTTCGAAAAGACTGGCAGATCGTATAAGAAAGCTAACAGGTAATGATGCTTTATCATTTTATGATGCGATCGCCCCAATCATATACAAAGAATCCATAGATATGTCCAAAGCATGGATGCAATCAAGATATGATAAAGGCGAAACAGAGCAAGAAAGAAAAGCATATTTGAACTGCCCAATGACAAAAATTCAGTATGAAAATTTTATAGATGCCTTATTGGAAGCCGAAAAAACTGAATTTCACGAAAAAGAACACATTGATTACTTTAATGGATGCTTACCAATTGAAGTTATGGCAGAGCGCGGACGGGAAACCTTGAGATTTGGACCTATGAAACCAGTTGGCTTAACAAATCCAAATAGCAAAGAAAAACCCTATGCAGTCGTTCAATTGAGGCAGGACAATGCAATAGGTACACTATATAATATCGTGGGTTTCCAAACAAAAATGAAATACGGAGCTCAAAAAAGCGTTTTCTCTATGATACCCGGTTTAGAAAATGCAAATTTTGCGCGATTGGGTGGAATTCACCGAAATACATTTTTAAATTCACCCCAATTATTAGATAAAGAAATGCGCTTAAAATCATCACCAAACATTAGATTTGCCGGACAAATAACAGGAGTTGAAGGCTACGTAGAAAGTGCCGCAATGGGATTGATTGCAGGTCGCTTTGCCGCAGCCGAAATTCTGGGTCTCCCAAAAAATCAAGTCCCATCAAATACAGCCACTGGCGCACTTTTAAACCACATCTCAGGCGGGGCAGATCATACAACTTTTCAACCGATGAATGTGAATTTTGGCCTATTTGATCCGATCAACACCCTAAAATCTGGTAGAAAAGCAAGAAAAACCCGATACAAAGCATACACTGATAGAGCAAAACCCTTGTGGAAAGATTGGGAAGCCAGCTGGCACTAGACATTACGGAAGAAAAAAAGCTAGATTTTAGGTATGTGCGCGGATTTCTTGGATAAGGTATATAAAGCTGAATACAAAGACCCAAGAGATTTATATCGAGATTGGGCTAATACCTACGATAATGAGCTTGCTCAGAACAAATATATTACGCCTATTAGAACAGCCAAAGCATTAGCGACATTTGTTCCCAACAAATCTGCCTCGATATTAGATTTTGGCTGCGGCACAGGTCTGTCTGCCGAAGCTCTCATTTCATGCGGTTTCTCAACTATTGACGGCATTGATATTTCAAATGAAATGATTGAAATCGCCCGTGAAAAACGGATCTATAGAAACTTAGAGTGTTTTAATCCAGACAAAGTTATCCCAGTTAAAAAAAATGAGTATTCCATTATTACTGCCATCGGTGTAATCAGCGTTGGCGCTGCTCCAATTTCAATATTTGATGAAGTCTTCGATTTGCTTCCTAAAGATGGATTATTTGCTTTTTCGTTCAATGAACATTCTCTCATGGTGCCAGAATACTCTTTAAAAGTTGAACAAACAGTTAATAAAAAAAAAGCGGAGCAACTATTCTGCGATCTTGGACCACACATTTTAAAAAGAGATTTAAAATCAATGGTATATATTATAAAAAAGTTATGACTTTTGTAACTCGATTTGCACCGTCACCAACAGGGCCTTTGCATCTTGGACACGCTTACTCTGCAATGCTGGCTTATGATATTTCAAAGGAAAACAACGGTGATTTTCTTTTGAGAATTGAAGATTTAGACCAATCAAGAGCAAAAATTCAGTGGGAAGAACAAATATATGAAGATCTTTGTTGGCTCGGCATAAAATGGAATAAGAATGTTTTAAAACAATCTGAAAGATTAGACTTTTATTTCACTGAAATGTTAAAGAAAGCCAAAAATTTTGGTCTTTTCATTTGCACATGTTCTCGAGGAGATATTGCCTCAATTACTTCAGCACCACATGGAGCGGATGGGTTAGTTTATCCAGGCACATGCCGTAATGGGAAATATAGCTTCTCAACAGAAATGCGAAAAAATCCAGATTTATTGCAAAGCAATATTCGCATGCATCCAACGCTCAATAAAACAACTCTCAATTTTCAAGAAAATATATTTCAGAGGGGCGAGTCGGCTTTCACATTTTCTGAATTTAAAAAAAGTATCGGAGACGTCGTTTTATGGAGACGAGGTTATGCTGCCTATCATTTAGCCAGCGTTATAGACGATGCATATCAAGGTGTAACGGACGTTATAAGAGGAGAAGATTTATTTGAGGCAACAAAAATTCACGTCGTCATTCAAAATGTACTAGATTTGCCGACTCCTAAATATCATCATCATAAGTTAATTTTTGATGATAGCGGTCATCGACTAGCAAAGAGAAGTGATGCACAATCTATAAAAACTTACAGAGCACTTGGTTATAGCCCTGGAGATATTAGGGAATTGCTAGGGTTACTCTAGAAAAAAATAGAAAAGTAAAAGTAATCGATGATTATTACTCTGAAATAGCAGTTTCATTTTCATTAAGTAATTTATTGAAAAAACAACTTTTTCTGTTTGTATGACATGCTGGCCCTTTTTGCTCAACCAAAACTAAAATTGCGTCATTATCGCAGTCATAGCGAAACTCTATTAACTTTTGCGTATGCCCAGAGGTAGCTCCCTTCACCCACAGGGCACTACGAGAGCGAGACCAATAAGTGACTCGCTTGGTCTTTAGGGTCTCCCGGATGGAGTCTACATTCATCCAAGCCAGCATTAAAACTGTTCCAGATTCAAAATCTTGAGCGATTGCAGGTATCAACCCATTTTCATTAAATTTTAACTGGCTTAATTCAAATTTCATTATCATTCGCTATATATTGTTTTTCTAATTATTGTATTACTTATATAACAGACAGCCAGGGGAAAAGAGTATATTTGGGCAATGACTAATAATAACCACTTAATAGATTTATATTCTAAGCGAATATTAGCCTTAGCAGCCGACATTAAGCATACTAAAAGGTTGGATAAACCTCAAAGCACTGTAAAAAAACGATCTCCTATGTGTGGGTCAATGGTGACAGTAGACATATGTCTAAATGAGAACAAAGTAGTTGATTATGGACATGAGGTAAAAGCCTGTGCACTTGGTCAAGCAGCCGCAAGCGTAATATCAAAATCAATTATTGGGAGTGATGTGGATCAAATACTTAACGCCCGTGAAGAATTGATTGATATGCTAACTAAAAATGGTTCTTCCCCGAATAAACCTTTTGAAGAGCTCGAAGTACTACAACCCGCGAAAGATTTTAAAAATAGACACTCATCTATTCTCTTAACATTTGATGCAATAGCAGATGCAATTAATGAAATAAATAAACCGGAGCCTATAAAAACATCCTAAATCTAAAGTAAGAGTTCATAATCCTAATTTAATAGAATGATGGTAAATGAAGACCTGCAAACAATATTAAAACCAAGGAAACACAACCGATAGCGTCTTTTACAAAACCAATCCCATTACCTGATAAAATATTCTTTAGTTCTGTGCGCATAAATAAGCCCTATGTTTATGATTTGTTCTTTTTTACATCAAAAATTCCAGATGTAAAGAACTTTTTAAGAACATTTAGGGAATACTTAAATAATCTATCCTACGGATAATAAACGAAACGCTTTTTCTTGGCCCATTAGCCAAAGCAAATTGCGCGATGCGTTACCTTTTTTTGTCAAACGCAAAGTCGGATCTTTTTCAAGCATGGCTCGAGCGTCCTTTTGAGCAATATCAATTAAGTGTTCTTGATGATAGATATCTGCAATTCTAAATCGCGGCAATCCAGATTGGGCGGTTCCAATCATATCGCCAGCTCCTCTCATTTGTAAATCAAGTTCAGCTATTTTGAACCCATCCGCAGTTTCTCGTAAAATACTTAGTCGCCTCTCACCATTTTCGCTTAATGGGGCCTTGTATAGAAGAACACAACTACTTTCTGAGCTCCCCCTACCAACTCTTCCACGCAACTGATGCAATTGAGCTAAACCAAATTTTTCTGCATGCTCTATTACGATGATATTAGCGCTTGGGACGTCTACACCAACCTCGATTACCGTTGTCGAAACCAAAACTTTAATTTCTCCCTCGCTAAAATTTTTCATAACCTCATCTTTTTCGTCAGAATTCATTTGACCATGAACTAGACCTACTACTCCTTCTCCTAAATTAGCCCGAAGAGCTTTAAAACGATCCTCGGCAGCCGTATAATTTAGAACCTCACTCTCCTCTATTAATGGGCACACCCAATAAGCTTGATTTTTTTTGTCGATTGCCTCTTTTAACTTTAAAACAATTTCGTTCACTCGATTATCGGAAACAATTACAGTTTTTACCGGTTTACGACCTGCTGGCTTGTCAGTTAAAACCGTAAGATCCATTTCACCGTATTGCGATAACGCGAGCGATCTTGGTATTGGGGTCGCAGTCATCACTAATACATCTACACTTTGCCCTTTTTCACCTAGAGCTAATCTCTGCCGAACACCGAAACGATGCTGCTCATCTATTATCGCCAAACGCAAATCCAAGAATTGCACACCAGATTGAAACACAGCGTGAGTTCCGATCAAAATGTGAATCTTACCTTCTAGTAGCGCTGAAAGCTTTCTATCTCTTTCTTTACCCTGATCTCTTCTAGTTAAAGAGTCGACAACAACTCCAACTTTAGTCGCTAGAGGGCTTAAATTCTCAAGATGTTGTTGAACCAAAATTTCCGTTGGAGCCATCAACACACCCTGCCCACCAGCTTCAATGGCTGATAATAACGATAGAAAAGCAACAACAGTTTTTCCTGAGCCTACATCCCCCTGCAAAAGCCTATTCATTTTGAAAGGTTTAGCTAAATCCTCTTTTATATGTTCAATGGAAACTTTTTGAGATTTTGTTAATTTAAAATCTAACTCATCTACGACTGACGCTACCAGATCACCAGTTCCGACTGTCTTGCGCCCAACTTTTTTCCGATTATTAAGCCGCGCAATCGCAAGTGTCAGTTGGTGAGCATAAATCTCGTCATATGATAGGCGTTCCCGAGCTGGGTAACTTGGAGCAACTGCCTCTTGTGAAGTTGGTTCATGCACAAGCTTTAAAGCTTGGCTCCAATCTGGCCATAACCGGCTCTTCTTTAAACTTGGATCAATCCATTCTTCAAGTTCAGGCAGCAATTGAAGTGCTGAATGTAATGACTTGCGCATGATTTTTTGAGTGATGCCCGCAGTCAAGGGATAAATAGCTTGGAACTTCTTAAGTTTTATCTTTTCCGACGGTTGAATTATATATTCAGGATGCACAATCTGCTGAATACCATCAAACAATTCGAGTTTCCCAGAAATAATTCGTTTTTCTCCAACCGGTAAAACCTTATTTAAATGATCTTTTCGAGCATGAAAAAAAACTAAATTAAAACTTACATCTTTATCGTGCACGATGACTTTGTAAGCAGTTTGCTTTGATCGCCCCGGCTGATGTTTTAGAATAGTCACTTCAACCACAACATATTTGCCTGAGGGGTACATAAAAACTGTATCCACTAATTCTCGCTTTATACCTGAGATTGGCAATGTAAAAAGTAAATCTACAGGCTTATCGATTGATAGCCCCCTCATTTTCCTTTCAATACCGGGGCCAATACCTTCTAAACTGGTTAAAGATTTATGAAGGGGAAATAGTATCTCCGGGCGATTAGTCATCTCTTTTCAACCAGATAAAGCCAATCATCCTCATTAATTATTTCTACACCGAGTTCAGTTGCCTTCTTGGCTTTTGAACCAGCGCCGGGACCAGCCACTACCAAATCAGTATTCAAAGAAACAGAACCTGCAACCTTTGCCCCCAAACGTTCTGCTAAAACCTTGGCTTCGTCCCTGCTCATACGCTCCAGTTTACCCGTGAATACAATTATTTTATTTGCAATAGGACTATCCGAAACGTCATGAACGGGAAAGTCTTTAATGGATAGCTGCTTCACTAATCTGTCAATACTCGTACGTTGAGGGCCAGGTGAAAAAGCCTTAACCAATGAATGAGCCATTACATTGCCAACCCCATCAATCGACAAAAGTTTTTCCAATTCATCAGTTTTACTGTTTCCGACACGTTCCATAGCGGTTATAAAATCATTCCAATTAAGGTAATGTGCAGCAAGCAACTTAGCAGCAGTTTCACCAACGTGCCGTATGCCTAGGCTGAAAAGTAGAACTGCGAATTCAATTTCTTTTTTTGAATTAATAGCTTCAAAAAGATTTTCAGCACTTTTCTTACCCCACCCCAGCCTATCTTTTAGCTTTACTGGGTTTGTTTTATCACGTTCTTGAATGGTAAAAATATCTGCTGGCTCACGAATTGATAACTCTACATCATTAAAGAACATCTCAATTTGTTTTGCTCCTAATCCCTCAACATCAAGCGCTTTTCGAGATACAAAATGCTTTAAACGTTCAATGGCTTGTGCCGGACAAATAAGCCCACCGCTGCATCTACGAACAGCATCACCCACCTCCCTTAAAGCTGCTGAACCGCATTCTGGACAAACAGTTGGAAATTCGTAACTTTCTGATTTTTCTTCTCTTTTTGAATGGTCCACATCGGATATCTTGGGTATTACGTCTCCAGCTCGATAAATCTGAACCCAGTCACCAATACGGATATCTTTTCCATCTCTTATCGGCTTTCCAACATTATCAAAACCGGAAATATAATCTTCGTTGTGTAAAGTTGCATTCGATACCACTACTCCACCTACCGTCACAGGGAGAAGGCGAGCGACAGGGCTTAAAGCGCCTGTACGACCAATTTGGATTTCTATAGATAAAATTTGAGTCCAGTCTTTTTCAGCAGCAAATTTGTGAGCAATTGCCCAACGTGGCGTAGTCGCTCTAAATCCTAATCTTCTTTGGGTCTCAAGGTTGTTTACCTTATAAACGATGCCATCGATATCATAATCTAAAGAAGCTCTTTGTTTCTCTATTTCTTCATAATATTTGATTAAATCTTCAACTTTTTGAAAAGTTTCAGTAAGCGGATTAGTGGAAAATCCAAACTCTGCAAGCATGCTAATTGCTAAATATTGACTAGAAGCAAATTGCTCTGAAATTGCTCCCCAAGAATAAGCGAAAAACCTCAGTGGCCTTTCCTTTGTAATGAGCGGATCTAGTTGCCTAAGAGACCCTGCTGCTGCGTTTCTCGGGTTAGCAAAAACTTTGGCACCCGCTGACACCTGTCTAGCATTTAAGTCATTAAAATCTTTGTGTCCTATATACACTTCTCCACGAACTTCCAAAAGTTTAGGCGCATTTCTTAGTGTGTGAGGTATGTCAGCTATCGTTTTTGCATTTTCAGTTACATTTTCACCGATAGAGCCGTCACCCCTTGTGGAAGCTAATACCAATCGTCCATCTTCATATCTAATGCTGAGTGATAGGCCATCTATTTTAGGCTCGGCAGTGTATTCCAAATTTTGAGTACCGGGCATATTTAGGTACCTTTTTAATCTCTCATCAAAACTTACTATATCATCTTCACTAAATGCATTACTTAGCGACATCATTTTGACTTCATGAACTACCTTTGAAAAAGCTGAAGATACTGTTGATCCAATTTTATCAGATGGACTGTTTGCCAGCTTCAAATTCGGAAAACGATGTTCAATTTCTCTATTGCGAATTTTTAGACGATCATAATCGGCATCTGAAATCTTTGGGTCATCAAGTTCATGGTAATTTTTATCAGCAACCGTTATTTCGTTTGCTAATTCAATTAGTTCAATTTCCGCTTCCTGCTCGGAGAGATCTAAAATATTTTTATTTCTGATCAACTTTAAACCTTCTTTTAAATGTAATTTACACTTCAAATCAAATGAGTCGCTAGAATAAACAAGAAATTTTTTAGCTCATATATTAAGTATCAAATGGTAGATTATTGAAATATCTGCCAAAAATACTATCACTGGTTGTTTTATAAGTATTTTTGACAATAAAAAATTGATGGATACCAATTAATTTTTAAAAAATTCGTGACTGTTAAATTATTGAATTAAACTATATTGAAAAGAGAAGACACCAAACCATCTTAGGAGCAGCTGCTTAATGGCGTTACTGAAATTAAACTCTTTAGGTTTTGCTAAGCCCGAAGCCGACACAAGAGTAGTTGTGGCTATGTCTGGAGGCGTTGATAGCTCCGTGGTGGCAGCGATGCTTAAATCAGAGGGTTATGACGTTATCGGTGTAACACTGCAACTATACGATCATGGCGCAGCATTATCAAAAAAAGGAGCATGTTGTGCAGGTGTTGATATTCATGATGCCAGACGCATTGCCGAAGGTTTAAATTTTCCTCACTATGTGCTAAACTATGAGAACATTTTTAAAGAAAAAGTGATTGATGAATTCGCTGACAGTTACCTGGCTGGGGCAACTCCGGTACCATGTATAAGGTGCAATGAACGTATAAAATTCAAGGACCTCTTGGAAACTGCAAAAGATTTAAACGCTGATTGTATGGCAACTGGTCATTACATACGCCGCATGCGAGGCAGTAATAAAGCAGAGTTACATTGCGCTTTAGACCATTCTAGAGACCAAAGTTATTTTTTATTCTCTACTACAACCGAGCAACTAGAATATTTAAGGTTTCCGTTGGGAGATCTTGATTCAAAAAAAGAAACCCGTTTGCTTGCAAAAAAATTCAATCTTAACGTTGCAGATAAACCCGATAGCCAAGATATTTGTTTCGTACCCACCGGAAATTACGCGTCTGTAATAGAAAAACTTCGGCCTGAAGCAATGGATCCCGGAGAGATTTTAGACCAGGAAGGAAATTTTATAGGAACTCACAAGGGTGTTATAAATTACACGGTCGGACAAAGACGTGGATTAGGTATAGGTGGCTTAGACCAACCACTATATGTGATCAAATTAGACGTTGAAAGTAAGAAAGTAATTGTGGGTCCTAAAGCCCTTTTGAAAACGTCTCACGTACCTTTGGCACAGGTAAACTGGTTGGGAGATACGCCAATTCACAACAAAAAGGAGTGGCATGTATCCGTGAAAGTTCGTTCAACCAGGCCGCCCCATGAGGCAATTCTAAGACCAGCTAACAATCACTTAGCCTCTGTTGAGTTACTTACTCCGGAGGAGGGTGTTTCGCCAGGTCAAGCTTGCGTATTTTATGAACGCACTGGATCTCGTGTGCTTGGTGGTGGTTGGATTACTCGGTGA
>MDTD01021813.1_pt1 | contig 14367 bp, 18 predicted proteins | sample 811221 | NCBI WGS metagenome assembly MDTD01 (sample SAMN05326646, study PRJNA326480) | marine metagenome | isolation source: seawater | place: Pacific Ocean: South West | collected 2011
AAATCTATCTCAAAAGCCTGCCGACCAATATTCTCGATGATTATAATGAAAAGGTATTAAACGGATAGATTTTAAGTCTCTTGAATTAAGTAAACTTTAATGGTTTACGTGGCAAAATCATATAGCAGGGATAATAACAACAGTGAGGGATAATGTCTAACGTCATTGATTTGCACGGGCCAAAGGAAAAAACGCCTGAACCGGCAAAGGATTTTAAAATCGCTCTGGATGTGCCTTTGGATTTGGGGCTGCCAGAACCGCCACGTAAAAAACCAAGCGTTACAAAACGGATAAAATGGAAACTCAGCCGGATTAAACAAGCTATATCCGATAAGGCTATAAACCCTGTCCGTTATTATTTACACCGCAGGGAAGGCAATCGGCTGCTTGGCGAATTGGTACATCTTACAAGGAAGCTCAACCGCGATGACTTTCATATTTTTGTAAGCACTTCAGGCCATGTAAACCGTGTAATGGTATATGTGTATCCGGGGGGGTGGAAAAAGGGGGGAGAAAGGGTCATTGTGTTTGATAACAAACTTCCCGGATATGGAGAATATACAAAAACGAAACCGGGCGACCTTCGTGAGACTATGAAACTTATGAAATCTTTATCAAAACTCAACCACCTGAAACGTTAAAACAAGTCAATTTATTCGATTCCTCTGAAAAACTCTTCCATCGTGATACCGTGTATCTCGGTGATTTTTATCAGAGCTTTAATGCCGAAATTTGACTTCCCTTCTTCGATATTCCAATATTGCTTTGGCTCAAAGTCATGCTCGTCGGCAAATTTGCGATAGCTGGTGTAGCCGCCCTTTATGCGTAATTCTTTGATGCGCTCCGCAATTTTTTCGACTGTCAGATTTGAGTTTTCGGGCATACCAACTCAAAACTGGCATTCTTAAAATTAAAATCTTGCGTAAAATTTTACGCAAACCACAATTTATTCCTACATTTGCGTATTATTTTACGCTAACATAAACAGGCACGAGGATTAAAACTTGCACCAAAACCCCTGCCTGTGCTACAGTGAAGCGGTTTAAAAAAGGATTTTACTTATGGCATTAAATCTAAAAAAATCACTTATGAAAGGCTTCGCCGTTGTTGCATTCAGCACGGGCAGCTTCTTTGTCGGCAATGACAATCAGGTCATAGCTCAAAATATAGGGCCGGGCGGTTTTACGCCCTCAGCACAGGCAGTGACAGCTACGCCTCCTACCAGCAATATCAAAAAAGACAGTGTAACAGCCAATTTTAATCCAGCAACGGCTGATACCGACAGCGGCCATAAAAAAGAGGCCCCGAAGGTTAAAGTGTATGATATGCGCCAATACCCTGACAGCGTTACCTATAAAAACGCCGGGTATAGCTCGACAAAGGGTGTGCTGGTCATCACCGTTGACAGTGACAGGCAGGAATATATTGATTTGGTCGAGGAAGTCGCCAATGAAATTATTGCCAGTGGAAAAGAAAGAATAGGTATTATCCTTGCCAAGCATGACGCGCATGAACCGGAAATGGTGCACATCGGTGGAAATGGTAAGTCAGCTTATACGTTGCTGCCGGGCCACGGAGGGGTAACGCAAAGTATAGACGCATCCAGAGCTGATTTGGTTAAAACAATCACCACTGCTTATGAGAAGCTCATAGACCCGCTTTTCACCCAAAAACAGGTTAATTCACCTGCCGTGCAAGGCCCGCGCTGATTTTTAAAGGCTTGGCGGGTCAAACCCCATATCTATAACCACATCCGTTTTTTGCTCAGGCTTGGTTGGCTTGGTTTCTTGGTAATTGGAGCCTTCCTCCCATTGATTATGACGATTATCTGCAATAATCGCCATATCTGCTTCAACTTCTTCACCGCTTTCCAGCTTTTTAATATAGCCGTCTGTCTGCTCTAATCTATCAATATATTTCTCTTGTTCTTCAATTTTATCCTGCCGTTCCTGGCCTTTTATTTCAATGGCTCGGTTTTCCCCAACCTTCATTCCTTCCATGATGATGACCAGTTCAGGGTCATCCGCATCAAACTTTCTCTTTGACCGCTGTTCGAATTCCTTGGCCAGAGCGGCATACTGCGGATTGACAGGGTAGCCGTTTTCATCCAGTTTCACCTTGCCTTCACGCAATTCTTCCATGAATTGCTCCATCAGTTTTGCGCGGCGGCTGTGTTCGCCAATTTCATCATTCAGTTTATCAATCTGTTGCTGGATTTCTCCAATTTGCTTTATCAGCCCGCGGCGCTGTTCCTGCAAGCGGATAAGCAGATTTTGGAACTGCTGTTCTTTGCGTTGTTTTTCAATGTCGGATTTATAGCCTGTGTTGACGGCGGCGTTGGAGTTTTGCATCAGCCCTGCTTTTTCCAGCCCGTCCGGCTGTAAAGACAGATTATGCTTTTTGGTTTCTAACTGACGGGCATTCTCGCCCTCCAATTCAGTCGGTTCAGGCAGTTCATACGCCTGCTCAACCACCGTTTTTTCATTCACCTGCTCATTGCGGTCGCGCTGTTCCACGGGAAGGCTTGCGTCCGCCTCTCCCGCTGTCAATTCCTCTTCTTGCTCGCGCGTGATTTCGTTGGCGATGACCTGACCGGGGTCAACAGTCCAGATACCAAAGCTGCTGCGCACATCGGCCTGCAACTCTTTATCTGAGCCTGCGCCAATTGCATTGAATGTCTGTTTAAGAGATCCCTTAAGACTAGCTACCATGTGAATTCCCAACCCGTATTTTCTTTTTTGTTAACCCTGTTTGCCTTTTTGTTCATTCAAGGCTTGATTTATTATAATAGACATAATATTAAAGTCCCTTTAATTTAACTCGACATTCGAGCTAAATTTTATCTATCTGAAAATGTTCAATGACCGCATGAATACTAGTGTTACAAGGCCACTCATGGTAGATTTAGTGCATGGACTCAGAGGAAAATTCAAAAAAAATTATCTTCACCCCTGAAATGACCGCTGCATTGCAGTCGGAACAAAAAAGAACCGGAATAGGCGTAAGCGCTCTTTTGCGGGGAACACGTCATGAATGTCCCGCGGGGCTTAACGCCTCCATAGTCAACAACTGGATAAATGGAACAGCAAAAACAGGCTGTATAACCCATTATGATTACTTGTTATCACGGTGGAAAAGGTTGCCGGACGCCGATAATGTCTGGATGCAACTCACCTCAAAACACCGCCAGTTACTTAAAAATAAAGTAAAAGAAACAGGAATGAGTGCAAAACGCTTATTTGCGCACCGCAAAGACCAGCCAAAAGGTTTTGACCGTAAGAATTTGAGTTCATACTACTCTCTTTCAAGGCATCGGATTAAAAAAGATTTTTATCGGTATATTATCCGCGTATGTGATGAAAATAAGGGTAATGGATATGTTCCCTTCATCCCCAAAATACAACGGCAGTTGCAGGCAGAAATACATCGCAGCGGGCTTTCTCCGGCTGCTTTTATGCGGGAGGTTAAAAAAGAGGGAGAACCTAAATTTAATCAGGTCTTATTATATAGCTGGTTGCGGGGGGAAGTTGAAACTCTGGATAGGCGGCTTCTGAATGAAGTGCTGCGTAAATACGCTGCGTTTCCCGGTAAGGCAGGCAAGACAAAGGGTAAAATGCTGGCGCAGCCTTCTTTGATTACCAGTGGTTTGAAGCCTATCAATAGTGTTGATTTGGCTAAAATGAGGCAATACCGGGATGTGCTGGGTATCCTGCCGGGCCGGGTGTTTGATGGTTCAAGCGATATTCCGCCGGGTCTGACCAGAAATATGGTGAGCGGCTGGCTCAACGGTGCCACCGGAAATGCAAACCCTGACTATGTGAAATGGGTCATTCAACGCTGCCGCGAAATTGTAAAGGCTGCGATTGAGATTGAAAAACAACAATAGTTTATGTAAAAATAAATAAGGGGCGCTCCAATCCTTCTCAAGTTGTGGGGGAAATCGGGAAAGAAGCGCCCCCGGCCTTCCGCGTGCATAAAGCACGCGGGGGCCTATCCCTCTATCCTTCCAGCAAGCGCCGCCCGCTCCTGCTGCAAACTATTCAGCCAATTTTCACACAAGGGGATGAAACAATCGTATGCTTTTAAGGTCGCTGGCTCCCATAACAGGCTTGAAGGTACTTCAGTATGGGTATAGGTGCGGCGGTATTGGGCGGTAATCACATCCACCAGAAAGCGAAGCTGGCTTTTGCCGTTATGCTCCAGCATGGCTTTTACGTCCTGCGCCGCGCATTCAATATCGGGAAGGCGCGCGAGTTGTTTTTGAATATCGGCTATCGTTAAAATGTGTTCTGCTATCATGGCCTGTCTCCAATGCTAAAGGGTGGTTGATTTGAGGTTGTAGAGGGCTTGCAGCCTTGTATGCAAAGCACGGCTGCGAAGGATAAATATTTCTGCTGCGCGGGATTTAACCGCTTTTGATAGATAATTTGGCAGGACTAACAGCCCTTCGGCATGACAGTAAGCATTCCGTATATCACCGGAAATATATTCGATACCCTTTGAAGCTGCTTCAAACAGGTAGTTGTCCAGTTTGGCTTCGGTTTCTGGGAGAGAGATACGGGCCAGTTTTTTCCCGGCACGCAATACAGCCTTTTCGCCCCGGCTGTCGGGGAGGTTTTTGTTACTCATAATAAATACCCACACAATAGTAATTACACAATTTGTGTCTTCACCAGACACATCAATTCATTTAAAATAGGAACTTAGTTGGTTTTTAAATGAACCATAACGCTCTTGTCAATTAAAAAATCATGTAAAAGAGAGTTTTTTTCATTTTTATATGGATTTTTAATGAGAACCCTTGTAAAAAGACAACTGATATAGCAAAGAAGGTATAAAAAATGCGGGTTACTATTGACCAGATTAAAGCCGCCAGAGGGCTAAAAAACTGGACACAAATGGATTTAGCGAATGCAGCTAATATTTCAAAAGATACCATTCGGAATATTGAATCCGGCAAACTGCCACACCAGCAAACCCTTATCAAAATTGTTCGGGCTTTTGAAATCGCAGGTATAGAATTTATAGAGCGCGGAGTGCGCCATAGCGCCCATACAGTCAAGATTCTGGAAGGGCAGGAAGGATTTCTTGAGTTTTACGAGGATGTTTATCATACGCTTAAAGTGTCAGAAAACCGGAAAGTATATGTAAGTAATGTGGATGAAAGAAAGTTTGTTAAGTGGCAGGGTGAGCAATTAATTGAACATATTGAGCGTGTCTTGAGGCTTAAGGCAAGCTACAAAATTCTTATCAAGCATGGAGACACTTATTTCCCCGCTTCATCGTATGCAGAATACCGCTGGCTTCCTGATGGTATTTTTTATTCAGTACCAACTTATATGTACGGTTCAAAAGTCGCGCTAATTATTTTCAGTGACAGCTTGCGCATTTATATCCTGAATGAGCCGGAAATATCCGAAGCACACCGCAAACAGTTTGAAGAAGCCTGGAAAAACTCTCAGGAGCCAGATAACCATGAATAATAAACTGCGGGAAAACTCCGATGGGTTTGACGAAGGGGTAAATGAACGCTTCCTGAACGATACCCTTAATCTATTTTCTGGGTATGAAACAGGGCACATGAACCCTTACGCCTTTAATGAACCTGACTCAGAAATTATGAACGACCTTGTTCATGGCGGCAAGGACTGGGAACGCTTCATTGCTCATTCAAAAGATTACTACGTCATAAATGAAGAAATAGATATTATCCACTCTTTTGCAAAACAGGTTGCAGCTTCATTGCCGGATAATGCAGTTTATGTTGACCTTGGCCCCGGAGAAGAAAAAGCGGTTAAGGGCAAAACCTTACCTTTTTTGAGTGAACTAGCGAAGTCTTCAAAATTTATAGCAGTTGATGTGAATGCAGCATTTGCAAAATCAGCCGCTCAAATTGTTGAGAAAGAAACAGGACTGAAAAGCGAAGCTGTGCAAGGTGATTTTCTTGCTGAACAATTAAATCTCAGCCCCAATCGCCCGGCAATCTTATCGTTATTCGGTGGTTTGTTGTCAAATGGGGGCAAAATCAGCGGTGTTGATAGCCAGGTTCAACTTACCCAAACGTTTAACCGACTGGCACAAAATATAAAACCCGGTGATTATCTTGTCATCACACAGGATTATAATCAGGACGAATTTAGCCTGTTGGCTGCCTATACGAACCCCGATTTGGCAAATTATGTACTTTCTACATTGCATAGGGTGAAACGCGATTTGCCAACGACTGGTTTTGACCCCAGTAAATTTGACTTTGTATCCCACTGGTTGCCTGAAGAAAACCTTGTCACTTTAAACGCCAAGGTAAAACCAGACGAAACCGGGCTGCCGCTTTTCTTTAAAATTGCAGGTGTGCCATTTGCCTTAACGCAAGGCAAAGAAATACCGCTGGTTAATTGTTACAAATACCCGGTAAAAGATTTTATGGATGCCGCGATAAGTGCAGGCTTTGTTTCAAAAGCAGTATACAAGAAAGACAATAATCGGATTGCATTGCATGTTTTAAAGTTAGAAAGCTGAAAATAATTTGCAACAATTGCTCCCTTATAATTGTCCGTTAAGACAAAGATGAAAATGTTATCTTGCAGGTATGGAAGTCATCTGTCTTGAAGATGCCGCTTTTTATGCTCTGGTCGAGGAAGTGGTCAACCGGCTTAAAGCTGATGCAGGCCAAAAGGAAGAAAAGTGGGTTTCCACCGAAGATGCTATGGGGCTTTTGGGTATCACCTCTAAAACGACCTTGCAGAAATACCGCAATGAAGGCCGTATCCGGTTTACCCAGCCACAGAAGAAAATTATTTTATACGACCGGGAATCCATTGATGCGTTTTTGGAATCCTATGCAAACGAAACTTTTTAGAATATGGATGAACAACAATATACAAAAGGCTTTAACGAAGGGTATATCCTTATGAAGCATCGCCCGAAGCTGGCTGAAGCTATCAGTCTCGCTATGGAGAAAAGTGAGAATCCCCGTTCTTTTGGTTTTATTGACGGCGGCAAACAATACATGGAAGAAACCAAAGATAAAACCTTTGACAAGTCGCAAATCCCTAAACACCTCGACCGTGTGCTTTCTCCTGACCAAAGCAGGGGTACGGGCCGGGATAAAGAAGCTGATAAATCCATTGACAGAGATGAAAGAGATTGATTTTACAGAGTGATGGCAATAAATTTGCAATATTTGAGAAGGGTTGTTATCTTTTTCCCTGAATGGAGTTGAAAATGAGTGATGTCAAACCGGAAGATTTCATATCGCCGGAAGAACAGGACGGGTGGAACTGGTTAGACCACTATGAGCAGTGGTGCAAAACCAATAAAGTCCTTGTCAAATATTTATATAATGAACTCAGTGCCGAAGATGCTGGGATTGTGAATGATGTTCTTGCTAAATCACCTTACTACCGGGAACTTTTTCAGTTAATGGAGGGCAATCCCCACCGCACTAAATACAATTCTGAGGAATTTAGGATAAAGATGGAAGGGGCATATAAACGCTTTCTCAGGAATGAGAATTATAAAAAGCTGACGGATTCAAATCCTATCGAACAGATGGACAAGGTTACGCTGGACGATTTTCCATCCCTTGCCGAACAAAAAGGCTGGAAATGGGACAGGCATTTTGAACAGTGGCGAAAAACCAATAAAATCCTTGTGAAATACCTCTTTAACGAACTCAGTGCCGATGACAGGCAAACGGTTAAGCAGGTACTGGATGATTCCTCATATTACAGGGTACGAATTAACCAGCTTCTAGAACATCCCGACCGTCTGAAATACAACTCTGAAGTGTTTTCAAAGGTAATGGAACAAAGCCATAAACTTGTTTTTGGAAAAATATACCAAAAGCTGGATATGTTATAAGTTGCTTTTTTTTGCACCTGAATCTTGTTTGCCGTTCTCTTTCGGGGCCAATCCCTTCCAAACCTTATCAAACCAGTTGATAATATCCTGTGCCCGTTCCCTGCCGAACATAAAGTCGGCACCCTGCTTTCCCTTTTCCTGGGCCGCGCTTGCCGCTCCCAAAAAAATTTCCATTTCCCCGGTAAACGGGTCGATAACGTCAAAATAGACAGCCACATTGAAAGGAACCGGAACCGCAGTAACGCTATATTGCATCCCTAACGCCTCACTATAAAGGGGCTTATCATACAGGGTGAGAATTTGAATCCTTTTTTTAAGGTCTTTATTGTTGTGATTATTTATTTTTTCCTCGATTTTATCTTTATTATGTTGCCCCTTTGAGTCGGTCAGTATGTAAAAACTTTTCTTATTTTTATTCTGGTCTGTAGCTTCAAGCAAATCATCAATAATTCGCGCGCAATTGGCCAAGTCCGGTGTAATGACATACATTACAGTTGATTCCATTTCCAGCCTTTTGGTTTCTTCCCAGGTATAGAGTTTAACTGCCTTTGCGTTTTCCAAAGTAATGGTTTTTCGATAGGTCATTTGCCGGGAAGAGAAATCTTCGGAAGGAGACAGGTCAATGCCTGACTTTAAAACAATATCTTCAAACTCAGAGGATTGAGTACATTCATTTCGCAGGATAGCTCTGAGCGTATCGCCAATAATTTCCAACGTGTCCGAATTGATTGAATAATATGATTTTTCGCCATGCTTATCTTGTTTTTCAGGATTATAGCACCTGACCAAAGTAGCTTCCGAAAAACTTCGCGTGTTGGAAACGTTGGCAGCCATTTCAACAATTTGTTTAAGTGTAATCCCCCGCTCTTTTTTTAATAGCTCAACATATTTTCCAATGGCTTCCCTTATTTGTACTTCCTGGTTTTTCATTTTTTGTAATTATGAGGCGAAGATAAAGACATTTAAATTGAAAAGTTGTAATTTCGATTTTTGGAAATTCTATAAAGTGAATTTTCATATTTACGTGTGTTAACAATAATTTAACTTTGATAATTGTCTTATTTGTATTTAATTTTGTTGTTAACAAGTATTAAAATTCAGAAACTAACCTATGCAAGATATGAAAAAGATTGACTATGTATCCCATAAAATTGAACTCCCCGTTAGCGGTACAAAAGAGGAACTTATGCAACAGTTACTTCTTTTACTTGATTATATTGGTGTCAAACTACCTAAACGAGTGCAGAAGACCACGAAACAACAAAGAAAGCAGGTTCGGTTACCCAATAAATCCGTTACCCTTTCCGAATCCCAGGCACTCAAAATTTTAGAAGAATTTAAAAAGGGAGAGGAGAGACGTTACGATGGTAAAAGTTGGGTTGATTTTAAATTAACTGCCAAACAGAGAAGGCGTTGGGAGGATTATAAGCCAACACGTTTAGAAGCAGAAGAGGTATCGGCTAAAATCGGGGTTAATGTTCAGGAATATCTCATATTCTTGTGCCGGGTTTACCTGTTTGAATACATTCCTGCCGAAAAACCGTTGCCAAAGTTTGAATATGCTATTTCAGATACAATTGCGCCGGATTCCGAAACTACTGAAACCGAATTTCTCAGCAATGCTGTATTTAAAAATATCTCCACAAAACTCAATATCAGTCTTCCTGAAACCCCTGAATCTGCCTTCATGTACCGGGATTTTCTAAATTTGGTTGAAAGTAAACTGACACACCAGCAATATGAGGTTTTTGTGGCCAGGGAGTTAGATGGGTTTTCCCATGAAGATATTGCTGAACGATATGGGTGGAAGTCTGCCAGTGTGAGCGAGACGACATGTTCCCGGATAAGGAAAAAGCTGAGAGATGACCCGGATATTACGGGGTATTTTGAGTAAAGGATTGTTGTTTGGAGCAGAAAAAAGCAGGGCAATACCCTGCTTTTTTATGCACTGGACTGATTAGGAAACGATGGGCAATAAAAATATTAACTTTCATTGTTAAGGTTTGGGGCTTTTCAAACCCTATATAGTAGGCACTTTGCTGCCGTTATAAAACTGAAAAGCCCATGAAAAAATTTATCCAATCCGTTTACTCAGCGATACTGTCGCTCTTTCGCCGTCCAAAAAATAATAAAGAAAACAAAGAGTTTTTTCCGCCACGCATTCAGGAATATTTAAACGAATGTAAAATTTCTGCCTTCAATGCAGGTATTGGCGGTACGGCCATCTCTAACATTACCTCCCGGTTCAGCGCTTTTATAGACAAAATGCTGAGCGAAGCATCCTCAACGTTTAACAATCGTATTGGCACCGTGGAAGCGGAAATTAAAGCCCTTTCCAAAAAACTCTCCGAGACTTTCACCGAACGCGGCCAAAAAATGGCCGCCGTCTTAAAGCCCATGCTCAGCAAAGCATTGTCCCAAATCAACAAAACCTACGGGTCAATGGAAGAGGAATTAAAGCGGCTGAAAAATGAGGTGAAAGACTGCTATATCAGGATGCACCAGTTTACCGAAAAGAAAGGGTATTCGCCAAAATTTAAAACCTGGTGGGATACAGGCAAAGCCCTGATTTTCACCATTGCCTTTACCTCTTCGGTGGAAACCATTCTGAACTTTTTTGCACTGGAAGCCCACAGCGCAGGCATATCGCTATTCCTTATGATTTTCAGCTTACTGATTTCTATTTCCATCGGGTTTGTCTGCGACCATGCCGGGGCCGCAATTGCAAAGCGCGACTGGCCTCATGCCATTTTTACCATTGCCATTGGCCTTGTGATTACCGGATTTATTATCTGGGTGCGTTCCACTGCGCCCGACACTACTGAGGCTGATGCAGCTATGAATGCTGTCGAAAACACCTCTCAGGGCGGAATTGAAAGTTTAGCTGCGGGCTTTAACTTCCTCAACCTTGCCTTTTACGGCTTGGGCCTTGTGATTGCCATGCGCGTATACCGGGACAGGGAATATTGGGATGCCAAAGACAAGGCCGATGAACTTTCCGAAAAAATTGAGGCAAAGCAGGCGCAGATGAAGGGTATGCCAGATGAGCTGCAAAACGCCAAAGATGAATACCGCTCAACAGTCATACAGCACACTAACGCCGAAGAAGAAGCCATCCACAGCCAATACAATGCCTTGCAGATAGAACTGGCTGAATTAACGGTCAAACAGGAGCAGCTTGAAAAAGCATACGCCTCATACGATACCGAAGGCACTTCACAAATTAAAGAAGCCTATGAAGAAGGCCACTTACATCACTAATCACCCATAAATCAAATAGTAATTATGAAACACGTAAACCCAAAACCCAAAACCCTTAAACGGGCTGCAAAATACCGGTTTTTAATACTGGTATTCCCCGTTTTTCTACTCCTTCTCGGCCCGATATTTTCGGGCTGCAAAAAAAGCCCTTCGGACAATATCGAATATTCCATCGGCATTGACCGTTCCGGATCCTCACGGATAAACGCTATGGACTCATCCGATAAGGTGTATGCCTACCTTATCCGCGCCCTCAACATTTCCGGGAATGAATTTACCAATAAAGGCATAAAAATCAACCTGTTCCGCGTTGGTAATTCAGCAAGGCCGGTAATTACTACAGTAACCCTGCCGCCTTCTAACGGATGGATATTTTCCAACACCAATAAGCGGAAAAAAGAAACCGCGCAGTTTAAGAAAAAACTGAAAGCCACCATTGAAGAGGTAATGAACGTGGAGGCCAACCAAAGTACAAGCCAGATTTACCATGCGCTATGTTTCCAATTACATGCCTTGAAATCTTCCACGTTTTCTACCGATAAACGCCTAATACTTCTTTCAGATGGGTTGGAATCAAGCGAACTGGCCAATTTTGTGTCCTACATAGACAAAATCAAACAGTTTAAAGAATCTTTTCCCGACCTGCGCAAAAAGATGGCGGAAAACTGCACCCTGCCAGACGACCTTTCGGATATTACTATCCAGATGTTCAACAGCCCCGGTTTGGGGGCCACAGAAATAGTGCTGGCTTGTGATACCTACTGGTCGGAACTGGTGGCTGCGCACAATGGTAAAATCTCCATTTTTCCAAACCTCCCCCAATAATGTTTCACCCGGCGCGGGGGCATTTCCCTCGCGCCATAATTATTCAAAACGTATGTCAGTATTTAAACGTAATACAAAACAATCCGGGTCAAAGAGTAAGCTGGATGCCCTGTTAGACAAGGTGCTTTACACCTTCCCGAACGGTAAAGACACTTTGGATGTGAGAAGCGGAATTGAAGGCGAATGCTGCTTTGGCGAAACAGGCAGTGGTAAAACTACGGGGTACAATAACCAGTATTTACAAGCCATGCTGAATTTTGGGATGGGCGGCAGGGTATTCTCCGTTAAAAAAGAAGCCGCCCGGTATTTTAAAAAAACATTTGAAAAATGTGGCAGGAAGTTTATCCATTTTAAAAAAGGAAGCCCCTACCGTTTTAATTTTCTGGAATACGAACTGGCCCGTAAAGGCGAGGGCGCAAAAGAAATCAGCAATATCTCCAACCTGATTGTGCTCATGAGCCTGTTGGTAGGAAATTACAATGAAGGCAATTCCAGCGGCAAAAATCAAGACCGTTTCTGGCAATTGGCAACTGAGAGGCTTACCAACCGTTCAGTGTCATTGTTAGACCTTTCAGATACCCCAATTACCATCCTGAATATCCGCAAACTTATTGTTAACAGCTTTACCGAAGCTGATGTGGAGCGTTATAATACCACCTGGGTACAGTTGAAAGACAGCCAAGTTTCACAGGATAAGAAAAACGACCTGTGGCAGGAATACCAAGCTTGGGCAGAGTCCAATTTCTTTTTAAGCTGCCTGCAAAAAGCAACCTCTAAAGAGAATATTACAGAGGATGAACTTTTCAGCCTCGAAATAGCAGGCGACTATTTTATGAAAGAATGGCCCAGGCTGGCTGAAAAAACCAAATCCATTGTACTGGAAAGTTTTTTAGGTGCTGTCGAATCCTTTGTATCACCAGGAATTTTAAAGGAACATTTCTCCGAAGGTGTAAGCCCTGAATTACTGCCGGAAAACGCCTATCTCAACGGGGATATTGTGCTGGTGGATTTTCCTGTCAAAGAGTTCGGGCTTCCGGCTATTCTTGCAAATGGGATAATGAAATTTGCCTTTCAGACGGCTATGGAGCGCAGGGAGGTAAGCCGGGAGGAAAACCCTATGCCTGTTTTACTCTGGGTGGATGAATATCAAAATTTGGTGAACCCAGCCTACGACCCGATGTTCCAGGCGACTGCCCGTGAAGCCCTTGTCTGCACGGTGTATATCAGCCAGTCCTTTAATGCAATAATCGGCGCTATGGGCGCTGAAAATGCCGAAAACAAGGCCAAAAGCCTGATTACCAATCTTGGCCTGAAAGTCTTTAATGCCAACTCCGATTACGACACCAATGAGTTTGCCGCTAATATGATAGGCCGTCATTTTGTGGATATAACTTCTGTTTCCATTGGCCACGACAAACAGCGCCAGCACAGTTTTTCCCAACAGTATCACTATCAGGTGCCTCCTGAACACTTTACTACCCTTAGAACTGGAGGCTCTGCAAATGGTAATCAGGTTGAGGCGGTTCTGTTTAAGGCGGGGAAGAAATGGAGCACCGGACGCAACTTCCTTCAATCTGAATTTGACCAGCGTGTTTAATCCAAAAAATTACCGTTATGATTACTCATGAATCCAACCAAACCATTATAGTGCGCCGCTTCCCCGATTTCGGGGATGCGGCCCTGTTGCACAAAGCCCTTACCTCTGACTTTTGGAAAAACCTGTTTTTAAAAGACAGGCTGGCATTCTGGCAACTGGCCCACCAGTTTTTTTACTGGAACCTGGCCGTTTTCGGCAATATGACCGGGATGCTGCTACGATACCGGCACGGCCAGCGCACCGCAGGTTTCTTCTTATACCTGGCTACGGTCATTACCCTTTTGGTTTACAACTCCGCTGAGGTTATCCATTTTCTAAAACCTTTCGGTTTTTTGATAGCGCCGTTTCTGCCTTTTTTTAATGATACCGAAACGCTGTGGTGCTGGATGACGGAGGATATTCATTCACTACCGCTTTTGGTTTTTACGGCTGCTTATACGGTTGTTGGCTTTGTCCGTTGCCTGTTTATCATTGCAGGACGCGGCAACCCGGATTTAACCAAACGCGGGGAATCCTACCTGTACCGTTTTGTATTTAAGCCGATGGGGCTTAAAAAAGAATTTGTGGTACAGGGCATTATTGAGCCTTGCCTGCTCGGTGTTGCCGCCTGGATTTGTGCTGCTTTTTTCCATGATTATGTATTTGCTTTTGTGCTCGGCGCATCGGCGTTCAGTTTGTTTTTACCTGAAGTCATAGATTATGCCGATGAGCAAAAACACCGGGTGCATTTAAGGAACACGGGCGGGTCATTTTAAGGTCTTGACCCTACAAGACGTGATGTCTGTTTCAAAAAATTTTAGGAGATGAAAGTTATGACCCTTCAA
>MDTD01129015.1_pt1 | contig 14367 bp, 12 predicted proteins | sample 811221 | NCBI WGS metagenome assembly MDTD01 (sample SAMN05326646, study PRJNA326480) | marine metagenome | isolation source: seawater | place: Pacific Ocean: South West | collected 2011
GTACCAGTGACAGATTCTCCACGAACCTTTCCTTTGCATATTGAACCGTGTAATCTAGAGATGCCATATCCCATGCCTAGGCCATATTCTGATTGAGCAACCTTGAGACTTGACATTGCAGTATTCCAAGGCAACATTTTCAGATCGAATTCACCATAATCAGTTTCAAGTTTGACCCAGAATTCATCTTCCTTGGCATTTAGACCCATGGAATATTCTTGCTCAGTGTGGGATGCGATGATTCCACCCTTTTTGAACGGCCATTCAGGATGGTTTTCTGCTAGAACTATTATCCTACTTTTTTCTAATACCAATGGTTCGACCAATTCATTTCCATCATAATACCAAGCTGCAACCATTCCATCCATGGCTATACTCCCTTTTCCATCAAAGCCAGGTCTTCCCGATGGTTCCCATGCTACACCATTTACCTCCACAAAGGAATTATCTTTTGTCGACCATAGGACCATCAGTTGTCTTCCTGCTGGATTCTTTTCATCACCATCAAGCATCACTAACCACCACCACCAATCCCAAGTCAAATGGTGTATAGGTGCCAAGGTTTGTAACTCCCACAGACTAGATAACTCGCCTGTAAACTTGGGTTTACCCATCAATCCACTTCCTTTCCTTTGAAAATAGATTGGCCGATAAACCAAGCAGCAATTCCTTGAACCACTAATACCATTGTGGAAATCACCAGTGCAAGCCAGTTGCTAACCCCTAGGTTATGTCCTCCGCTAAATGCATTGAGTGGTTCAGCCCCTGGTAAGGCAGCATAACTCATCTCTCCAAGCCAGTTTTCCTCGCCATGACCTCCTCCCCACAAACCTACTTCAATCAAATACCAATTGTCAGGCCATGCCAATGAAACTCCTGCGTCTACTATTATCATACCCCAGCCGATTACCGAGACGTAGCGTATTGATGAACTTCCACCTGATAGAATTGTCACAAAAGCCATGCCTAACTCCCAAGCAGCAAATAAAATAGCAAGAATCACACCGTTTTTCCAAATAATTCCGAATCCACAAAATATTGTTCCATATACTAAAGAAACCATCATTGCCGCCCAAGCAATTGACATCCAAACGACAATATCGCCCCATCTGAATAAATCATCACTCGGTCCGGTAAGGCCTGTGATTATACACAATATTACGCACAATGCTAGGATGAATGGCCATGTAATACCAATGTATCCGAGCATCCGGTATAACAGAACTTCTCCTCGCGAAATTGGCTTTGCCAACATGTAATGAATTGTTCCATCACTCATTTCTTCTCGGATTAAACCTGTAGCTAAGAATAAAGGCAGGAATATGCCAAGTAAGTATATGATACCGAACTTCCCAATCCCAAGTATGAATGCTCTATGCCCCGCCTCTTTTCCGTATTTATCTTCATCAGGGTCTTCATCAACCTCTCCGTCGGCATCTATTGTTAAGGTATTATTTTCAATATCCAAAAGGACGCCTATGTCGCATTCCTGCCCATTATCATTGGTATCTCTTTGACTAGGTGTGTCCTTTCTTTCACAGTCACCATCATCATCCTCGCCGACATAATTCATGCCTTCAGAAAGTTGCCCCCAGTCAATATCATCTTCATTTATCCATTTTTCTGGCGGGTCAGGATCTACGTCTTCTGGAAAATCATCGGGATTGTTCGGATCGGTTCCATGTAAAGCTTCTTGACCGTTGGGGTAACCATCTCCATCATAATCAAACGAATCCATATCATTGTCTATTGCCTCGATTTCACTATTCATTGCTTCAATGTAAAACAATAACATCAACAACATCGCTAATGTTGAGGCAATCATCACTATCCATGTAGATAGCCTTGTTCGATACTGCCGAAGAGTGAATTCTGCAATCGCAGTAGATTTACGGTCTAGTTTTGACCAAACATTGTCCATCTGACTACTCAAAGTGCGCCCCCCGTAAGGTATTTTAGAATAGATTCTAAATCGTCATCAAGATTATCTATCCCCGTGACTTTTTGCTTGCTTTCGACAATTATTTCAGGGAGTTTTTTGTGAACTTCTCCTAAATGTTTGGTTTCAATAATCAAGTTGTCAGAATTAGCAAAAGACATTCCTGTCACTTCATCAATTTTCATTAAATCCTTTGCCAATTCGCGTGGATTCTCACAATTTAGCATAATTTTGTGGGGATGCTGGTCAAGCATTTCTCGAATTGCATGAGAGTTTCCCAATGCCAGTATTCTACCTCTGTGTAGAATAACAATTTGTTCAGTAATCCTTTCGATTTCGTTTAAGATATGACTTGAAACTAACACAGTTCGACCCATAGCACCGAGTTCTTTTATCACATTCATGATGGTTGTTCTTGCTAGAGGGTCGCAACCTTGTAATGGTTCATCAAGCACTATCAATTCTGGGTCATTAACTAGAGCGTGCGCGATTTTTACTCTCTGGCGCATTCCCTTGGAAAATTGTCCAATTTTTTTGTGTATGACGTCGCTAAGGGATACGAAATCAAGGACCCTCATCGCCTCTTTTTCTGCCTCTTTCCGTGTCATTCCGTGCAATCTTGAGAATGTAGTTATGAATTCAAAAGCAGTCATCCAATCATGTAACTTCTCATGCTCCGGGACGAATCCAACTTTGGAATAAGGCGCAGGATTTTTCCACGGGTCGATACCAAAAAGTCTCACAGCACCTGAGTTTGGTTTTATTTTACCCATCATCAGTTTGAAAAGAGTCGATTTACCCGCCCCATTCATCCCTAATATGCCTGTAACTCCTCCAGAAATACCCAAAGAAACTCCATTCAGAGCATTTATTCTGCCATACGACTTAGTGACTCTGTCAAACATTATCACCGGCGAATTCCTTGCTGGCTCCCACTCCTCCTGTGGAATTTTTCCATCTTGACTAACATCCGGTATCATTCACGCGTCACCTCCAATGACGACACTCTATTTGCAAGCAAATAAAGTGCTAATCCGTTAATTATTGTAATCGAAATTAGACTCCAAACCCATGGGTGTTGATATGTCATCTCTGTTCCAATCAATGCTTGGCATACGTGTGCTACTGAATCGTATGGGGATATAACGTAAAGAACTGATTTGTCGAAAAGTGTGTCGATTATTGATGCCATAGCTTTCGTGCCCATTAGAATGGCAATCAGTCCGATTGCGGGGAAAAATCTACCTCGTGATATACTCGATAGGGAGAGTCCAATAGATGTGTAAGTGAAAGAAAGAATTAGTCCGCAAAGAAATGTTGCCATGAATATAGGGAATGTGTCAATTATCCAAGCCCATCCTTTACCCATAACCAAAATATCAACAAAATAGTAAATTGCCAAAGTCCCGTTTATTATGATCATTAAAATGATAGCTACTGATAAAAATTTCATGGTAGCATAATCAAATCTGTTTATCGGTCTTGAAAAATACATCGCGCTAGTGCCATGGGAGCGATCTTCTGAAATCATGCCACCCACCAATAATGCAGCTACAATGGGATAATACAATATGTTCCTCGGGAAAAATCCCATTACATGACCGTATAAATTGTCACGATTAACACCCCATATTCCATAAAGTGTAGGCTCCCCAATCATGCCAAATAATAATGCCATTGCAACGTCGGTCATAGATGCAATTATTACAAAGAAAATAAACAATTTTGTTGGTATGTTCCAAGGCCTGTGACCTTTCTTTACAATTCCAAGAATGTGATGTCTTAATATTGACCAGTTTCGCATCCACCTTGGGTTTAGTTTACCTTCCCATGGTCTGTAAATCTGCTCAAATATCTGACCACTTTGATTTGATGCTACCTGTGCGCTTGTCTCCTCTGAATCATCACTCTTTGACCATGCAGCTTGTAATTTTGTTTGACCGGTTACTGGTGCTTCTGAACCAAAGGATTTGCGTTCAATACTTACATCATTTTGAGATACTTCCTCGGCCATCACAAATCACCTAGCAAGTCTTCACTACCCTTTGCCTCATGACCTAATCTTTCCATTATTACTAGAAATAGGTCCTCGAGTGTGGCTTCATGATCATGCATCCTACGAATTTGCGAACCAGCTTTTAACGCCGCTTCCAATATTTCATTATAGGTTGTATCTCCTTTGTGGCCAACACGCATTATTCTACCCTCTCTTCTTACTTTCATCCCATTATCTCGCATTATTTCTTCAAGTTTACCAGCAGAACCCCAAACATGTATTTCTACCTCTTTGTCAATTGCTTTCAAGTCCTCGATTTTCCCTTGTGCAGCCAATTTACCTTTGTGTAATAGGACAATATTTTCACACACTCTTTCGACATCGTCCATCAAGTGCGATGCCATTAAGACTGACCTTTGTCCTTGGTTTACTGTGGTCTCAAGAGTGTTGAGCATGAATTCTCTGGATTGCGCATCCAGTCCGTTGCTTGGTTCATCGGCGATAATTAACGCAGGGTCATGTATTAATGCGCAGGCTAGTTTTGTAGCTTGTTTCATCCCAGTTGAGAATGTCGAAACTTGTCTATATCTTTGCTCCCCAAGGCCAACATACTCTAATGCTTGATGTGCTCTTTGAAGTGCCACGTTTGGGTTCATGCCGATTAATTCACCACTATATCTTACTTGATGTATTGCTTCCATACCTGGATTTAATGCATCATACTCAGGCATGTAACCGATTTTCTGACGAATTTGTGGGCCTTGAGTTCTAATGTCAAAACCGAGTACTTCACCCTCTCCTGAAGTTAATTGAATCAATCCTAGAATTGTTTTCAAGAATGTTGACTTACCAGCTCCATTTGGTCCCAGTAACCCGGTTGACCCATGTTCGATTTTTATGTCTAGTGAATCTAGTGCAATATGTGATCCATATGCTTTAGTAAGGCCAGTTGATTGAATTATTAACTCCCTGACCATAAGATAGACACATCACATCGGGCAAATGAACAATTCGATTCTATGGGCATCCCTGTCTGACCTTTACCGCAATACCTTTGTTGAAATACTTCAGGTCTTGACATGTGGATTGGGACGTTCCAAAACCAAGCAGTTTTCCGTTAGAGTTGACAATTAGGACTCCTTCACCTGGTCTCACCCAAGAATCGTATGCAATTACAAATCCATGCATAACATTTCTTCCTTGCTCTATGAATGGTTCTGCGTCGCTATTCACAACGATCCACGGCGGCCCCTCTCCTGGTTTAGGTGCGAATATGTCAGGCAATTTTGATGGGATTTTCATAGATCTCAATTGATGCAATCTTTTTGCTCCGTTAACTGTTAGTGACAAACCTCCCTCAACAAGCCTCTGCGAAAATAAGTGAATACCTTGATAATCAATCATGTTCTTGACTCTTCCCGTATTACTCATCACGAATTTAGATTGTTTGCATATTAACTCAGAATGTTTGTAATCTAGGTTGAAAAGTATACACAGTTTGTCTATGATTGATTGAGAATGCCTGAGTTCAGGATCGCTATCATTTCCGCTGTGACCAATCCTTTCAAAGACGGTTTTGTGCAAATCTTCGGTATTGCTGATGTCAATTGTGACGATATCCCTGTCCTTTATGCCCAATTTCTCAAGTTCAACTCTTAACATGGAATAGTCTGGACCTTTTTTCCATATCCAACTTGGACCTTCAATGTGCGCCCATGGATTCATATCCTCTATTGTAAAAGGAATTAAACCAACAGGAGTTGAAATAAAAATATCACAATCTAAACCACAAAGCCTGTTAATCAAGTCACCGATTTTATTTCTCCAGGGAGGGCTAGTTCCATAAAAAACAATCACTTTTCCGTTTTTTCTACTCTTCCATCTAGAGTTGAGTCTTCTTTTTGCCATTTCAACATGCGGTCGATTAAATGTATCTAAACCACCCCAAGCCTCAGCACCTTTTTTTGGAGTATTTTGTGCTGTAACAAACCAATCCCAATTTTCTTCCCAAATGCCTCGCTCTTTACCCAAATCTTTTGATGCAGATTTTTCGTCCAAAACAAAGGGTAACATGTCGATTTTTGCTGGACTAGTTATCAACCAGAGAAATGCCTCTCTAAGAGCTGGGTTTTGATGACTGCGCCTCTCTGCAAGTTGCCAAATTTCACCATTTCTTACCGCTTGTCTGCATCTTGCCAGTTCTTGAAGAGTAACTTCTAGGTTAAATCTTGCAAGAATTTCGGTAATTGTAATCTTGTCCATATCTCGAACATCTTTAGGAGACAAATTGCTTACTGCAGGCATCATAAGCGGCCATTCTTCGATTTCGGAGAGTTTCTCAGTACCCCAAGGTGTTAGTAGTCTGCCATCTCTTGCAAACAAAACATATGCCGCTGAGTCGAACAGATCTGCCCCCATTGCGATTAGGATTGGGAATAGCATTGGATGTCCACAACCGAACATGTGAACAGGTCTATTCGGTTTTAGATTGGATTTCGAGACAAGCATTATTTTGAGTAGTTCTTTGTATTTTTGCTGTTCCATAATTGGGACGATTCCTCCAATTGGGTGAATTGCGAAGTCAAATTTGCACATTTCGATAGCGCTTTTTTTCCTTAACTCATGATAAACTCCACCTTGTATTGGCCCATTTAGCATGATACCTTCGGATGAGTCGATAGATGTCTGTGCTCTGTTGATTGTCTCCAAAACAGCATGTTTCACTTCGTTGAATGTCATATCAGGCCTAGTAAAAACGTCGAGCATCGTTGCGATATCAACTCCAATATTTTTTTGAAAGGAAACGATTTCATCAGGCTCGACCTCTACATCTCCGTAAACATATGACTGAAATGTTCCCGAGTCGGTCATTATGGCGCCAGGATAATCCAACATTTTGTGAACACCATTTTCCAAACAAGAAAATTTTAATTTCTCATGTTTCCAGATTACGTATGAATTTGTAATCAATGCCTTAATGCCATATTTGTCCCACATTTCCCGTGGTTTTATAGTCATAATATTTGGATTGATAACAGGTAAGAGGCATGGGGTTTCGACAACTCCGTGCTTCGTATACAGTTTACCAAGTCTTGCTTGTCCATCTCTTACACTTATCTCGAATTTACCCAAGTCCTTTTCATTGCATGACTCGGGATCTAATCGAGTCCCAGTTTTCCATGTCATATTCATCAACCTCAAACAAATTCGACTTTGCCAAAGCTTAGTATAAACTCTCTTCCCAATTCATCAAATGTGTCTAGTAAACTTGAACAAAAGCTGATTTTGTGGATCTCATCATCAGATTCTAAATCTCCCTTGACGCCCTCCAATGTTCCCGGAGCTGCACCGCAAGAAAGACATGCACCAGTCAAATCTAATACTAGGTGCATGCCATTTTCCATTTCTTCGATTTTTGTGACAGCAATACCTCCTCCATGACCGTCTAATGCAGCCCTAACAGGTCCAAGTCTTGCGAGAAGATAAGGTACTAAATCGTCGACTTCTTTTAGAGATGTATTTCTGTAAATTTCCTCTTGCTCGGGGTCTGTTGCCTCATCTATTCTCTTTTTTGCTTCGACTTTCATAGCGTTTGCCGCCTCTATGCGGTACTGCTCTAGAATGTCATCATCCATGACATACCGGCTAGTCATGTATTCATGAACCCTCGCTTTGTTACCCTAACAGATGTACAGCCATTCATAAAGGGGCACATCTAGGCGGGAACATGGGGGGCGAGTTGTTGAGTGTCAATGACCTACACGTAAGTGTAGATGGCAAAGAGATAATCAAGGGCTTATCCCTTACAATCAAAACTGGGGAAATTCATGCAATAATGGGTAGAAATGGCTCTGGTAAATCTACCTTAGCCAACGTGATTATGGGTCACCCAGCATTCGAGGTGACCTCTGGTTCAGTCGAATTTAATGGCACCCCTGTCGAAGAATTGGAGGTATTTGAAAGAGCCAGAGCAGGCATGTTCATGTCATTTCAATATCCTTCAACAATACCAGGTGTTCAAGTTGGAACATTTTTGCGCAAGTCAGTCTCTGCTGTTCGTGGAGAGAATGGTCCTAATGCTAGGGAATTTAGGAAAGAACTGAAGTCTCATATGAAATCTCTCAACATGGATAAATCATTCTTGTCGCGATATGTGAACGACGGGTTTAGTGGAGGAGAAAAAAAGAGACTGGAAATCCTACAGATGCTATTGCTAAACCCTACTCTAGCCTTGTTGGACGAGACCGACTCTGGATTGGACATCGATGCCCTACGGGTAGTCGCAGATGGCATTAATAGCATTACATCCACCGCAGGCTGCCTGCTGATCACTCACTATCAAAGACTCCTCGACCATGTAAAGCCGGACTTTGTCCACGTCATGATTGATGGGAAAATTGTGAAGACTGGAGGTGCCGATTTAGCCGGGCATCTTGAAGCTAGAGGCTATGATTGGTTGGAAGCCTGAGGTGAATTAAATGTCAGATAAATCTGCAAGAGAGGCGGTCGGAGACTATCGTTACGGTTTCCATGACCCTGAAAACGCAACAATACGCTTTGATAAAGGCCTATCTGAACAGGTAGTAAGAGATATCTCAGAGTTGAAAAACGAACCAGAATGGATGACTGAAATCAGAGTCAAAGCATACCGCAGGTTCGTAGAAATGCCTATGCCATCTTGGGGTAATAGCGATATGCTAAATCAGATTGATTTCGAAGCAGTAACCTATTTCCTACGTTCCTCAAAAGGAACTGAAAGAGATTGGGATGAAGTTCCTGAAGACATAAAGAATACCTTTAATCGTTTGGGAATACCAGAGGCGGAACAAAAATGGTTGGGTGGCGTAACTGCGCAGTATGAGTCAGAGGCAGTTTATCACTCAATAAGAGAAGACCTTGAAGAGCAGGGTGTAATATTTCTAGACATGGATTCAGGCTTGAAGGAATACCCCGAAATAGTCAAAGAATACTTTGGAACAGTAATACCAGCTTCAGATAATAAGTTTTCAGCATTAAACACCGCTGTGTGGTCTGGAGGGTCTTTCATCTATGTTCCAAAAGGTGTTCATGTCGAAATGCCAGTTCAGGCTTACTTCAGAATAAATGCTAAGAATATGGGTCAGTTCGAGAGGACGCTAATAATTGCGGATGAGGGATCATCGCTACAATACGTAGAGGGCTGCACAGCCCCTACTTACTCAACAGAATCTCTTCACTCTGCGGTTGTAGAACTAATTGCAATGAAAGGGGCCAAGATTAGGTATTCAACTGTGCAGAATTGGTCGGCTAATGTGTACAACTTGGTTACAAAGAGAGGTGTTGCATATGATAATGCCACAATCGAATGGGTAGACGGAAACATCGGTTCCAAGTTGACTATGAAGTATCCAGCGGTCCTTCTAAAGGGCGAGGGTGCCCATGCAGAGGTAATTTCTGTTGCATATGCAGGTAAAGGACAACATCAGGACGCCGGAGCTAAAGTACATCATTTAGCACCAAATACCACCTCTAACATTCTGTCTAAATCAATCTCAAAGAATGGAGGAAGATCTACTTACAGAGGTATACTACAGGTCACTCCAAAGTCACACGGATGCAGGTCGAAAGTTATCTGCGATGCTTTGATGCTTGACCCGGAAAGTCAATCGGATACATACCCAACAATGGAGGTTGGTAATGCAAGTGCGGATCTTGAACATGAGGCTAGCGTTTCAAAAGTAAGCAATGACCAATTATTCTATTTAATGTCAAGAGGGCACTCTGAAGAAGAAGCAATGGGAATGATTGTAAACGGATTCTTTGAGCCATTTACACGTGAGTTGCCAATGGAATATGCAGTCGAACTCAATCGTCTTCTGGAATTGGAGATGGAGGGTGCAATTGGATGAAAAATTATCCCCTACTACCACTCCCATCCCGTTCTGATAGCCTTTGGCGATATACTTCATGGAAGAAGATACATCCAAGCGAAGTTGAAGAAATGCCAAAGTCAAATCCGATTATTTACTCACTGGGCGAAGATTTCAAAATAGACGATAGCGATGAAATTGCCAGGTCCTTCATTCACTCTATTTCCCCTGTTTGTAAGAAAATTTCCTTAGTCAATGAGGGTGTTAATTTAGATCTTGAATCGAGTGGTGATATTTCATCTGGAGAACTTTTCGTTGAATCTAGAGGGGATTCAACTATCACAATAAGGATATCCGGAGACAGCACGTGGACAGGGCTTAGGATTAATGGAGATGTAACCGGAAACCTTTCGGTAGCGGTAATCAATGAAATCTCTGAGGACTCGAATTTATTGAGATGTGACAACTGGAAAGTTAATCGTAATTCATCACTTGAACTAGCAACATTATCTGTTGGGGGCAATCTAAACAAATCAGATATTAGGGTTCAACTAAAATCTAAGGGTTCGGATTTGAGATGTGGCATCGCATCTAATGGGAGTAGAAGAAGAAACGACGATCACCATATTGAGATAGAACATACTGTTGGTTATACAACGTCCTCTCTTGTAATGCACGCATCATGCAACGACGCTTCAAGGTCAATTGGAACGGGTATGTTAAGGATTTGCGAAGGGGCAGATGGAAGCGATGCTGGTCAAGTTTTCAGAAATCTTCTTCTCTCTGAAAAAGCTCGAGCAGAAGCAATACCTGGTCTAGAGGTTCTAGCAGATGACGTTAAAGCAGCACACGGCGCAGCAAGTGCCCCGGTTGATAAAGAACAATTATTCTATTTGTCATCTAGAGGATTATCCCTTCAAGAATCATCTTCATTGATTGTCGAGGGGTTCTTGATGGACGCTTTCCGTCATGTAAAAAATCCCGATGTGCTACTTAACCTTAGAGATGGACTGTTGAATCATTTGGACAATTTGATAACCGGGTGAAAATATGAAAGAAGACTTTCCAATATTTCAACGCCTGATTAACGGTAGGAGACTTGTATACCTAGACAACGCTGCTACAACCCAGAAACCAGCATGCGTTATAGATGCCATGTCAAACTATTATTCTTCATCCAATGCTAATGTTCATCGTGCGGTACATACCCTTGCGGGAGAAGCTACTGAAGGGTATGAAAATTGTAGAAGCTTACTAAAAAGAAGGTTTAATTCAAACTTCGCAATAATTACCAGCGGTACAACTGAAGCAATTAATCTGGTATCACACGCTTGGGGTGAACATAACATGTCTGAAGGGGATGTGGTTGTCCTAACAGAGATGGAACACCATAGCGATATAGTCCCCTGGCAGATGCTTGCAGAGAAAATAGGAATCGAATTGCGTTATGTTCCAGTAGAAGATGGCAAGTTGGACATGGATGCATTTGATGTTGCACTAGAAGGTGCAAAACTGGTTTGCGTTGTTCACACATCAAATGTATTAGGTATCCGAAATCCAATTGAGGAGATAATTTCCAAATCTCACAATGTAGGAGCCAAGGTTCTTCTTGACGCAGCACAAGCTGTCCCGCATGAGCGCATAGATTTCCAAACCCTAGGAGCAGACTTCATGGCCTTCAGTGCCCACAAGATGTGTGGTCCAACGGGTATAGGGGCACTATTGGTCAGCGATAACGCATTTTCTGAAATGGAGCCGTTTATGGGTGGAGGAGACATGATAGAGACTGTAACTCTTGAAGGATCAACATACCAAACAAATGAGCACAAGTTTGAGGCAGGAACACCCAGAATAGCCGAAGGATTTGGATGGGCTGCGGCACTTGAATGGATCGAAGATATTGATTTGGAGTTTCATCATGGTAGGCTGCTAAAAATAGCGAACAATGTTTCAACTGAGTTGCAAAATAGAGGCATTACAGTTTATTCTTCACTCCAACCTGGTGATGCAGCGGTTGTCTCTTTCACACACCCCACCATACATCCCGAGGACTTTGCGAGATTGCTCGACGCACAGGGAATTGCTGTAAGAACTGGACATCACTGTGCACAACCTCTAATGGAAAAACTCGGAGTTAATGGAACGATAAGAGCCTCATTTTACATCTATAATGACAAGGAGGATGCTGAAATATTCTTATCAGGAATTGATCGAGTATTGGAGGCTATGGCATGACATGGCCTGCTGCAATTCAAGAGATTATCGATGAATTTAGAGAAATTGAAGACCAGTTTGAAAAGTTAGAAATTTTGATGGATTTCTCTAGCGAAGTCGACGAATTACCATTCGAAGAATGGAGCGATGATAATTTAGTCAGAGGATGCCAATCTATCGCTCACATCGAAGTTGAGATCACAGATGGCATCGTCCATCTGCGTTCTGCCGCAGATGCTAAGATGGTTCAGGGACTTCAAGGCATTCTTACTATTGCAATTAACGGAAACACCATTCAAGAAGTTCTAACACTTACACCAAAGTTTGCAGAGGAAGCAGGTATACTGAACAGTTTAACTCCTTCAAGGTCAAACGGGTTTAGAACGATGTTTGACATGATCCAAAATAGTCTAAAGGAGGAATTACAATGACTACAAAAGCTCAAGTTTTAGAAGCACTGGACGAAGTTGAAGATCCTGAATTGGAACTTTCAATAGTTGAGTTAGGTTTGGTTTACGATGTTCGTTTCGAAGATAAAGATGGATTGCAACACGCTGAGGTGGACATGACATTAACCAGCCCAGGGTGTCCAGCAGCAGCAGAAATAATGGCTGCTGCTCATCGTGCAGCACTGAACGCTGTTGAAAGCGTTCACATTAATCTTGTATGGTCACCAAGGTGGGACCCAAAAGTCCACGCATCAGAAGATGCTAGAATGGATATGGGAATTTGGGATTAATTACAGATATACTTCCTTTCTGTGAATACTATTCTTTGGAACTAATCCCTTGTTCCTGATTTCTTCAACATACTTTTTACCTTTATCATTTTTACAATATGTCAGTTCACTTTTGCCGATGTAGTAGTCCCAGTTTTTCTTGAATATCTCTGCACGTTCTTTTGTATTTGCAACAATTGAAGGAACTTTATGGTACATTTCGATATTCCTTTTCGCACGTCTCAGGAATTTAGCTAGTATTTCTGGAAATAATTTTGATAACCACGTATCACGTATGTGCATTGCTGGTCTGCTAATGATATAGCGAGGATTTTCAAGTGGTCCTAGAACTTCTTCAAGCGCCTTTGTGAACTTCGCAGTTTCTTCCTCAGAGGCGTGCTCAAGATGATATCTAATCCATCCACCACCTCTGTCTCCTCCTGATGCTTTGCAATCCCTATCTATCTCCCGCAAATCACTCAATGTGTCAATAATTGCCCTAGAGATTTCAAGCATTAATGATTGATCAGTCCACGGTCTCTTGTTGATTCCAAACTTGAAACCGCCCGCAAATCCTGAACCTAATTTTGCTTCAACAGCAGAACTTGATTTGGCATCAAAAGGCTGGCCAATTTTCCACAGCCTTCTAACGTGTTCTCGATTTTTTGCCCTTTCTAACATTTCTTCGTTAAACAATTCCATACCCTCGCTAACACCTTCTGGTTTAGCATCATTGAATGCTGCATGAACATGCCCTACTCCTTTCTCAATAGTGCTATCATCGCAAACTCCATACAATTGCTCGTGCTTTCGCTTGAAACGCTCGTAATCGTCAAATCCCTTAGTGAATTCTTCAGCTAAGCAAACGATGTCCCAATTGTTTGCAACCTTTTCTTTCCAATTTGAGTCTAGTCGTATTGAGCGGCCACGTAATTGGTTGATACTCATGCTAGTGGTTACTGTTGTCAGGTCTACAAGTACATTGATTCGCGAAGCATCCCATCCCTCACCAAGTAATCCTCTAGTGCCAATCAAGCATTTTGTCAGTCCTTCTTGGAAAAACTCTGTAATCATCATTGAATAATAACGAGGTATCCAATGCTTCCCCTTTCCTTGAATTTCATGATACCCTTCTCTCAATTGGTTTTCGAATCGGATGTCCAAATCATTCTCTTCAACCCACTGTTTTGCTCTATCGATGAACCTTTCAAACAGATCGTCATCAACCAAGACTGTGCTTCCAGTCATCAGAATGGGGTCCAGAGAATCACCTTCTCCATGCCTTACCATTGAACGGAATGCGGCAATTGCTCCACCTGCTTCATCATCCAATATACCCTCAACAAGGGATGTGGCAGATGTTTTTTCAAAATCTGTAACGATCACAATTCGAATCGATTCTCCCAACGTTGACCTCTCAATTGATACAATTTTTTCAAGGGCTGAAATTTTTGATGAAGAGTAAGCCATAACTCTGCCAGCAGGTGATGCACATGGCCTTGAACCAGTTTCTGTGATTTGTATTCCGAGAAGTCTCAGTCTAGAAACCACTGAATCAGATAATTCATGGTCAGTTTGACTTTCAGAACGTCTCAAGCCATAGCGTACGTATCGGTCTAGAACTGTTCGTAGCATGCTTATTCTTGTCCAA
>MDTD01022571.1_pt1 | contig 14366 bp, 17 predicted proteins | sample 811221 | NCBI WGS metagenome assembly MDTD01 (sample SAMN05326646, study PRJNA326480) | marine metagenome | isolation source: seawater | place: Pacific Ocean: South West | collected 2011
ATGGAATAACTCCAGCGGCTGTATATATTTTGTTGTCACACGTCAAAAGAAAGTCTATTAAGCATATAGCTTAATGGATAATACAATTTTAAATTCTTACTCTAAAATCTCTGATCTGAATGTTTCACGTGAAACTTGTAATGGTCTAGAAAACTTTATTTCGATGATTCAAGACAAAAACAAGGAAATCAACTTAATTAGTAAAAAAACGAGTGAAACAAACGAGATTAGACAGAGACATATAATAGATTCAGCACAAATTATTGATTTTGTTGATTTAAATAGCAATACAACCTCAGATTTAGGTACTGGTGGAGGAATGCCTGGTTTAATTGTAGCGATTGTGATGAAACAAATAAAAAATGACATGAAAGTAAATCTTTATGAAAAGAGCTATCATAAATGCGTTTTTTTGAGGGAGGTTTCAAAAAAATTAAATTTGAACACAGAGATAATTCAAAAAGATATTTTTAAAGTTAAAAATATTGAGACAGGAACAATTATGTCTAGAGCTTTCAAACCTATCCCCGTGATAATTGATTTGGTTAATAAAAATTTTAAGAAATATAATAATATAATTTTATTTATGGGAAGTAACGGTAAAGACATTTTTAATAAAGTGTTAAAGGAATGGGATTTGGATTACGATGAAAAAAAAAGCGTAACCAATGAAGGATCTTTTATATTAAATATAAAAAAAATTAAAAAAAAAATCTGATGAAAATTATTTCAATAATAAATCAAAAGGGTGGAGTAGGAAAAACAACAACAGTGATTAATTTAGCATCAGCACTATCACAACAAGATAAAAAAATCTTAGTAATTGATCTTGATCCTCAAGGAAATGCTACGACAGGTCTTGGATTATCTAATACAGAACAGTCAGATCAAACTATATATGGAATTCTTAATGGTACTATGTCTATTTCAAAAGTAATTAAAAAAACCAAATTTCAAAATCTTGATTTGATATCTTCAAATGTAGATTTATCTGGATTAGAGGTAGAAACTGCTGGAGATAACGATAGAGCCTTTATTCTAAAGGCTAAATTAACCGCATATTTAAATGATTCTGGAGCTTCCTATGATTATATATTAATAGATTGTCCCCCGTCACTTAGTTTGCTGACAGTGATGGCACTGGTCTCATCAAATTCATTGTTGGTACCATTGCAGACTGAATTTTTTGCATTAGAAGGTTTAACACAACTGATGAAAACTATTGAGAGAATTAAAGTAAACTTAAATCCAAAACTAGAGATACAAGGAATACTTTTAACTATGTACGATAGGAGAAATAAATTGTCTTCACAAGTCGAACAAGAAGCTAGAGATTATTTTAAAGAAAAAGTGTATCAGACAGTAATTCCTCGTAATGTAAGATTATCTGAAGCGCCATCTCATGGTGTACCAGTATTAATTTATGATAAAAGTTGCCCTGGTAGTAAATCATACTATAATTTCACAGATGAATTCATGAATCAAGAAAACAATGTAGGGAGTGTAGCTTAATGAATTCCAAAATAAAAAAGGGATTAGGAAGAGGATTGTCATCTTTAATTGGAGAAACAAAAGTAGAGACTAAAACAAACAAATTATCATTAAGTGAAATTGTTCCAAATAAATATCAACCAAGAAAAAATTTTGAAGAGGAAAATTTAGAGGATCTAACTAATTCAATTAAAGAAAGAGGTGTGATTCAACCCATCATAGTTAGAGAGTCAAATTCTGATAACTCAAAATATGAAATCATAGCAGGGGAAAGAAGATGGCTTGCAGCAAGAAAAGCCGGTCTTCATGATATCCCAGTAGTTGTTACTGAGGCAGATGATCTGAAATCCCTAGAATTTGCTATAGTTGAAAATGTTCAACGACATGACCTTAACCCCCTTGAAGAAGCCCAGGGTTATAAAAGATTGATAGATGAATTTTCTTACGATCAAGAAAAAGTCTCTAAATTTATAGGAAAAAGCAGAAGTTATATTACAAATTCTTTAAGACTACTTAATTTGCCCCCAGAAGTACTAAGATTTGTGGAAGAAAAAAAAATTAGCTCTGGTCATGCTAAGATTTTAGTGGGTCTAGATAATGCCTTGTTTGTCGCTAATAAAATAATAGAAAAAAAACTATCAGTAAGACAGGCTGAGAATTTTGTAAAAATCTTTAAGAAAAAACCAACTAATAACAGGTCTTCTAAAGACCCAAATATAAAAAGTTTAGAAACATCTGTTACCGACAAAACTGGTCTTAATGTCGTTATAAAAAACAGTAAAATGAATAAAGGAACCATCACTTTTTCATATCATGATATTGACCAATTAAATAAGATTATTGATTTAATTAAAGCTAATTATTAGTTTGAATTGATTGTTCAATTATAAAATTTTTTATTAAATTTATTGAAGACTCACCATTTTTTTTTATCTGAAGTTCTGTGTTATTAATATTTTCTATCAGTTTTTTAACTCCATCATGTTTCCATATTTTTAATTGTTTTTTCACGATATCTTTATCTTTCCAAAATATTGGCGGTTTTGAATTTAATATTGTCTGATCTATGTTATTTGATTTCTCAAATTCTTTTGTTAATTTCAATAATCTTTTAGATTTTATTAAAAAAGTTCTAATAATAATTATTACATCTTCAGTTGAAAATATATTTTCATTTAATGCCCTAAGAGTTTGTTTGGTTTCCCTTGCTAAACTAAAGTCTACGATTTTATTAATGCTATAATTTTCAGATAAATTAGTTAATTTTATAATATCTTCCAAATTGAGTTTTTTCTCACTTTCGTAAAAAGTAGCTATTTTTTCAAGCTCATTTCTTAAATTTTTCCTATCCTCAGAAGATCTCTCAACAATTAAGTTAATTGATTCAGTAGAGATATTAATCTTCCTTGATTTAAAAAAAGAATACCCAAAATTTAATAAAGTACGTGTATCATCTTTGTAAACTGGAATACATATTAATTCTTTTTCTTTCTCAAACAAAGATCTTATCTTAGATCTTTTATCCAGACTTTTTGAAATTAAAATTAGAGTAATATCGTTAATTTTTTTTTGTAAAATTTCTTGAATCTTGTTGTAAAATTTATCGGTAATATCATTTATAATTATAAGTTTTTCGTTCTCAAAAAATGAATGAGAAAACAAACTATTATAAAAAGGTTCTATGTTATTTAGTACTTCCTTTTCATTATAGTTTATAATGCTTTCTTTTGAGAAATTTTTATTTATTTCAGAAATTATATCCTCTATTAATCCCTGATTTTCTCCATAAATTAGATAAAGTTTTTTATCAATATGTTTTTTTATTTCAAAACTTTTTACTATCATTAAACATTTGTAAGATAATTAAGTATTTTGCCAGTTAATTCACTAATGATCTGTTTTTCTACCTCAAGTTCATACTGATTTAACTCAAACTTATTATCAATATTATTATAGTTCTGTTTACTTAAAAAAGTCTTCGAGATTTGGTAGGTTGATATTTCCACACTAATAACTAATTCAAAAATTTCAGGATCACCATTCTTTGTTTTAGAAACAATTTTTCTTTCCTTATTTGATTTTATATTGATTTCTAAAGTTCTTTTAGCTTCATTATTTGATAGTGTTTTTATAGATCTTGCAATTTGTGAGTTAATTTTATTATAATCGTAATTAATTTGATCCACCTTAAACAAAACATCTTTTGAAGAGTATATGGGCTTAAATCCGCAACCATAAAAAAAAATCACTATTAACAATGAAATTAACTTTTTCATATTATTATATTTATCAATTTATTTTTAACATATATTGTTTTTTTAATTTCCTTTTTTTCAAGATATTTTGAGCACTTTTCTCTTTTTATCACATTTTTTAGTATTTCTTTTTCATTAAGATCTGTATTAATTGTAAAGACGTCTCTCTTTTTTCCATTTATCTGGACAACAATATTATGTTCAATTTTTTCCAAAAAGTCTTTTTCTATAGTAGGCCATTTATTTTTATTAGAAGCATTTAGTTGTTCCAAGCATTCACTAGCGAAGTGAGGAATTATAGGAGACATAACTTTAAGAATTTTTTCGTAATTTAATAAAATAATTTTTTTGTTGATTGGTTTTTCTATCTCTTTTTTATAATAACGGTAGATTTCATATAAATTTGCAATAATTACATTATAATGGAAATTTTCTAAGTTATTTGTAATTTTGTCAATAATCTGATTAGTAAAAATTTTTAATTCATTTTCATCATTTTTAGACGATTTTTCCTCATCTTTTTTATTTAAAATCTTTTGATGTAACAACCAAAGTTTTTGTAAAAATTTATAAGCAGATTCCATTCCTCGTTCTGACCATTGAACATCTTTTTCTGGTGGGCTGTCAGATAAAATGAATATTCTTACAGCATCTGCCCCAAAATTTTCAATAATTTTTTGTGGATCTATTGTATTTTTTTTTGATTTAGACATAGATTCAGATGGTCCAACTTTAACTTTTTGAGAAGGGTTATTTTTAATGTAATAATTTTTATTATCGTCAGTAGTTACTTCTTCGGGTGCAATCCAGTTATTTTTAAGGTCTTTATAAGTTTCGTGGCAGACCATTCCTTGTGTAAACAATCCTTTAAACGGCTCTGTGCCTATAAAATCTTTATTCTCATAATTAAGAGCTTGCATAAAAAATCTAGAGTATAATAAATGTAAAATTGCATGCTCAACACCCCCAATATATTGATCTACAGGCATCCAATATTTTATGCTTTCGAGATCAAATCCTTGATTATCATTTTTGGGTGAGCAAAATCTTAAAAAGTACCACGAAGAATCAACAAATGTATCAAGAGTATCTGTCTCTCTAGTACATATTTCATTGTTAATAGAGACTTTTTTCCAACTAGATTGATGATCAAGAGGATTTCCCTTTGTAGATAGATTGATTTTCTCTGGAAGTTTTACAGGTAAATGATCGTAAGGGACTTTTACAACTTCATTCTTTGAATTGTAAGCAATTGGAATAGGACAGCCCCAATATCTTTGTCTAGAAATTCCCCAATCTTTTAACCTAAAGTTAATCTTTTTTTTCCCAATTTTCTTTTGTTCAATAATTTTAATAGTTTCTATAATTGACTCATTTGGAGCATTAAGATTATTTAAAAATTTTGAATTAAAAATTATACCTTCCCCAGTAAATGCTTTATTCGAAACTTTAAAGGAGTTATCTTCATTTTTCGGTTTTACGACAGTTTTGACATCTAATTTGTATTTAAGCGCAAAATCTAAATCTCTTTGATCGTGAGCAGGACATCCAAAAACTGCTCCAAACCCATAATCCATTAAAACAAAATTAGCAAAAAAAACTGGTACCTTAATATTTTCATCTAAAGGATTAATTGCAATAATATTTGTTTTAAAACCAATTTTTTCAGCCTGAGCTATAGACTCCTCCGTCGTTCCATTCTTTGAACAATCTTCTTTAAATTTAATAAATCTTTTATCATTTTCAAAAAACTTGGATATTGGATGATCAACTGATACAGCCAAAAAAGAAAAACCAAATAAAGTATCAGGCCTTGTAGTAAAACATTTAATATTATTAATTGGAAATTCACTTTCAACTTTGAAATCTATTTCACATCCAAATGACTTTCCTATCCAGTTTTTTTGCATAGTTTTAACTTTATTCGGCCACTCATCTAAACTATCTAAGCCTTCAAGTAATTCATTAGAGAATTTTGAGATATTAAAGAACCATTGACTTAATTTTTTTCTCTCTACAGGTGCTCCCGATCTCCAACCTTTACCATCAATTACTTGTTCATTAGCTAATACTGTTTCGTCAACAGGATCCCAATTAACGTAGTTTTCTTTTTTATAAACCAATCCCTTTTCATAAAGATTTAAAAAAAAGGCTTGTTGATGTTTATAATATTCAGGGGAGCATGTTGAAATTTCTCTATCCCAATCAATTGAAAGGCCAAGTTTTTTTAATTGAGCTTTCATATTTTTAATATTTTCCTCTGTCCAATTTTTTGGATCTAAATTATTTTGTTTTGCTGCATTTTCGGCTGGCATTCCAAAAGAATCCCATCCCATAGGATGTAAAACATTAAATCCTTTCATAATCTTATATCTAGCTAGAACATCGCCTATTGTATAATTTCTAACGTGACCCATATGAATTTTTCCTGATGGGTAAGGAAACATTTCAAGAGCGTAAAATTTTTTTTTCTTTTTATCAATTTTGGATGTAAATGATTTATTCTTTTCCCAAAATAACTGCCATTTTTCCTCAATAATTTTAAAATTGTATCTTTGCTCTGTTTCCATAAAAAAATTTCGTGTAATTAACTGGTCTAAGAATAATTGATTTTAAACAATATTTAAAATTATATTTAGTTAAAATCACCGTCTCTATCTAGTATTGGCTTTGATTTTGTTTTCTTATTTTTTTTAACTGTTTCATTAATACTGTTTTTTTCTAAAAAAGCTGCTTTTTTAAGAATTGCTATTTTAATATCATTTGAGATTTTTGAATCGATTAATGATGTAGTGCAATTATTTTGTGTGTTACAAATTCTTTCATGAACATCAACTTTCAATGCGTTTGATCTGATTTCATTAGATAGGAATTTAACGGTGATCTTTATATTTCTATTTTCATTATCTTGAGCTCCACCATTAAACCAGTCTGTAATTATAATACCACCAGAATAACTCGCGTTTGTTAATGGTACAAAGTCTAAAATATCAACTGTAGCTCTCCATAATTCATTTGAAGAAGCAAAATCAAAAGTGCCACCTTTATTACCCAATAATTTTCCAAACCTGATACCTCTACCTTCCTCAATATTTTTTTGAACTCTTTCCTCAACATTGACAGGATTGTCTTTGACATCTGATCTTTTAAAAAATTTGCCACCCTGACACCCGTTAAGAGTAAAAAATAGAAAGAAAATTAATAAAAATTTAGTGTAATGTTTCATAAAATTTCTTATGTTAGAAAACATCACTAACCCAAAATATCAATAAAATTAACAATAATTTTGTTGTAAAAATATCACATTTTTCAAAAAAAAAGGTAAAAAACCTAATAAATTTACCGAAAAACAGTCCTTAATGGTAATTACGCACCATTCATATGAATAATACAAAGGAGAAAATATGATTAACTTAAGAAAAGTTGGCTTCACAGCTTTAGCTGGATCACTTGCTGCAGTTTCTGCACAAGCTGGCGAAATGTCTGTAACAGGTAGCCATATAACTACTTATACAACTGGTGAGGCTTATAACTCAGCTCAAGGTTTAGGTAGTAATACAAACTTAACATTCTCTGGTTCTGGTGAACTAGACAATGGTTGGTCTATAAGTTCTTTCGTAGCAACTAACGACGCTCAAGGTGGTCTTTCATCTACAGCAGCAACTATGACTATGGGTGACATGGGAACAGTTGGTGTATCAAAAGGTGGTGGATTTAACGTTAACGGTGGTTACGATGAAACTTACCCAAGAGCATACGAAGAAAACTCTGATGCTGGTGGACAGTCTTCATTAAACGCAGTAGGTAACTGGGCAGATGATAACGCAATCATCTACAAAGCTCCTGCTTTAGATTTAATGGGTGCTACTGTAAACATTGGTATTGAGTACTCTTTACAAGCTGGAACTGCTACAGGTGGTGATGGTGTTGCTCCTGCAAGATCAAGCACATACGGTAATGGTACTGGTGTTGGTGTAACAGTTGCTTATGAAGGTTTAACTCTAGGTGCTTACGGTGCTGAAAGAGAAAACAAAAACCCTGCTGTTACTGACGACGTAATGGATGAGTTTAATGGTTCATGGTTTGTGAACTACTCATTTGGTCCAGTATCTGTTGGTTATCAAGAAACATATTTTGATGCAGGTTTAACTCATCAAACTAACGACTTGACAACTACTTCTGCTAGATCAGTAGGTCTATCAGGTGGTATCTTTACTGGTGAAGCAATGTCAATTGCTTTCAACGTAAATGACAACCTATCTATTTCTTACTCAGAAGTAGAAGATACTTACGATGCTCAGGATGCTGCAACTACAGCTATTGAAGATACAACTATGAAGACTGAGTCTTTACAAGTTGCGTACTCAATGGGATCTATGTCAGTTAAAGCATACTCTACAGAGACTTCTAACCCTAACTTTGATTCAGACGCGGATAATTTAAACGTGAATGAAATCGCTTTAGGTTTAGCATTCTAATAAATTAGAGTATTAAAAAATTTAAAACGGCCTAAGTTTTCTTAGGCCGTTTTTTTTTATCCAGGAAATAGAGGCAAAACCTACTGACTTAGTAAGTTTCAATAATTTGTAGTTAAATTCATTAATACCACCAAGTGCTATATACTTAATTTTTTTATCAAAAGACAATTTATTAAAATTGTAAATATTCAAATAATTGATTTTTTTTTTCGTTTTAAATAGCGGAGATAAAAAAATTTCCTCACAACCTTGTTTCTTTTTTATTTGGATTTCTTGTAAATTATGTGCTGAGCCAATTATTTTGAAGTTTTTAGGTAAAGAAAACGGGGATATATAATTAATTTTTCTATTAAATGAAGGTATGTAAATTCCATTTAAACTGTATTTGATAGCAGTTTTAATGTCATTGGAAATGAATAATTGTCTTTTTGAAGCTTTACATTTTTTTTTTAGTTTTAAAAGATCTTTAATGCAGATCTCTCTTTGATAATTTCGATATATAATATCAATATTATTACCTAATTTCGAAAAATCTGCTAAATTAATATCACTAACAAAATAATAAATTTTAGGTATTTTCTTTTGCATAAAAGTATTAATAATTTAATTTCAATTCAAAATGAATTAAAATTAACTTTAGTTCATAACATAAACCCTGAAATTATCGCTGTAAGTAAAACTTTTTCCTTAGAAAAAATAAATCCTTTAATTACCCATGGTCATCTACACTTTGGTGAAAACAAAGTGCAAGAGGCGGTAGATAAATGGACAGATATTAAAAATACAAAAAAAAACATTAAACTCCACATGATTGGTAAATTACAATCAAATAAAGTGAAATTTGTTATACCTTTATTTGATTACATTCATTCTTTAGATAATCTTAAATTAGCTGAAAAAATTTCAAAAGAACAAAATAAATTAAATAAGTATCTCAAAATTTTTATTCAAATAAATATTGGCAATGAAAATCAAAAGAGTGGAATCGATCCATCTAAATTAAGTGATTTTTATAAAACATGTACACATGAATTAAAATTAAATATTATTGGATTAATGTGTATTCCTCCCCAGAATAGTGTTGGAACTTATTTTAGTAAAATGCAGAAGTTAAATAATTCTCTTAATTTGAAAGAATTAAGTATGGGTATGTCAGGTGATTATTTAGAGGCGATTAAATATGGGTCATCATTTTTAAGAATAGGCTCTAAAATTTTTGGACCAAGAAATTAATTGATTTTGATTTTAGTTTTTTTATTTATTATTTTAAGTAAAATAATCATATCTTTTTCTTTTAGAGCAATACACCCCAATGTTGATTTATAATTTTTTGTAAGGTGTAAAAATATTGCACTACCTTTGTTTTTTTTGGGCTTCGATGTATTATATTTGATGGGTATAAGTAAATCATATTTATAATCTTTTCTAAATAATTTTTCATGTTTTATTTTTTTATCTAATTTTATAGGTTTATTATATTTTGAACTATTTACATCATCACACCAGCCCATATTTTTTTTAATTGATATTTTATTGAGTCTTGTGTTGAGTTTTTTGAATTTATCTTTTCTAAAATAAAGGTCACCTAAATTAAATGTTCCAGCAGGTGTTTTTTTATCTCCTTCCTTTTTAGATTTGCTGATGCCATTTTTACCAACACAACATTTAAATTTAAATTCATCTAAAATAAGTGTATTCTTATTTTTAACAATTATATTCATAATATATTTATGGGTCTCAAAACAATAATAATACATCAAAATAAATATTTACATCATATTCTTAGTGAGATAAGTAAAAATATTAATTGTAAAATTATTCATACTGATCATTTTAATCTTAATTATAGTGAGTTTAAGAATTATATTCTTATTACTAATAAAAAATTTCCAGAAATCAAAAATCAATTAGTGCTTAATAATTTTCCGATTAAAATTTATAAGTTAATTGAAATTATTAATTTAGCTTTTCTTAAACAAGAATATAGTTTCAAATCTAATATTAAAATTGGTAAATACGAATTAAATTTAAATTCCAGAATGTTAAGTTTGAATGGAAAAAAACTGGATCTTACAGAAATGGAAGCCAATGTAATATTATTTCTTAAAAATTCTAATGAACCATCTAGTGTTAGAAAATTACAAAAAAATGTTTGGGGACATGTCCCAGATCTAGAAACTCATACAGTTGAGACCCATATTTATAGATTACGAAAAAAAATAAAAGATAAGTTTCAAGACGACGATTTTATAAAAAGTTTCAAAGATGGCTACCAAATTATCTAAAAAAAATAAATTTGCTAAAGATTTATTTACAAAAAAATATAAAGTGCAGATTGTGAAACCTAAGAAAGGGAAAGGAAGTTTTAGAAGAAAGAAAGGAATTAAAGTCTAGCTCCTATTTGTTGAATTATTTTGGCTGACATTTCAGTACCTTTTTTCAAACATTCTTGTTGTGAAAAATTGTTTATATAACCGTGCAAATAACCGGCAGCAAACAAATCTCCCGCTCCTGTTAAGTCTATTATTTTAAGACCTTTAAGAGAGTCTATTTCATAAGTATTTTTCCCATCAATGCATATTGCCCCTTTTTCTCCTCTGGTAATTATTAATAATTTTTTAATTTCTTTTCCAAAAGAAACTACCTCTGCAAAGTCTTTGGCATTAATCAAAGACATTATTTCATTCTCATTTGCGAAAGTAATATCTATTTTATTTTTTACTAAATTCAGAAAACTTGATTTATGTCTATCAACGCAAAATTGATCAGATAAGGACATTGCAACTTTTTTTGAATTTGTTATAGCTTTTTCAAACGCTTTTCTAGGAGGTCCTTCATCCCATAAATATCCCTCCAAGAAAACAACATCACTTTTTTTTAATGAGTCTAAATTAATATCACCCTCATCAATTTTCCCAGCAATACCTAAGTAAGTACACATTGTTCTCTCAGAGTCAGGAGTTATTAAAATTAAACAAGTTCCAGTTGGCAAATTTTCGTTTTTTTTTTTATACAAGAAATCTACATTTTCATTTCTCATACCTTCTTCATATTTATTTCCTAGCTCATCATCAGAAATTTTTCCAATAAAACCAACTTCATTATTTAATTGTGATAAACCCACTATTGAGTTTGCAATAGAACCACCAGAGACAGTTTTTTCAATCGTTAAATTAGATAAAATCTTTTTAAATTGATTTTCATCAAAGATAAGTTTCATTGTACCTTTCGTAAGATCATGTTTAGTAATAAAATCATCATCAACTTTACAAATAACATCAACGATTGCATTTCCAATACCTAGTATTTTCATGTTAAGCTTTTAAAGTTTTTACAGGTTTTTTTCTTTTAGGATAACAAGTAGTACAAATTTTACAAGTTAATCCATAGCAATCCCTTGCTTTACAATATTCTCTTCCATAATAAATTATTTGAAGGTGAAGTTTATTCCAATTTTTTTTGGGGAATAATCTTTTTAAATCTGCCTCTGTTTGAATAACATTTTTTCCATTTGTAAGTCCCCATCTTTGAGCAAGTCTATGTATATGGGTATCTACTGGAAATGCAGGATGACCATAACCCTGAGACATTACTACACTCGCAGTTTTATGTCCCACACCTGGAAGTTTTTCTAATTCTTCAAAAGTATTTGGAACTTTACCCGCATGTTTATCTATTAAAATTTTTGATAAATTATAAATACTTTTTGCTTTAATTCTAAATATACCAATTTTCTTTATTAATTTTTCAATTTTTTTTCTACCTAATTTCTGAAAATGATAAGGTGTAAAAAATTTTGGATAAATATTTTTTGTAACATTATTTACATTTACGTCTGTACATTGAGCAGAAAGAAGAACTGAAATTAATAAAGTAAAAATATTTCTACTTTTTAATGGCACTTTAATTTTTGGGTATGTTTTATTTAAAATTTTTAAAACAATTTTAGCTCTTTGAGTTTCATCCATTATTTGAAATTCATAAGATCTCTCATAGAATAAAGACCGGGTTTTTTCTTCATAAGCCATTTGGCAGCTGATAACGCCCCCTCAGAATAAAGAGCTCTATCAAAAGCCTCATGGTTTAAAGTGATAATTTCCTTACCGCTGGAAAATTTAACTTCATGTTCCCCAATAATTTCACCTTTTCTTATTGAATTAAAATTGATTTTACTCCCATAGGGAAATTTTTTTTTATTTAAATATTTTTTCCCTATCAAATTGTAAAAATTTTTTCTTTTACCTTCAGCAATACCTTCACCTAACATCAATGCTGTACCTGATGGATAATCTTTTTTATGTTTATGATGAATTTCAAATATTTTACTTAGAAATTTTTTTCCTAAAGAACTAGAAGCTATTTCAGTTAAATACATCAAAAGGTTAATCCCAATGCTCATATTACCTGCCTTTAAAATTGGAATTTTCTTAGCAAATTTTTTTATTAAATCTTCCTCTTTTTTAGTAAATCCTGTTGTTCCAATAACCACTTTTCTTTTTAATTTTGATGCAATTTTTAAAACTTCAAAAGTACATTGTGGAACCGAAAAATCTATAATTATGTTGGCTTTTTTAAATGCCTCAGTTGAATTTGGATTGATTTTTATACCAGCCACTTTCTTATTTGATTTTTTATTTTCTGTGACTGATACTAATTTGAAACTTTTATCAGATTTTACAGACTTAATTATTTGTTGGCCCATACGCCCTAGACATCCAGTGACTGCTAAATTTATTTTTTTCATCAAAAGATAAGATATGAAACTATCAATACAGATACAACAATTATTGACCAAATAGATAAATTTTTTAGAAATTGTTTAGATTTTGAATTAGTTTTTAAAAAACTTGGCAGTATTAGAATTAAAACCGCAATTAAAAATATTGCTGGAATAATTTGATCTAAATGCATTTTTAACTATTCCAAAAATTTTTAGCTTTTTGAAAAAATTTTTTTATACTTGGATTTGATTTTTCATTTTCTATTTTTCTGAATCTCTCAAGCAATTCTTTTTGTTCTTTATTTAAATAAACTGGCACTTCTGTTTTGACTTGTACATAAAGATCACCATAGTCTCCTCTTCTCATAAATGGCATACCCTTACCTTTTAACCTAAATTGTTTTCCATCTTGTGTTCCATCAGGTATTTTAATTTTTGCTTTTTTACCATCTATTGTAGGTATTTCTATAGTTGTTCCCAGCGCGGCGTCAGCTACGGATATTGGAAATTCAAAAAATAAATTTACATCAGACCTTTTGAAAAGTTCATGCGATTCTACATTAATAAATAAATACAAATCTCCACTTGTACCACCTCTAGTTCCAGCCTCACCTTTGCCAGTGAGTCTAATTCTTGTCCCGTCATCAACGCCTTTTGGGATAGTTACTGATATTTTTTTTGAAGTTTGTTTATTTCCTTGTCCATTACAATCTGAGCATGGGTTAGTAATCTCTTCACCACTTCCCGCACACTGTGGACATGTTTGTTGAACTGTAAAAAACCCTTGGTTAGAGCGAACTCTTCCATTTCCACCACAATAAGTGCACCTATCTGGACTTGATCCAGGTTTGGATCCATTACCTTTGCACGTATTACATTTTTCGGAAGTTGAAAATTGTATATTTTGTTTTTTTCCTGAATAAGCTTCTTCTAATGTAATTGATAGGTCATATCTTAAATCCGAACCTCTGTTGTTTGAACTTCTTCTCCTAGAGCTTTGTCTGCCACCACCAAAATCTCCAAAAAAATCTTCGAAAATATCTGAAAAATCGGCACCACTGAAACCACCAAAGCCACCAAAACCACCTTTGCCACTACCACCATTTTCAAACGCAGCATGACCAAAATTATCGTAATTTTCTTTTTTTGATTTATCAGAAAGAACCCCATAAGCCTCGCTTGCTTCTTTAAATTTATCTTCAGCTGCTTTATCACCTGGATTTTTATCTGGATGATATTTTATGGCTAATTTTCTGTAGGCAGACTTTAATTCTTCAGGGCTTGCACTTTTGTTTACACCAAGGACATCATAATAATCTCTTTTAGCCATGTATTTAACGTGGACAAATAGATGTCAGTTAAGCGCTTTTTTCTTTATTTTCGTCTTTTACTTCCTCAAAATCCGCATCAACAACATTATCG
>MDTD01178187.1_pt1 | contig 14366 bp, 9 predicted proteins | sample 811221 | NCBI WGS metagenome assembly MDTD01 (sample SAMN05326646, study PRJNA326480) | marine metagenome | isolation source: seawater | place: Pacific Ocean: South West | collected 2011
TATGGAATCCGACCAAAGATTAGTGACAGTTCAAGTCTTCATGATAACGACTATTGCGATTATCTCAGAGGACTACCAGCAGCTGTTAGAACAAACAATCTAGCTCCAACCGGAGATTATGAACACTCAATTACATTCTCACTAGATGAGCTTGTAATCGACTCTTCAGCTGTTACAGTAGAATATACAGAAGGTTCTCATAAGCTCAACACTGCTTATAGATCAAGTGGAAACAGCACAGCCAATCAGAACGGTTCGGTTGAAGACCTTCTTAACTTAGGGGTTTCAAACTGGGCGATGCCACTGTTTGGCGGTTTTGATGGACTTGATATTACAGAGGTTGAACCCTTCAATAATGACTTAATCAGCAGTACAGCTACTAATCTTACAGACTCTCTTACAAACTCTTTCAACATGGCAGTAGATTCTATTGCAGATGAAGAGTTAGTACCAGCCAATCTATTGTTGGCGCCGGGTTTTAAGGCAGCACACTTGACAAACAAGCTTATCTCCGTTGCAGATAATCGTCAAGATGTTTTAGCTATTGTTGACCTTGAAGGTGACTATAAGCCAAAAGCTGAAGCTGATACATCGGATACCAAGTCTAGTAGACGAGGCTCAGTAACTTCGGCCATTTCAAGTCTCAAGACAAGAAATATTGACTCAAGTTTTGCTTGCGCTTTCTACCCATGGGTACAAATCACAGACCGACTTGGAGGTTCAGAACTTGTATGGGTTCCACCTTCAATCGCGGCACTTGGTGCAATGGCAAAGTCTGACTCAATGACAGACGTATGGTTTGCTCCTGCTGGGTTTAACCGTGGTGGACTTGGTTCACTTGGTGGACCTTCTGGACCTACCGTCGTTCAAGCCAGACAAAGACTTGACGCAAAGGACAGAGATGATTTGTATGCTGTTGGCGTTAACCCAATCGCTTCATTTCCGAACGAAGGCCTTGTTGTTTTCGGACAAAAGACTCTTCAACAAAGATCATCAGCTCTTGACCGTATCAATGTTCGTCGCTTGATGCTTTACCTCAAGAGAGAAGTTGGGCAAGTTGCAAAAGATACATTGTTCCAAAACAACGTACCAGCAACATGGGCAGATTTTAAAGGAAGGGCAGAGCCAATCCTTGCAGATGTTAAAAACCGATTCGGGTTGACCGATTACAAACTTATTCTTGATGAGACCACTACTACGCCAGATCTCATTGATAGAAATATCTTGTATGCTAAAGTATTCCTTAAGCCTGCAAGAGCGATTGAGTATATAGCTATCGACTTCGTCATCACAAAAACTGGTGCGGATTTCGTATAGCAGTCTAGTTATAATAGTATTAATAGGAGAACTACATAATGGCATTTTGGACAACAGGGGGTGACGCTAAAGACCCGAAAAGAAATTTTAGATTTAAGGTTATCATTAATGGATTTGCTGTAGGAGCAAATGGCGGACAAGCCAACGTCGAAGGTGATTCTACAGTTTGGTGGGCAAAAAAAGTTCAGAAGCCCAATTTTACAGTAGCCGAATCAAAGCATGTATTTATGGGACACTCTTTTTATTGGCCCGGAAAAACAGAATGGCAAGAAATCAGTTTGACTCTTGTTGATCCTGTTTCGCCTGATGCGGTTGCTATTTTAAGCAATATCCATGAGAGATCAGGATATCGGTTGCCAAAAACAGAAGAAGGCGGTCTAGTAACCCAGTCGAAGAGCAAGTCAAAAGCTGCTCTAAATACAGTTAAAATTGTTCAAATCGATGCAGATGATAGACCAGTTGAAACTTGGACCTTGCATCATCCATTTATCAAAAAAATATCCTTCTCGGATCTTGATTATGAAAATGATGATTTGACAACAGTAGACCTCACCCTAAGATATGATTGGGCTGAATGTGATACTAGTGTTACTGAAGGAACTGGTACCGGATTCTTTAATGCCAATGGACCAGCTCTTCCTTAAGAGAGGAGTAACTCATGGCATTTTGGACATCAGTTGACGTAGAACCTAAACGTAAATCTCGCTTCCTTGTTGAACTTGGTAGCGGGTTTATTTTAACCAGTGTAAAGACGTGTTCCAAACCAACAGCTGATGTTGATATAAAAGAGTATCAACTCATCAATCATAAGTTTAAATATCCGGGCATCGTTACATGGCAACCGGTAAAAATAACTTTTGTTGATATGGCGGGGCAAAAACCGGAAGGACATCAAACAGTTTCAACAGCTATTATGCTTGAAAGAATGTTGAAATATTCTGGATACAATATTCCTACAAGGGCAAATGGACCAATTGCAAAAGACGGCCCACAAAGAGAACTCTCAGCTCCAGAAAAGGCATCAACAATAGCAAACTCGTTTGGTACAGGTCTTCATGGCGCAGCAGATACCAACATGGCACAGGTTTTAAATTCAGCTAAGAAGGGTGGAACGAACAACCAATCAATTAAAATACACCAACTGACACCTGATGGTACAAAGTCAGTTGAAACTTGGATTCTACACAATCCTCAGATAAAAAGTGTTTCTTGGGGAGATCTAGCATATGACTCCGATGATTTTATAGAATATTCGGTAGAGATAGTGTATGATTTTGCAGAGATGCAAATAGGAGCTAAAATACCGGCTCTTAGTGATTTTGATAAAGCTGCTGCGATGAATGCTGGTATCTCATCAGAGCTTAATGCTCAAAAAAGTTTTGAAGAAGTTCAAGCAGAGATTGCAAGAAGGGCGGCAGTCAATGATGCACTTGACAGTGTTCAGTTATCAGATACTAGTGGTATTGGTGGAGGACGAGATCTTGGAGCAGTAACCGGAATGGGTGGCGGCACAGTAGGTGAGCTCGGAGCAACAGACACTGCTAGCATATCAGAAACATATTCAAATACTTATGAAAGAAAAAAGAAATCTACTGCATACTTTGGTTCTTATGAATCAACACAAAATAATTTTATAGAGCCAGAACATATTCAGATAGAAAATGCTTTTTACGAACCTGATAGATATCAGAAGAAAAACAAAGAATAATCTAATTACAATACGAGGTGAAAATGATTAGAAATAACGAAGACCGAACAGGTCCACGGTCCACGGCAGCCGATGAAGTGCCCGCTGAAATAAAAGAAATGATGAATCCAATGGATTTCGTCGCACCAACTGAGTTTGTTGAGCTTCCATCACAAGGAGTAGGATATCCGCAAGGACACCCCCTCAATGGTCAAGACTCAATTGAAATACGCTTTATGACAGCAAAAGAAGAAGATATATTGACTTCCCAAACTCTTTTGAAAAAGGGAGTCGCTATTGAACGCGTATTGCAATCTCTCGTCAAAGATAAATCAATCGATGTTGGGACAATGCTCATAGGAGACCGTAACGCTATATTGGTCGCCGCCAGATCATCAGCATATGGTGAGTGGTATAAGACAACAGTTAACTGCCCCAATTGCGGAGAACAGAACAAGAAAGCCTTCAAATTGACCAATCCATCAATATATCATGGAGATAATTTTGAAGATTACGATATTGAAAAAACAGAGAACGGAACATATAATGTTTCTCTTCCATATTCAAAACTTGTTATTGAATGTCGACTATTAACAGGAGCAGATGAGCTCTCTATTGTCAAGCACATGCAAAAGAAAAATAAAAAGAGCGAAGAGGGCTTGGTATTAAATCAAATGGCTCTTTATATTGTCTCCGTCAATGGATATACAGAACAAAAAGCAATTATCTATACGATACAAAATATGGTAGCAGCAGATTCTAGATATCTCAGAAATGCTGTTAAAACCTTCACACCTCAGTTAAAAATCTCTGAACACTTTGAGTGCAACTCCTGTGGCCACGAACAGGAATTGGAGGTGCCCTTTGGGGCGGACTTTTTTTGGCCTGACCGATGAATATTCTGAGCAAGTATATGAGACATTCTTTACTCTGAAACATTATGGTGGATGGTCACTTTATGAACTTTATAACCTTCCGGTCGGTCTCCGACAATGGTGGTTAGAAAGAACAATGAAAGAGTATGAGAAAGAAAAAGAGCAGATGGAGAAGTCCATGAAAAGATAAAATGCCTTAACGGGCATTTTTTTGTTGAAGCTAATTACATATAGTAAGAGGGCATTATATGACAACAAAAGCAGAAAAAAGCGAAGGTGTCGATACAGCACAACAAGCAAAAAACGCTGAGGAAATGAGAGAGAATCTTTTGATTGCTCTTGATAACGCAATCAAACTAGACGAACTTGAAGGAAAAAAAGCGCAAAAACTAGGACAACAGTTGGATTTGACTCAAAGACGCCTTGATGTTTCAACGAAGCTTTTAGCGCAAAGTTCAAATCAATTGAGAAACTTAATAGCCCAAAAAGATTCATTGGGCCAAACGGTTGCATCAGCTGAGGAATTGCAAGCCATATTTGATGTTGTGTCTAAAAAACAAATTGAAGGTGTACAGGCAGGTGCAAAATATAAGCAAATACTTAAAGACATGGCAGATATTAATAAAAAAGCTGCGGGAGATGATGCTGAAAGGCTTAGATTAATTAGAGAATCAGCTAAAGCAATGGAAGAACTTCGTGCAGAACAGGAAGATGTTAAGAAGTTCGGAGATAAATTTAATAGTCAATTGGGAAATTGGGGATCAAATTTAGGTGTTGCCAACAATCTAATGTCAACATCTAGTGGAAAGATTAGCTCAATGGTGGCCGACTTAACAACAGGGCTGACAACGGATAAGATTGCAATGGTTGGAAAAGCGTTCACTCAATTTGGGATAACAACTCTTGCATCAATTGTTGATGAGGTCTTTAAACTAGCAATTGCGCTTGATACTTTAGGAAAAGAATTTAAAAAGACAAACGGATATGCTCAAGATTTTGAATCAACTATCAAGAAAATAGACAGTAATTTATACGCTGCTGGTTTGTCAATGGAAAAATCAGTTGAAGCTATGCAAAGTTTGAGCGACACGTATACTGATTATAATCCAAATGCAGTTTTACAAAACGAATATATGACAACAACAATAGGTTTGCTGACCTCGGTAGGTGTTCAATCGGGTCATAGCGCAAAGGGTATTCAAATGTTATCTAAAACTTTTAAAATGACTGGAGAAGAAGCAACTGATACCTTCCAAAAAATTGTGACCTCGGGTAATTCTGCTGGGATTAGTAATAGAAAAATGGCAGCCGATTTTGAAGCTAATTTTTCTAGCTTGATTCAATTTGGAAACAGGGCAAAGCAAGTATTTAAGGAACTCGCAGCAATGTCTAAAGCAACTGGTGTTGAGATGAGTGCTCTTGTTGGAATTGCACAAAAATTTGACACATTTGAAGGAGCAGCAACACAAGCAGCCAAATTAAACTCTGTATTGGGAGTGAACGTATCTGCCATGGAACTGATGAATGCAGATTATGCTGAGACTATAGAACTCATTCGAGACGGAATGTCTGGTGTCAACTTTGATGAGCTTAATCGTTTCGAACAAAACTACTTAGCTCAAGCTATGGGTGCTAAGGATGTTTATGAAGCACAAAGACTTCTATCGGGTGAAGCGGATGAATATGAAAACAAAATGAAAGCTCAGGCTGAAACTCAGGACGAATTGATGAGGATTGTGAAAGAAAACCTTCCAGTGATGGAGCGTTTGAGTATAGCTATTGGTAAAATAGCTAGGGCTGCTGAGATTGCTTTATTTCCAATTACTTTATTATTGGATCTGTTTTTGTTCATTGATGATATTACTGGTGGAATTTTGATGCCAATTTCAATGTTAGCTATTACAATAAAAGGTCTTTTTTCTGCATTTATTGCGGGAACAGAAGCATTTTGGATGTTTAAAATGGGAGTTGATGGAATAGCAGGTTTGTTGGCAGAGCTTGGAGCTGCGGGTACAGCAGCTACAGCAGCTACAATGGGAATAATTCTGCTTTTAGCAACTGGTTGGAATATGGTTTCTAATGCTCTTAGAGAGTGGAAACCAACTTTTGAATGGCTTTGGAAAGGATTGGATTTTCTTATTATGGGTCTCTTAGCAGCTGCTGCGGCGTTAGTTCTTTTTTCAAATCCCGTTGGATGGGCTGTCGTGCTTTTCGGAGCTATTACTGGTGCAATATATGCTTTTCGAAAGGAGCTTGCTGATTTGTGGGAGACTTTTAATTTGACGGGCTCTCCAAAGTTATATAGCATGCCAGATGTTTTTGCTTGGGGAATGAACAAGATGGCCATTGGGATTGCAAAAGCAAAAAGTGCCCTTCAAGCGTTTGGTTCTATTCTTGTTTCGATTCACAACACCGCAATGAAACCTTTCATAAGTGCCTTCTCAAAAGTTGCTGGTGTTCTTGGTTTCGATATGGAAACCACAGAAGACGGATCAGAAGCTCAAACAGTAACCCCAACGGGTCCAAAAATGACCGCCGGGGCAGCGGGCAACGCTATTCAACAAGCAGCAATGGAAGTAAAGACTATCGTCGTTGCTCAATTGAAAGAAACAGGAATTCAAGAAACTGCTGACGAGTTAGCTAAAATAGCTAAAATAATGGACGGAAAAGACCCCATAACAAATGTAACCATCAACCTAGACGGTAGACCTCTTAAAGACTTCATTTGGAGGACCATAGCGGGATGACATGGTTTAACAAAACAACAAAGACCTATTCCGGAGAGACTGATCTCGATCAAGGAACAGATGGTTCAAGTGAATACTTGAAGTCTAGAAAGATTCGGCTTATAATAGGTCATCATAACACAGGAGCAACAATCTCCTTTAAACCCTTTTTGACTGGCTATTCGATGGCATTGAGCAGTAAACAGATTGACAAGACAAACGAATATCTGAGATTAACAAAGCAAAATATCTTCGCAACAGATTCTCTTGGTATTGATGTAACTTTTTCATTAGACTTGTTAGCACATTCTGTCAATGAAGCAAAAGTCAACATGATGAGAATAAACGAATTGGAACACATGCATAAGTCAGTAGTGCCAAATGATGAAAATGGAAATTTTTACTTAATGAATATCTACTATGTTTCTTTCGCAAACATTTTAACAGCAAAATATACCAGCAAACAGACCATATCCAACATGACCCAATTAAAACAAATTGGAGTTCCTTGTTTCATGGAAGGTTTTACATTCTCCATAGATAAAGAAATGGGAATGTTTGAACATAATGGGTCCCTATATCCAAAAAAATATAGTTTGGAATTAAAGTTTAAGATCTCAAACGCAGCCTATAAAGAAGCGCAACCCACAACCAAAGTTGAATATCTATGGCTTCCTCTTCTAGAAGAGATCAATAGTCATTATGATGAAGATATCAAAACTTTTCCTTTCGGAATAACTAGTCCGAAGGGTAGAAGAGGAACTGATGGTGCTGACGAGTGGAGTTCAAATCATGGAGCACATATCTATATTGGTGGAACTTCTAATCGTTTCTTTCAAAAATTCAAGCCTTACCTAGACTCTTTCAGTTGGACATATACCCACAGTAATTTAAAAATAGAAGAAGAAAAGTTTGTCGGAGGAGGCTTAAGATATCAAGGTGGTGGGGGAGAAACTCTTTTAGAACATAAGGTGTCTTTTTCTGTCTTGAGTCATAGTGTTAACGAAGCGATAAATAATATGTGGAAATTACAAATGCTTATCAGATTAGCTGATCAATTCTACCCACAATATCTCTCCGATGGTGAGTTAGAGTGGAGCAACGATTATCCAGACGCACCAACAATATATTTCAAATTTAATGATATAAATTCCAGCCAAAAAAACAGCACAATAAATTCTTGGGATGATCTTTATTTGGCATCAAAAAAATACTATATGAAGGGTATCTCTTTTAACTTTGATATATCAATGGGAATGTTCGAACACAAAGGAATGCTTTATTTTAAAAAATATGATGTCTCTCTTGATTTGAAAAGAGTAAGTGCTGGAACCGGTAAGTGGCGAACAGAAACTAGCTGGTATGGGAAAGATAAGCCCGAGCTTAAGCAAGGTAAAAAACATAAAAACTACCACCATGCCATTGACCATCACATATTTAAATAAAAGGAAAATACCATGCCAGAATATTCACAACAAATAGTAAAAAATGATGATGAAGTTTACGACTTCTTGTTTCAACCAAGAGGAATACCTTATGCTATTCAATACAAAACAAAAGTGTTTTCAAAAGATATCAAAGAAGTTAATATTCGAGTTTATAAGCACACTTGGAAACAAGGCGATAAATTATACAAATTGGCTGCGAAACACTATAGAACATTCAAATACTGGTGGGTTATCGCAATCGCCAATAAAATCTCCTCAGAAGCAGATCTGGATTATGGAGATCAAATTGTAATTCCAATAAGAGCGGAAGACATAATAAACAATATTTAAGGAAAAACCATGGCAGATCCAGTCAATTTAGATGCAGTACTAAAGAAAGTTGAAAATAAAGAACCTCTCAGTACCGAAGAACATAAAGCACTTAATGATGCTTGGGCAATTACGGATGAAACGGAGCTTGTCATCAGCAACGGAGAAGAGTATGAGAGTCTTCAGTCCTTAGAATCATCCGATGGAGGTGTTGTTGTATTTGAAGACGATATCGAAAGAGCCTTGGCTATAGGCGATGAAAAAACGTTTGCTGAAAAGTTAGCTGCTGAAGGAGAAAAAGTAGGAAAACATCTAGGAAATAAACACAAAGATGATGGTACGCCTTTAACAAAGGAGGAAGCATTAAACATTTGGAACTCTTTAACGACCGAGTCAAAAAAAGAAATATATAAAGGATATTTTGATGATGGATCATTATATACATCTATGGATGACGCTCTGCAAAGGGCAAAGAATGAACAAGCCGACACACAGATGGGTATTTGGGCAACTGCTGGTGCTGCTTATGGACTTACCAATACAAAAGATAATCTACAGCAAGCACAACAAGCAGCTCTCGACGGAAACGCAAATAAACCAGCGGCTTCACCTTCCGAAGAAGACGATGAGGATAAAAAGAACGAAGTACTTGGAGAAGGCAATGGGATTCTGTTTCAATGTTATTTATTAAACGGTGTTACTCAAATAACAAACGAATTTAATAGTTCCAACGATGGGACATACGCAGATCGTTTACGAAGAATAAGATTAGATCGTCCAGAAAAGTTCTTTAACTCAATGGGTTTTCCAAAAGATGGAGAAAGGTTATATCAAGTAAACAGTGGATACACAGCAAAACCAGACTTTGATTTATATCTTGTCAAAGGTGGTGACAAGATAGATCTTAAAGAGTCAATGAAAAAACAATCAACAGGTGCTAAGCCAAAAATCAGTTCAATAAACGTTAGCTTTAACGGAACCGATCCGGCATCAGCTAGAAGTGACATTAAGGTTGACATAGAAATCACAATAAAATCTAATTTGTCAATTTTGGGAAAGAACTTTGACAAAGTACGTGTATTACAAAATGGAAAGTGGAAAACAATACCACAAAACCCAAGCGCAGAAACTGCTCACAAAATTATGGACATGGTTGTAAGACCAGAGTTCATAAGAGAGGGCGGAGATATTAAGGCATACGAAAGAAGCCAATATCATCCAGAATACAATCGATGTGAATTGGTGTTGACATCTGTTTTTGATCACAAAGAAAATGAAAAGATAAAAAACTCTGTTAGCTTTGGACTAACCATGGTAGATCATGAAGTAGATTACTCAATAACACCAGCAGAAGGACCAGTTGTAAAATTGAGACTTAGCTATTATTCATACGTTCAATCGTATTTAAATCTTCCATACATGGATGTACTTGGTGGAAAAGAAGTGTTGAATAGGCGTATGCAAAGAGAAAAAACAATTCAAATTGCTGTTGGAGAAGGTTGTGACGAAGCTTCGATCCACAGAGCAAAAAAAGCAATGAAATCAGCTAACGTAGCAGAAATACAAAACTCCAAAACAAGAATATTTGAAGAACTGAAAGAACAGAAGCTTATATGGAGAACCGATGTTTCAGACAGTGAACTTGAGAAGGTTCGAAAAGCAACAGAAAAAGGAGAAGTTGGATTCTACGGAAATAAACTACAAAAAGGTTATGAGATAGTTAAGTCTGAAGAGGGAGAGATTGATAAGGAAACTTTGGATTACTCAACAGGATCAAGCGGGAATGCAAAAAAATATATTTATTTTGTTTCTCTCGGAGATTTGATATGCTCATTGGCAGATATATTTTATGAAAACAAATATCCAGCTTCCGGCGGCTATGATTCAAATTTTGTTGGAAAACTTGAGATAAAATTTTTGCTTTTAGACATTTTAGTTAAAAATCCGGAAGGCAAAGATGTTAAAGTAAATCTAGCAGACATTCCAATATCAATGGAGTTTCTTGGAGACTTTCTTCTCGAGAACTACTTCAAGAAAGAGGTTCAATATGCATCTTTCATGACGTTTATTCGCAATCTTGTCGAAAAAGCTGTTTCAAATATGCTTAAAAAGACTTGTTTCATGGAAAAGCCTTGGAGTGGCAACGTTCGAGTAACAAGTTTTCGAGCGTTAAAGACGTCGTGGGAAAGTTTATCAGTAGATGAAAAATATGTTCCCGGCAGTAAATTGAAAAACATCGGAGCCCAAATGGGAGGCATTGATAGATCCGAAGATGATTATTATACATATATCATAGTGCATGCATCAAACCAAAACTACCAATCAGAACTTATAAAATCAGTTTCCAAAAGAAGCTCGGATGTTGAGAAAGAATTTCCAATCTTGCGAGATATGGGAAAAGCAAAAACAGGCGCCGATGGTGCTGCGATCCCGAAAGGAACGGAAAATCCCGTATATGGTACAGATATTGGCTGTTTTTTATCATTCAAAAAGACAGATTCAACAGGACTCAGAGAAAGTAGATACTTTCAATATCAAGCCGATGAATTTGTAGCAATTGGTAACGTTTACGATTGTACAATTAACTTTAAAAACAATTTATTAAATTGGTTTCTTCCCGGTCACATTGTCATAGTAGATCCGTATGTTGGAACAGACGCTCGTGCATGGAACGATGCGAAATCAATAGGTAACAGGTTAGGGCTTACCGGTTTTTATCTTGTAACTAAAGTTGAGCACAAATATGGAGGTGAGGATTCTTCGTTTTGGGACACTACACTGCAAACGAAGTGGATAGCTAGCGTGACGGGAAATATTAGAGGAAGAAAAGGGGCTATTCAAAACATCAACGACGGACCCAAGGGATGTGATATCAATATATTTGCCGATGAATTAAGTGCAGATAGTGTATTAATTTCGACGACACCACCGGCTAAAGAGAACCCTCCCAGTGTTGCAGAAGAACAAAACACACAGCCCACCGAAGAACCTGCCACAGAACCGAGTACAGAACCGAGTCAGGAACCAACAACAGAGCCAACTTCAGAACCTAAAACAATAAAGCAACAAACATCAAAGCAACAAACACCAAATATTCCGGAGACGAAGACGCCTGTGAAAAAGCCAGAACCTGAGCAAGATAAGAAAAAGAAGGACAATCCCGGAAAGGAATTAAAGGCTTCTGATGGCACTGAAGCGCCAGTACTCGAATAAGGAAAACAAACCATGACTAAATTTAACGGTTCAAATAAAACAAAATCATCATTTGAGGCTTACTTCAACAGAACCAAATGGAACAGTGAAGCATATGATACAGACATATTAGACCCTCAGACAAACAAAAACGAACAGATCGAGCCAATAGTGTCGAAAAAATTTAATCTTTCCGAACGGCATTTGTTTGGGCTTGTGAATTACGAAGGAAAACCGGTTGAGCCAATGACAGCATATTTGGAATCGTTTCCGTTAAAAATGGCCAAGGAAGAACTCAAGTCAGTATTCCCGTTTTTTAAGAATCAAATCTTAGACCTTAAGAAGGTGCTAGACAAAACAAAACTTATTAATGTTTCTCAAAACAATAAATGGATAAACAATATCACAATTTATCGAGCATATGACCCTCCTCAAGAATTGTATACACAATATCTATCAACAATAGTCTCAGACTTTGTCGATAATGGCATAAATGCCGAAGATGATATTGGTAAAAGGTTCCGCTCTTACAATATAACACATTTTGAGAGCTTTGTCAACAATTTTTTATCTTTTTGTGAGATAAAATATGAAAAACAACCAATATTGTATAGCACATGGTATCTATCTGGTAGAAATTCGATGTATTCATCAGGACTTAGAGTGAAGATAAGTGATCTTGAGTACGGAGAAGACCAACCATTGTATAGTCAGTTAATAAACACACCAGAATTTGAGTGCTACAAAAAAGCCGTTAAGTCAGTTGGCCTTGCCTTTGACTTTAATGACCCATCGGTCTTGGTACCAGACTTCGGTTCTCCAGCGATAGAACCATATTTATCTTCTCAAACTAATATATTTACTTATTATAGATCTACCAATTATAATGATTATAATTTATTATATAATATATTAATTAATTTATATAATTTATATACAACTAAACAACAGTTTGTAATTAAATTCTCAGATTCATGTGGTAAATTAAAATGGGATTTTAAAAAGTTATTTATTGCTCCAATCAATCCAGAATTAAATGATCTTTCGATATATCTTAAATTAAAATCAATCGAGGATCCTTCATTAAACAACCGTCAGCTCGCAACTCTTAAAAAAAATGCGGAATTCTTTCAAAAAAGATTTGACAACCAAACCTCAATAGGATATATTAATGATATCTACTTGAATTTGTATTATTCAAAACCATTTTCGTTTAAAGATCTTTACAATAAAGTACTTTTACGAGAACAGAAGAAACAAGAACAAATAGGTACCAGCATATTCGGAGGTAAGCATGGTATTTCAGGTTATTGACGACAAAAAAGAGTGCTTAGGGTATTTCTCAAATGGAAAATTGAGGTTTCGCAAACCAAATGATACTCTAACCGCTACTTGGGATTGGTCATCCCACATTGGAGATCTCGATGTTCAGTTGGCAAGAATATATGCCGACGGAAAGAGCATTTCCGAAGCGTGTCCCGAACATCTCAAAACGAGATGGGAGACGCATGAGAGAAGAATAAAAGCACATATTCGTTCATTCATCCATTCGGGTGTCAATATGGAAGATGTTTGTTTTTATGACCTCGTACCAGAGAGACATGTTGCTCATTACTACGAAACTCTCAATGAAATAACCGAATGGGTTCTTCAAAACAATGACAGACCCCGTCATTATCGCTTACTTCACGACACAACAGTAATGTGTAAAGAAATAGCTAACCAAGAGGTGAGAGTGGATTGGCCTCTTCTCAAGAAATACGCAAAAACCGATCAAAAAGCTTTTCATATTGCTAAGCGATATTGGGAACAAAAAGTTTTTGTTAAATATAACCCTTATGGAACGGTCACAGGCCGTTTGGGACTTGAGGAGGGGTCTTTCCCCATCCTTAACTTTAAGAAAGAAATAAGAGACGTTATCGTCCCTAAATGGGACGGTTTTGTTGAGCTTGACTTCAATGGTGCCGAGTTAAGGACCCTACTACACCTCTCCGGGCACCCACAACCCACAGGAGACATTCATGATTTCAATCAAAGCCACATTTTTAATGATAATATTTCTCGAGATGATGCGAAGACAAAGATCTTTGCATGGTTATACAACCCGACTTCAAAAGCAGTTGACACTGAGTACTACGATAAATCGAAAGTATTGGAGAAGTGCTATAATGATGGAGTTGTCACTACTCCGTTTGGAAGAACAATACCTTCAGATGATTTCCATGCACTCAACTATCTCATACAATCAACTTCGTCGGACAATTTCCTTGATAGGGCAAACGCCATCCATCGATTCTGTCGAAACCTCAAAACAAATGTAGCGTTCCTTGTGCACGATTCAATTATATTAGATGTTCACGCATCTGAACGAGACGAGATAAGAAAACTTATTGAGATATTCTCCGATACAAAACTTGGAGAGTTCAAGGTAAACGTTTCAATGGGCAAAACCCTTGGATCAATGGAGAAAGTACAAGGGTGATTTTACAAAAAAAGGAGAAAAGACAATGGTGATTATAGGACTTGGTGAAGCAGGAAAAAACATATGCTCTAAAATGCCCAAAAACGGCAACATACGGACAATAGTTGTCGACGGGGGTAAACACCTTCCGAAGTGTTCAACACACGAAGAATACGAAGCTAGCGTCCCTAAAATGGCAAACAAACTGAAGCTTGGAAAAGATGAAGACATTTGGCTTATTGTTGCTGGTGCTGGTAAGGTTTCCGGTGCTACATTGGCTTTGCTCGAACAGTTAAAGGATAGAAATGTCAACGTAGTTCATATTACCTCTGAACCTATTCTTCTTACAAA
>MDTD01000405.1_pt1 | contig 14364 bp, 14 predicted proteins | sample 811221 | NCBI WGS metagenome assembly MDTD01 (sample SAMN05326646, study PRJNA326480) | marine metagenome | isolation source: seawater | place: Pacific Ocean: South West | collected 2011
GGTCAATGCCGCCATACGAGGCAGGAAAAATGCCTATGAGTTTTTTTTTAAAATTTTTTCAAAATCATGGATTATTCAGACTTAAAAATAGACCACAGTGGTATACAGTTGCAAAAAGAAGCAGAACATACGTAAATAAAGTTTTATCTGTAATTAGTGGTGAACATTTTAAGAATTATAAGATCAATTCAATAGAAAGAATTTCAAAAGGTGTAAAAGTTTATTATGGTGGAAACAATGAATTTTTTAGTTATGACAAAGTGGTTTTAGCAACACATGCAAACGAGGCATTAGCTTTAATAAATAATCCCAATGATCAAGAGAAAAAAATTTTATCAAATTTTGGATATAGAGAAAATTTAGCAATTCTACATTCTGATGAAAAAATAATGCCCAAAAATAAAAAAACCTGGTCATCTTGGAATTCTTTTGTTGATCCAAATGACTTGAATAAAAGTTCTCTTTCATATTGGTTGAATCTTTTACAAAACTTAAAAGAGGAAAAAAATATATTTTTAACAATTAATCCGTTAAAAGAAATTTCTGAAAATAAAATTTTTAAGAAGATAAAATTTACTCACCCTTATTATGATCAGAAAGCTTTAGACAGTCAAAAGGAGTTAAAAAACATTCAAAATAAAGAAAATTTATTATTTTGTGGAAGTTATTTTGGTTACGGATTTCATGAGGATGGAATAAAATCATCTATAGAAATGCTTAAAAACTTAAATGACTAGCTCAATTTATAATGGAACTGTAATTCATAAAAGATTCAAACCTAAAGAACACTTTTTTAAATATAGTGTATTTTCACTTATGATTGACTTATCTGAACTTAAATATCTTCATCAAAATGTAAATTTTTTTTCATTCAATAAATTTAATCTTGTTAGTTTCTTTGAAAAGGATCATGGAAATAGAGATGGGTCATCATTAGTTGAATGGGTAAAAAAAAATTTAGAAGAAAATAATATTCCAGCTAAAGAGATTAAGATAAAGCTTTTATGTTATCCCAGAATATTAGGATATGTTTTTAATCCACTAAGTGTTTTTTACATTTATGATTTAAAGGAAAAATTAATATCTATTTTATATGAAGTTAAAAATACATTTGGAGAACAACATACTTATATTTTTAAAGTTGAAAATGACAGTAAACTTTTTCAACATAGTTGTTTAAAAAAATTTCATGTATCGCCGTTCATTGAAATGAATTGTAATTATTTTTTTAGACTTCTAAAACCAGGAGAAAAAATATCTGTTATAATTGATCAGTATCAAGACAATGATAAAATATTATATGCCTCTCAAGATGGGAAAAGAGTAGATTTTAATAGTAAAGAATTACTTAAATCATATCTAAAACATCCATTAATGACTTTTAAAATAATCTCGGCGATACATTTTGAAGCGTTTAAATTGTGGACTAAAGGAATTAAATTTATTAAGAAAAAGTTAAACATAAAAAATAATATTACGTTTGAGAGTTAATGAAATTAAGTACTTTTACAGATAAGATTGTTTTCAACATTTTGAAAAATATAGAATATGGTCATTTAGATCTCATCAATCATGATGGTATTCATTATAGATTTGGAAACTCGTCAAATACTTTAAAAGCCAACATAAAGATTAAAAATTCAAGTTTTACATTTGATCTAATCAAAGGCGGTAGTGTTGGATTTGCTGAAGCATATATGAAGAATGATTTTGAAACTGATAACCTATCGAATCTTATTGAGGTCACGGCAAGAAATATTAACCACATTCATAAGTTTTCAGGATTATTAGATTTTTCATTTATAAATTATATGAAAAATGTTTTTATAAAAAATACAAAAAATAGAAGTAAGGAGAATATTTCAAAGCATTATGATCTAGGAAATGAATTTTTCTCTCTTTGGCTTGATAAAACGTTAACTTACTCAAGTGCGATATTCGATGAAAAAAATAAAGATTTATCAGATGCTCAAAATAACAAATACCAAAAATTGATAGATTTAATTCAACCAAGCATAGGAGACAAAGTTTTAGAAATAGGTTGTGGATGGGGTGGATTTGCAGAATATCTTGGAAAAAAATATGATGTAAAATTAGACTGTATTACAATTTCAAAAAAACAATTTGAATACGCTAAAGAGAGAATTTACAGATGTGGGCTTAATGAAAAAGTAAATATTGAGATTAAAGATTATAGAGACTTAAAAGACAAATATAATTCTATTGCATCAATTGAGATGATAGAGGCAGTTGGTCAAGATTATTTAGAAAGTTACTTCAAAACAATAAAAAATAATTTATCAAATGAAGGCAGTGCTGCTATTCAAGCAATTACGATTGATGATAGCCTTTTTGATAGATATAAAAATAAACAAGATTTTATTCAAAAATATATTTTTCCAGGAGGTTTTCTTCCCAATAAAGGAAGTATAGACAAATATGTTTCTAACAATGGATTAACTATAAAATCTTATCAGTCTTATGCAGACCATTATTCAAATACATTAACAATTTGGAGAAATGAATTTAATAAAAAATGGGATCAAATAAAAAAACAAGGATTTGACTCTACTTTTAAAAGAATGTGGGAATTTTACTTGTCATATTGCGAGGCTGGTTTTAAGTCTAAAAATATTGATCTCATTCAATTTTCAATACAAAATAAATAAAAGAGGAGTCTATGCGCGACATAAAATTTTTAAGATCAATTTTATTGATAATTTCGTTATTCTTAATTACAAACTGTTCAAATAATAGTTCTATGAAACCAGAGGATTTTAAAGATAAAAAACCTAGACTAATTGTTGAAGAATATTTGTCAGGGAATGTAAAGGCATGGGGAGTTCTCCAAAATAGATCTGGAAAAGTTACTAGACAATTTTCTGCAGACTTAAATGGAAAATGGGACGGAAAACAATTGATACTCGATGAAAAATTTAATTGGGATGATGGTGAAATTCAAACTAGACAATGGCAGATAACTAAAATTGATGAAAATAACTACGAAGGTACTGCAGGAGATGTAGTAGGAAAAGCAAAAGGCTTTTCGTATGGACCAGCATTCAAATTTGAGTATGTTCTCTTAGTACCTGTTAAAAACAAAGAAATGAAAATTACTTTTGATGACTGGATTTTCAAGCAAGATGATCGCGTAGCTATAAATAGAGCAACGATGACTAAATTTGGATTTAAGGTTGCTGAATTGACTGTTGTATTCGTAAAAGATTAATTTTTTTTTTGATATTTGGTCATTTTACCAATCAAACCGAAATAAATCTTACTTGGTAAAAAACTTAATATTTTAAGAATTAGAGTTAAAGATTTAGGAAAATGAATTTCAAAAACATTTTTATTTATTAGCCCATCATAAATTTTTTCAGCTGCATAATCTGTAGTTTTTAAAAAAGGCATTTTAAAATCATTTTTATCTGTCATTGGTGTTTTTATAAAACCAGGTGATACCAGGCAAACACGAACATTAGATCTTTTAAAATCAAAATATAAACTCTCTGCTAAATTATTCAGAGCAGATTTTGAAGGGCCGTAACCAGTTGAGTTAGGTAACCCTCTATATCCAGCTATAGACGAAACAATTGTAATAATACCTTCACCTCTATCTTTAAAATATTCCTCTACAGCTTTGATACTATTTAATGTTCCAAAAAAATTCACTTTAAATACATTTTCTATTTGCTCTACATCAATATCCTTCTCTTTTTTTGGATCCCAGGTTCCAGTCGAAAAAAAACATATATCAATGTTTTTAAATTTGTTTTTAATTTGATCAAAAACTTCCTTGCATTTTGTCTTATTTGTAACATCTAAGGGGAAACCATGGATATTTTCATTTTTATCGGAAACTTCTTTTAGAAGATTTTCCCTCCTTGCTGAAATTGCAACATTCCAGCCTTTGCTGGCAAATTTTAAAGCTAAAGCTTTGCCGATTCCTGTACTTCCACCAGTTATCCAAATAGTTTTTTTATTCATATTATAGTGATGTATAATACTAATATGTTAAAAAATAAATTTATATCATTTATCTTATTCTTTATTATTACATTTTCAGCATCATTTATTGGAAGTATAGCGACAAAAAGTTTTAAAGAACCATGGTATTCACAACTCATCAAATCAAATTATAACCCTCCTGACTGGGTTTTTGCACCAGTATGGACAACTCTATATCTTATGATGACATTAGCCATTTGGTTTTATTGGAATAGTAAAAGTCGAGATATCAACACCATTTATATTTATTTTATTCATATAGTTTTTAATACAACTTGGAGTATTGTTTTCTTTGGATTACATCAAATTTTTTTAGCCTTGATTGTATTAGTGATTCTAATTATTTTGATAATTATCCTTATTCTAAAATTTAAACGTGTCAATAAAGTTAGTACATTCTTGATGATTCCCTATTTACTTTGGAGTTGCTATGCACTATTTCTAAATTTTAATTTATATGTTTTAAACTAATATGGATGATGTAGTTATAGTTGGTGGTGGAATTATTGGTACAGCAACAGCTTATTTTTTATCTAAAGAGGGAAGAAAAGTCAAAGTAATAGAAAGAGATCCTACTTACAAAACAGCCTCGTTTCCTTTATCACTTGGAGGTTTTAGACGACAATTTTTTCAAACAGAAAACATCTTGCTAGGTAAATTTGCAAGAGAATTTATTTTTCAAATACCTGAGCTTCTTAAAACGGAAAAAAACCCTAAACCAACAGCAAGTATGGTTACTAATGGATACTTGTTAATGTTTGGACCTGAACATGCTGAAGAACAATACAAGGCTCTAGAAAATCATAAGGCCTGTCAAGCAGACACAAAAAATATTAAAGGATCAGAACTTACAAAATTTTTTCCATATATAAATAGTGATGGAATAGAGACTGCTACTTTTACAGATAATCAAAGTGAAGGCTGGATTGACCCATTTATGTTTCACGGGGCATTAAAGAGTAAAGCAATGGAACTTGGTGCAGAATTTATAAAAGGAGAAGTTAAATCTCTTTCAGAAATAAAGGCTAAAACAATTATTTCTGCTGCTGGATGTTGGACAAAAGAACTATTAGAAGATATTCCAGTTGAACCTCAAAAACATACAGTTTTTAGAGTCAAGTGCCCAAAACATATACCTGAAATGCCTTTAACAGGAGATTTGACAACGGGAGTATATTGGAGACCAGAGGGAAAAGAATATTTAGCAGGATCACCAAAATCTGTTTTTGATGCAGATGATTTAGAACCTGCGTGGGAAGATTTTGAAGAGCTTGTTTGGCCTGCTCTAGCTCATAGAGTACCGGTAATGGAAGAATTGAAGCTAACGGGTGGATGGGCTGGATATTATGATTGCAATAGATTAGATAATAACGCCGTTGTTGGCAAACACCCTAAATTTGAAAATGTTTATTTGGCCACAGGCTTTACTGGGAGAGGATTAATGCAAGCACCAGGTATAGGAAGAGCTTTAACAGAATTAATTACAACTGGATCATACCAGTCTATTGATATTTCAAATATGGCTGTAGAAAGAGTTCTTGGAAAAAAAGCAAGACCAGAACCATACGTACTATAAATTTTACTTACAGTAAATATCTCCCCATAACAATTTATCCTTTTGAATTTCTTTTCTTAACTTGTTAGTCAAATCATCAATATTTGACCAATTATAAAAAAATTTTCTTCTTTCTCCTATAGAGAAATTGTATTCCTTATAACCGATTTTTTTTAAATAATTAAGACAGAGTATAGTTTGATCAAAAAATTCAGAGGTAAATTCAAATGAAATTATCCCAACTTTTTGAGACAACCCAAATAATACTTCTAGCTCAAAACCCTCCACATCTATTTTTATATAACTTGGTATTCCGTAAGTACTTATTAATTGATCCAAAGTTGTCATTTCAACTAAAATTTTTTGATCCCATTTTTCATTAGAAAACCTTCCTTTTTTCCAATGATCAGCCATAGTTGAAGTTGTTGGTGTTTTAGTATTAACTTCTAAAGTCATATTTCCACTCACTCGTCCAACAGCCTTTTGAATTATTTTTACATTATCATTATCTTTAAACTTTGCCTTTAGTTGATCTATACATTGAGGTAATGGCTCTACCATTATAGCTTTAAGATTTTTGTCTATAAATTGTCGCGATTTGTCTCCAAGATGTGCTCCAATATCAAAAAATAAATCACCTGGATTTAATAATTTTACAACATCGTGAGACTTTCTTTTTTTAAGAAAAAAATTGAAAAATGAGATCATAAATTATTAAGTACCACAAAAAGTTTGGTATTTTTCATTTGAATTAGATGGAATTTGATAATCAAGAATATCATTTTTTTGATTATAGGGATCTTTTAAAATTTCAATCAGTTGATTAAGAGGCTTAAAATTATTTTTTTCTGCTGCCTCTATAGCTTCTTCAACTTTGTGGTTTCTTGGAATAACTAATGGATTATTGTTTTTCATCGATTCTAAGTATTTATTTGACGTATCATTATTTTTTGCCAATCTCTCTTTCCATCTTTTTTTCCAGTTTATCAAGTTAGTATCTTCAAACAATTTATCTTTTTTTGGAATAAGATTCATTAAATGACAAAAAGTGTTGGTGTAATCTGCTTTTTTTTCATGCATCCAGGTCAAAAGATCTAAAATTAAAAATTTATCTTTATTATCGAAACCAGGTAATCCTAATTTATTTCTCATCATATTCATCCATTTTTCTTCATATTTCTTTTCAAAAGAATTTATTTTTTCAGTTGCTATTTTAATAGCTTTATCCTGATCTTTATCGATTAAACTAACTAAGCACTCAGCAAATCTTGCCAAGTTCCATTTTGTAATAACTGGTTGGTTACAATAAGCGTATCTACCCATTAGGTCTATTGAGCTAAAAACAGTCTTTGGATCATAAACATCCATAAACGCACAAGGTCCATAGTCGATAGTTTCACCAGAGATTGCCATATTATCGGTATTCATTACTCCATGAATGAAACCAACTCGCATCCAATTTACAACTAAATCACATTGCCGATCTATTAAAAGGTTTAATAAATCTAAAGCTTTATTATTTGAATTTTTTATTTCAGGATAATGTCTATTGATTGTGTAATCCAACAAAATTTTTAATTCATCGTCTTTTTGTCTTGCAGCAATATATTGAAAAGTTCCAACTCTAATATGACTAGATGCTACACGAGTGAGTATTGCACCTTGTAAAACTGATTCTCTTTGAACCATCTCACCAGTCTTAACTACTGCCAAACTTCGTGTGGTAGGAATATTTAAAGCATTCATAGCTTCACTAATAATATATTCTCTTAACATTGGACCTAATGCAGCACGTCCATCGCCATTTCTAGAGAATATTGTTTTACCGGATCCTTTAAATTGAATATCATATTTTTTATTTGATTTTGTAATGTGTTCGCCAATTAATACTGCCCTACCATCACCAAGCATTGTAAAATGTCCAAATTGGTGACCTGCGTAAGCTTGAGCAATTGAATTACTACCTTGCGGTAATGTATTTCCAGAAAAAACTTGCGCCAATTCTTTACTACTTATTTTTGAAAAATCTAAGTCTAATTTGTGTGCTAGATTATTATTTAATAAAATTAATTCAGGGTTTTTTACAGGAATAGGATCTACATTTTCTCTAAAAGAGCTAGATAAATTGAAGTAAGTATTATTAAAATTCCAATTAATCTTATTCATAAAAAAAGCGATTTATAACAATATAAACCGCTTTTTTTCTAATTTTAAATTTATTTTTTCTTATATTTAGCTGCTTCTTCTGAGCCACCAGTTGCAGAACCTTTACTGTAAGAGTGCGCACCCATTCCAGCTAATTGGCCATCTTTAACAATTAAATATTGATTTCTTATCTCTTTACCTTCAAAGAAACATTCTAATATTTCTCTCACACCATCTGCATATCTAGCTTGTGCAGATAAAGATGTACCTGATGTATGTGGCGTCATACCGTGATTTGGCATACTTCTCCAAATATGATCATTAGGCGCGGGTTGTGGGAACCAAACATCTCCTGCATAACCACTCAGCTGGCCACTTTTTAATGCTTTTGCAATTGCTTCACGATTACAAATTTTTCCTCGTGCAGTGTTTACGATGTAAGCACCTTTTTTCATTTTACTAATCATTGTTTCATCAAATAAATTCTCAGTTTCTGGATGAAGAGGACAATTAATAGTAACAACATCACAAACTTTTACCATTGATTCAACTGACTCATGAAACGTTAGATTAAGTTCTTTTTCTACTGCTTCTGGAAGCTTATGTCTGTCAAAGTAATGTAAATGTACGTCAAATGGTTTCATTTTTCTTAATGCATCTAAACCAATTCGACCAGCAGCTACTGTCCCAATATGCATACCCTCAACATCATAAGATCTTTGGACAGCATCAGCAATATTCCAACCACCGTCATTAACAATTCTGTGCTGGTTATGATAATCTCTTACCATTGAAACAATCATCATCACAATATGTTCAGCTACCGATCTTGAATTACAAAATGTTACTTCAACGACATCAATTTTATTATCCATGGCAGCTTGTAAATCAACGTGATCAGAACCAATTCCAGCAGTGATCGCCATTTTTAAATTTTTAGCTTTTGCAATTCTTTCTTTAGTTAAATAATACGGAAAAAATGGTTGTGAAATTACTATATCGGCATCCACGATATGTTTATCAGCCTCGCATCCGTCACCGTCTTTACTATTAGTAACTATAAATTCATGCCCATTACTTTCTAAAAATTTTCTCAATCCTAATTCACCTGAAACACAACCAAGTAATTGACCAGGGGTAAAATCTCTACCCTTTGGTGAAGGAAGAGTCATACCGTCAGGATATTTATCTAATTTTGGAAGATCACCCAGAGGATATGATTTTGGCATCCCCCCTTTTGGATCATCATAAAGTACACACAATATTTTCATTTATTCTCCTGTTTAATTAAATATTTATTTTAGGCATCTAACATTATTTTTAGGCACCTAGCAAATGAATTATTTTTTAATAGGGTAAGACTTTTTTAAAATAAATCGGTTAATTATGATTGCAAATATAATAATAATAATGGAACCTGATATTACAGGACTCAAAAGATATTCGTATGATACACCTCCAATAATAACTATTATTGGGTTCCCACCAGCTGGTGGATGAGTGAAATTAAACAAAATCATTAAACCAACTCCAAATCCTACCGCCATAGGAATTATCAAATAAAGTGGCAATGGGATGAAGTGTAAAAAAAATAAACCAACAATAGAAGTTATTAGATGTCCAAAAAAAACGTTTTTTGGTTGTGCAAAGGGGCTTTCTGGATAGCCGTAAAGCAAAACCATTGAGGAACCAAATGAGGCTAATAAAAATAACCCAAAATCTGTTCTGTAAGTTAAAAAAGTTAAAATTGCTATTGTAATTATAGAAAATATTCCTGCTAAGATAGATTGTTTTAAATTACCCATAACCTTATTTTGATACTATTTTTTTTAGAGTTTTAAAAGGTAATAAAATACAACTTTTTCTTGATAAATTTTTTTTCTTAAACAATTTTTTTAGAAATAACCATTTCTTATTGGTTGTCTTGATATTTTCATCAAAATATAACTTAGCTAAATCACATAATTTATTTATTTCATTTTTTTTGTTATTTAAACAAACTTTTGAAAGAAGACTTGCTGATGCTTGGCAATAAATACAAGATTGACCTTGGTATCCAAAATCTATTATTTTATCTTTTTTAATTATTAGTTTTATATGGATTTCATCCCCACATAGGGAATTTTTAAGTTTAGAATAATGAGTATGATTCTTAATATTTCTATTATTGTCTGTGTTAGATGCTAAATTTAATATTTCTAAATCCATTTAATTTTACGTATTAAATTATATAATATAAAAATGAAATCCTATAGCCAAGCCTTAAAAGTATTAAAAAAAAATAAAATAGAATTTGATAATGAGTACATAGAAAGCTCTAAAATCTTAAATAGAGTTTGTGCAGTAAATATTTATTCTAAAGTAAATTATCCTGCCGCAAATAATTCATCATTTGATGGATATGCTATAGATTCTAATGATACAAGTAAATTGAGTTTTCAAAAAGGTAAATTATTTGAAATTATAGGTACAATTGCAGCTGGAGATAAACCAAATAAAAGGAGAAAAAAAAAATTTCAAACTGTAGAAATTATGACCGGAGGTCTTTTACCAAAAGGATTTAATTCAATTATTCCTGTCGAGCAAGTAATTTTTTACCCAAATAAAAAGAATCCAAAATTTATCTTTATAAATAAAAAAATTAAAAAAAATGAATTTTTGAGGTTTAGAGGGTCAGATTATAAAAAAAATGATTTAATAATAAAAAAAGGAACCATTTTAAATTCCAGTCATATATTAATTCTTAAAACATTAGGCATTACAAAAATAAAAGTAAAAAAAGTACCTAAAATATTATTTTTTTCATCTGGTAATGAATTAACCAGTAGAAAGAAAATAAAAGATTGGCAAGTTAGAAACTCAAATATTCATTACATTAAATCATTGGGAGAAAATTTTTTATTTAATCTTTTAGATGGAGGAACTCTAAAAGATAAAGATGAGCTCATTTTAAAAAAAAAAATAGAAAAATTTATAAATTCTGATATTGATATTATCATTACTTGTGGCGCTTTATCAGCTGGAAAATTTGATTTTGTACCTAATGTAGTCAAAAAATTTAAACTATCGAGCTATTTCAAGAGTGTTGCAATAAAACCAGGAAAGCCTTTTTTGTTTGCAAAAATTAAACGTAAACAAAAAATAATTTTTGGTCTTCCTGGAAATCCTATATCTTCGTCAGCTTGCTTTAGATTTTTTGTTTATCCTTACTTACAAGAATCACTGGGTGTTGAATTAGATAAACCCATAAAAGGGATACTTAAAAATAATTTTATTAAAAAATTTAATTTTACTCGTTTTGTAAAAAGTAGAATTAATACAACTAAAAATGGTAAACTTGAGGTTGAAATTTTAAAAGGTCAAGAGTCTTATAAAATTCGATCACTTATTAAATCAAATACTTGGGCTTTATTACCATCAGGAAAATCAAAATTTAAAAAGGGAGATATTTTAGATTGTTATTTTTTAAACCATGTAAATAAAATATTTTAGCGAGGATTTAATTTTAGTTGTAGTTCAAACTATTTACAATTAAACATTCAATATGATAGAGCTAAAAAATGAAAAAATTGCAATACCAGTAGTTTTGTTTGCAGGTATTCTTTGGTCCTTTGGTCCTTTGGTTGTAAGATACATGGACAATCCTGATATGGTTCCCTGGCAATATATTTTTGGACGTGGATTAACGATATTTATCTTATTAAATTTATATTTATATTTTGAGGAAGGATTAAATTTTTATAAGAATTATAAAAAAATAGGAAGATCAGGAGTTATTGGTGGTTGTGGCTTGGGTGTTGCTATGATTTCTTTTATTTACTCAATAACAAATACCACAGCAGCAATTACATTATTGTGTTTAGCTGCGATGCCTTTTTTTACAGCTATTTTAGCTTACTTATTCCTTAAAGAAAAAATATCCATAAATGTTTGGATATCAATTTTATTAGCTACTATTGGCATTATAATTATGGCAATTGGAAACACAGAAAAAAATTCATTGTTAGGTTTTATTTTTGGACTCACATCTTCAATCGGTTTTTCTGTATTTTCAGTCACATTAAGATGGAGAAAAGAAACTCCAAAATTTACAACAGTTGCAATAGCAGGATTATTTTGTTTTGTTTTTGCAACAATTGTTATTTTAATCACTAAACAACCTTTTTTCTCTAATAGCTATAATAGCTCAATGTTTTCACTTCATGGAACATTAGTTTGTTTGGGTTTAATTTTATATTCTATAGGTTCAAAAGCTATACCTGCAGCAGAACTGACTTTGTTATCTTTAACAGAGGTAATTGGCGGCATCTTTTGGGTTTGGTTACCACTTTTAGGTATCAACGAAATTCCGTCAACAAATACTATTGTAGGTGGCTTTTTTCTTTTTGTTTCTCTTATTTATTACAGTCTTATTATGAGATGGAACAAAAGGTATATAGCTCTTAATTGAACATTTAACTTATGGACAGGCCAGATTTTTTTACTCTTAAAAACGGTGAGAAAGTAAAGTTACCTTTTTCAAACCGTGAATATGATAGAAGAATAAACAAACTTAGAAATATTATGGGTAAGAATAATATAGACGTTATTATTCTTACGTCTATGCATAACATAGCATATTATACAGGTTTTATTTATTGTTCGTTTGGCAGATCTTATGGATGTGTTATAACAAAAAATGAGATTTCAACAATTTCTGCCAATATAGATGCTTCTCAACCATGGAGAAGATCACATTGTGATAATGTAATTTATACAGATTGGAAGAGAGATAATTTTTTTAAAGCGATCGCATCTAAAGTTGGTAAAAACAAAAATCCAAAAAATATTGGAATTGAAAACGATCATGTAACATTAGAAATAATGAAAAAAATAAGCTCTATTTTTGAATCCTCAGTTTTTGTGGATATTTCAAAAGATTTAATGAAATTAAGAATGATTAAATCAAATGAAGAAATTGAAATAATAAAAAATGGTGCAAGAATTGCTGATTTTGGAGGCAATGAAATAGTTAAAAATATTAAAGAAGGTAATACTGAAATAGAAATAGCTATAGCAGGAAGAGATGCTATGGAGAGAGAGATTGCTAGAACATATCCAGATGCAGAATATATGGATACTTGGGTTTGGTTTCAGTCAGGAATTAATACTGATGGAGCCCATAATCCAAAAACAAATAGAAAATTGATAAATGGAGATATATTATCATTAAACACTTTTCCGATGATTTCAGGTTATTATACCGCATTAGAGAGAACATTATTCTTAGATCATGCAAATGACCACTCACTTAAAGTGTGGGAAGCAAATGTAAAAGTACATAAAAGAGGAATAGAATTAATTAAACCAGGAGTAAAATGTTCAGAAATATGTAAAGAGTTGAATGAGCTTTTTGAGGAATTAGGTTATTTACAATATAGAACATTTGGTTATGGGCATTCTTTCGGTATGCTTTCCCATTTTTATGGAAGAGAGTCAGGTTTAGAGCTCAGAGAAGATATTGATACAGTTCTTGAGGAAAATATGGTTATTTCTATGGAACCAATGATTTTGATACCTGAGAACAAATTAGGAGCAGGCGGTTATAGAGAGCATGATATTTTAGTGCTAGGTAAAGATGGGGCAGAAAATATTACAAAATTTCCTTTTGGCCCTGAGCATAATATAATAAAAAATTAGATTATTATGGATTCAGGAAAAACTATTGTAAACAGCTGGAACGAGTGGGACCCACTAAGACATGTGATAGTTGGTAGAGCTGACGGAACATGTATACCAGCCCCAGAGCCTGCATTAGATGCAAAAGTACCTGAAGACTCAGATATGAGAGGTAAATTTGGTCCAAGAACTAAAGATACAATTGATAAGGCTAACCAGCTTTTAGATGACTTTGCAAATATGTTGATAAAACGTGGCATAAAAGTAGATAGACCAACTCCAATAGATTTTAATCAAAAAACTTATACTCCTGATTGGGAATCTGAAACAATGTTTGGTTGTATGCCGCCAAGAGATGTTTTGCTTACAGTTGGAAATGAAATTCTTGAAGCTACTATGAGTTATCGTTGTAGATGGTTTGAGTATCTTTGTTACAGACCTTTACTAAAAAAATATTACAATTCTGATCCAAAAATGAGACATGAGTCAGCACCAAAACCAAGATTAACTGATGATGACTATCGAAAAGATTATTTATCAGACAAAATTGGTATTCAAAAAAGACTAAAATGGACAGAAGATAAATTTTTTGTAACTACAGAGGAAGAACCATTGTTTGATGCAGCAGATGTTTTAAGATTTGGCAAAGATCTTGTAGTCCAACATGGTTTTACAACAAACTTGAAAGGAATTGATTGGTTAAAAAGACATTACTCAAATCACAGAGTTCATGCCGTTAACTTCCCAGGCGATCCGTATCCTATTCATATTGATGCAACTTTTACCCCAATCAAAGAAGGTTTAATAATCAATAATCCTCAAAGAAAACTTCCGATAGAACAAAGAAAATTGTTTGAACAAAATGGATGGGAAATTATAGACGCAGCACAACCTGCTCATAATGAACCACCGCCACTTTGTTACTCATCGGTTTGGCTTTCAATGAATGTTTTAGTTTTAGATCCAAAAACAGTTTGTGTTGAAAAAAGTGAAAAGTA
>MDTD01027380.1_pt1 | contig 14364 bp, 14 predicted proteins | sample 811221 | NCBI WGS metagenome assembly MDTD01 (sample SAMN05326646, study PRJNA326480) | marine metagenome | isolation source: seawater | place: Pacific Ocean: South West | collected 2011
AATGCAATAAGCAAACTTTGATTCTGGGGACTCCAAAACATAAGAAAAATTCCTTAAAAAACTAGAGGTATAAATTTGGTGTACTTCCACTGAATAAATCCTAAGAAAAACTCGCCTTGCTAAAGGCAATTTGCTAGATTCAAGGGGACTAGGGTAGCAAAACAATTGAAAAAGACCAATCCTCTGAGGTAACAACATGTCAAGTCATTACATTACACAACTCTTCCTATTCTTTGTCTTTTCCCGTTATATCATTGGACATTATCTTGACACAAGAAACAAACGATACGTTTTAAAAAATAGAAATGAAGTTCCTGAAAAATTTAAAGATCAAATTTCGCTTGTGGAACACCAAAAAGCTGCGGATTACACTATAGCAAAAATTAATTCCTCTAATATCTTCAGTGTTATCAACACTGCGGTTTTACTTGGCTGGACTTACTTTGGGGGGCTTGATGGCCTTGATAAATTTGTCCGATCCTTTTCTTTGACTCCTACAAACCAAGCGCTGGCTTTTATGGGGTTCTTCTTCCTTATATCAATGGTCCTAGGTCTTCCTGAATCACTTTATTCCACTTTTGTACTTGAAGAAAAATTTGGCTTTAACAAAACAACCCCTAAAGTTTTTGTAATGGATATGCTTAAAGGAATCATACTGACTCTAGTCTTAGGTACACCTCTTCTTTTGGGAACTTTATGGATCATGGCAGAACTCTCCTCTAACTGGTGGATCTATGCATGGACTTTTTTAACAGCTTTTCAAATCGTTCTTATGTGGGCCTATCCAACTTTTATTGCCCCTCTTTTTAACAAGTTTTCCCCTTTAGAAGAGGGAGAAGTTAAAAATAGGGTCTTAGGTCTTCTTGAAAGAACGGACTTTAAAAGCAAAGGCCTTTTTGTCATGGATGCTTCAAAAAGAAGCTCCCACGGAAATGCATACTTTACCGGGTTTGGAAAAAATAAGAGGATTGTCTTTTTTGACAACCTTATTAAAACACTTGAAGCCGACGAAGTTGAAGCTGTTTTGGCACATGAGCTAGGGCATTTTAAAAAGAAGCACGTTCTTAAAGGGCTTGCTAAGTCTCTTATATTTTCTTTTATTGGCTTTGCAATCCTTGGCTATGTCTACAATTTAAAGAGTTTCTATCTAGGTCACGGAGTTACTACAGAACCTTCAGATTATATGGCACTTCTGCTTTTTAGCATGATATCAGGGGCCTATACTTTTCTTTTAACCCCCCTCTCATCCCTTACTTCTAGAAAGTATGAATTCGAAGCTGATGAGTTTGCTTCTAAGAATGCGAAGGCGAGTAAACTTATTTCTGCTTTGGTTAAACTTTACAAAGACAATGCTTCAACCCTCACACCAGATCCTCTTTACAGCGCTTTTTACCACTCACACCCACCGGCACTGATTAGAGTAAAATATTTGGAAAGCCTTATTCAAAAGGCTTAAAAGCTGACCCATTACCCTTTTACTTTTCAATTAAAAAAGAAAAAAGGCCCTTTCTCATACCGAAGCTTTTCAAGCTCAATATGAAAAAGGGCCTTTATATTGATACATCTTTCGCTTTTTTAAAGACTATCTTTTTTATCGAGAAAGCTTCTTTAAAGCCAGGATTCTTTTTTCAAGTGGAGGATGACTTGAAAAGAGTTCCATAAAGCTCTCTTTAGATGAAATTTGCATCGCCTTAACAGAGCTCTCAGCATCACCAAGCTGATTATAATTCCTCTTCAAAGCTTCTAAAGCTGCTATCATTTTCTCTTTACCTGCCAACTGAGCACTTCCTGCATCCGCTCTATATTCTCTCCATCTTGAAAAGCCCATGACGATTGGTGCCGCCAAAATCCCAAAAATAACTTGGAGGGCCATATTAACAAACATGGAAGCAAAAAAGCCTAAGCCGCTACCCTCTTCATCATCACCACGAAGAAAATTATCTATGGCAAAGGTAACAATCCTTGCAAAGAACATAACAAAGGCATTCACAACACCTTGGACAAGTGCCATTGTTACCATATCCCCATTGGCCACGTGGGCTACTTCGTGGGCAAGAACACCTTCAAGCTCATCATCAGACATCTGATTCATAAGACCAGTGGAAACCGCCACGAGAGAGTTATTTTTTGAGGCTCCGGTTGCAAAAGCATTTGCTTCTGGACTGTCATAAATCCCAACCTCTGGCATTTTGGAAATCCCAGCCCTTTTTGAGAGCATATGGACCTTTTGAACCAAAGAGCCATAAGGCCCATGAGTTTCAAGAACCTGAACGCCATACATAGTTTTGGCCATCCATTTTGAAATAAAAAGAGAGACAAAGGATCCCGCCATCCCCCAAACAAGGCAAATTGTCATGAGGCTGCCATAATTAATCCCCGATGGTCCATAGCTTGGACCAAGACCGAAAACCTTCATAATCAAACTGATCATAAAGGAACCTACCACCATGACGCAGATATTTACTAATATAAATAATCCAACTCTTTTAAACATGTCTAAACTCCTGAATAAGTAAAATGAATTTCAAATGTTTACCCACAATCTCATTTTGTTATCAAAATTAAAAACGTCAAGACCCTAACTTCCTTCACTTTTCCTTAAATTTTGACACCTTCAAAGTGAAGAAGCCACTTTTTCAACCTTTTCCCAGCCCCAAAACCTCCTAAGTTACCGTTTTTATTAATTACCCTATGGCATGGAACAAAAAGAGCAAAGGGATTTTTACTATTGGCGGTCCCAACCGCCTGGCTACCTTTTGGGCTTTTAACAGCTAAAGCAATATCTTGGTAAGACCTGGTCTCACCAAAAGGAATCTTTTGAAGAGAAAGCCAAACACTTCTTTGAAAAGCTGTTCCAATACTCTCATCCAAAGGGAGGCATAAATCTCTAAAATTTCCTTTGAAGTAATCATTTAGCTGCTTCTTGGCCTCCCTAAGCAGTGGTACCTCAGCCTCCTTACCCATATTCAATGCATTACTTTTTTTAATATCCCTGGACCTAACAAAGGCTGACTCAAGGATACATTTTCTATTTGCCCTAACCAGAACCCCGCCAAAAGAGAAGGGTACAATGAGGGAATATTCATCTTTCAATTTCATTTTCAGTTGTCTATATTTTCAAGGTCAAAAGGAAATATTATGGAAACTTTATCTGTCATCGATTGCGCAATTGCAAGCCCCTCAAATGATTGCCTAAATCGCCTGATTCAAAGAACAAGAATTCCTTTCACTTATCACCTGCCGGCCATAACAGGTAATGATACTTATAAGGAAGATGTTAATGCTAAGGCGATAGTTGTCTTTGGTAGTCATTCTTCAGCAAATGATGAACTTCCCTGGCAGAGAGAAGTCGTTTCATTTCTTCTTGCAAAGCTAGAAGAAGGCGTACCAGTTTTTGGACTATGCTTTGGTCACCAACTTTTGGCCAAGGCTTTTGGATCAAAAATTGGACCTTCCGAAACACCTCCTTTTAGCCATAAAGGTATTAGGGAATGGAAAGTCCTCCGAGAAGACAAAAGGTGGGGTTTTTGTGAAGGAGCTCGATTCAACACAATTGTTTACCACAAAGAAGAAATTAAAAACTTAGGTCAAGATCTCATCCACTTAGGCTCATCCAACGAATGCCATTACGATTTAATCACACATAAAAGCCTGCCTTTTTTGGGTATCCAGGGTCACCCCGAAGCCTCCTACCATTTTGTTTATCAGGAAATGGAGCTAAAAGATAAGATATCAAAAGAAGACGTTGAAAAAGCTCTGCAAGATGGAGACATCATTTTGGACAGTTTTTTAGAATCTGTTGGTTTTTTTTTTGATGGATTTCGACAAAAATATTTAGGCGAATTCACTCAACATCGTAGAGAGATTCAAGACAAATATTTTTTAAATAATCAAGATAGGGTGACCTAAATCTTCCTATTTCATTATGGAGTTCGTGTGCCCCACCTTCAATAACTTTGATTTGAAAAGACTTCTCTACAAAATCAAAATAAAAGTTAAACTCTTTTAAATCTACAATAAACTCACTCTCTCCAATAATTGAAAAAGAGGGGCAAGTAGGTCTTATAGGTTTGGAAAAAATTGTTCTTGAAGCTTTAAGAACCTCAAAATAAAGCTTCGTTTGTATCTTTCTTAAAATAAGATTATCTTCCTTTATTTTTTCATGAACTCCTGGATCGTGTGTAAGAAAACTCAAATAGTTTTTTTTATAGATAGGAAAACTTAATTTCATCCCTGCCAAAGTATTGAGAATTTTTGAGGGGAGAAACTTAAAAGTGCCTCCAACAATGCCCTTGAAACCAATAAGAGGACTACTCAATACCAACCTCTCAGGAGATAAGACCTTATCCCCAAAATTTTGAATTAAGTCCGCGGCAATCAATGAACCCATAGAGTGACCAACCAGTATATAGCGGTCCATCCTATAATCTCTTTTCAAGTAATCAATGATCTCAACCAGGTCCTCGGTAAAGAAAGAAAAATCTTCAACAAACCCTCTTTTCCCACCACTTTCCCCATGTCCTCTTAAATCATATTGAAAAACATTAAAGTCTGATGAAAAAAGTTTCATCAAATAATCATGCCTCCCCATATGGTCTCCCATCCCATGAAGACCTATAATCCAAACCCGATGACCTCCCTCATGAATTTGGCAGTTAATTTTCGTACTATCCCTCATGACAATTTGCTTGCGTTCTTTAATCATTCTTAGATCCAAAAGGAGCGTTTAAAGATCCTTCTATTTTATCAGGACTATAACTAAATTGGTGATTCTTTTCCTTTTAAAAACATTAAAAAGTTTTTATCAAAAACTTATTTTAAATACCGAAGAAGAGGCAACTGGGAACAGAGCTGGTAGGGGAGTTTTATGTATTGTCCAGTATGCCTCAACGACACTCTTTTTATGCACACGAAAGGGACAATCTTTATTAAAATAAACAGGCAAACTATGTCCACGAGCCACTTTCTTTACAATTTATCAAAAGAGGAAGAAGAAGATATTCTCGAACACCTATCAATTAAATTAGATGAGTTTTTGAGCTGGTATTCAAAATTTCAAAATAAAGAAAAAATTTCAAAAGTAGAAATTGTTTCCTCCAATTTTGCCTGTGACAAACATTGCAGACTGCCTACTGAAGCCCGGTTTTCTATCATTGGAAACCTAGTTAACAAAAGGACATTTATAAAACTTCTTTTGAACGTGGCAAAAAAGCATGGTCTCTCTGTAGACCTCAACTCGCTCGAAATTTGAATCAACAAGCAGCGAGGATCGGCTTCTAAATAAAAAATATTTTAATGAGAATAAAGGTGAGAATGGTGGGCGATGACAGGCTCGAACTGCCGACATCCACCTTGTAAGGGTGGCGCTCTACCAACTGAGCTAATCGCCCGCTTAAAATAAATATTTAAGACGACGGCAAGATTAGTTAAGTTGCCTATTTATGTCAACTTTTTTTTGACCTCAGGAATCCTTTTTAAAACTTGCTTAGTTGGCCACCTCAATGCTCTGCTCATTTTCGACTACCTTGAGAGGCACCACTTTGAGGAAACCTTCCGGGTTATCTAAAGCCAAGGCCAACCTTAAAACCTCATCAACTCTCGAACAAGAGTAGATCTTTAGCCCATCCTTTATATCGTCCGTCATTTCCTGAAGGTCTTTTTTATTTTTTTCTGGGATAATAACCTCAGTGATACCTGCCTGTTTTGCTGCAAGCATTTTTTCCTTCAGCCCCCCTATCGTTAAAACTCGGCCTCGGATTGTTACCTCACCAGTCATGGCAACGCTTTGCTTAACTTTTATTCCAGAGATGGCCGAAGCTAAAGCTGTCACCATAGTTACACCAGCACTCGGCCCATCTTTTGGCGTTGCGCCTTCCGGCACATGAATGTGAATATCATTCTTTGTATACCACTCAGCATCAACACCCAATTGCTCACTAATTGATCTGACATAACTCAAGGCTGCCTTAACAGACTCTTGCATCACATCACCTAGCTTACCTGTGATATGAGTTTTCCCTGAACCTTCTACTGTAACAACCTCAATATGGAGAAGCTCTCCGCCCACAGGGGTCCAAGCCAGACCATTGACTAGCCCTACTTGAGGTTCATTTTCTATGTCGGTCTTATCGAATTTTTTAGGCCCTAAATATTTCTTGAGTTGCTTTTCAGAGACATTAAAAGTTTTGCCTTTTTCAACACTTTTACTAACAACATGGTGAGCAACCTTTCTTGCAATTGTGTGGAGCATTCTCTCAAGCTCCCTAACACCTGCTTCTTTGGTATATTCTCTGATAACAGCACCCATTGTTGTATCCTTAACTCTAAGGACGTAATCCAAAAGGCCATTATTTTTTATTGCCTTTTGCAAGAGATACCTTTTACCAATTTGAAGCTTTTCATTTGGCGTATAGCCAGAAACACTAATGATCTCCATCCTATCTTTCAAAGGAGAAGGAATCCTTCCAAGATCATTTGCCGTCATGATGAACATAACTTTAGATAAATCGTATTCAACTTCTATATAATGATCTCCAAAGTTCTTATTTTGCTCTGGGTCTAGAACCTCGAGCATTGCACTTGCTGGATCACCTCGTTGATCGCTGCTCATTTTATCAATTTCATCGAGAAGAATTACCGGATTACTCGTCCCTGCTTTCTTTAGTGCTGAAATTATTTTTCCTGGCATCGCGCCAACATAAGTTCTTCTATGACCTCGAATCTCACTTTCGTCTCTTACACCACCTAGGGAAATCCGAACAAACTTCCTACCCATTGAATCCGCAAGAGAATGAGCAATAGATGTCTTACCAACACCTGGAGGGCCAACTAGGCAAAGAATCGTTCCCTTCCCTTCCCCTTCTTTAAGAAGTGACTTAACGGCTAAGTATTCTACAATTCTTTCTTTTACATCCTTAAGCCCATAATGGTCTCTTTCAAGAACATCCATGGCCTTGTCAACACTATTGTCATCTTCTGTGTACTCATACCAAGGTAGGTTTACCATCCAGTCAATATAATTCCTGACAACAGCTGCTTCAGCCGACATTGGGGACATCGACTTTAGCTTTTTAATTTCTTTTTGTGTTTTTTCTTTGGCTTCATCGGGCATTTTCTTCGTTTCGAGCTTTTCCTCAAGTTCCTGGATGTCGGTTTTACCATCATCCTTTTGCCCAAGTTCGCGTTGAATCGCATTCATCTGCTCATTAAGATAGTACTCTTTTTGCGATTTCTCCATTTGTGATTTAACACGAGTTCTTATTCTTTTTTCAACATTAATAATTTCAATTTCACCTTGCATTTTCTCAAGGAGTAGATGAAGTCTTCTTTCAACATTGACAGCTTCTAAAATCTCTTGTTTTTCAGGTATCTTCATACTCAAGTGGGCAACAATTATATCTGCAAGCCTACTTGGGTCTGTAATTGAAGAAATACTCATTAGAAGTTCAGGTGGAATTCTTTTATTGAGTTTTACATACTGTTCAAAAATACTCTTTATGCTTCGTATAACAGCTTCTAAGTTTACCTTTGACTCAATAACATCCTCAAAAGGAGAAACAGTGGCATAGTTTCCGTCGTTATCATTTTCCAAGCTCTCTAGCCGCGCTCTATACTTTCCTTCAATCAATACTTTTACAGTATTGTCCGGAAGTCTAAGCATCTGGATAATATTTACGACAGTTCCTATATCATAAATATCTCCTCTGTCTGGGTTTAGTACACTCGCATCTTTTTGAGTTACCAGAAAAAGCTCATTATCTTGCTTAGAGGCTGCTTCTAGGGCTGATATTGACTTTTCTCGTCCCACGAAAAGAGGAACAACCATATGAGGAAAAATTATGACATCCCTAAGTGGTAAAAGAGGATATCGTTTGAGATTTTTTTCGCCATCGTTCGGCATAGTACCTCCTGCACTACCCATTACCTTTGGAAACAAAATTTATTGTATCCAAATTGATTAGCATCATAAATTATTTTGTCTTAATTCAGTAATCAGGTCAAAATTAAATGTCTGGATAAAATTTCCATCTTTATTCCAAGAGCACATAAGGCCCTGTAAAACTGATAGTTTTACTCAACTTAAGCTATTCTTAAGCTCTATTTTTTTATGGAAAGAATTTCTCAAGAGGCAGTGTTGATGCCTGCTTTGGCCTTCAGGCTCTCCCTTTTTGTAGAAGGCATGGCCCTTGGCCCCTCCAGCAACTTTGGCGAACCACCACCCTTTATTGAACCGAGAGTAATAACAACTTTATTGACTTTGTCATTGGAAGGAATTTCATACATTACATCAAGCATCGATTGTTCCAAAATGGCCCTCAAACCCCTGGCACCTGTCTTTTTTTGAAGAGCTATTTTTGCAACTTCCTTGAGAGCTTCAGACTCAAACTCCAGCTCGATACCGTCATATTCAAATAATTTTGAATATTGCTTTGTAATCGCATTTTTTGGCTCAGATAAGATCCTAACAAGGGCTTCCTCGTCCAATTCTTCTAACATTGCATTGACCGGAAGACGACCGATAAACTCAGGAATAAGTCCAAACTTCGAGAGGTCTTCAACTTCTATCCCACCAAGCTTTTCTATGTTAGAACGCTCTTGCTTTTCAGATTCTGCAACAAGACCCATAGGTCTTTTCGTAACTCTTTTTTCAATAATTTTATCAAGACCAACAAAAGCTCCGGCCACAACGAAGAGAATATTTTTTGTATTCACTTGAAGGAACTCTTGCTGAGGATGTTTCCTCCCTCCTTTAGGAGGAACTGAGGCAACTGTCCCCTCAATAAGTTTCAAGAGCGCCTGCTGGACGCCCTCTCCAGATACATCCCTCGTAATGGAAGGGTTTTCTGACTTTCTAGCAATTTTATCGATTTCATCAATGTAGACGATTCCTCTCTCTGCTCTTTCGATGTCATAATCACAGTTTTGAAGAAGGTTAAGAATAATATTTTCTACGTCCTCGCCAACATAACCTGCCTCTGTCAAAGATGTAGCATCCGCAATCGCAAAAGGAACATTTAAAAACTTAGCCAACGATTGAGCAATAAGAGTTTTTCCACTCCCAGTAGGACCAGCAAGGAGAATATTTGACTTCTGAAGCTCTACTCCATCATCCTTCCGACTTTGATTCCCATGAGAGATTCTTTTGTAGTGGTTGTGAACAGCAACAGAAATAATTTTCTTAGCTCGATCCTGCCCTATGACATAAGTATCGAGGTGCTCTTTAATCTCATGGGGCTTTGGAACATTATCAACATGGAATTTCGTATTAGATTTAACTGTGTCTTCATAAATGATGTCATTGCAGAGTTCTATACATTCATCGCAAATATAACAACCAGGGCCAGCAATGAGTTTTTTAACTTCCTTTTGTGACTTGCCACAAAAGTTGCAATGAAGAGAAGTGTTGTTAAAGTCTGTTTTTTCTTTATCCATTTTTTAACCTCTTGCATTCTCCATAAAGAAGAAACCCTTTTCATAACTCTAAAACTATTCCTTTGAAGGGCTCGATTTATCAATAATGTTATCAATTAGTCCCATGTCAATAGCTTGCTGAGGCGATAAGTAATTATCCCTGTCTGTTTCCTGCTCTATTTTTTCTATCGTCATTTCTTTTTTCGATGAATGTTTAATGTAAATGCCATTAAGTTGATTTTTTAGGTCTTGAATTTCATTGGCCTGAATCTGGATGTCAGAACATTGACCTTGAGCGCCTCCCAATGGCTGGTGGATCATAATTCTACTGTGAGGTAGCGAGTGCCTACATCCAGCTGCCCCAGCAGAAAGAAGAAGAGACCCCATGGAAGCAGCTAACCCAACACAATAGGTATGCACAGGACAAGATATATGCTGCATAATATCATAAATCCCTAGCCCCGCATAAACAGACCCTCCAGGACTATTAATATAAAAATGCACAGGTGCTTCAGGATCAGATTGCTCTAGGAAAAGCATCTGGGCGATAAGGAGGTTTGAGACAACATCATTCACCTGGGTCCCAAGAAAGATAATTCTATCTAGGAGTAAACGAGAGTATATGTCATACTGCCTTTCTCCTCTAGCAGTTTGTTCAATAACGATAGGGTTAGGTATGTGGGCTTCAACATTTCGCATAAATTAAATCTCCTCGGGCAAGATCTTTAAGCTAAAAAACCAGGAATTCTTTTTGGTGCCGTTCTTCATTTTCGACTAATGGACCAAAAATCTTTAGTTCATAAGAATAAAAGCTGAAGATCAGAAAAACAAGTTTAGTAAGACATATTCTTTGTTTAGGAAGCCAATGGTAATAAAAAGAAATTACAACATTGTTCCAATCTCAAAAATTCTTGAAAAACCTAATAGAAAAGCCTAAATTACTAAATCACAAGAGTCAAATAAATAAAAAAAGGATAAAACAAAATGGAAGAAAAAAAATCTCCCCTTCAACTTGTTGGAAAAAGAGCTCCTGACTTTAATGCTGATGCAGTAGTAAATGGGGAATTCAAGAACATTACTTTAAGTGAAGTTCAAGGATGGAAAGTCCTTTTCTTTTACCCGCTAGACTTTACTTTTGTTTGCCCAACAGAAATCACAGCTTTTTCTGATGCAATAAGTAAGTTCAAAGAGCTGAATGCAACTGTTCTTGGTGTATCTGTTGATTCTAAATTTAGTCATCTTGCGTGGACGAAACAAGATAGAAAAGAAGGTGGCTTAGGAAAGATCGATTACCCACTTCTCTCTGACCTTACAAAAACAATCTCAAAAGACTATGGAGTTCTTCTAGAGGGTGGTATCAGCCTCAGAGGGCTTTTCATTATTGATGAAAGCAACACAGTGCAACACTCTACAATTAACAACCTTGGTGTTGGTAGAAATGTTGAAGAGGTACTAAGACTTGTTGAGGCTTTCCAGTACCACGAAAAGAATGGTGAAGTTTGCCCAGCTGGTTGGACAAAAGGTTCTGATACAATCAAGCCTGACGCAGAAAAATCAAAAGAGTATTTTCAAAAAAATGGCTAATCCGCTTAGCTAAATTTAATGAGCAATGCCCTTCACTTTGGGCATTGCTCCTAAATTAATTTATAAAAAAATTTTTTTTAAACCTTTTGTGAGGGAGCAAGAGTTGGAAGAAATTCTATTACAAGCGCAACAATTTGCTTCTCAAAATATAAGCCTGGCCCCTTGGCTTATTTTTGGCGTTCTCTTACTCGCCGGCCTAAACATTCCCGTCTCTGAAGATGGAATGCTATTACTCACTGCTATATTGGCCTTTAACAACCCTGACCACGCTATTCCTCTATTTTTTGGTGTCTATATGGGCGCTTATTTCAGTGACATCATTTGTTACACTCTTGGCAGAACCTTAGGCCCCAAGCTTTTTAATATTTCATTTTTCAAATCCATGATGTCTAAAAAAAGAATGGATAAAATAAATCACTTTTATGAAAAACATGGGATTATTACGCTCATTTTAGGAAGGTTTATTCCCTTTGGCGTTAGAAATGGCTTATTCCTGACAGCTGGCCTTGGAAAAATGAATTTTACAAAATTTGCCCTTTCAGACCTTTTGGCCTGCACAATCTCTTGCTCCGCATTTTTTAGCCTTTATTACAAATTTGGGAAGGAAATCACTGGAGTTATCAAGCAAGGGAACATTATCCTATTCTCTGCTGCAGCACTTTTTGTACTTTATTATTTTTTTGCAAAAAAGAAAAAAAAGTCTGAGTAGAAATCAATAAAAGTTATTGTTTTTTATAACCTCTAAATCAATGCGGTTTGCCAAACTCCGGTAAGTAAATATTTCAACTGAGCTATACCTAAACACTTAATTCTTGAAATGACATAAAGGCTGTTAGATAAAGCCTTCACTTCAAATGAACGAGGATTTTTTCAGGCAGGGCCTTTTAAGGTTTGTTAGTTTAGTTAAAAAAAGGAACATATCAAATGCCACAGGAAACAAAAGCAATCCAAGTAGCAAAATCCGAAAATGCCGGACAAGTTATACGCCTCGATTTTAGAGCGGCGAAAAGAAAGTTCTCATTTTTGAAAAAAGCGGATTATAGAAATTTTAGTTTCTGCCAACTTTTAGATGAAGCTCAAGAGCTTATGAAGACAATTACGTGTGGCGAAGTGACACAACCAGTGCGGCTGAAAACAAAAAGCCTTGTTACAGAGCTAAGAAGAAGAGTGAGCCTTTAGAAAAAATCTACCCCATTAGCCTATAGCTTTTCCAAGCTTCTGTAATCGTGAAGTACTCTACTTCTTAAAATATGAATTTTATCATCACTATTATAACCCATAAGGAAGCCAACCTTTCTAAGAATGGGTAGCTTTAAACGTCCACGACCTAACGATTCAAAAAGACCTAAAAGATAAACAATATTCTTGGAATAACTCTCAACATAGTTTTTTATAAAAAGAATTGAGTTTTTATCGGCTTCCAAAAAAGAGCACCCATAACACTCCACTCTCTCATCATTGAAATCTGTCTCATAGGCCCTCATCACTTTTGCTTTGGCCCTCATCACCTCTCTTTCAAAGGAGTACCATTCTAGGTCAAGAATCTCCTCCTTATCAAAATTTGAAAAATTAGGGTAATCGGGTAAATCGACCATTAGATGAAACTCATCACCTTGACTTAATTTGGGTCCTTTTGAAAAAAGGATCCCTCCTTCGGAGATATTCATCGTCTGTCCCAAAAGAACCTGGTCATCTAGTGCACAAATGATTTTAGATTTAAGTGGCGCCCTTAAATGGGCCCTCTTATATGTTTTCTGGTTCATAAAAGCTCTGAAGCAATTTCTGAGAGAGGCGACCTCTCTCCAGACACAAGGGTCGCATGAGAAATCAAGGATTCCCCTTTAAGCCTTTCCACACAGTAAGCCAAGCCATTATTAACAGAGTCAAGATAGGGACTATCAATCTGCTCGCAATCCCCAGTTAAAACAATTTTTGTCGATTCACCGGCCCTTGTAATAATCGTCTTGACCTCATGAGGAGAAAGGTTCTGGGCCTCATCAACAATCATATACTGGTCTGGAATAGACCTCCCTCTAATATAGGTCAAAGGTTCCACATGGAGGAGGCCTTGATTAATTAGCTCATCATACGAAGATGAGTTATCTCCTTTCTTCCTTCCAAAGAGTAGGTCCATATTATCAAAAATGGGCTGCATCCATGGGGCCAGCTTCTCTCCCAGGTCTCCGGGTAAAAAACCTAAATCATTTCCCATAGGCTGAATTGGCCTCGAGACGAGAAGTCTTGAGTACTTTTCTTTTGAAATCGTCATTTCCAGGCCTGCAGCTAATGCCAATATTGTTTTTCCTGTTCCTGCTTTACCAACTAACGACACAAGCTTAACTTCGTCATTTAAAAGAGCATCTATCGCAAATTTTTGTTCTAAGTTTTTTGGATGGATTCCCCAAATTCCCTCTCTGAGATTGATCAAGGGAACAACACCTCTTTTTTGTTTACTATACCTTCCATATGACCTGTGATTAGGATTTAACTCATCAATTAAAGTTAAATATTCGTTGGGGTAAGGCTCTTCCCCTATTTCACCCAAATCGATATAGCGCTCTTTTTCAAATACTTTTAAGGTAGCCGCTTTGACGGGAATAGACTTTCTTCCACTATACAATTCATCTATGTTACCTTTTTGAGTACCAAAATCTTCAGACCCAACACCTAAAACGTCTGCCTTTAACCTAAGATTTATATCCTTAGAAACAAGGACAACATTTTTTCCCTCATCTTTTAAATTAAGGGCCGTTGAAAGAATTAGGTTATCATTGTGATTTAAATCAAAAGCATATTTCTGCGTGTCTTCGGTCCGTTTATCAACAGATATGATGAGAGTTCCACCATTTTCCAGTTTAACTCCACTAGACAAAGTACCTTGCTCTCTTATCTTATCGACGATTCTTGAAAAACTTCTTGCGTTCCTCCCATTCTCACTCTGGTCCTTTTTAAATCTATCTAGCTCTTCTATAACGACAAGGGGAATGAAAACAACATTTGATTGAAAAGAAAAGATCGATCTGGGGTCAAAAAGAAGAACATTAGTATCGAGAATAAAAATTTTTTCCAAAGACTGACTCCTTAATTTCCAAATTTAAAGTCTATAAAACTCCAATAAGCAATAAATCTACTGGCTTCAAGTTGTCTATATGAAGTTCCCGTCTCAATTCCATATAAACCAATAGTAACTTTACCTATGAGAGCATTCGCGGACAATCCGTAACTTAGGTAGCCTCCATTCCATCCAAACATAACATCTACGAGAGGAACCCCAATGTTGAGACCAATATGGACCCTCCTCATAAACTCCAAAGTTTCATTTATAGGGTGAATATCAAAAGAAAGTCTATAATCAAAAAGTGTTGATGA